>Ga0265297_10001054_pt1 | contig 68715 bp, 64 predicted proteins | sample Munlanlwell13791_FD_192502 | JGI IMG/M metagenome (GOLD analysis project Ga0265297, IMG submission 192502) | Leachate microbial communities from a municipal landfill in Southern Ontario, Canada - Leachate well 137-91 | ecosystem: Engineered > Solid waste > Landfill > Unclassified | place... | reverse complement strand
ACGCTTGGCACTGCCCCAACCCCTTCTATATATCTATCGCCTTTTGACGGCCCGTATTTCACCTTGGTTAACCTCCTATTTTATACCCATTTTGGGCTTTTTCAAATACAAAGGGCGGGGTGCCTGTTGTAACAACCCCGCCCTTTCTATCATGAAAAGACCGAAGTCAACAGGCAAACCTTCGATCTTTGACGCTCAAAGCGTGAAACCGGCGTTCTATAGTATATTCGGGGCCAGGATGGGGAAACTTGCATGTAAGTAGAGCCAAGGGTATAGGGTCAAGGGTATAGTCGGGCAGGATTGTGCAGACCGTTTGACTTGCCCCGGCTCGACTCCGCTCGCCGCAAGCTTGCCACTTGACCCTTGACCCTATCTCAAAGAGTTGATCAGTCCTCTCAAAAGCTTTGCTATTTCCTGCCTCTTCGAATCGAGTTGATCATATTCGGTACCACTGATGTATCCTAGATCTTTGGCTAACAATAAATATGTTTCTATCTCACCAAGAGATCCTTTTGATATCATCAAAAATTGGATATATTCTTTTCTGTACTGCCTTTCATATCTTTCGGCAATATTAGCGGATACAGAAATCGAAGCTCTGCAAATCTGGGAAATAAGGCCATATTGTTCATTTTTTGGGAAACTGCGCGATATTTTGTATATTTCCAGAACAAAATCATACGCTTTTTGCCACACGATCAATTTTCTAAATCCCTGATTAATCTAAATCACCCCCCTCTCTCCCTTGACCCTTGCCCCGGCTCGACTCCGCTCGCCGCAAGCTTGACCCTTGCCCCTTGACCCTTGGTTACAGCAATTCCCCCGCCACTCGTCAAAAGCTGAACAGTTGAGGGATTTTGAACGATAAACAGTCATGATGAGCGGTGCATTTTACAGGACGCTTCCGGCCAACCTTGTCTGGAGCAGCGTCAGAAAAATGGGGCTGTCCGAAGCAGCAAGGGTCCTGCCAAGACCGGGACTGGTCCCCATGGGCATAGGGGCTCATTTTGTGTGCCTAAGGGCAGATGATGTCGTGATAAAGCTTGCCAAGCTTCGCTCCGAGTTCCTCTTTGACGATATCTGCTATGAACTGATAAAAGCGACCGTGCCCCGTCAACATCTGGTGGAGCAGTCTATAGCATCAGTCGGGCTTAACATAGCAGGGTTCTGCCCTTTTTCTAAAGAGGTATTGATACAGCCTTTTGTCCAGGGAATAAAAGTTGAGAGGATGCTCTATGAAAGCAGCGGTATTTTGGGGCGTCTGGAAGTTTCTGTCTATCCCGAGTTTAGAAGCGCCTTTTGTGCCGTGGCGCCTTTTATCAGGAATATGCTCTACAACCCCAATATTGACCCCAGACCGGGGAACTTTATTGCCACACCGGAGGGCGGTCTTGTCTACATTGATTACCGGATGCCGCCTGCCGACGATGCCGATAAGGAATGCAGGACGCTGCTTGACCGGGTGCTGACAAGGGAAGGGTTTTGAGTTTGTGCCACCAAAGATTTTGCTCAAATCGAAACGGTGGCCCTGCCCGCTGTCTGAATAAAAGGCAAGGGATCTGTTATGCCTTTATCAGGCAGATATGCTTCAAAGTGTATGTGAGGCCCGGTCCAGAGCCTGCCACCGCCGTTGGCCTTGCTTCCTGCCACTCTTGCCACAGGCTGTCCTGCAGAAACTGAACTTCCCTCGAGGCCCTGAGGGATATCGCTAAGATGGCAGATGCGCACTTTAAACCCGTCGCTTCTTTGTATCGTTACAACTCCCCCCACTTCGGAGTTGCTCCTTTCGACCTTGACCACTACTCCGGTTATTGGAGAAAGCACTCTGGATCCCGCACCTGCTGCCAAATCAATACCCCAGTGCATCCTGCGATCGCCGTGTACAGGGTGTGTTCTCATTCCATAAGTCGAGGTAAGCCGGTATGAGGTGGAAGCTTCGAAAGGGAGTACGAACGAATCCTTGTTGGAAAAATATTTCTCGAGCCTGTTTTTTATTTCCTGCAGATCATAGTCTATCCGGGCCGAGCCGAACACGGCCTGAAGGTTCTTTGCCCAGGAGTTCATCCGTGCGGCGAGGCCTTCTGCAGAGCTTAAGGAAGAGGGAAGACTTCCTTCGTCAAGTACAAACCCCATATTCCTCACCGAGGTTCCGCCCAGGCCCAGAGAAAGAGATCTCAGGTCGTCGTTCATTGTTATAGAAATCGCAGGCGGAGTAATGCTGCCGTCAGCACTCCTGCCAAGAACAGAGATCGCTCTCCTAAGGTTGTGCGCGACCGCGGCGGTTTCAGCCTTGCTCTTGCACCTTATCACCGGCTGGCCGTTCACAAGGACCAGGTTATCAAGCGCATTCACGGACACCTGATACTGAGCCAGTTTTTCGGCCATCCTTATGGCTGAATCGTCGATGCGGCTTCCCCCGCTATAGAGTACTCTTAATCCTTCCAGAAGCTGTTTTGGCATCGTCAAATCATCAAATTCGGAGTACTCCAAAAGATTTGAGCCCCCGGCAATAACATTAAAGCCGGTATAATCATCCAGCATTCTGGCCTGGATCAAAACCCCTTCGGAAGGCCTAAACACCCATGCCTTTAATAATCTTTTTAGCAGTATTTCGGCATCCTTTCTGCTGCAGGAAAAGCCCAAAGGCAGTTCCTTTCCATTGCTTTTTACGGTCAGATCAAAAACTCCCGCAGCAGTTTCTGTCAGGGCCAGGTCCCTTGTGTTAATAAGAAGTGTCCCTGAACAAGCATTCGAAAGGTTGATAGCCCAGACAAAAAGGTCATCATTGTTGCCCGGCTCTCTTCTTATACCTGTTCTTACCGTACGGCTGTCTTTTGTATATTCAAGACTTAGTACTAGCTCGCCTTTTTCCCTGGCAACAAAGACCCTTAAGCCGGTAGCTCCCTCTGCTTGTTTGAGCCGCTCAATTATAATCCCTCTTCTTTTTGCATCCGAACAGCTCATTACCGCTTTACCGTTGACAAAGATCCTGTCATTAACGGCTGAAACAAATTCCGGCTCATTATGCACCTCATTGCCGACAAGAGGTCTCTCTTGGGGATCAGGGGTATTAGTTGCTGTCCTTTGATCTTCGGGAACAATTGGGGACCGCGGACTTTCTGTGGCGTTGCCTTCTAATACAGAAACCCCTGTCAAAGTTGTTTCGCCGACACTCATGGTGTGCTACCCCCCTCTTATTTATTAATCGTCAATTATTGCCGCGGGTTTCTTCTTCCTCGTCGGCAAAGACCTCGTTCTCCATGAACTCATAGGCTTTTTCCAGAGTTGCATCGCCGCGCTCATAAGCCCTTCTGGCTATTTTCTTAAAGGCCTCGTTCTTGCCGTAATACCACTCGTACGCCCAGGCAAATTTTTCAAGAGGATTCTTGTCCCAGGGGAGCCCGGTTTTGCCTTCGAGCGTAAGATATAGCTCGCCAAAGGCATCCTGCTCCTTTGCCAGAGAATTCAAAGAAAACCTGTCCCAAACCTTTTCCCAGTCGCTTTCGGGAACCTCAAGCTTTCTGATGCCGAACTGGTAGTATTTGTTGGCGCCAAAAAAGACCCTGCGCATCTCGGTCATGTTCCAGCCGCTTTCTTTTACGAACTTCATGAACGCCTTGAAAGAGAGGTTAAAATAATTGACCGCGTGCCCCACTTCGTGGACCAGGACCTCGGGTATCTGCTCTGCAGGAAGGTCGTCAAAAAGATAGACGCGTTTTTGCTCGGCGCTGTAGGCCCCTCCGGCGTGCACCTGCGCGCCTTTGAGCATCCTTATCTGAAGCTCTTTGTTCTTGACAATCTCTTTTACGCCGATCAGGTGCCTTTTCTTCTTTTTGTGGATATCGCGCAGGACCTCTTCTACCACCAGGAGTTCCGCTTTTGAGAACTTAACATCGCTGTCGAGTATCTCTATGCCAAAATCCCTGAACACCCTTCTGCGTATCTCTATGCCTTCGGGGATATGCGCGGGCACTGGATTGCCCGGCATCCCCACTTTAAAGGGAAGGGACGCGGCAACTCCGGAGGCGCCATAGGCTCCTATGCGTGAGATTTCCATACATGAATACATCGTAGACAGCCGGGGATTTCTTGTAGGGGAAATTACCTCTTCAGGAAACCCGAACCTCGGCTCCGGTCACATATACCCGAACCTAAAGGTTCGGCTCCGGGTTTGCTTCCCAATGGAGCCGACCTTTTAAGGTCGGGTTGCCTGCAATGATCCCGAACCTAAAGGTTCGGCTCCGGGTTTGCTTCCCAATGGAGCCGACCTTTTAAGGTCGGGTTGCCTGCCCCCCTGGCGGGGAAATTGCTATAGGATCGTTAAATCAAATGAATATGATAGTTCATTATGTGTTTTCAACATATAAAAGGCAGTTTATCCTAACAGACCCTGATGCAGTGTCGGATATTTCAACATGGTTCGTGGAAATCGCAAAAGATAAGGGGCTCATAATAATTGAGCTCGCGATTCTGGCAGATCATGTTCATATGTTAATCGAACAGCGATCTCAAACCAGACCTAAAATTGCAATGCAATTCCTAAAAGGAATAAGCTCGAGGAATTTCTTTAAAAAATATAATGCACTGCCTCGATGGCAATTTAAACGGCTTTGGCAGAAATCCTATAAGTGCTGGATTATCCCCACAAATAACTTAGACAATATAAGAAAATATATAAAGGGCCAAAATGTTCGGGGTATTGATAAGAGATTTTGACTGTTTGCGTGTTATTGGAGCCGACGCTTTAGCGTCGGGTCTTCTGCAATTACCCGAACATAAATGTTCGGCTCCGGTTTTCTTTCCCAATGGAGCCGACACTTTAGTGTCGGGTCTCCTTCATTTTACCTCTCGACCATCGTCCCGATACCGATATCAGTGAACAGTTCCAAAAGAAGCGCGTGGGGTATCCTTCCGTCAAGGATGTGGACCTTTTCCACCCCATCCTTGAGGGCGGACAAGCCGCAGCGGACCTTGGGTATCATGCCGCCAGAGATGGTGCCGTTCCTTATGTAGCGCCTGACCTTGGAAGCGTTGATGACCGATATAAGCCGGTCCTTTTTGTCGTAAACCCCTCTCACATTGGTGAGAAGGATGAGTTTTGTTGCCTGCAGGGCTCCCGCTATTTCTGCCGCGGCAGAATCTGCATTTATATTGTAGACGCTGCCATTTCCGTCAAAGCCGATAGAAGAGATAACGGGGATCCTTCCTTTTGAGATAGTGTCCCTTAGGCTTTTCACATCTATGGAGCGGACATCGCCCACAAAACCGAGGTCTATCTTCTGCCCTTTTCTGACTATTGTGTGCTTTCTGGCGCGGATCACCCGGCCTTTTTTCCCTGATATCCCCTTGCCCTTGCCGGAACCGCCTTCCCTGTTTATCACAGAAACTATTCCGGAATTTACCCTGGAAAGCACCTTTTCCACCACTTCCATTGTGGCAGGGTCCGTTACCCGCAGGCCTTCGATGAACTTTGATTCTATGTTCCTGCGCTTAAGCTCCCTGGTTATAGACGGCCCTCCTCCGTGAAGCAGTATAGGGTGCATTCCCAGATAGCGCAGAAGAACGACATCCTTAAGGACCTTGGCGCGGAGCTTTGGGTCCACCATCGCGTTGCCGCCGTACTTTATAACAATTATCTTTCCGTAGAATTTTTTAAGATAGGGAAGAGCCTCTATAACGACCTCGGCCCTTTTGATAAGCTTTTCGAACATCAGGTATGGTACCTCGCGTTTATGTCAATATAGCCTTCCGTAAGGTCGCAGCCAAACGCGCTGGAAGAAGCGCTCCCCGAGTTCAAGTTTATGGTAAACTTCATTTCTTTCTGGTCCATCAGTTTTTTTGCCTTTGCGGCGTCAAAAGGCAAAGGTCTGCCCTTTTTTACCAGAGCAATGCTCTCAAGGTGAACATCGACCCTTTCGGGGTCAAATTCCACTCCCGCATAACCGGCTGCGGCAATTACACGGCCCCAGTTGGGGTCGCTGCCGTAGACGGCGCACTTTAAAAGGCTGGAGCCGGCCGCGGCTTTTGCTATTTTTCCCGCGTCCCTTTCTGTTGCCGCGCCCTTTACCAGGACCTCGAACAGTTTGGTAGCACCTTCTCCGTCCCTTACCATTTCTTTTGCAAGATAAAGACAGACCTCTTTGAGCGCGGCGCAAAAGGCCTCGAAGGTTTTTCCTTTTTTTATTTTTGCCGAGAGCCTGCTCGCAAGACAGAAGACCGTATCGTTGGTGCTCATGTCGTTATCGACGGTTATCATATTAAAGGAAGAAGAGGCCGCCTGTTTGAGAGCGGTTTTAAGCAGTGCCGGATCGATATCGGCATCGGTGGTAATAACAGTGATCATTGTGGCGCTTCGACTCCGCTCAGCGCAAGCCACATTAGGACAGATCATCCCGGAGCCTTTTGCTATGCCGGCTATTTTAAAACTGTTCTTTTTATCGATGTCAACCTCAAGGGCTATCTCTTTTTTTCTGGTATCGGTGGTAAGAATTGCCTCCGCCGCATCGCTGCAGCCGGCCTTCTTTATCATGCGCGACACCGCCCAGATGCCGCCAAGGACCTTTTTCATGGGAAGAAGCCGCCCTATTATCCCTGTTGAGGCAACAAGCACGCTGTCCTTGGAAATTCCAAGAGCCTCGGCAGCGGTAGAGGCCATCTGCTTTGCGTCGATGATGCCCTGTTTTCCCGTACAGGCATTGGCATTGCCGGAATTAATGACGACAGCACGGGCGCGGCCCTTTTTTAGGTTTTCTATTGAGACAAGTACGGGCGCTGCCTTGAACCTGTTAGTGGTAAAAACCCCGGCCGCGGAGCAAGGCTGTTTGGCATAGATCAAAGCGAGGTCTTTTTTGCCGGACTTTTTTAGGCCTGCCGCAAAACCCGCTGCAAGAAATCCCTCCGGGGCGCAGATACCGCCGCTGATGACCTGTTGTTTCATGGATAGATGGGGGGACGGTCCAGCCCGGCCTTCTGGTCAAGGCCGAACATGATGTTCATGTTCTGGAGCGCCTGCCCCGCCGCGCCTTTTACCAGATTATCTATGGCCGACAGCACAATAACTCTGCCCGCCCTTTCATCAACAACAATATTTATATCGCAGAAGTTTGACGAGGAAACATATTTGGTCGCCGGGAGTTTGCCCTTGTCCAGCACCCGGACAAAGGGTGCTCCCTTATAAAAGTCGCGGTAGAGCGCGTGTATCTCGTCAACGCTCTTCTTGGCAAGGAGTTTTCCGTAAATTGTCACCAGAATGCCACGGTTCATCGGCACCAGATGCGGCACAAAAGAAGTTAGCACCGTTTTTCCGCAGGCTTTTGACAGTTCCTGGTCTATTTCGGGATTGTGCCTGTGGCCTGCCACTGCATAAGCCCTAAAGTTCTCGTTGCACTCCGGAAAATGCGTTATCTCGGTAAGCGCCGCCCCGGCCCCCGAGACACCCGATTTTGCGTCAAAAACAAGAGAATCTTTGTCAACAAGTCCGAACTTTAGCAAAGGATAGGAACCAAGTATGGAGGCGGTTGGATAGCAGCCCGGGTTTGCGATAAGGCGGGCTTTTTTTATCTGCTCGAGGTAGAGCTCGGGCAGCGCATAGACCGCTTCTTTAACAAGTTCCGGGCTGGCATGGTCTATTTTGTACCATTTTTTATATTCCTCAAGGTCCTTGATGCGAAAGTCCGCGCTGATATCGATAACTTTTTTTCCTTTTTCCAGCGCTGCCGGAGCATACTTCATCGCAAGGCCGTTGGGAAGAGCCATAAAGATGACATCAACTTTATCAATCAGCCCGGAGATCTCCGGGGGTTCGCAGATCAGATCACAGAGCCCGTTAAGGAACGGGCGCAACTCGGACAACTTTTTACCAGCATGGGCCTGCTCGCTTGCAACCCAGGCCAGTTCTGCCTGCGGATGCCCGTGCAAAAGTTGGACCAGACCTATTCCCGCGTATCCCGCGGCTCCCATTATCCCTGCCCTTATCATCAGATTTTCCCTTCTATCACTTATTTTCTCCATCTCTTCTGTACGGGCAGGCAGCCGCCTGCCCCTATCAAAAAATCAATGATACCGCTTAACCTCAAATCGATACAATTCAACCTGGTCTTTTTCCCCGATCCCGCCCTTCATGCGGCAAATCTCTATCTGCTGCTCGGGGCTGTCAACTCCCGGCAGGTCGGGCAAAAGAAGCCCCCTGCGGTATCCTGACTTAACAATAACACCAAATTTTTTCGCGTCAAGGTCTTTTTTGTCTTTTATTAAAACCGGAGCGCTGAGAATGTCCACAGAGATGTCAAGCCCGCCCAGTTCGTCCGGGGTAATTGGAGGGAACCTGGGGTCTTTTGCGGCAGCCGAGATCGCGTTCATGATGATCTCTTCCGCCACATTTTTCTGGGTAGGGGAAAAGGTACCGATGCAGCCGCGCAGAGAGCCGTCCTTCTTATGTATGGAAACAAAGACCCCTGCCCTCTGCTCCATTTCTTCCGAAAGGTCCTCGGGCGGATCAATGATCCTGCCGCCTTTAACATAGGCCTCTATCGTTCTTTTTGCTAATTCAACTATTGCGTGCATATCCTTGTATGGGCAGGCGGCCGCCTGCCCCTTTCTATTTCTATCTATATTCCGCCACCATGTAGCCAACCCCAAAAGGTCCTTCGTAAGAAAGCACCCTGCTCTTTAGGGCGGAACCATCCAAGGCCCCCAGCAGGATGGCTATAGACCAGAGCGCGTCCTGTCCGGCGGCTTCGGCAAGAACAGGGTCAAAGCTAAGGATGTCGTCCCTGTCATCCTTTTTTACAAGTTCAACCAATTTATCGTCAAATTCTTTTCCCCTTGCGCTGTAGCCGCCCGGGGCGTCCTGTGTCAGTTTGTGCGACATATCAGAAGATGCAACTACAACTATCTTCTTTCCCGAACTTAACGCCGCTTTAGAAAGCGCCCTGCCGACTTCGAACAACTCCTTAAGAGAGGCAAGGCTGACGGCTATCGGCAGGACCGTACAGTTAAGCCCGGCTTGTTTTAGAAAGTAATACGGGACCAAAACCCCGTGGTCCAGAAAAGATTCCGGGACCTCTGCCGCGTAAAGTCCCGATGCTTTTGCCTCGCCAACCGTCTTATGCCCAAGAACAGGCTCTCCTTTGCATTTGAGCTTTACTTTCTTATCCCCAAAGGCTGAGAAGTCGCCTTCAAGAACAGGACCTGAATAAACATGGACGGTAGTTGCCGAGATATCTCCGTGCGGAGTGATAATCACCAGCACATCAGGCTTGAGGCTCTTTGCCTTTTTTGAAACTTCTTCCATGGCAGACCTGGTGCTGCTTGCTTGTGCGATCCTAGCCCCCCCTATCTCGGGCACTATGATAGGCGGATGAGGGGCAATTATCCCATAGATGACATTTGACATTTCGGGATCATGATATAACAAAGCAAGGATAACTGCAATCGGTTGGATCAGGCTCCCGTGCTATAATCTTTCCATGTCGCTTAAGATAACCATTTCCGGAGTAAGGGGCATCGTCGGAAAGTCGCTTACGGAAGAGTTTATCCGGTCTTTTATCCGGGCCTATATCAGATATTCCGGCTGTAGAAAGATAGCTCTTGGGACCGATACCAGGCTGTCAAGAAAGTTCGTTTCGGACATAGTGCTGGATGAGCTCTGCGCCAAAGAAGTGAGCGTGGTCTGGCTTGGGATAGCCCCCACGCCTACCGTACAGGTCATAACAAAAGAACTCGGGCTTGACGGCGGCATTGTTATTACCGCCAGCCATAACCCCAGCCAGTGGAACGGGCTCAAGTTCGTCACCAAAGACGGCGTCTTTTTGAACGAAAAAGAAGCGACCTCGCTTATCAAAGAATACGAAAAGAACAAAAAAACCAATGCAGGTAAAACTGCCCCTGCCGGTTTGATCTCCTCTTTTTTTGAAGAAAAGGAAAGCGCGCGCTGTCTCCACCTGGAAAAGATCATCAAAAACGTTGACGCCTCCCTTATAAGGTCAAAAAAAATCACCGTGGCGCTTGACCCCGGCAACGGAGCGGGATCAAAGATAACAAAAGAACTGCTGTCGGTTTTGGGCTGCCAGGTCATAGCAATAAATGATGACACGGGAAAGGAGTTCCAGAGGGGACCGGAGCCGGTGCCGCAAAACCTGGGGGCTCTGGAAAAGCTGGTCCTTTTGACAAAGGCCGACATCGGATTTGCCCAGGACCCTGATGCCGACAGGCTTTCCATAGTATCGGACACAGGGTCTGCAATAGGCGAAGAGTATTCGCTTGCCCTCTGCGCCGCCCATCTTCTTGAAAAGAACAAGGGGAAAAAAGGCCTCTGTGTTGCGGCCAATCTGTCCACCTCAAGGATGCTGGATGATATTGCAAAAAAATACGGAGCCGAAGTGATAAGGACCAAGGTTGGAGAGGTAAATGTGTCGGAAAAGATGAAAGAAAATGGCTGCCTGATAGGAGGAGAAGGCAACGGAGGAGTGATCTTTCCCAAAGTTGGTTTTGGCAGGGACAGCCTGTCGGGCATTGCCCTGGTGCTTGAATACATGGCCACGACCGGAAAAACCCTTAGCGAACTTGCAAAAGAGATCCCTTCGTATGTGATGATCAAGGACAAGATAGAGATGAAAGAGGATAAGATAGCGGACTTTATCAGTCTTGTAAAAAAACAGTACCCCGGGGAAAAAGTCGATGAAACCGACGGCTCAAAGATAGAGTTCAAAAAGGGCTGGGTGCACATAAGGCCTTCCAACACCGAGCCTGTGGTCAGGTTCATAGCGGAAGGAAAAGACCGGATTTACGTGGAAAAACTGATACAGGGTATCAGACAACTTGCCTAAGTAATGGCCCAGCCTCGCAACCGGAACTTTGACAAGTGCGCGCCGATGTCATTCTATTTGCTATCTCTGTCAAGAGAGATGAATTCATTGCCAACCCCCCGATAGGCCCTAAAACTCTGTTCCCGTGAAAACAACTTGCCCCGGATGTCAAAGATTTCCAGGCCGCACCAAAAACATACACAAGAAAACCTGTCCTGGCAGCGATAGTAATATAAATGGGCTTGTACTAGAAAAGGAGAAGGAACATGTTTTTAGGAGTTTATGGAATACATCCAAGACCAGGGAAAACAGCCGTACCCCCTCAGAACAGACAGTCAGAAAGCACCGAAAGACCTCAAGATAATACGAAAAACAGGACCGCAAAAGACATTATATTGGACCCCGGAGCAACCGAGGATCAAAAAAACGAAGCGATGAGGTCCATGATAAATACTATCCGTGCAATTAGCCTGACTTGTCAGCAAGCCAATACAGACACTCGCGCAGCAAGGGCTTCATTGGAAGCGCTCTCCCGGGACTTAGAAAGCATATCTTCTGAATTGGTAAACGCCATAAAGAGCGCCGGCATATCCAACACTTGCAGGGCCTACGCGCTTCGACTTCTTATGTCTGCATCTTCCGCTCCCAAAAGCCGCGCCGAGATCGAAGACTTGATCGGAAAAGACAATATCAGGAACGCGATATTAGATCATAAAAACAATGAGGTTTGGGCTCGGGCGGTAATTGAGGTGCTTGAACTCACTCTCACGCAAGAAGAGATGGATGAGATGCTGTCGCTTTACGGAAGAGCATTAAAAGACATGGTCGAGAATTCCGAAAACGAAGGGCTAAAAGCAGCAGCGCTGTCCATTTTTTTACGTGCGCAATCAGCCGAAGCAATAAAGGACCTGTACGGACTGCGCGGATCACTGATCGCAATAGTAAAAAAAGAAGCGGACGATCCTTCTAACGAGATGTATTTTCATCTTGCCATTGACTTGCTGTATAAAGCCATGGAAAACGGAAAAACCGAGAGTGAAACCATATTTGAAGAAATGAGGGGACTTCTTCAAAAGTTGGTGCAGGGAGAAATTGCAGGTGTGCATGCAAGAGTATTATTGACGGAGTTTCTTGGAATAGTGGTATCCATGGGAATTGAGCCGGCATATGCCATTATAGAGGAGAACATCGGCACTTTTATTTCTTCTATTAAAGAAATAAAAGGAGTGCCAGGGCCGGACCAATTAATTGCAGCAAGATTCCTTTTGATAGCAGCAGAAAGAGGGAACGATAAAGCCCTGGATTTTGCGGAAGAATCCCTAAAAGAAAAGAGTTTGCCCGAAGCGGTAAAATTCTTAGCAGCAAACATATTGGCTCATGCCGCGAGAAAAGGCAATAATAGGGCTACCATCATTCTTATCGGAGAATCCGGACATCCGAATGTCGGACCGGAAATCCAACAAATGGCTGAAAAAAGCATCATTATAGCCGCGATCAGAACTGGAGATGCCGCCGCGATCGAATTTGTCTGGACAGGATTAAAGAATACTCCGAACCATAGGATTCTCTATTCTTTGATCGAGTCTCTTTTTTATCTGACAAAAGAAGATCCAGCCAGAGGCGCAAAAGAAATAGCAGTATTTGAGGATGTTCTTTTTGACAGCCTGAAAAGTGATATGCCAACGGATGAGAAATTAACCCATTTGCATAAATTAGCTATAGCACAAATATTTGCCGATGCGATACAACATGACACCGGCGAATTGCTGAAAAAACTTGAAAATCGGGTCGCGTGGTTAGAAAAAGAGATTCTCTCTGAATCTCCCGGGAAGTTACAGATTTTTCTTGTTGACATCCTTGTAAAGCTTGCCGGATCAGGAAGTGAAAAGGCTTTGAGCTGCATTAAAGGAATGCTTTCAAAGATGTTCGACAATGACGACAAAGCATATCAATCCGCGTGCCTGAAAGTGATCGGCGGCTTATTAAGGCTGAAAGACGGCGAAATATTTCAGCACTTGATCAATGATCAAGACCTCCCACAAAAGGTTAGAGACCTGCTAAAAGACCTTAAAGAATTGAATATCCGCTGGCCAGAACGGTTTTATTATAGCGATCTTGAAAAGATCATCAGGAACAGAAAGAACATTGCCGAAAGCGGATTAAAGACCGTTGTTCTTTATCCGGTTGATGACAGCAATTTTGCTTTTACATCGCAGAATGATGCTCTTTCCCAGTTGTGCGATCAAAGGGCAAAGACAGGGGAGGAATATGCCGTAGTATACTACGAGTGCTCTACCGATATAGAACTGATTGACGCCCTAAAGAATTGCACTCAAAAAGGCAAAACCCCGGCATACCAAATAATCATAGGAGGTCATGGCGCCGGAGGCTCTCACTTGGAGCTGGACAGACCCGATACGACAGAAATAGGACGAACACCTGATGAACTCGAACACTTCTATCTAGACCTTGGAGATAAAGACCAGCTGCTTAACGAAGGAATTTCAAACTGTCTCTCGGATAACGGAAGAGTAGTATTTGTAACCTGCTACGGCGCACAAGGCAGGGGGGGGCAGGTCAATCTGCCAAATGCATTCAGGGATATATTCCCTCAGGCAAAACACATACTGGCGCCGGATGTGTCTACCAATTTAGCGGGATTCACATTTGATGAAGAAGGAGGCATATCCTCTGTTTCATGGAAAAATCTAGATAGCATGGCAAATAATTCGTTGTGGTTCTTTTTTGGGGAAAGGAAAATTGGTTACGATGCGAAAAACCCTACCGGCTCATATGATATGAGCAAAGGCGGTATATTATCACGGCCTATTATTGGCAGTATTCGAGACCATATCCCCCAATTCAGAACTGTGCCTAATAATCGGCGGACTTTTTAGTGATCTTACGATTAATTGGTATCCGTTCAGGGTCGCGCAGCCCCGGGATTAGATTTCTGTCTTGAGGTTGAGTTCACTCATTTTTTCCAAAAGCACGGTCTTGGGCAGGTCTAAAAGCGCGGCTGTCCTGTCAAGGTCATTTTCGCAGCCCAGTATAAGCGTTTCTATTAAACTTCTGTCAAAAAGCTCTCTGGCCTTTGAGAGCTCCCACCTGCCGGATAAAAGCGCTCTCTTTGCGCAGATCCCGGTAAGCATCTGCAGGTCCGCCATAAGGTCGCCGTATTCAATGAACTCGCCGCGGCACAAAAGCACCGCGTTCTCGATAAGGGCCTCCATCTCGGCATAATTGCCGGGCCAGTCGTGGTCCAGCAAAAAGGAAAGCGCTTCTTTGGAAAAGCCCTTCACCGTCTTGCCGTATTTTTGGGCAAAACCATCCGCGTAGGCCTGAACAAGCACGGGCAGGTCCTCTTTGCGCTCCATAAGCGGCGGGATACAGATGATATCAAATATCTTTGAGACCTTTTCTTTTTCTTCCTCGGAAAGCGCCCGTGCTCCCAGTACGGCTTTTACAGACCTGTCGCAGCGCTGGTCCCTGCGGCTTATCAGATGATCAAGCAGCAGCTTCCTAAAGTGGTCGCTTGTCCTGTCAAAATTGTTGAGGAACACTGTCCCGGCCAGGTCTTCGCCTCCTTCTTCCTTTGAGGCCTCCTTTTGGGCAAAATGGTCCTTTAAGGCTGTCCAGAATGCCGCCTCGCTGTCCTGCCTCGAATAATCGGCAAGGTCCATTACCGCAAGCCTTCGGTTCTTGTTAAATCCCGCGCTGTGGAGGAGGCCTGCGGCGCGGACTGCCGGGGCTCCCTTAGGAAAAAGTATCACGGCATCTTTTTCGGTCTGCGCGGCCTCTGCCATAAGGCAGGTAAAATCCGTAATGGATTGGCCCGAGCCTTTTAGCCATAGTTCCTCCGAAAACAGGCCAGCCCGGTTTTTTGGCAGCCTAGAGATAAAAGCGCTGTCAACGGCCGTTCTAAGGGACTCTAAAGAAACAGGTTTTGCCAAAAAGTCAAAGACCCCGGCTTTTATGGAAGAAACGGCCTGCGAAACATCCTTTGTAGAGCTAAGGACTATTGCCTTGAGCCTTGGCGCGATGTTCTTAAAAGATCTGAAGATCTCATCTGGAGCAAGCTCCTGGCCGTCGGCGTCAATAAGAGCTATGTCGGACAGTTTTTGCCTAATGTGGTCCGCCGCCTCCGACAGCGCCTCAAAAAGCTCTACCTTGTACTGGCTCCTGTCGAGTCCGCTTTCCAGGTACTGCAGCAGACCTTTGTCCTTTGAAAAAAGAAGAAGTTTTTTCATGCCTTGCCTTTACGGCAGATTATACCACGAACGGCTTTTTTTTGCCGGCTTTCAGCCTTTTTTCGGCTTCCTCAAGATGCTCTCTGCAGTTGATCCCCATGGCCTCAAAGGGCTCTTCCACGCACAGCGCGGCCACCTTTTTGCCTTTTTTGCGCAGGATGCTGATGACATCGGTCAGGTAGTATTCGTGCTGCGAATTCTCGGGCCGTACCTGCTGCAGAGCCTCGGCAAGATCAGCGTTCTCAAAGCAATAGGTGCCCGTATTTATCTCTTTTACTTCAAGTTCCCCAAGACTGCCGTCCTTTTGCTCCACTATCTTTTCCACGTCCCTGCCTAAATCCCTGATTATCCTGCCGTATCCGGCGGGGTCCTCCACGCAGGCTGTAAGGACCGTAGCAGAAGCTTTTTTTGAGCGGTGAAGCTCTACCAGCTGCTTAAGCGTGGTGCTTTTTATAAAGGGCATGTCCCCGTTTATGACCAGAACGGTAAGGTCCCTGTCCTTTAAGACCTTTTCGGCCTGCATCACCGCGTGCCCGGTGCCAAGCTGCTCTTTTTGCTCTATAAAGTTAAGGTCTAGGTGCTTGTACTTTTTCATTACCAGGTCGGCCTTGTGGCCTACAATAATGTAGGCATCCCTTAGATGAAGCGCGTTGACCGCCTCCAGCACATAGTTGAGGATAGGAGCTCCGCAGAGGGTGTGAAGGACCTTAGGCTTGTCCGAGTTCATCCTGGTGCCCTTGCCCGCGGCAAGTATGAGCGCAACGGTCTTTTTCATTTTCAAGACACATTATATCATTGCTTAAGCCCTCAAGTTGCGCTATATTTGAACTGCATGGACAAAGAGGCCTTAAAGAAAAAGCTCAGGACGCTGATAGGACATGACAGGTACAGGCACAGCCTGAGCGTTGCCAAGACCGCTGCGCGCCTTGCCTCAATTCACGGCGTCAGCGTCGAAAGGGCTAAAACAGCCGGCCTTTTGCACGACTGCGCCAAGGGAATGGAACGCGGGTCTCTTTTAAGGAGCGCAAAAAGGCTGAGGCTTCCTCCCGGGCTGAAAGATTCGGGGCATTACCATCTTTTTCACAGCTTTGTGAGCGCCCATCTGGCAAAAAAGCTCTTCGGCATCAAAGACAGGGATGTTTTAAAGGCGATAGAGCATCACACCAGCGGCAGGGCCGGCATGTCAAGACTGGAAAAGGTCATCTATATCTCGGACCATATAGCCCCGGGACGCAAATGGCCCGGGCTGCGCAGGCTGCGCCGTCTGGCAAAACAGAACCTTGATAAAACTGTTGCCCTCGTCGCCGAAGAAATGATAAAATATCTTCTGGAAAGAAAAGCTCCCATCTTCGAACAGACCCTGACGACAAGGAATTATTACCTGAACAAATAATGGAAAACTTCTCGGACCCCATGGCCCCTCACAAGCAGGCACCCGGCAAAGGTGGGGCCTGGAAGTTCTGGATGGTCGTCATCCCTGTTTTTCTGGTGGCTATGTCGGCCAGTTTCGGCTTTTTTGCCGCTTTCATAGTCACAAGGATACTGGCCTTTGAGATGCTGTTCTCGCTGTCCCCCACCGTGAACAATCTGCCCAGCACCAATGTGCTTCTTCTGGGGGTTGATGCCACTGCCGGGGTAAGAAGGTCGGACACAGTGATGGTGGCGCATGTTGATCCCGCAACAAAAAGCCTTGGAATAATCTCCATACCCAGGGACACGCTGGTGGTTATCCCCGGGGTCCGGCTGGATAAAATAAACCATGCCTATGCTTTTGGAGGGGCCGACCTTGCCTGCAGGACAACCTCCAACTTTTTACAGGTCCCTATCGAGTATTACATCAAGGTAAATCTTGACGGTCTTGAAAAGCTGATAGACCGCATGGGGGGGATCACCCTTGATGTGGAAAAAAGGATGTACTATGTGGACTACGCCGGGGGCCTGCATATAGACCTAAAGCCGGGGGTCCAGAAGCTTTCGGGACGGCAGGCTATCGGCTATCTCAGGTTCAGGCACGATAACCAGTCCGATTTTGGCAGGATATCAAGGCAGCAGAAGTTTTTGGACGCTGTTGCACAGCAGATCTCAAAGACCAGGGGGCTCAGCCAGACCTACCACATCATAATGGATTTTGCCGGAAGCGTGGAGACCAATCTTTCGGCCTCGCAGATAATGGGGATAGCCTCGGTATCGCGCCAGGCTTATGAGATGGGCAACATTATGATGGCCCAGCTGCCCGGCAATTCTACCAAGATCGACGGGGTCTACTATCTGGAACCGGATATGAGCAGGGTGCCGGCAATAGTCGAAAGATTTTTGAAAGAAAGAAGGATAAGTGAAGCTCAAGGCCAAACCGGGCAGAACTAAGGCCCTTTCCTCGAATGCTATAGCCAGCCTCATAGCCAAAGCCGCGCAGGACAAACAGGCGCTGGACCTGGAAATAATAGACATCAGAAAAACCTCTTCCGTGTGCAATTATATGGTGCTTGCCAGCGGCAATTCCTCCCCGCATGTCCAGGCATTGCGCGACGGCATCGATGAGGCGCTTTCAAAAGCAGGGATAAAGGACGGTAAATGGCAGGGCAAAAGGGATTCCAACTGGATGGTGCTTGACCTTATCGGTGTGGTTGCCCATGTTATGGGAAGGCAGGAACGAGAAAAATACGCCCTCGAAAAACTCTGGGAAAAGAGCGCTTTTACCTACCATGTTTGATAGTTCGGCCAAAGTCAAAAATCCTGGCCAACACCGATGACAGGGTCCCCTGGCCCGGTCTCTGCGCAAAAAGCACATAGGCGAGCATCGATTCCTCGTAATATCCTTCCGGGACACAACCCGAAGGGTTTGAGACCGCGGCAACACCAAAACACATATCAAAGCAAAAGCCGGAATACAGCTCTTCTGTAAACGGAAGAAGCTGCCGCTGAACATCATTCAAAGCTTCCAAAGGCCTGGCGACCGATGTCCTGACAAGTCTTGAGTGTGCTCTGTAGCCGGAAGCTTTTAGGAGTTTTACCATTGTGCTGCTGATCTTTTGGTAAGCCCTCCAGTACGACTCGGGGTCCGAGGGGTCGGGTTTGTTATCCGGGCTCCAATCCTCGAGCAGATTGGCCGGCAGTCCTGACATTATATGAGCTATGCGGCCGTTATCAGACAATATCCTGTCGATCTCAAAAAAACCGCCGGCAAGCTGTTCCTCAGAGGTCGCAAGGTACAGGGCATTGGAACCTATACAGGCAGAAAAAGCTGAGCTCTCCGCTTTTATATCCCTGATATCGCAGACAAGCGTTTCCACCTCGGGATATGTCTTTTTCAGCGTTTTCAGGGCTCTGCCGTCAATATCAAGAGCAGTGACCCGGCCCCTCTGCTCTGCGGTATAGAACTGCAGCGGGGCGCCGCAGCCCGCGCCTATTTCCAAAACGCGCCCGCGCTCCGGCATGCGGTCCCACATCATGCGTTGATACAGAACGCTCATAGCGCCGGGACAGATCAGATGCCAAGCGCTCTGTCCCGACAGATCATTTACTTTAGTTCTTGCCGCGATCCTCATTAAAGCACCCCTATATTGTCGAAGGAGATCCGCTGCAATTTCATCCCGGAGCAGATCTTTATCAATGTGTTAGAATGGTTTTATGAAAGCTTCGCTGATCGGCTACCCGTTTTCCGGCCATAAGAACCTCTTTTCGGTGCTTTGCTCCATCCCGCAGGAAACCATAGACGGCAAACCGCAGGAAGTTTTTAAAGGCGTTTGCGAGGTCATTGATCCTCGGATAACAAAACTTATAGAACTGTATAAGCCAAAAAAGACTTCATACGCAAAAATTGAATATGAGCTCCTCCCCGATTTTGATCTTTCCGGCCCTTTAAAGACACAAATGCTGTCTCTTATGAAGAACGCAGATGAACTGTGCTTTGTGGCAAAGGGAGACTCCTTTATCGATGACGCGAGGCGTTTTTCTTCGGAACTGATAATCTACGACCTGATGGCGGTCGAAAAGAGGCTGGAAAATATAGCCAGGGAACTGAAAAAAAAGCACGGCGAGAACATCGAAAAGGAAAAAGTTGTGCTGGAAAAGGCTAAGGAACTGCTGGAAAAAGAGGTCCCCGTAAGGGACGGAGGGTTTTCGCAGGAAATGCTGAAAGTCCTTGGGGCGCTGCAGCTTTTGACGATGAAACCTCACATCTTTGTCGGCAATGTTTCGGAGAATAAACTATCGGACAAAGACCTGGTTGCCGGGATCGAAAAAGAATTTTGCGGCAAAGGCGTCCTGCTTTCCATAGAGATAGAGCAGGAGTTAAAACAGCTCTCTGATGAAGAACGCCTTGAATTCATGAAGGAATTGAAGATAGACGAACCTCCCGTTAATGTTATGACCAGGGCCGCCTATGAGGCGCTGGGCCTTATCTCATTCTTTACCGTCGGAGAGGACGAGGTCAGGGCCTGGACCATCAAAAAAGGCAGCGACGCCGGCGAGGCCGGGGGCGCCATCCACACCGACATCAAAAAAGGTTTTGTAAGGGCCGAGATGTTCAAATACGGCGACCTGATAGAGGCCGGCTCCGAAGCAAAACTAAAAGAGGCCGGCAAATTCCACCTCAAGGGCAGGGATTATATAGTTGAGGACGGGGATATTTTGAGCTTTAGATTTAATGTGTAAAAACCCGGTTCGCCCCAAAAGATCATTCTTCGATCTGCTTTCGGCGAAAGGATTGATTGAATTATGCGGAAAATGCCTTCTGCGTTGGAGCAGTTCATTTTCTGGACTCCGCCTGTCGTAGATATCTCAAGGGTAAGTATAAACTGTACCCACCCTTTGGCAAGCTCGGGGTCACGGGGGTTTTTATTTTAGCAATTTCCCCGCCAGTATATGCATCAATTTGACCGCAAACCTGTGATTATCTCCGTAATCGAACAGGAATAACATCATTTCGCCCGGTTGTGTGAACGCTTGATGAATTTTTGACTTTTTAACGCCTTTTGAATATTGGCTTAACGGTTCATCTCCGGTATCAACAAAAAGCTCATACGCCTTTGATGAATTGCTCAATTTTTCAAAACTGCCGTAGAATCCAAAGCAATGGTCCAACGCAAATCCAAATTCCTTTATGATCTTTTCGGCAAACTTGTAAAGACTGTCGGTGCCTTTTGCAAAAATCGTCTTGCGCGCACCGTTTTTTTGATAAAACACATCAAACTCATAATTCCCAATTCTGATATTGTCTGTTTTTTTCATGACATTATCCAAAATCTATCGCCTCAAACCCTCCTTCGCCCCTCCGCTTCGTTCGGTACTTCAGCGGGCAGGCGCATTCGCTAATGAAAAGTCTATAATCTCAAACGCATTCGTCTTTTTCCTCCCTATATGCTCAACAGTCATATATTCTTCCCTGAATGGGTCTGATTTCCAGAAACGGAAGAACTTATCGGGTGTTTTGAATCGACCAAAAATATTCTTTGCGGTTTTTGAAGCCCTGTTTATGATAGAGGGTATCTCTTTAAAATCAAACGGCAGGATATCGAATATGCCGGGATTGATTATCCTGACCGCTATTTCGTTCTTTATAAACACCTCATCATTGATATACCGGTTTATCTGGGAGAATGAAGTCGTTAGATCAAGGCATTGCATAAACACATCCAGCGCATTTTTCCTGTTAAAGTCGCCTTTTGATTGTCCGCAGTAGCCAAGATCGCAGGCTACTATCCTTTTAACTCCGGGTATCTTTGCCGCAACCGATATCGGACAGTTTTCGCGAATGCCGCCATCAGCCAAAGCCATCATTTTAACTTTACCCTGAGCTTGTCGAAGGGGCATTTTCTTTGGTTTGAAGATAACAGGGAAAGAGATTGAGGCCTCTAAGGCTTCTGACAGCAGCATGTTCTTGTCTTTACCAAATACTATGAGCTTTCCGGTATTGAGGTCTGTTGAAGTTACATAAACAGGCTTTTTAAGTGCTTTAAAAGTCTTCCCTGCAAATCCTGCTTCTTTTGCTATCAATTTAATCGCTTCTTTTGATTCGAACAGGCCAGCTTTTGAGAATATATCTATTGAAACAAGCTGTGGCCATATATGGCTTTTGACAAAATCCTGCGTTATCCGCTTAACCATCTTTGGGTCGTCATATAGGCCGAGAAGAACAGAGAACACCGCGCCAATAGAGGTCCCGACAAAGACACCGGGGACATATCCCCTTTTATTCATTTCTTCGGCAATGCTGATGTGCGCGACGCCTTTGACGAAACCGCCGGATAAGACGAGGGCGAGTTTGGATTTCATATATTTGCGGGAATTATAGCATGGAAAACCGGACTTGAACCATTTAATAACCGACACGGTTTTCGGGTCATATGACACGCTTTTCGGGTCATTGACATCCCTGGTGCTTTTTGATAATATTTTTTCTGATATGTTAGAAGTTATATTCGGCAACAAAGTAAGCGAAAGGATCCTTTTCTCTCTCCTAACGCAAAAAGAAGTGTACGCCAGGAACATATCCTCAAGATTCGGGCTAAGGCTTCAATCAGTCCAGGACCAGTTCAAACGGCTTGAAAAAGGAGGGCTGCTTGTCAGCAAGATAAAAGGCAAGACCAGGCTTTATTATTTCAACCCCAGGTACGCGCTGCTTGATGAAGTGAAGGAACTGCTGGAGAAGGCTTTTTCGTTCCTGCCGGAAAAAGACAGAGAAAAAGGCTACAACCTCCGACTGCGCCCAAGAAGGACAGGAAAACCTTTGTGGTAAACGAAGACGGGGATCTCCCTCTTAAAGACCTTGCTGTTCTTGTTGCGCATTCTCTTTCGCGGTACGGTATCGAAGCCGTACTCTCCGGCGGAGCCTGCGTCACTCTATACACAAATAACAGGTATATTTCGGGGGACCTTGATTTTGTCACCGATACCATCTATGAGAAAAAGATCGGGGCAGCCATGGAAGAAATCGGCTTTAAACTCATGCCGGAAAAATATTTCAGAAAGGTTGGCTGCAAATATTTTGTCGAATTTGTTCCGGCTCCCCTGTCCGTGGGCAAAGAACCTGTCAAAGATATAGCCCGGATCAGGACAAAAAAAGGGGTGCTCAAGCTATTAAGTCCAACTGACAGCGTCAAGGACAGGCTCGCGGCCTTCTTTCACTGGAACGACAGACAATCTCTTGACCAGGCGGTCATGGTTTCAAGATCGCAGAAGGTGGACCTTATAGAGATCATGAGATGGTCAGCCAATGAAGGTTATCCTGACAAATATAAAGAATTCCTTGATCTGCTGAATACACAATAATTCCAGACATCACGATACCCGCGCGCATTCATTTCTTCGGCAATGCTGATGTGCGCGACGCCTTTGACGAAACCGCCGGAGAGGACAAGGGCAGGTTTGTGGTTCATATTCAAATATTCTGCTTTTTATATTTTGCCCATTCAGTGGTCCCGTCACCATACGCCCATTGATCGGGTTTAAGCCCCCTTAAATACGAGTCAACCTTATCCAGCACACCTTTTTCTGCTGCATAATCAATATGTTCCTTCAATCTAAGCATCTTCATTAGTGCCGGAGTATCCCCCCATGCAGCCAAGATCAAAGGCAAAGCAGGTTCCCACCCACCTGAAGGCAATTGTTTGCAGTCCGGCAGCATCTGATATAGTCCATTCCAATATGTTGGCATGGGACAGACGCGGCCTTCTGATTGAACAAAATTTAACAACAACGCTTGTTTATTGCTCGTTATCATTTATCTGCCTTCTCAACTTATGAATACGGAACCTTACCTATTCCCCTTTGCTCTATTATGCGTCTTGCAGAGCATTTGGCAATTCTTAGCTGCTGTTTTACCGCCTTTACTCCATGCCGCTACATGGTCGGCATCCATATCGGCATAACTCCACATTTTACTCTTATTAGCATCATGTCCAATGGCACAATGAGGGCAATTTGATTTGCCGGTTTTCTTGGCTTTAGCCGTCTGTTTTGCATACACAGATCTCTTGACAGCCTCATCAAAGACCCTGACATCGAGCAATTTTGTGTCGGTTGAGCCGCCAAGTATATATTCAAATATTCCTCTACGATTATTTACATATGGGTCACCATAGAGTTTTTGAACCTGTGCTGACACTTTAGCAGGATCATATGCTTTCTTATGATACTTCTCGTATAACTGTCCCCATTCGAGCCCGCGCATTTCGCTTTCCACATCAGTAAATACGCCGGAGATCCAGTCTATTACAGTGTTGAAGTATGTTTTCAATTCAGTAATATTCTTGTCATATCGATGGCGACTCATATAATCACCAATATTGCCTTTACTAACCCAATCCAGCGCACGCTCCATAAACTGCTGTCTGCTGGCACTACCAGTTACATATGAGCTCCATTTTTGGATGTTGGCATTTTGGCTATTGCTGAACTCTTCCTTGCCAAGTGTTACAAATGGGCCGGAGTATACAGCATTTAGCAGTTCCTGATCATTAAGCGGCACACCGGCAATGTTTATTGTCTTGAACCACTCTTTTATCTCGCTTTCTGTCCCTTCACATTCATAAATGAGCAGTTTTGTCTCAAGGATCGTAGATTGTTTGTTTTTTGCCATGCCACTAAAATATTGTTCGAGACCATTTTCATCCTTGATGGCAAATTTATCAGTCACAAAACGCCCGGCACTGGTTATACGCTGTTGCCCGTCCAGAACTTCCAATTTATCGTCAGAAACTTTATTAAAGTATATTAAACCTATAGGGTAACCTTTGAGCAATGATTCAATAACTGCGATCTCTTTCTTCCCGCCGTCGGACGCATAAATATAATTACGCTGATATTCCGGCTGAATAGTGAGTTTGCCGGACAAGCCAAACAATCCTTTTCCTTCAAGTTCGTTATAGACAAACCCTTCACAAATATCTTTGATTGTAATATTGGTTTTTAGTGTCGTTTTCATGTCATTTCCCCTGTTCTATTGATATCCGGCAGACTTCTCAATATCTTACCTTTATATTTGAAATAGTCCGCGCCGGCATAAGCTCCGCTCTTATTCAATTCACCTCGTTGTTCATAAAGCTTATATGTAAGAGGCGACAATTTCCAAATCTGCCCGCCGTATTCCACTTCGCGTTCTCCGACAACTGCGGCCGTTACCGTTTCATCGTCCTTAAAGACCACTATATCGCCGTTTTTTAAGCCCTTCCTGTAAAAATTGAACAATCTGCTTTCTTTTCTAGCATGTGAAATCATATCGAACTCTTTTTCTTGATCAACATTTTCAGGGTAAATGACCTTACCCTTAAATGAGAGCAAAAGTTGCTGCAACAGCTCTTGATCAAGCGCGAACAATTCGCTTTCTCCGACCTGATGTTTTTTGAAGATATCGTGCAGAAGGTCTTCTTTATCATCATAATCTTCAAGTTCAATAGCAAAGAACCTTTTTAATCCCGCCACATTATAGTAGCCATTGGCTTCCAAATCTCTCATTCGCTCCGAATAATTCTTTGTGCCTGACTTTCCGATTTTTATAAGGCCTGACACAGCTGTTGTCATTATGTAAATAATCCCTTTCATGTTATTTCCCTCTTTTCTTGTGTCTAATAACAACTCTAAAATATGGACATGAACCGTCCTTTAATCTCAAGTCTTTCCCATCGTCACCATGCCTGAATTTCACAATCTCGAACTGGTCCGGATTGTATTTGTCAAGAAAACTAATTGGCACCCCCATTACCCCACAATAATCGCTCGGAATGGAATCAGTAAACGGTACTTCTATGGCATCGTAATTATCATATCTATCATAGGTTCTTTTTCCTTTAACCTCTTTGTGCTTACTGTATTTTAAATTTTCTTTCATAGTCATAAGCGGTAACGGCTGATGACGGCGTCCGTGATCAAGGTTTGTAAACCAGCAAACATTACGAAATTTCACTAGGCCTGTTTTTTCATCGTAAACCCCGGAAGCAAAATCGCGCGTATTTGGCGTAAAGAAATATGCATTGCCAGCATTAAATCCATTTCCCAGCCACAGCTTATTATTTTTGATCAGCGGGAATATTTCTTTATAGGTGATCGCATTCATGTTGCCGATAATGACGAACTTTTTATTGTAATCAAAAAGCTGCTTGACATATTCGCGAAACAGACTGAACGGCGGATTTGTTACAACAATGTCGGATCTCCTTAGCAGCTCCACACATTCTTTGCTGCGAAAATCACCGGCGGTGTACTTTTCGTCCCCATGCAAAAGTGAAGACGCATTTTTGTCGTGCTTTAACAGATACTTCACATCATCCAGGTTTATTACGCCATCTTTTGTGAGATCAGACACTTCATTGATCTCAATTTTAAATGCTTTTTTTCTTTTCTTTTCGGGCAGTTCCTTTTTCCTTCTGATCTCTCCGGGTATAGAAAACTGCAACTCTGTCTGGGCAATTGGCGAGCCAACATAGCTTGTTGCCACCAATTTTTTTATGCCGTAACCATTGAACCTGTTTGCGAAGAATTTGACAAAATTGCTTTCAAACGGATCGTCGCAATTGCAGTAAATAACCTTGCCTTTGAATACATCGGGGTCATATTCCACATACGCTTCGATCTCTTTTTGAATGTCGTCGTACTGCGTATAGAACTCGTCGTTCTTTGCTCTTTTTGCGTTTGTAAGATGGGCGTTTGCCATATTGGACTTCATTATAGTGTTTAAATCCGGATATTTCAATTTGGAGCAGCCATGAATGCGTCTGTCTCGAGCTTGTCAAGAGGTTAGTTATGATTAGCGGAAGTTAGCGAAAGCATGGAACACTGAACATAGAACACCGAACACGGAGCACAGGCGCTATCCTATTGACTATTCACTTCACTGTGTTCAGTGGTCTGTGTTCTAAGCTCTGTGCTCTAAATATAATTGGACCTGAGGGGGGTCGAACCCCTTACCGTCGCTTGCGCTCCCCATAGGGGCTCTCGCCCCTCTGGCGGCCCTCGACAAGCTCGGGCCTGTCACCCCTTAAGGGAAACTCCCGTTTCCCTTAACAACCCTTCCCGGGTAAGGGGCCCCGGGTTATTTGAATGATCCTTGAGTTGTAAGTAATTTGGAAAGTGGAAGAACTTGGACCTGAGGGGGGTCGAACCCCTTACCTCTAGTATGCCATACTAGCGCTCTACCAGTTGAGCTACAGGCCCGCTTCGCTCGGTGTGAACTCTTACAAACCCAATTTTACCACATAAAAAGCGGGCGGTGAAATCTGTGTTATAATGTAGAAGTGCGGAAAACCCGCACAACCCAAAGAACAGCATGATGCGGGTAATTTTGTGCTTTTTGGGCAAAATAAAACAAGAAAGGGAAACAGATAAATGGCTTCTAAAAAAAGTTCGGGGTCCAAAAAGTTCGTCTACTTTTTCGGAGGAGGAAAGGCGGACGGCAACGAAAAGATGAAAAATCTGCTTGGAGGAAAGGGTGCCAACCTGGCCGAAATGGCGGGCAATCCAAAATTGAAGCTCCCGGTCCCTCCAGGCTTTACACTGACAACGGATGTCTGCACATACTACTATGAGAACGGGAAAAAATACCCCAAAGTTCTCGAGGCCCAGGTAAAGGCCGCGCTCGAAAAAGTTGAAAAGATAATGGGAAAAAAGTTCGGGGACGAAAATGACCCCCTTCTTATGTCGGTACGCTCCGGCGCCAGAAAGTCCATGCCGGGAATGATGGAAACCGTGCTCAATGTCGGGCTTACCACAAGAACGATACCGGGCTTGATCAAGCAGACCGGCGGCAACGAGAGGTTCGTTTATGACGCCTACAGAAGGCTCATCATGATGTACAGCGATGTCGTCATGGAAAAAGCCGCGGGAATTGAGCCCAAAGATGAGATGGGCATCAGAAGGCAGTTGGAGAGGATCATGGACGAGGTAAAAGAGAAAAAAGGGTGTAAGACCGATACCGACCTGACAGGAAAAGACCTCAAGGACCTCTGCGAAGAGTTCAAGAAAAGAGTAAAAGCGGTCCTTGGCAGGGAATTCCCGGACGAGCCGATGGAACAGCTCTGGGGCGGCATTGGGGCCGTGTTCTCTTCCTGGAACGGCAAGAGGGCCGTGTCCTACAGAAGGATAGAGAATATACCGGATGAATGGGGGACCGCGGTCAATGTGCAGACAATGGTGTTCGGCAACATGGGAAGCGACTGCGCCACGGGAGTTGCCTTTACCAGGAACCCCGGAAACGGCGACAACCATTTTTACGGCGAATACCTGGTGAACGCGCAGGGCGAGGATGTGGTGGCCGGCACAAGGACCCCCGCACCGGTCAACGAGGTAAGCAAGAGCGAGAACAACAAGGCCCTGGTATCTCTTGAAAAGGGCATGCCCCATCTTTATAAGGAACTTTTCGGCTTTCAGAATAGGCTCGAAAAACACTACCGCGACATGCAGGACATAGAGTTCACGATAGAAAAAGGCAAACTCTTTATGCTCCAGTGCCGCATAGGCAAAAGGAACGGGCCTGCCGCGGTAAAAATGGCCGTTGACATGGCAAAAGAGAGGCTCATCACAAAAGATGAGGCCATCATGAGAGTGACCCCGGAGCAGCTGGACGAACTGCTGCATCCGATAGTGGACCCCAAGGCGGAAAAAACCAACAAGCCGCTGGCCAAGGGCCTTCCGGCAGGCCCGGGCGGAGCGTTCGGCATGATAGTGTTTTCCTCGCAGGATGCCGTTGACTGGGCCGAAAAAGGAAAACAGGTCATCCTGGTTAGGGAAGAGACCAATCCGGAAGATGTGGAAGGCATGAGGGCCGCCCAGGCGGTCCTGACCGCAAGGGGCGGGATGACCTCTCACGCCGCGCTTGTTGCAAGAGGCTGGGGCAAGTGCTGTGTTGTGGGCTGCGCCGCTATCAGCATCGATTATTCCAGCAAGACCATGACGATTGCCGGAAAGTCCCTTAAAGAAGGCGACTGGATCACTCTAAACGGCACCAAGGGAAATATCTACGAAGGAAAACTTCCCATGGTGGACGCCAGCCAGGAAGGCGGACTGCTCAACGAATTCCTTAAGCTTTGCGACAGCGTAAGAAAGCTGAAGATAAGGACCAATGCCGACACTCCAAAGGACGCTCAAAAGGCAAGGGACTTTGGGGCCGAGGGCATCGGTCTGTTCAGGATAGAGCACATGTTCTACGGCGAGGGCTCCGATGCTCCTCTCTTTGAACTGCGCAAGATGATCCTCTCTAAGACGGTGGAAGAAAGAAAGGCCGCGCTAAAAGACCTTTATCCTCACATGAAGTCCGACATCAAGGCCACTCTTGAGGCGATGAACGGTCTTCCTGTAACGATCAGGCTGATAGACCCGCCGCTGCATGAATTTGTCCCTCACGAAAAGGCCAAACTGGAAGAACTTGCCAAAGCCCTTTCGATCAATATGGAAGACCTGGAAAAGAGAGCCTCGGTACTTCGCGAAAGCAACCCGATGATGGGGCACCGCGGAGTAAGGCTGGGAGTTACCTATCCGGAAATAACCGAGATACAGGCAAGAGCCATCTTCGAATCAGCCGCAGAACTTATCAAGTCCGGCAAAAAAGCTCTGCCGGAAATAATGGTCCCGGTGGTCTCCTGCGTTAACGAGATCAAGGACCAGTACGATATCATCAAGAGGGTCTATGACGAGGTAAAAGCCAAGCACGGGGTAAAGAACCTCCCCTACTCTGTGGGGACCATGATAGAGATCCCCAGGGCGGCCCTGATAGCGGACAAGATTGCCGAAGCCGCGCACTTCTTCTCTTTTGGCACCAACGACCTGACACAGCTGACCTTTGGGTTCAGCCGCGACGATATCGGCTCGTTCCTGGGACATTATCTGGAAAAGGGGATCTTGAAAATTGACCCGTTCCAGAGCATAGACACCGAAGGGGTCGGCGAACTTATCAAGACCGGCATCACAAGAGGAAGAAAGACGAGAAAAGACCTCAAGATAGGTATCTGCGGAGAGCATGGAGGGGACCCTGCTTCCATAGAGTTCTGCTACAAAGCGGGAATGAACTATGTCAGCTGCTCTCCTTTTAGGGTGCCCATTGCACGGCTCGCAGCGGCAAGGGCTGTCCTAAAATAATAGAAGAACGCATGCAAAATATCCGCCGGCTTACGGAGGAGAGGGAAAAAAAGTTCCTCTCCGAAAGGGCTTCTCTTTCCGTAAAGGGGGGAAAGCGCGCAAAAAGCGAGGCCCCCTGCCCTATCAGGACCTGCTACCAGAGGGACCGCGATCGGATAGTGCATTCAAAGGCCTTCAGAAGGTTAAAGCACAAGACGCAGGTCTTTATCTCCCCAACCGGGGACCACTACAGGACCAGGCTTACCCACACTCTGGAAGTGGCCCAGATAGCAAGGACGATAGCAAGGGCGCTGGGGCTTAACGAAGACCTGACCGAGGCGGTAGCTCTGGGACACGACCTGGGGCACACGCCCTTTGGCCATGCGGGAGAATCCGTTCTGGACAAACTGCTTAAGAAGTACGGCCTTTCTTTTGACCACAACATCCAGAGCCTGCATGTGGCGGATAACATAGAAAAGCTCAATCTGACCCCCGAGGTAAGGAACGGGATACTGAACCATCCCTGGACTTTTCCCAGCGCCAGCACTCTGGAGGGTTCTATTGTGCGCTACGCCGACAGGATAGCCTATATCAATCATGATATTGACGACTCGATACGCTCGGGCATCATAAAAAAGAAGGACCTTCCTGCAGGTTATAGAAAGTTCATAGGCAGCGACACGGTGAACGCTTTTGTGAAAGACCTGGTGCTCAGCAGCGCCGGAAAGAACATTGTCAGAATGAGCAAAAAGGGAGAAAGCGTCCTGCACGGGCTCTACAGGTTCATGTTCAAAAAGGTCTATACTTCGCCGACCTCAATTAGAGAGAATAAAAAAGTGGAGCATGTTCTGACCTGCCTGTTCGACCATTTTATGAAAGAGCCGAGACTTGTCCCCGGATTCAAAAAAGGCAAGGGCAAAAAAGCCCTGGCCGCTCTCATAAGGGATCACATCGCCGGGATGACCGACAGGTATGCCATAGCGGTCTTCATGGGCCTGTTCGTGCCGTCGGAATGGAACCTGTGATAGAGAACTCCAGGATAGAAGAGATAAGGGAAAAAGCGGACATAGTGGAGGTGATATCCGGCTATACCGCTCTTAAGAAAAAAGGCAAGAATTATCTTGCCCTTTGCCCTTTCCACAGCGAAAAGACGCCCTCTTTTACCGTAAGCCAGGAAAAACAGCTCTTTCACTGTTTTGGCTGCGGCCAGGGGGGAAATGTTTTCACTTTTTTGATGAAGATAGAGAATGTTGCTTTTGCCGAAGCGGTAAAACTGGTGGCCGACAGGGTCGGGATAGAATTTTCTGTTGATGCCGCCTCAGCGGAAAAGCAATTAAGGCAGGACAACAGGGCGCTTTATGCCGCACTCGACAAAGCCGCCGACTTTTTCCAGTTGAATCTGGAAAAGGACGAGGCTGCAAAAAAATACGCCGCCGAAAGAGGGCTGACCCAAAAGATACTCGATTTTTTCCGCATTGGCTCTGCTCCGGACGGCTGGGATGGCCTCTACAAACACCTGACGCAGGCCTCCTTTTCCCCCGCAGACATCGAAAAGGCCGGGCTGATAATCAAAAAAGAGGACGGCTCATCTTATTACGACCGCTTCCGAAAAAGGCTGATGTTCCCCATCTGGGATATCCAGGGCAGGGTGATCGGCTTTGGAGCAAGGTCGCTTGACGGGAGTTCTCCAAAATATATAAACTCGCCTGAATCGCCCGTGTACAGCAAGGGCTCTGTCCTTTACGGCCTCAACTTTAGCAAGGACAGGATAAAGGAAGAAAAAAGGGCTTACCTGGTAGAGGGATATATGGACTTTATCCGCTGCTACGCTCACGGGATAAAGAATATCGCGGCTTCTTCGGGCACCTCGCTGACGCCCCTGCAGATAAAGGCGCTTGGCAGGCTCTGTCCGGAGCTGGTCCTGGTGTTTGACAGCGACGAGGCCGGGGCCGAGGCCTCGCGCAGAACGATAGACCTGATGAGGGAGATGGAGCTTTATCCCAAGGTGGTAACGCTTGCCGGAGGAAAAGATCCGGACGAACTGATAAAAAAAGAAGGAGCAGAGCGCTTTAGGGAACTGCTAAAGGCGGCGCTTCCTGCAACGCGGTACAGGATAGATTCCGCGATAAGGACGCACAATATTAAGGAGGCCGAGGGCAAAGCACAGGCCGCAAGAAAATGCGCCGCCATCCTGTCGCAGGAAAAGAACCGGATAGTCAGGGACGAATACATAAAGTACGCCGCTCAGAGGCTCGGCATAGATCCGGACAGCCTGCTTTCCGAGATAAAAAGGTCTTCTTTTTACGGCAGAAGGTCCGTGCAGAGCGCTCCGCTAAAGAGGCCGGGCTCAAAAGTGCTCAAGGCCGAAAGGACCCTGATAAAACTTTGGATGGAAGAGCCCTCTGTCAGGGAAACCCTGAAAGGCTCCGTACTGCCTCAGGAATTTTCGGACCCTGTATCAAAGAACATCTTTGAACTGCTGCTTACTTTTGAAGGTATGGAAGAAGAAAAGCCGTACGCTTCGGTGACCGATCTGCTCAAGGGAGAGGAGGAAAAGAGGCTGCTTTCGCAGATAGCGCTTGACCGGCACGAGATAGTGGACCCGGGCGCCATGCTAAAGGACTGCTCCTGCGTTCTCAAGGCCAATTCGATCAAGTCGGGGATAGAGGCGCTTAGACAACAGATGAAGGAGGCAGAGGAGGCAAAGGACATAGAAAAGCTCGGCAGCCTTCAGGCTCAGTATCTGGAGCATCACGGAAGGTTGATGTCTTTGTGAAATTTGAGGGGGTTTTGTCCGATACATTATAGGATGACGCCTCGCAGAAAGGGGAAAGACTTTGGAACACATTCCCGGAAAGAGGGAGGAGGAGCTTTTGCAGTTAAAGACCCTTGCCGACAAAAAAGGGTACCTTAACCCGGACGAGCTCTTGACCTCTTTTGGAGAGACCGAAAAGCCGCACGACGAGGGCGAAGCTTTTTTAAAGAGCCTGGGCTCCGTTAAAAAGATGGCGGCCAGCTTTGGCTCGGGCGCAAAGCTTGAAGAGATAAAGGGCGCCGGGGTTGATGACACGGTAAAGATGTATCTTAGGGAAATAGGCAAGTATCCGCTGCTGACCTTTCCGCAGGAGATAGACCTTGCCAAAAAGATCAAAAAGGGGGATATGGCCTCCAAACACAGGCTGGTCAATTCCAACTTAAGGCTCGTTGTCAGCATCGCAAAAAAATACACCGGCAGGGGAATGCTCTTTCTTGACCTGATACAGGAAGGCAACCTCGGCCTTATCAGGGCCGTAGAAAAGTTCGATTACAGAAAGGGCTATAAGTTCTCGACCTATGCCACCTGGTGGATCAGGCAGGCCATAACCAGGTCCATAGCGGACCAGGCAAGGACGATAAGGATACCCGTGCATATGGTGGAGACCATAAACCGCCTTAGAAAGATCTCGAGGGGGCTCCTGCAAAAGCTTGGCCGCAAGCCCACCGAGAACGAGATAGCAAAAAAGGCGCGCATGTCAGCCGACAAGGTAAGAGAAGTCGTCAAGGTCTCGCAGCTGCCGCTCTCGCTTGAGATCCCCATCGGGGACGAAGAAAGCTCCCATCTGGGCGACTTTGTCGAGGATTCTACCGTGGCGCATCCCGACGAGGTGGTGCTGCACGGCCTCTTAAGGGACGACCTGGAAGAAGTGATGCAGTCGCTGTCAGAAAGAGAAAGGACAGTACTTAGACTGCGCTTTGGCCTTGAGGACGGGCGTCCCAGAACGCTTGAGGAAGTGGGACAGCTCTACAAGGTTACAAGAGAAAGAATAAGGCAGATAGAGGCCAAGGCCCTGCGCAAATTAAAGCACCCCACACGCAGCAGAAAACTCAGGGAATACCTTAAATAGGTTCTTGTGCTATAATTCTTTCAGCATTCTGAAAGGAGAACAGCATGAGAAAGTTCCTTGCCTGCCTAACGATGATCGGTCTGCTTGCCTCAGGCTCGCTTGCCCTGCCCAGCGGGATACTGCCTTACGGAGTAAGCGCCAAGTATGCCGCCATGGGCGGAGCCGGTGCCTCCCTGGTGGACGACATTGCTTCGGCCTACTATAATCCCGCCGGAATGTACCGCTCGGGCGGAGCGGACCTTAAGATAGGAGCAGGTACTGCTTCGGACGGCTCGGACCAACTGGTCAGCATGGCCTCAAATCTCGGGAACCCTGCCAAATTTTTATCCGATAATTTTTCCAAATCTCTTGATATAAACGGCAATGTGCACGCCATAATAGGCCTTTCGGTCGGCAAGTTCGGACTATCTGTGATCCCTGCCGGACGCCTTAATCTGTCAAAGGCTGCCAACACCCTCAACGGGACCATCTCCGGGCTAGGCCACTCTGATACGGCACTCACCTTTGGCTACGGAGTTGGCATCCCCTATCTGGCCAAAGCGGGCGTAGGAGCAAGCGTAAAGTATATCCACAACGCTCTTGCCGGCGCCGCGGTAACCGCTTCGGGAGCCACCACCACCATAACCAACACTATCACCCAGTATAACGGCCTGGGCTTTGACCTGGGTCTTCAGGGAACGCTGGACTTGATACCTACCGCCCCCATCTCGGTTGCGCTGGTATACAAAGACTTTGCCGCCAATCTTAACGGGACGCAGCAGATCTCTTCCGGGACTTTTAACACGCTTACAGGAGCCGAGATAACCCCGATGGCCACTGTCTCGGACGGGCCGATAGCCGGCACTTCTATCCCCACGACCCTGGTCTTGGGGGCCTCGGGACAGATACCGATTGTCGGTCTTAAACTGGCCGTTGACCTTGACACTATCGGAGGCAACACTCCCTATTCCGTGACCCACATCGGATTGGAATATCCTGTGGCAATGGGACTGGTCAACCTAAGGCTGGGCAAGATAAACGGCAGCAATGTCGACATGTTCACCTACGGCGCGGGCATTTTAAAGGACATGGTCAACATAGCGTTCGTTTCGGACAACAAGGATAGCCGCAACAATCAGATGCTGGCGGATATTCACATCGGCTTCTAACAGGGAAAAAGGTTTTTGCGGGCCCCGGTCATCTGACCGGGGCTTTTGCTTTCTTTAAGCTGGTACAAAATAGTTTCGGAGGAGCTTTCGCCGGCTTCCACCATCCCCGCCGGCAAAAAGACGCCCGTAGAAGTCTCTTTGATGCTGCGGTCCTCCAGTTTTATCTCGAACCTTACATCCGCGGGGAATACTTTTGTTCTTTTGCCGCCGTAAGCCCCGTTAAAGGGAGCCGCCCATTCTTCGATGACCGAGGCAACTGTAGCTCTCTTGTCCTGGAACTCCTCCCCGAACTCGGTTATGACGGCCACCTCGGGCATGGCCTGCTTTATCACATTGATGGACCCGATAAGGCCCAGGTGCTGCCTCAAAAGCTTGCCCTCTTCCTTTTCTAAAGACCCTATGTTCATGAGCAGTATCTGGCAGCCCTTGTACTGCTCCCCCAGGCCGCTCTCGTATCTGGTATCTCCCGTCACCCCTATCTTGACCGGGCGCTGGTCTTTGCCGGCTATATTCGTCTCTATCACGAACCCCACGGAGGATTCCTCGTGCGTCCACAGCTCTTCGTGAAAGGCCTCTTTTACATGAATGACGCAGCCGTATTTTTCCTTTAACTGGACGCCGCCCGCGTGGTCTATTGTGGTGTTTGGCACAAGCAGCTTGAAGTTTATCTCTTTTGAGCCCAGAGGGCTTACCGCGTCAAAGAGGCCCTGGAACTTTAGCATGACCCCGGAAGAGCCGAACACATCAAGGACCTTGATCTTGTCGTGAGGGACATTGTCGTTGTATTTGGCAAGGAGTGAAAGAATGGCCTCTATCGATTCGGTGTGGTCGTCGTGGTCGTGTGTAACTATTATCGCGTCCAGGTCCACTATAGAAAGGTCGCAGTCCCTGAACAGTTCCAGGAACCCGTAGCCCGGATCGATCGCGATGGAGCGCACAACTCCCTGCCTGTTCTTTAGCGTCAACAGATAGCCTCCACCCTGGCTTATCCCCGTGGAATAAAGAGGGGAAGAAGAGTTCCACTTGTGCAGCGTTTTTAGCACATTGGGCCCCACCGCCTTGTCCACATAACGGGCAATGTTGAGGTCATGGCGCAGTTTTTCTTTGGAGCGCTCCACTTTTTCTATCATCGGGAAGATGGTCTCTTCCATGTAGGAGATGGCCTTAAGGGAATCGGTATTGAACTCTTTTTGCAGGTGCTCCAGCCTGCGGGAGGACTTAAAATCCTCGTAGGCGTCTTTGAACCTTCCCTGAAGGAACCTGGCTATCCCTCTGTAATAATCAAGATGCGCGGTAAGCAAAGTCTTGCTGCGGACCTTCTTAATGACCGTATCAAGGACATGCTCCGCTTCTTTATAGAGGCCGGCTCCCAGGCACTGGGAGATCATCAGGTCCCAGGGCCCCTGCCCTTTTACCTCAGACCAGGAAGCAGCGCTCCTCTCAAGCGTTCGAACAATTATGGAAAGATTGTCCTTTATCCAGGAGGCCCTCTCCTGAACAGGAAGGCCGAGAAGGTTTTGCCAGGTCTCTATCGCGTCAGCGTCAAGCCTCATGAGGTAATGGTAGCACAGGCAATGAATTTCTTTCAAACAAAAGCCAAGTGCTGCTTAAGGTCAACTTTGCTTCCCGTAAAGCCGACGCCTTCTTCAATAAGCCGGCGCTTTTGCCCCGTTTTGCCTCCAAAAGCGAAGTTTTTAGAAAGGCTTCCGTCCGCAAAGACGACGCGGTGGCAGGGATAGCGCAGCGGGTCCGGATTATGATGAAGGGCCCTTCCCACAAGGCGCGCACAGTTGACGCCCGACGCCTTTGCTACCAATCCGTAGGTGGACACCCTGCCCCTTGGTATTTTGGCAACGGCATCCAGTATCTTCTGTTCCCAAAGTTTCATGACGAGGATATAAAGGATAGCATATTAAGAGCGGGCGGGGAGATAAGTCTCGCGAACCTTATCACGAACACTCCTCACGAATGCTCTCTAAAACTCTCCTCGAAATGGCCCGCTCTAACACCGCGAACTACCACGAATAGAGAAGTCGTGTGCAAAGCACAGGACCTTTGCGTTCGAGTATATTAGAGGAATTCGCGTGTCCTATTTCGCGGAAACAGTTTCGAGTTGATTAGAGATGCGCCGTTAGGGATAACATTTCGCGAAAGAAGGCTTTCTGCCATGCTGGCAAGTTCACACTATATTTGCTAAAATTAGAGAGTATGGCCCTATCGTCCCCCTCGACAGGCTCGGGGCAGGTAACGGTTAGGACACCCCGACTTCCAGTCGGGGCGATCGGGAGGCAGACATCGGATCATGAAAAAGAATTGTGTTTATATACTCGAGAGCAAAAAGGATGGCCGGTTCTATGTAGGTCAGACGGACGATTTGGTTGAAAGACTGTCGGCACATAATAGAGGCTCAGTTAAGTCAACGAAATGCAGGAAACCTTTAGAATTAATTTTTTACAAGACTTATAATACAAGAAGCGAGGCAGTTAGAGAAGAAGCTCGCATAAAGAACTACAAAAATACGGAAAAACTGCTCATGAACATGGCCCTATCGTCTAACGGTTAGGACACCCCGACTTCCAGTCGGGGCGATCGGGGCAAGCAGGTATTGTTATCTTTTGTTTGTCCGGTTTTGGATTTTGGGTTTAGAGTTTTGAGCTTCTTCGCAAAGCGAAGTATGGCCCTATCGTCTAACGGTTAGGACATCAGCTTTTCAAGCTGACGATCGGGGTTCGATTCCCCGTAGGGCTATTTTCTCATCCCCTCGCCCGCGACATTTAACTTATCTCCCTCAGACAATACATTCCAGAGTCCAGGATTTATTATTCATAATGGTCCATTGGGGTGAGGTCACATTAGCTGGACAATGAAACACTCACCAATTGCTGGCGGTTCTCAATAATAAAGAAATCCTAATAATTATTTTGGATGAACAATATCACCGGCAACAAAATACAATATTTCCTGGGTATCCATTTTCCCCGCATGGGATGTGCTAACCCTAAGAACCCATGTCCATACTAAATTACCCCCTTCCAGAGAAGAGGAATACTCATACTCTGATGTATTTACCATCGGGGGTCTAATATGAGACATATAATCCTTTGAGGAGCAAAACAATGAGATTCTCCATTGTTTATCTGGAAACCCGGTGGCATCCAAAATAATATCACTGTCATTTCTATATAGTTGATGATCCGCCATAAGCAACTTTGGCGGAAGAATGATTTCCATCATTTGGCGAGGCTCTCTTATATCAACAAATGGGGTTCCCCTCCAAGTTATTCTATCAATTGTTTCATTGTTTGATATTTTGGACATTAATTTTATGATGCCCGATTTATGAAAAGATATTTTAGGTCGCTCACCCTCATTAATTGCTTCGATGTTTACCCTATGATTATTTTTAATACCGAACAGCATTTCTTTTTCAAATCCGTAGAAGCTCATGCCAACTGATCCATCAGCCATGTCAAAAATATTCATTATCTTGGCAAAGTTTTCCTTATTTCTGAGAAATATCCTTGAATAACGCTTTGTACTGTTCATATATGCATTTTCCTATTAAGACATTATATTGCGTATTTAGGGGTGCAATCAAGGTGATGCTAAAGATGGGTGAAAATGATCTTTCTTTCCAATACAAGGGATATGATCAGCAGCTACGACAACCATCCCTTAGGGCTAGTTTCTATCTCCTCACCGATGACATATGTCATAAATAGCCGGGCAGATTTCTAGCCAAATAAACAATAAGCCCACAAAAACATACCTCGGTTGATCTTTGTTGGTCGAAATGATATTATCCATAATTAATGATAGACCCAAAACCAGCAAAAGTTGTTGATTTGCTAAAATCATCATCTAGATGGATAGTGCCAAAGTATCAGAGAGAATACTCTTGGGGCAAGACAGAAGCACTTGAATTTTGGGAAGACATACAAAGCTACGCTAATAGTGAAGATGACCAGCTCTTCTTGGGCACACTAATATTCGATGTATCGGAAGAAAAGCATAATATCATCAAAATTATTGATGGCCAACAAAGGCTCACAACAATACTGCTCTTATTGATCGCTTTAAGAAACAGAGCAAAAGAAATAAACGAACGAGAGATATCCGGACAAATACAAAGCTATATCACATTTATGGATGACGCTTCTGCGGAATCTCGAGGCAACCGATTAATTGCATCGGAGTCGATTAAAGATATATTTGAAGAAATGTCCAAACACGACTGGGATGGAAGGTTCCCAGCAAAGATTGGAATAAAACCGGTAAAGAGGCAAGTTAACAGAATTAAGCCGATATTTGATTTCTTTGCAAGCGAAGTCGCAGAATATGATCGAACGATACTGGTAAAAATACAGAAGGCATTATATAAATCCTATGTTGCAATTATCGATATTCAAGACGAAGCAGAAGCTTTCAGCATTTTTGAGAGAACAAACGCCAGGGGAATGGATCTGGAAGCTTCAGATTTGTTAAAGAACTATCTATTTGCTTCGGGAGTTGTTGGCGTGGAAGATATTTGGCCACAAATAATCGAGAATTCTGAGGGAACCGTTCTAAGAATGCTTAAATATTTCTACGTCTCACAAAAGGGGTATATTGCAAAATCACAGCTTTACAAAAACATAAGAAGATATAGTCAAGAGATTGGCAATGAAAAACTACTGGAGGAATTGAATGCGTTTTCCAAGTATTTTTATGAAATCAGGAATGCAAATAAGGATGGCCTTCAGGCATATTTTGAAAGCCTAGGCTATGAAAGCATCTCAACAAAAGAAGACAGATATCAGAAAATATATCATTCTCTGGAGGGACTAAGACTGTTTAAGGTGTCGCAAATCTACCCTTTAGTTTATTCCGCAATAATGTCTTCAAAATCAAACGGAGAAACTGAGACAAAAACAAAGAAGCTAATTGTTTTTTTGGATGTGCTTGAGAAGTACCATTTTATCAACAATGCTATCTGTGATCGAGTTGGCAACGAAGTTGAAAAGACATATGCCGATTATTGTGTTAAGTTTTGGAATACAAGTGACTTTATTGAAACCGCAAATGAACTAATTGCATTGCTAAAAAGAAAAGTGGCAAAAGAAGATGAGTTTGTCTCTAGATTTTCAGAAATATCTTATGCTCAAGATACTATTGCCCTAATAATGTATATTTTTGACAGGATAATCAATTACAAAGTTGAGCCTCCCGATAGGATCGCACTCTATAATCCCAACAAGAAAATAACAAGGAAAAACCATAACATTGAACATTTTTATCCTCAAAATCCGGAGAGCAATCCATTGCCAGCTGATGTATGCAATAATATCGGAAATCTATTGTGCCTTGGCTTTAAGACCAACTCTAGACTCGGCAATATGATGCCAAAAGAGAAGATTGAATATTTAAAGCAGCACACTGAGGAAATCGCAAATAAAAATTTTGTTGTTGATTTTGTAAAGAGGAATGAAAACTCTGCAAATGAATGGGGGGAAAAACAGATTTTGAATCGAGCCCGTGTTTTGAGCAAAAAGGCATATGATTCTATTTGGAAATTCTAAAACTCGTTTTTGCTGATTGTCCCCCAAGCTAATAACCATTTCTCGGTATTGCCCCCTTCCCTTCGTTCTGCTATACTCTCTAATTGGCCGCAAGATAAAATTCCCCGAAAGGAAAAAACAAGGAAATGATGAAAACACTTGTCCGTTTGTTCACGGTTTTATGCCTGCTGTACCAGGCCTCTTTTGCCTGCACCGACTTTGCTATCAAGGCAAAGGACGGCACGGTGATAAACGGGCGCTCGATGGAGTTCCCGGTGGACCTAAAGTCCGAGCTCGTAGCGGTGCCGCGCGGGATAGAGCACAGGGTAGTCGATGCCAAAGGCACTGCCGGAGCAGCCTGGTCGTCCAAGTACGCGTTCTTTGGCGTAAATGCCTTTAAGCTAAAGGACTGCTTTGTGGAGGGATTGAACGAAAAAGGCCTCTCTGCCGGAGGCCTCATGTTCACGGGCGCAGTGTACCAGCAGCCAAAGGCCGGAAAGTTCGTTCCCCTGGACAAGTTCATTACCTGGATACTCGGCAATTTTGCATCCGTTGACGAAGTAAGGGCGGCCCTTCCGGGAATAACCGTCTGCGATTCTGAGGTAAAAGATATCAAAGGCATGGGGCTGCACCTTTCCCTGCATGATGCTTCAGGAAAAAGCCTTGTTGTGGAATTCATAGACGGGAAAATGAACATTTACGACAATCCCGTCGGCGTTCTTACCAACAGGCCCAGCTTTCCCTGGCAACTGCAGAACCTGAGCAACTATATTAACCTTGGGCCCTCCGACAAAAAACCAAGGACGATCAGCGGTGCAAAGGTCCAGCCAACCGGAGTGGGAAGCGGCATGCTGGGACTCCCGGGGGACTGGACGCCGCCTTCACGCTTTGTGAGGATGGTCCTGTGCAAGGACGCGGCCCTTACACCCAAAAACGCAAAGGAAGCCGTTGTTGCGGCAGAGCATCTGTTAAATGCCGTGGATATACCAAGAGGGGTCATCAAGGAAAACCCAAAACCTTTTATCACCTTGTACGGCTATGCCCAGTGGGTAGTGATGAAGGACCTGACCAACAAGACCATTTATTATAAGACCTACGAAAACACCGCATGGAAAAAGGCAAGCCTGAGCGGCTTTAAACTGGAAAAAGGCGCCCCTGTAAGGTCAATACCTATGGACAGCACCGTCTTTTCCGCGCAGGATGTATCAAAGCAGTTCAAGTAGAGGTCAAAGGTAGACGACATCCTCGCCGCTGTAAAGCGAGAGGAACAATAGCATATACTCTTTCATGTGCCGCGTGATGAGGAAGTTGTTCTTTACATGCTCGCGGCCGTTCTGCCCCAGTTTTTTTGCATAGCCGGGCGAATTTAGCAGCTGTTTTATCTCGAACGCGGCGCCTTCTATCGACCGGCACAACAGGCCCGAAAATTTGTGCTTTATCTGAAGCGGGATCCCGCCAACGCTGGAGGCCACGACCGGCTTTGCCTTCCACAGCGCCTCAGATACTGTAAGGCCAAACCCTTCTTTAAGGGATTTTTGCACTATCACATCCGATGCCCTCTGCAGGGCGTTTATCTCTATGTCATCCTGCGGAAGCAGCAGGATGTGAATGTCCTCATCGCCTGCGGCCCGCTCTTTTACCTCGTCAAGAACAAGCTGCCCCTCGGGATCGTCCGTTGCCCCTCCGCCCGCCAGAATAAGCCTGCAGTCAATATATTTTTTTACCAGTTTATAGGCCTCTATCACGCCGATGGGGTCCTTGAGCCGGTCAAACCTCGATATCTGGGTCACTATCGGCTTATCTTTTGGGATGGAATACTTCTTTAGTACAGCGTCAATGGTTTCCTGTGGCAATTCCCTGTTCTTGTCGCTTAAGGGATCTATCGAGGGAGAAATAAGGAACTGGCTGACAGGAAGTTTCTGCGAAAAGAGAGGCGAAGAAAACACGGCGGCATCGTATTTATTGATGAATTTTTTGAGAAAATGCCAGACCTTGCGGTCCGGATGCGACACATCTATGTGGCATCTCCAGGCCCATTTCTTTCTCTTTTTTTTGGTTATCAAAAAAATGGGCTGGGGATCGTGGACAAAGATAATGTCTCCGTAAAGGTCCATCTCCTCAAGGTTCTTTTTCCCTGTCTCAAGAAAAACATCAAAGTCCCGCTGGGTGATATCTTCTTCCTTGCCGTGAAGAGCGTTGTGGAATTTTTTGGTGACCGCAAAGAACTGCTCTCCCCCCTTGATAAGGTCCCACTTGGCATCCAGGCCGATCTCCCTCATAAGAGGGATCATCCTGTTAAGTATCTCGGCCACTCCGCCGCCGACCGAGGTGGAATTGATGTTTTGCACCACTTTGCCCTTTAGCCTTTCGGCCAAAAGCCGCAGGTCATCTATTACCGACTGCCCCACTATCTCCACATAATCATTTAGTTTTGCCACTTCAGCCCCCTATCCTGTTCTTTACCATCCTTATAAGCGTGCAGCGCAGGTCCTCGAGTGTACAGGTGTACGGGTCCAGTCTGGACACTTTTTTGGCAAGGACGCCATCCCCGAGAGACGCCTCGAACCAGTTAGAAAAATCATTGCTGCCTTTTTCGAGCCGCAGCCTTGATTCAAAGATATGGAAATAGATGGAATCTATGGTCACTTTTTCCAGGACCTCGGCAAAGCTGTTAAGGTCGGACACTTCATACTTTGTCGGAACTATAAAGCTTTTTGTCTTCATAAAATGGAACTCATCGCCTGGGGAAGCCTTTTTGCGCCTGGAACCCGGATTTGATGCGGCCCAGGAGGAGATGACCTCGATTATTCTTTCCCTAAGCTTCCTTATTGTGGGATATTGTACCGTATCTATGCTGGCAAGCCTCTCCGAAAGGTCGCTCTCGTTAATGGCCTCCAGCACCCAGTAGGCAAAATCGTTGGGCGGCTCCGGCGAAAGGTACTGGTGCTGCTGTAAAAACCTGTGCGTGTGGTGGTAAATACAGGAGCCCGGCACTCTTTCCAGATGATAAAGCAGCTCTTTTATGTTAGAGGCCTTTAGCCCCGTCAGCTCCGTAAGATGAAGCCTTGTAAAAAACCTGAAAGGCTCCTTTGCCAAAACCGGCTCCCCCATGGCCCCTCCTCTATCTGCTTTCTAAAATGAGCTCCAAAAACCTTCCGGCCTGCTCTGTATTATCAAGGCGCTTTAGGGCCGCGGTTTTGCCTTCTGCGCCGACCTTTATCGAAAGCCCCTTTTTGCCCAGCGCCTTAAAAGCGTCTTCGTCCGTTGCATCATCTCCCATATAAACGGTATAAAGGCTGCGGCCGCTTTTTGCACTGAGCTCTTTTTGTATCCACTTTAGAGCGCTGCCCTTGTCCCATTTGAGCCTCGGCCTTATCTCAACTATCTTTTTTCCCTTTGCCAGCCTTATCAGCCCTCTTTTAAGAAAAGGCTCCGCCGAACGCTTGATCTCTTTCATCACATACGGCAGGTCATTTTTGCCCACCAGCCTGTAGTGCACGCTTACGGAAAACACTTTGTCCTCAACTATCGCCCCTTTGTACCGGGACAGGGAGCCTTTCAGGTCCTTTCTTACTTTTGCCAGGGCCTTTAAGACGGCATCAGACAAAGGTGCTGTCCTTTTTAGTCCTCTGCCCTCTATCTCTAGCCCGTGATTGCCGCCGTAGATAAGGCCTTTTACGCCGACAGCTTTTTTTATGTCGTGCAGGGCCCTTCCGCTGAGCACGCCGGTAAAGATGTTCTTTGACCCGGCCAGTTTTATCAGAGCTTTTTTTGCCCTGGCAGAAATAGCTGCCAGGTCCGGGGTCGGCGCTATCGGGGCCAGCGTCCCGTCAAAATCGGCAAGGGCCAAAAGCGCCGTGCCCTTTGGCAGCAATTTTGCCAGTTCTTCTGCCCTGTTCATTTGCTTAGAACATCCTTTTTGAGCGCGGTCAGCTCGTTTATAATGCCGGCCGCCCACTTGTAAACATTGTTCTCCATTATAGAAAGGCGCATGCCCTCCATCCTCTTTTTCTTTTCTTCCGGGCTCATTTCAGCAGCCGTCTTTATTGCATCCGCAAATTCCTCTATGGAGTACGGATTAATCAGGACGGCTCCGGAAAGCTCCCTGGAGGCGCCGGTGAACTTGCTCAGTATCAAAGCCCCCCTAAGGTCATCTTTTGAGGCAACATATTCTTTTGCCACCAGGTTCATCCCGTCATGAAGGGAGCTGACCAGGCACATATCGGAAAGCTTGAAATAGGGTTTGATCTCTTCGGAAGTAAAATACCTTTTCAGGTATATTATGGGCTCCCAGCCGTCCTGCCTGTATTTGTCGTTCTTTCTCTTTACCAATTCTTCTATCTCGTCCACCAGGTCGTGGTAGCGCTTGATATCGGTCCTGCTTGGAGCGGCCAGCTGTATAAAGACGAACTTCTTGATGTACTGCGGATATTTTTCCAGGAACCTGTCAACGGCCAATATCCTCTCTGCTATGCCCTTGGTATAATCTATCCTGTCCACGCCCATCGCAACTATTTTGTCCGAAAGGCCGAGTTCTTTTTTTATCTCTTCCGCCCTCTGGCGCACCAAAGGCCCCGGGTCCTTAAAATAGCTGTCATCTATGCTTATCGGAAAAGGCCTGACTATGGTCTCTTTGCCCAGCCGCACAATGCTGAATTTTTCCATGTCGGCCCGGCACTCAAGCAGCCTGTTGGCCGTGTCCAAAAAGTTGTTGCAATGGTACTGCACATGAAAGCCGATCAGGTCGCAGCCAAGCATGCCGTCCAGTATCTCCTGCTGGTACGGGCAGATGGAAAAGACCTCCGGATTGGGCCAGGGGATGTGCCAGAAAAGCGCTATGATCGCGTCCGGCCTCTTTTCTTTTATCATCCTGCCCAGCAGAGTAAAGTGGTAGTCCTGGATAAAGACGAACGGGTTCTTTGCCGGCAGTTCCTCAATTATGCTGTCGGCAAACTTTTGGTTGACCTGCTTATAGAGCAGCCAGTCGCTTTCCCTAAAGATCGGCCTGGTGTGCGTGATGTGGCACAGGGGCCAAAGCCCCTCGTTGGAAAAACCAAGGTAAAAGCCCTGCTCCTCTTCTTTGGAAAGCCATATCCTCTTGAGAATATATCTGCTGTCCTTTTCGGGAACGCCGAGCTTGTCCTTGGCATTTACAAAGTTTTTGTCGGCATCCCCGCTGCCTGTTGCCACCCAAACCCCGCCGCAAGATTTAAGTATCGGGTCTATTGCCGTCACCACTCCGCTGGCCGGCTTTACCAGGGATACCTTACCGGTATTTTTGTCGGTGACATGCATAAATGGCTCTCTATTGGAAACTACTATAAAAGAACTGTCACCGAGTTTAGACCTTATCAGGTCCCTCAACTTGGCTTCCGTCCACAGGTCTTCCTCTTTTAGGCGCTGCCTTGCATCTTCGGTAATGGCCTTTTTTGCTATCTTAAGCCCCAGGGCCACCTGCTGGACTTCGGAGGCCAGTTCTCCCAGGCCGCCCTCGCCCTCGATCTTTTCCATCTCCTCCGTTTCGCCCTTTTGATAGTGCTTGAACCATTTTGTCAGCCGGCCTATGGGAGAAGAAAAGAACCTTCTTTCGATAAAAAAGATCAGCCCCAGCAGCACCGCCAAAAGAATGCCCAGGCTTATCATTATCGTCTTCCAGAAGTCTACTGTGCGCATGAACACATAGGAGGTGTCGTAGATGATCTCGACCAGCCCTATCACATTGTCCTTGTCGTCAAGGACCGGAGCAACATAGCTGTAGACATAGTACTTATTGAACTTTGAAAGCCGCTCTGACGGAGCTTTTTTTGAGATGACCCCCTGATACTGGGATTTTCCTTCTTCCTTCCAGCCTTTGAGCCTTTCGGTGATGGCGATCAATTTTCCTTCGGCATCATAGACGGCCCCGCCCTGCACCCTTTCCTTTTTCTGGAATTTTTTTACCAGCCGCTCGGCCCCGGCAGCATCTTTGTTAAGAAGGACATACCTGGCAGAAAGCTCCATGCCGTCGGCCACGGACACCGCCTTGCGCTTGAGGTCGTCCATAAGGCGGTCTTCTTCATACCTTACAAGAACAGCCCCAAGCACCATAATTATGAGGGTGACCGCGATCAAGACCGGCGCAATAAGAAGAATGAACCTTTTCATTTCAGCCCTCCCGCCCTTTGATCAGAACCTGTTCCAGCATATCAGGTCCTTAAGGCCTTTTCTTTTGTCCTCAAAAAACGCGTCTTTTGACAAAGGATAGCCCAGAGAGATAAGCCCGACCAGCTTATAGGAAGAAGGAGCACCCAATAGTTTTGCTATGGTCTGACAATAAGGCTTTTTGTCCCCTGCTACCCAGCAGGAGCCGATCCCAAGAGAGGTGGCGGCAAGCAGGATGTTTTGTATGGCGCCGCAGCCGTCCTCAAGATAGTATTTTGTGTCTTCACAAAAGACCGCGATACAGGCGCCTGAGCAGGAAATGAACTTTCCTGTGTCGGTGGCCTGCCCCACGGCCTTAATGGTATCCGGTTCCGTTATCACAACAAATGTCCAGGGCTCTACATGCCTTGCGGTTGGGGCAAAACGGGCGGCATCTATAAGTTTTTCCAATGCCTCCTTAGGCACGGGCTTGTCCAGGTACTGTCTTATGCTCCTGCGCTTTTTTATGGCTTCAAACAGGTCCATACAAGACCATTATTCCACACTCCCATGCCTTGTTCAAACCGATTTTCACATGCTATACTAAAAACACACACGCATTCGGGCCCTTAGCTCAAGGGTGGAGCAATCGACTCATAATCGACAGGTTGTAGGTTCAAATCCTACAGGGCCCACCAAAATAGAACTCAGAACTTTGAGCATAGACCACAGAACATAGTTAAGTGAATAGTTAATAGTATAGAGCCTGTGTTCGGTGTTCTAAGTTCTAAGCTCTGAGTTCTCACCCCTAAAACAAACCACTCTCTGCGTAAGTATGTCGGACATCAGGGTAAGGTCTCCTGCGGGAAAGTTGCAGACTTTTACTACAGTTGCGTATTTTGCGTATTCCGGAAGCAGGCCCGGCAAATTGTTCTTCATGGAATTCAGCAGTTCTTCGTTCAAAAATACTTCCTCCCGTTCGGTGAACAGGGCGATATAAAAGATATCGGTCTCCACCAGGTCCTGAAAAAAGTGCGTGCCGAAAGAGACCTCCGGCACAAGGTTGGCTGTCCTAAAAGAGACCTCTACCAGGGCGGAAGCCATGTTTATCTCCGAAAACCCGACAGGGATCCCCATTGACGGGGTCGAGGTGCCCCACCTGCCCGGGCCTATCAGTATCGTGGGAGCTATTTCCCTGCCTTCGATAAGCTGGTTAAGCTTTCCTATAAGCCTGGCGATGTCATATTTGGCGCTCTGATCAAGCCTGCTGTAGGCCACAGCGTCAACATAAACTATCCTTTTTATGGTCTTTGAGGTATTTCCGCCCATAAAACTGCCTCGGGAAGAAAAGATCAGTTTTGATCTGTCGAGCTTTTCGGGGATCGCTATCTTTGACTTTTCACCCTTGGTCTGGAGCGGCCTGCACTGAAGCAGGTTTATCTGCGGTATTTCCTGCCCTCCAAAGTTGGCAGCAAATTCGATGTCCACGGGGTGGCCGTATTCTTTTTCGAGGCGCTTCATAAGGCTCTGCATTATTTGAGAGAATTTTGTGCCGGAGAACAGGGGCTCAAAGGTAAGGACATAGGGCATATAATCCTGGCCTAGTTTTTTTACCTGCTCAAGGGCCAGAGGGTCCTGCTGCCCCAGCAGTTCCATTTTCATCTCAACCCCTTCTTTTAGAAGATCGGACAGATAGACCGTCTCAAGAGAATTGCTTTCCGTATTAATGACATCCAGTTTTCTCTGGCTCCATCTCCTGTCATCCTCCAGCCCGGCGGTGGGCTTTAGCAGCGGCTCATCCAGCGCTGCTATCCTTGGATGGTCGTCCTCCACCCGGTTCACCGCCCTGGTCCCAAGACCGGCAACTATCCTTATCATCCCCGCTTTGGGGTCCATGCCGTCCTTCCACACAAAAGTGTTATAAGAGATGCCTACACCGGCAACATCGGGGAAAAAATACTGCTTTCTGGCCTTTCCGGAAACCCTCTGCACCAGCAGCGCCATTTGTTCTTCCTTCTGCGAAAGGCCTTTTTGAAGTCGGTAGAACAGGGCATCCCGATTCATCGTGCTGGCAAACACCCTTTTGACCGCCGATTCAAAGGCCTTGTACCTCTGCTCCGGAGTACCCTGGTTGGCGCAAAAAATGCTTTCATATTTTCCGGCAAAGACATTGCCAAAGCTGTCCTCAAGAAGACTGGAGGAGCGCACGATTATCGGCGCCTGTCCAAAGTATTCTATTATCCGCTGGAACTGCTCCTTTATCTCTATGGGGAACTCCCCGCCCAGGAGCTTTTCCCCCAGTTCGGGCGCCGCCTCCAGATACTTTTCCCTGGTCTTCTGCTCCATAAGCAGGCGCCACCAGCCGTTCTGGACTATATAGGTATAAAAAACATCCGAGCCCACATAAAAAGAATCGTGCTCTTCAAGAATATCAGCCCAATCGCAGGATGGGTCCTTCTGGAGTATCTTTCTGGACAGCAGCATTCCAACCGCTTTGCCTCCGATATAGCCCGAGCCTATCATCCTGTCCTTTATGGCAAGAAGGTCCTCCGCCGAAAAATACTTTTTTGCAAGACCCAGCATCTTTTCTTCGCGGCCTATCATGACGCCGCACATTTTTTCGACAGTGCTTACAAGTTCTGCCGATGAGCCGCTCTCAAGCTGCTGTCTGCCTTCGATAAAGAGCCTGTCCCAGTGGTCCAGTTTTCTGCTTTCGCTCTCCGCCCCTTTTTTATAGATGTAAGAAAGCACTTTTGCCGCATCCGCGCTGCCGGTGACAGGGATGTAGCGGTCCTGCACAAAAACATGCGGCAAGAACATCGTCGGAGAATACCTGTTGAACACTTTTAGCGGATGGACATAGAACCTGTTCTTTATCTTGAACAGGTCAAGAAGCAGCTGGGTGGTCTCTCTTATCCTTGCCACGGTCTTGAACGAATGGCTGTTGCGCAGCAGGGCAAAATAGGCTATTGTCTTTAGTTCGTAAAGGTAAGGGCAGGTGACCTTGAAAAAATTACCCACCATCAGGTCGGTGGCCCAGGAAGAAAGCAGGTCAGAAAGGCTGTCAAAAACATAGTACACTCCTTCGCCTTCCTCTTTTGCTATGTTGTGTATCCTGGTCGAGAACGGCTCAAACCCCTCGGAGGCATCGAGCTCGTAGGTCTTTACTCCGCTGTCCTTTGAGAACAGGGCGGGGTGGGAAGCAAATCTTATATAGACTAACCGCTTCTTTTCCAGGAGGGCTTGCTTTGCAAAGGCAGAGGCAAATTCCCTGTAATCATCGATGCTGTCCACCTGCCAGACTACATTATCTCCCAGTATAAGTTCGTGAAGGATATCATCAAGCCCTTTTATTCCCGTGCTGCCTTTTTGCAGAGACATAGGTCTCCTTTTTATCCCGAACCTGAAGGTTCGGCTCCGGTTTTGCCTTCCAATGGAGCCGACCTGCCCGCCATCCCGCCGAGCCGGGAAGGCTTGGCAGGCGGGCCTTTTAAGGTCGGGTCGCTTGCGATCCCCTCAGATAGCTGTCAATAGAAATCGCCGCCTGAGCTCCTTCGGATAGCGCCCACACAATAAGGGATTGACCTCTTCTCATATCTCCAGCACAAAAAACTCCCCTTTTAGAGGTCATGTAGTCGCTGTCGGTCTTTATGTTCTTGCGCGCGTCAAGTTCAAGGCCCAGTTGCGCAGCGGGCCCTTTCTGCTCGGGATGCAAAAATCCAAGTGCCAAAAGCACAAGGTCCGCCTCTATTTCAAATGCCGCGCCCTCTTTTTTTGAGATGAGCTTGCAGACCCTTCCGTTGTCGCCGATGAACTTTTCTGTAGAAACCTGCCAGTGCCTCTGGCAGCCCTCTTCGTGGCTGGTGGAGGACCTGAATATATTCGGGTACATAGGCCACGGCTGATGGCTCGGTCTGCAGGTTGAAGGCTTTTCCATTATCTCTATCTGTTTAACGCTGAGGGCTCCCTGTCTGTTGGCAACACCTACACAATCTGAGCCTGTATCCCCTCCCCCTATCACCACCACTCTTTTGCCCTTTGCATCTATCAATGTATCTTCCGGGATGGTCTGCCCCGCCACTCTTTTGTTGGACTGGACAAGATATTCCATCGCAAAATGGATGCCCTTAAGGTCCCTTCCTTCTGCCTTGAGGTCCCTGGGGTGGCGCGAGCCGCCGGCAAGGCAGACGGCATCATATTCCTTAAGCAGCTGCCCGGCAGAAATGTCTTTACCTATCATAGTGTTAAGAACAAATTCCACGCCCTCCTGCCTCATGAGAGATATCCTTCTGTCCAACACTTTTTTTTCAAGCTTAAAATCCGGTATGCCGTACCTCATAATGCCGCCTATTTTGTCATCCTTTTCAAAAACCACCGCGGTGTGCCCCCTCCTGTTGAGATGGTAAGCGGCAGAAATTCCCGCGGGACCCGAGCCTACAACCGCTACTTTTTTGCCTGTCCTTAGCTTTGGCGGCTCCGGCTTGATAAGCCCCTTCTCATAAGCCTTTTCTATGATCGTCAGTTCATTCTCTTTTATCGTGACCGGTTCGTCGTTTATGCCCAGGACGCACGAGTATTCGCAAAGCGCCGGACAGATGCGCCCGGTCACCTCTGGCAGGCAGTTGGTCAAAAGAAGAGAGGAAGCGGCTTTGGAGTACCTTTTATTGAAGAGGGCATCGTTCCAGTCGGGTATCAGATTTCCCAGGGGACAGCCCCAGTGGCAAAACGGCGTGCCGCAGTCCATGCAGCGGGAAGACTGCTCAATGGCCGTCTGCTCGCTCCTTGGATCGGCCAGTTCGCAAAAATCCCCCACCCTTTGTTTGGGGTCCCTGCAGCCTGTGATGCTTCTCTTAAAAGTTAAAAAACCTCTTGGATGTCCCATTGCTATCCCTCCGAGTCCTCTTCTATCTCTAGGGCGGCCTCGTTGTCTTTCACTGCCAGGACCGCCTTATATTCTTTTGGCAGTACCTTGACCAGTTTTCTGGCCTCTGTCTTATAATTACTCAGTATCCTTTCGGCAAGACCGCTTCCCGTATATTTGAGATGGTTCTGTAAAAGGTATTTGACGGTGGATTCGTCCCTGAGGCCGGTACGCTCAAGGTCCACCATGGCGGTATTGCAGCGTTCTTTGAATTTCCCGTCCTCATCATAGACATAGGCTATCCCGCCTGACATTCCGGCCGCAAAGTTCCTGCCTGTCTTTCCCAAAATAAGGACCCTGCCGCCGGTCATATATTCGCAGCCGTGGTCCCCGACCCCTTCGGCCACCGCAAAGATGCCCGAATTCCTTATGCAGAACCTTTCTCCCGCGACCCCTCTTATGTAGGCTTCGCCCGAAGTGGCCCCGTAAAAAGTCGTGTTGCCTATAATGATGTTGTCTTTGGCCTTAAATTTTGCCGCCTTGTCCGGATAGACTATTATTTTTCCCCCGGAAAGGCCTTTTCCGACATAGTCATTGCTTGAGCCTTCCAGCTCAAAAGTGATGCCCTTTGCAAGGAAAGCGCCAAAACTCTGTCCGGCCGTGCCCTTGAATTTGACATTGATAGTATCATCATCAAGTCCGCTTTCTCCGTATTTGGAAGAAACCCTGCTGCTAAGCATCGCTCCCGCTGTTCTGTTGTGGTTATAGATAGGCTGCTGCACACGGATCTTTTTCCTGTTATCAAGAGCCTCCGCCGCCGCTTCGATAAGTCTTGCGTCGATGGTATCGTCTATGCCGTGGTCCTGTTTTTGCGTGCAGAACAGCTTTGAACGGTCCCTGATCTGCGGATCAAACAGTATCCTTGACAGGTCAACCCCTTTTGACTTCCAGTCCGTCATCTCTTCATCGGCCTCAAGCAGGTCTGTCCTGCCGATAAGATCGTCTATCTTTTTTATGCCAAGCGAGGCCATCACCTGTCTGGCGTTTTCCGCTATCAGGTACATCATGTTGACCACATACTGCGGCTTTCCGGAAAACCTTTTGCGGCACTGCTCATCCTGCGTGGCTATCCCTAAAGAGCAGTTGTTAAGATGGCAGTGGCGCAGCATAACGCAGCCCAGTACAATAAGGACCGAAGTCGCAAAACCGAATTCTTCAGCTCCCAGGATGGCGGCTATCACAACATCGCGGCCCGTGCGCAGCTGCCCGTCCGTCTGTAGCCTGACCCTGCTTCTGAGGTCGTTCAGCACCAGGGTCTGATGCGTTTCGGACAGCCCCAGTTCCCAGGGAAGCCCTGCGTGTTTTATGGAACTTAAGGGGGATGCCCCGGTGCCGCCGTCCCCTCCGGATATCAGTATCATGTCGGCATGTCCCTTGGCCACTCCGGCGGCGATAGTTCCCACCCCTGTTTCGGAAACAAGTTTAACGCTTATCCTTGCCGCGGGGTTGGCGTTCTTTAGGTCAAAGATCAATTGCGCCAGGTCCTCTATGGAATAGATGTCGTGATGGGGAGGAGGAGAAATGAGCGTAACTCCGGGAATTGAATGCCTTATTCTGGCGATCGTTTCATTGACCTTGTGTCCGGGCAGCTGTCCTCCCTCGCCCGGCTTTGCCCCCTGGGCGATCTTTATCTGCAGTTCATCAGCATTGACAAGATAATTCCCGTTAACTCCGAACCTGCCCGATGCGACCTGTTTTATGGAGCTTCTCAAATTGATCCCGTTCTTCTGCGCCCTGAACCTTTCGGGGTCTTCTCCGCCTTCTCCGCTGTTGGACCTGGCTCCTATCTGGTTCATCGCCACCGCAAGGGCTTCGTGGGCTTCTTTGCTGATAGAGCCAAAGCTCATGGCCCCGGTCACGAACCTTTTGACGATAAGGTCGGCGCTCTCAACCTCTTCTATAGGTACGGGAGAGGTCTTTTTGAACTTTAGGAGGCTCCTTAGAGTTGTATTGCGCCCCTTCTGGTCGTCTATCAGACGGGCAAAGGCTGCAAATTTTATGGGATCGTTCTCCCTTGCTGCCTGCTGGAACAAGCTGATTGTATCAGGGTTCCATAGATGATGTTCCCCCTGCCGTCTCCACTGATATATCCCTCCCGCTTCAAGCGGTCTTAAGGCATCATTTCTATCAAAAGCGCTGCGGTGCCTGTCCAGCGTTTCTTTTGCCAGCTCTGGAAGGCCTGCCCCTTCTATTCTTGAGACCGTACCGGAAAAGTATCTGTCCACCACCTGTTTTTTTATGCCGAGAGCCTCAAAGATCTGGGCTCCCCGGTAGCTCTGCAATAGAGAGATCCCCATCTTAGAAAGCACCTTTAGCACGCCTTTTTCAACGGCCTTTACATAGTTCTTCTTTGCTTCTTCTTTGGACAGTTCAAGTTCTTTGTCCGTGGCAAGTTTTTCCAAAGAAGCGTAGGCAAGATACGGACACACAGCCTCGGCCCCGTAGCCGAACAGGAGCGAAAAATGCATGACCTCCCTTGGCTCTGCGCTTTCCACTATCAAACCGGCCCTTGTCCTCAGGCCTTTACTTATAAGATGATGATGGACCGCTGCACAGGCTAGCAGCGAAGGAAGGGCTGCCCTGTCCTTACAAATTCCTTTATCGCTGAGGATAATGAATGTAAATCCCTCTTGTACCGCCTCTGCGGCAAGGTTACAGATATTCCCAAGCGCTTCGGCAAATCCCTTTTCTCCTTTTGAAGCATCGAACAAAGTCGTGACGACTTTTGCCCTTAAACCTTTTAAATCCAAGGCCTTTACGGCTTCCATGTCTTCAAGGCTTAGGACCGGATGTTTTATCCTCAGTTTTCTGCACTGCTGAGGGCTTTCCCCCAAAAGATTCTGTTCCGGACCGGCCAGGGTCTCCAGAGACATGACCAGGTCCTCTCTTATAGGGTCTATCGGCGGATTGGTTACCTGCGCGAACAGCTGCTTGAAATAATTAAACAGCAGCTGAGGCTTTTTTGACAGGACAGCTATGGGACAATCGTTGCCCATTGAGCCTATCGGCTCCTGTCCTTTTTCTGCCATCGGCAAAAGTATGAATTTCAGGTCTTCCGAGCTGTATCCGGAAGTTTCTTGAAGGGCCTCTGTGCCCGGCATGTCTATTCCGCCGTCTTTTGGCGGCTTGGCGCTTTTTGCCAGCTCTTCCAGGTCAATGACATTTTCTAAAAGCCATTTTCCGTAAGGCTTGCGGCTTGAGGCCAGGTCCTTGATCTGCCTGTCCTGCAGTATCTTTGCCTTAGAAGTATCAACGAGGAACATCTTTCCCGGAGACAGCCTGCCGGATTCCTTGATGTCTGCGGGGTCAATGTCCAGGACTCCTGTCTCGGAGGCCATTACGACAAGGCCGTCGTTGGTGATAATATACCTGCAGGGCCGCAGGCCGTTGCGGTCCAGCATCCCGCCCACGGTTGTCCCGTCGGTAAAACACACTGCCGCGGGGCCGTCCCAGGCTTCCATAAGACAGGAGTTGAACTCGAACATCTCCCTGTGCTTTTTGTCCATAAGGCTGTTCTTCTGCCACACAGGGGGTATCAAAAGCATCATCGCATTTGCAAGAGGCCTGCCGGCCAAGACCAAAAGCTCCATTACATTATCAAGCGCCTGCGAATCGCTGCCGTCCGGAACGATAACCGGAAGGACCTTTTTTATGTTACTGCCAAAGGCAGGGCTTTCAAAAAGTTTTTCCCTGGCATTCATCCAGTTCATGTTGCCTCGCAGGGTGTTTATCTCGCCGTTGTGCGCCAGATACCTGAACGGCTGGGCAAGCTCCCAGGATGGAAAAGTGTTGGTGCTGTACCTTGAATGCACCAGCGCAAGGCTTGAGACAAACAAGACATCCGAAAGATCAGGGAAAAAATCCAACAGCTGCTCGCTCATCAACAGTCCTTTATAGCAGACCGTTCTTGAGGACAGGCTCGAAAAATAGAGTTTTCCCTGCGTTTCCTTTTCTATCCTTCTCCTTGCCACATACAGCCTTACCTCAAAACGGCCGGGGTCATCAATATCGCTGCCGGCTCCGACAAAAAGATTTTTGAACGCCGGCATTGTACTTTTTGCGGTTTCGCCGATACTTTCCTGATTGACCGGGATATCCCTCCAACCCAGGAACTCCAGCCCCTCTTCCTTAAGGACCTTTTCTGCAAGGAGCTGGCAGTTCTTTCTTTCTGACGTTTCTGGCGGCAGAAAAACTACCCCGGCAGCAAACTTTCCTTCTCCTGGAACTTTTATGGCGAGTTTTTCTGCTTCCCTTTTATAGAACTCATAAGGCAGCTGAACGGTTATGCCGGCGCCGTCGCCCGTCCTGGGATCTGCCCCCACTGCCCCCCTGTGCCTCAGCCTTTTTAGGACCTCGATGGCTTTTAACACCGTATCGCGGGTCTTTCTTCCTTTGCTGTCGCACACAAAACCCACTCCGCAGCTGTCCTTTTCAAAAGACCGGCTGTAAAGCCCTTTCTTTTCGAATTCTTCTCTCATTTTGTCCATATGCAGTACTTCCTGATCTTTGACCTTATCGTATTTCTATTGATCCCCAGCAGGCTTGCGGCTTTCAGCTTGTTGCCGCCGGTATGCTCCAGAACTCTTTCAATAAGCCGTTTTTCCAGGGCTTCCACAAAGAACCGGTAGAGATCTCCTTTGTGCTCTTTGAGAACTCCGTTGCTTAAAGATTCTTTATCTAAGCTGTCTAATATCATATAGCATTTTACTGCCTAATTATTGGGCACTTCTTTGTATTTAAAAGCGGCCCCTGCCCTGAGCGACCCCGAGCGAGCGATAGCGGGTCGAGGGGGAGTCGAAGGGCCGCTCTACACAACTAAAGTATCGGCAGATATCTCTTTAGTTCGTATTCCGTGACCTGGATCCTGAACTCGTCCCATTCTTTTTTCTTGACAGAGATGAACCTTTCAAAAGTGTGCTTGCCAAGCGCTTCTTTTACCAGTTCGCTCTGTTGCGTGATGGCAATGGCCTCTCCAAGGCTTGCGGGAAGCGACTTTATTCCTTTTTCCGCCCTTTCCTCGTCCGTCAGGTGGTAGAGGTTCAGCTCCATCGGCTCCGGAAGTTTGTAGCCTTTTTCTATCCCCTTAAGGCCTGCCTGCAGCATCACGGCAAATTGCAGGTAGGGGTTCCCCGAAGGGTCCGGACATCTGAGCTCCATCCTGGTGGCCACTTCCTTGCCGGGCTGGTACATCGGCACCCTGACAAGAGCGGAGCGGTTCCTTCTGGACCAGGCAATATAGACCGGCGCTTCGTACCCGGGAACAAGTCTTTTATACGAGTTCACTCCCGAAGCAAGAATGGATATCATCTCCGGGGCGTGCTTAAGTATGCCGGCTATATAGGATTTTCCGACATCGGAAAGATTGTACTTGTCGTTAGGATCATAAAAAGCGTTAGCCTTGCCCTTGAACAGGCTCTGGTGGACATGCATCCCGGAGCCGTTCTGACCGAAGATCGGTTTTGGCATAAAGGTCGCGTACACGCCGTGTTTTGAAGCGATCTCTTTAACAGTGAGCTTGTAGGTAACGGTATTGTCCGCCATCTGGAGCGCGTCCGCATAGCGCATGTCTATCTCGTGCTGCGAAGGCGCCACTTCGTGGTGCGAATATTCGACATATATGCCGAGTTTTCTCAGCGCCTGGACCGTGTCCCTGCGCAGGTTGGAAGCCATATCAAGAGGGGTCAGGTCAAAGTAGCCCCCCTCGTCAAGTATCTCGGTTCCCTGGGCGTTCTTAAAATAGAAGAACTCAAGCTCCGGACCAACATAAAAGTGGTCAAAGCCCATCTTCTTCATTTTTTCTATCGCTCTTTTAAGTATATAGCGGGGGTCTCCCTCATAAGGCTTGTGCTTTCCGGCATCGGGCTGGAGGATATCGCAGATCATTCTTGCCACGGGAGCCTCTTCCGGCCTCCACGGCAGGATGGCAAAAGTGTCTTTGTCCGGCATCGCTATCATGTCGGATTCCTCTATATCCTGGAAACCTGTGATGGAAGAGCCGTCAAAACCCATGCCCTGGGTCAGCGCTCCTTCAAGTTCGTCCGGGCTGATGGCAAAACTCTTGAGTATCCCGTTGATGTCGGTAAACCAGAGCCTTATGAACTCTATTTTGTTGTCTTTGACCTGTTTGATTATTTCTTCTTTGCTCGGCATCTTTCTTCTCCTTCTTTAATTCTTGATACAGCCTCCGATCACAGCGCTTTTTCACCCCTTTCTCCCGTGCGGACCCGTATCACCGAGTCCACCGGACTTACAAAGATCTTACCGTCCCCCGTTTTCCCGGTCCTTGCCGCTTCCTCTATTGCCTTAACGGCGCGCTGCGAGTCGAACTCGTCCACCACTACTTCCACTTTAAGTTTTGGGAGGAATTCCACACGGTACTCGCCCGCCCGCCACTCCAGAACAACGCCTTTTTGTGAACCTCTGCCTTTTACCTGAGTTACGGTCATTCCCGCAAAGCCTGCCTCTTCCAGAGCTATCCTGACCTCCTCCAGTTTTTCTTCCCGTATCACTGCCTCGATTTTTTTGTACCCCATAGCAGATCTCCTTTCTAGGAGCCAAAAGCCACTTCGCCGTGCTGCGAAATATCAAGCCCCAGCTCTTCCTCTTCTTCCTTTGCGCGCAGGCCGAAAACCGCATCAACAATTTTTGCCAGTACGTAAGCTGCAACAAATGAAAACGCTACTACCACGCCAACCGTGTACAATTGGACCAGAAATTGGCCGACATTGCCAAAGAAAAGCCCGTTCGCCCCAGCCGCATTGACGGCTTTTTCGGCAAAGAGCCCGGTGGCAAGGGCGCCCGTGATGCCTCCCATCCCGTGACAGGCAAAAACATCAAGCGAGTCGTCCAGATTGGTCTTCATCCGCAGGATGATCGCATAATAAGAAATGATGGCAGCCACTGCCCCTATCACAATGGCCGAAAGCGGGCTTACAAAACCCGAAGCCGGTGTTATTGCGACCAGTCCCACCACAGCGCCTGTAGCAACTCCCAGAACACTGGGCCTTTTGTGGATCCAGCTGACAACCATCCAGGTAAGGGCCGCAGCTGCCGCGGCCGTGTTGGTAACAACAAAGGCTGATACAGCAAGCCCATTGGCGGCAAGGGCAGAGCCACCGTTAAAGCCAAACCAGCCAAACCACAAAAGAAAGGCGCCCAAAACGGTTAGGGGTATATTGGACGGCTCCATCGGGTATTTTTTGTACCCTTTTCTCTTTCCGACAACAAGAGCCACAGCAAGAGCGGAAACGCCGGCTGTTATATGCACGACCGTGCCCCCGGCAAAATCAAGAGCCCCCAAATTGCGCAGCCACCCTCCTATCCCCCAGACCCAGTGCGCGACAGGCGCATAAATAAATGTGGACCATAACAATATGTAAAGAAGAAAAGAAGGGAAATTGATCCTTTCGACAAAGGCTCCCGTTATCAAAGCGGGAGTTATAACAGCGAACGCCAGTTGGAAGATCATGAAAGCGGAATGTGGGATGGTCGCTGCATATCCGTCAAAAGGCAGCTGCCCCACTCCCTTGAGACCCAGCCAGTCCAGCCCTCCGATAAGGCCTCCTTTGTCCGGGCCAAAAGCTATAGTGTAGCCAAAAAGCACCCACTGGACCGAGATTAGAGCAAGTATTATGACAGAGAGCATAAGAGTTGAAAGAAGGTTCTTTTTTCTGACCATGCCGCCGTAAAAGAACGCCAGGGCCGGGGTCATCATTATGACCAGCGCTGTCGAGATAAGGACCCAGGCTGTATCTCCTGAATTTATCATTTTGAATTCTCCTTTCCCTGCGTTCCTGACAATCTATACAGCAATTCCCGCTCCACTTCTCTTTTTGCTTTACATAAGCCTTTTTTTGATAAATCGGTGAAAACATTGCTACAATTTTGTATCATTTTTGCCTCCATTAAAACATTTTTGTTCCATCATATATTTATGTCCAGCTGGGTTGTTATTGTGGGTTTGGAGCCGTTATTATAGGTACCGTAAGCAAGCAGTACCGATGTATTTGGTGAGAACGCATAAGAGAAGCCGTAAAAAAGTGCTCCCAGGGCAGAATTTGTCCCGGCATAGTCTATACACGCCCACAGTTTATCCGTGATACTTTTGTCCCAAGTCAGTATAAGCCCGCTGTTGTCTGCCTTTCCCGAAGGATCTACCAGCACATTGGGATTGCCGGAAAAATATCCGGCCGTAAGCCTTCCTATCACAGGAAAAGTCTTTGCGGCAAGGCCGTAGACAACATTTTGGTCCGTAACTCCGGGGGAAGTGCCAAAGCCGTACCCTCCCGCGGCCACGGCGGGCATGAACCCTGCCTCGGGAACAGCCGCCTTGGCGTTAAATGTGAACGGGCTGCTCTGAGGAAGAAAAGCATCAAAGCCGACCTCAATATTGGGGTTAATGCCAACGGTCAACCCCAGATCGGTAGGGAAAGCATATCCGCCGTCGGAGGGCCCCTGTACGGTAAAATAATTGTCTATCCCAAAATGCCACACTCCCTTTGCCTGAATATCCGTGGACGGGTTCCAGATCTGGGTGGAAGGGGTGGCAAGGCAAAGCCCCTCCGTCATCAAAAGCGCCAGCAAGATCAGCAAACTTCTGTTCTTCATCTTTTTCTACCTCCTTTGCCCTTTAAACAGCAATTCCCGCGCCTTGAAAAACAAGGTCAAAAGAGGCAAATTAATACAAAATAGTAATCTTGGCAGAAGTATTGATACGATTTTGTTGAAAGCTATTGGGTCTTTATCTAAAACTCTTGTAGTCTATCTTGTATGAGGTGATCTTGTAGCCCAGTATGCGTTTGGTTGTTTTCAACAGAACTGCAGCCTTAGAAATATTGCCCTTTGTCTGTTTGAGGGCATCAGTAATAATGTCCTTTTCATAATTTCCCACAAGTTCGTCAAGCGCAAGGTCGGTCTTTGTTTTTGAGGTCTCTGCCGTCTGGAGCGTCGGAGGAAGGTGATGCGCGTAAATGACCTCTCCCTCGCACATAAGGACTGCCCTTTCAATGGTATTTTCCAGTTCTCTCACATTTCCGGGCCAGTGATAACTCATCAGAGCATCGATAGCGGGCGTTGATATCCTTTTGATAGTCTTGGAGTTCTTTTTTGAGTACCTGTCCAGGAAAAATTCGGCAAGCAGCATGATATCGTCCCTGCGGTCCCTCAAGGGCGGAAGATAGACCGGAAAAACATTCAGACGGTAGTAAAGGTCCTCTCTGAATTTTGATTCTTTGACGTTTTCTTCCAGATTATGGTTGGTCGCAACGATCAGCCTGACATTGCTCTTTATCGTTTCGGTGCCGCCCAGGCGCTCAAACTCTCTTTCCTGTATCACCCTAAGTAGTTTTACCTGCAGCCCCGCTCCGAGGTCCCCTATCTCATCAAGAAAGAGCGTTCCGCCCTCTGCCAGTTCAAACCTCCCCGCCCGTCTTTCTAGTGCTCCCGTAAAGGCCCCGCGCTCGTAACCAAAAAGTTCTGATTCTATTAGATTTTCGGGCAGGGCCGCGATATTAACCTTGATAAAGGGTTTTTTTGAGCGCAGGCTGTTATAGTGTATCGCATTGGCCACCAGTTCCTTGCCGGTGCCGGACTCCCCCCTTATCAGGACCGTAGCGTCGCTTTTGGCCACCTTGGCCACCATCTCATAGACCTCTCGCATCCTGTTGCTGTTGCCGATGATGTTCTTGTAGCTATACTTTTCCTTCAGGTTCTCCCTCAGCTTCAGGTTCTCCTCTATCAACTGGTCCTTTTCGGACTGTATCAGCTGTCTTATCTTTACCGCCTGCCCTATCATAGAGGCAATTATGGAAAGGAACCTCATGTCCTCTTCAAGCGAGACTTCGGGAGAAAATATCTTGTCAACAGAGAATGCGCCTATTACGCTGTCCCCGAGCTTGACCGGCACGCAGATGAATGAGATATTGTTCTTATCTATCCCTTTCCTGGACCTTGTCCTGTCAAGAAATAGAGGCTCCTCCCCAATCCTCGGGATGACGGCCGGCTTTCCCGTTTCCACGACCTTTCCGGTTATCCCTTCACCTATGCGGTATTTTCCCCTCTTAATCTCGGCATCGGTCAGGCCGTGTCCTATGTCTATAAAGAGCTCGCCGGTAATGGGATGAAGCAGCGTCATAGTGGCCCTTTTCATGCCCAGCCTTTTTTCGAGTATCTCCATTATGGAATACATCGAACTTTCAACATCAAGGGTAAGGCTCAGAGCCTGGCTCACTTCATACAGCGCGGTCAGTTCGTGGACTTTTCTTCTGCTCTGCTCGTTCTTCTGGTCCATATAGCGATACAATACTATACATTTTTGAATAAGTCAAATGATAGCGCTACATTTTTGTATCAATACATTTCTATACTGCACCGCCTCCGCTATATGGTTTTCCCTTATTACCTGGCTGCCGTCAAGGTCGGCAACGGTAAGGGCCACCTTTAGCACCCTGTCATAGGCCCTGCCGCTCATGCCAAGATGAAGGACCGCTGATTTAAGCAGTTCTTCCGCCGGCTTTTCGAGCAGGCAGCATTTCTTTATATACTTAGGAGTCATCTTTGCATTAGAGGAGATCTTTGAGGCGGAAAACCTTTCCCTCTGTCTTTGCCTTGCCTTTGAAACACGCTGCCTTATCTGAGAGGAGGTTTCCCCGGCGGGGCAGGAAACAAGGTCCTCTTTCCCCAGCCGAGGGACTTCTATGCAGATGTCTATCCTGTCCAAAAGCGGCCCGGACAGTTTTTGAAGATACCTCTGTATCTTCCACGAGGGGCACTGGCACTCCCGCAGGCGGTCGCCGTAATTTCCGCACGGGCACGGGTTCATAGCGGCAACCAGCATGAACTCCGCCGGAAAAGTGACCGAAGTTAAGGCCCGGCAGATGGAAACTTCGTTCTCTTCAAGCGGCTGGCGCAGAACTTCAAGTACATCCCTTGAGAATTCCGGGAATTCATCAAGAAAAAGAACACCGAAATGGGCAAGGCTGACCTCGCCCGGCCTGGGGACCCTGCCTCCGCCCACTATCCCTATATCCGAAGTCGTGTGATGAGGGGACCTGAAGGGCCTTTTTGTAACGAGCGTGTTTTTTGATGACAAAAAGCCCGTGATGCTGTAGAGCTTTGTCACCTCGAGAGCCTCGCTTAAAGAAAGTGGAGGCATTATTGTCGGCAGCCTTCTTGCAAGCATAGTTTTCCCTGAGCCGGGAGGCCCTATCATAAGTATATTGTGCCCTCCGGCAGCAGCTATCTCAAGCGCCCGTTTGGCATGGAACTGCCCTTTGACCTCGCTTAGATCAAGCTCATACTCCGGTTCTTTGGAAAACAGTTCCTCGATATCAACTGTATGAGGCTTCACCTTTGTTCCCCCGTTCAAAAATCCTATAAGTCCCGAAAGGTCTTCTGCCGGGATTATTTCCAACTCTTTTACCAGCGCGGCTTCGCTTGCGTTGTCCTTTGGCACAACGGCCCGTTTTATCCCGTTCTTTGCGGCCTCAAGACAGATCGGAAGCACTCCCGAAACCGGCCTTACCGCCCCGTCAAGGGACAGTTCTCCAAGAAAGATCGTATCACTTAGCAAGCTCGCCCTTATTATTCCGTGGCTTGCAAGAATTCCCACCGCTATGGGAAGATCGTATACTGGCCCCTCTTTCCTGATGTCGGCGGGAGCCAGGTTGATAGTAAAATACCCCGGGGGAAAATCCAGCCCGGAATTAGAGACGGCGGCTTTAACCCTGTCCCGGCTCTCCTTTACGGCGGCATCCGGAAGCCCCACTATCGATTGCCCTGGCAGCCCCTTGTGCGCATCCACCTCAACATCAACGATATAGCCTGTAAGTCCCGACAGTGCGGCGCTCTTTACTTTTACGAACACTAGGCCTCCCCCTTTTTTAGTTCATTTGGAATGCGTTCTTATAAAGTTCGATATTCTTTTTTCCTTCGAAGTCCCTGTAGATAGAAATGACATCGAACCTGCAGTAAACATCGCTGATGTTCTTCTTATGCAGGTAAGTGCTTGCCGCGTGGATTATGCTCTTCTTTTTTGCCGCCCGTATCGCTCCGACAGGTGTGCCAAAGCTGGCAAAGGAGTAATTCTTGACCTCAACAAATACCAGGAACTGCCCGTCTTCTGCCACAATGTCTATCTCGCCCTGGGAAGAGCAGAAATTCCTGTCAAGGACCTTCCACCCCAGGGATTCAATATAGCGGCAGGCGGCATCTTCCCCCTCTTTTCCTATGAGTTTGCTTTGGATGGACATATATTGGGGAATACAGCAATTCCGGCGCCAGGCGGAAGGGAACCGGGGTCCGTAGACCGGGAACCGTTCCGAAAAGGTCTGCGGTTTGCGATAGGCAGTTTTCGGTGCGGTGTTTTTCAACACCCTCAACAGATTATTGCGCGGGTTGCTCTGGGATTATGAACCAGCCTGCTATGTAGGTGATGACCGCGGGAAATATCCCTGTGACAACGGCAAGAAAGACGACCGAAAGCCTCAGGATGGTAGAATCTATCTTTGTTGCCTCAGAAACCCCGCCGATGATGCCGGCGATCTTGACATCCTTCCTGGACCTGTAAAGCTTGGACATGGCTATTTCTCCTTAGTGGACCGTTCTTGAGCCTGCAGACCTCGAAAATCCATTTTTTGAGAGTTCCGAAAGAGAAAGGAACTGCACTTTTTGCTTGGACCTGCTCAGCCCCGAGAGCCTCTGCGAGAAAGAGGCCGAGAACCTGATCTGCCCCCGGTTCGAGCTATCTTCCCTGTGCTGCGAAACTATCTGATCTTCCATAGTGCCTCTATTTTACCACCGTTCTTTGGAGGCGGCAAGAGCGCACGGGCTCAAAGGTCATTCTGTGGCAGGCGCAAGGACCGTGCTTTTTTATGGCTTTCATGTGGGCGGATGTCCCATACCCTTTGTGGACATCAAAGCCGTAATCCGGAAATCGATCGTGGAGCCTTTTCATCTGTCTGTCCCTCTCCACCTTGGCAAGGATGGAAGCCGCCGCGATAGAAACGCTTATGGCGTCCCCTTTGACCACGCAGAGCTGGCCGATATCTAACCCCGGTATTGTTCTGTTGCCGTCCACCAGAGCATAGCCCGGCTTTACGGACAGGGCCGCGAGGGCTTTTTTCATTGCCAGAAGGGATGCGTTAAGTATATTGATCCTGTCTATGCGCTTTTCCGATACTTTTGACACAGCCCAGGACAGGGAATGTCTTTTGATAATGTAGCAAAGGGCTTCTCTTTTTGAAGGGGACAGTTTTTTGGAGTCATCAAGGCCTTCTATCTTAAGGTCAGGGTCCAGTATCACGGCTGCCGCAAACACGGGCCCGGCAAGAGGGCCTCTTCCGGCCTCGTCCACTCCGGCGACAGGGAGCTTTCCCCGCCGCATCAGTTTCCTTTCGATAAGGAAATGGGGCATTTTATTTTGGCACAGGCCCGATCTTAAGGATAGGCCAGATGCGGAAAAGAGCCCTGCCGACAAAGTAATCGCCGGGGACAAAGCCCCAGTACCTGCTGTCAGCACTGTTAGGCCTGTTATCACCCATCATAAAATAATGGCCTTCGGGGATACGGACCTTTGGCATATCAAAAGCGTCTTTTGCCATTGTGTGCTCTTCTTTGATCGGCTGATCATCTATATAGACCACTCCGTTCTTTATCTCGATCTCTTCTCCCGGTAGCCCGATCAGCCTTTTTATGAAATCCCTCCTGGTGCCCAGTGGGTCCTTTGGATATTTGAACACAAGGATCTCCATCCTTTGGGGCTGCCAAAGCTTTACGATGTAGCGTATGTCGCTCAAAGGAAAGTTCGTGTTGTACAAAGGGTTGGGTATGTTGAACAGGAACACGGGACTGTCGTTCATATCATAAAGAGGGTTCTGTACGCCCAGAGAGAGCTTGTCAACTATCAGGCGGTCCCCCGTCATCAGGGTCGGCTCCATAGAGGCGGAAGGTATCCAGAAGATCTGAAGCAGAAATGCCCGCACCACAAGGGCTATCAAAAGGGCTACAAATAGTGTTTCTGCGGTGTCTTTAAAGAACGCCCTGAAGCGCTGCATCAGGCGGCCAGCGCCTTTTCTGCGGAGGTCTGTTCTCTCTCGTCTATCTTGGTGGCCCTGCTGCCGATCCTGTCGCGCAGATAATAGAGCTTGGCTCTTCTTACCTTGCCTCTTCTTATAAGCTTGATCCTGTCAACTTTGGGTGAATGTATCGGGAATATCCTCTCCACTCCCACTCCCTGCACCACTTTTCTTACCGTAAAGGTCTGGGCGCTGGAGCCGCCCTTCTTGGCTATCACGACACCTTCAAAGCCCTGCAGCCTTTCTTTATCGCCTTCGGTTATCTTGGCAAAGACCTTTACCGTGTCACCCACGCCAAAGGACTCCACCTTTTCTTTCATTGTTTTCCTGTTGATATCCTCTATTATTCCCATTATTGCACTCCTGTTCTTATTATAGACTTTGTAAGAGCGTCTTTCAAGGCACGGGCGGCCCTACAGGCCAAGTATGATCTCTCTTAAAAGGCCGCTGTCTTCACCGGTCAACTGCGCCCCGGCAAACAGATCGCTTCTCTTAAGAAGGGTGCGCCTCAAAGCTTCTTTGCGGCGCCATTTCCTGATCTCTTCGTGATTACCTCTCTGAAGGACCTCAGGCGCAGAGCCCGTTCCATGCTCGGCAGGCCTTGTGTAATGCGGATGGTCCAGCAAACCGTATGTAAAGGAGTCTTCAGTAACAGAGTCCATTTCTTTAACAACACCCGGAATATGCCGGCAGATGCAATCCACCAGCACCATGGCGGGAAGCTCTCCCCCGGTCAGCACATAGTCTCCGATCGAAAGTTCCTCATCGATAAGCCCCGAAACCCTTTCATCAACGCCTTCATAATGACCGCATATAAGTATAAGATGTTCTTCTTTGGACAAAGACCTGACTTTTTCCTGGGTTAGGGCGGCGCCGGACGGGGTTAGCAGGATCGTCTTTGTCTTTACAGTCTTGAGTTCCTTAAGAAAAGCGGCAATAGGCTCTATCTTCATCACCATCCCGGCCCCGCCCCCAAAGGGAGCGTCATCAGCCGTCTTGTGCTTGTCCGCGGTCTTGTCCCTTAGGTCATGCACAGTTACAGAGAACAACCCTTTTTCTCTTCCTCTTTTGAGGATGCTCTCTGTCAGAGGCCCCTCGAACATGGAGGGGAAAAGGGTTAATATGTCAAATTTCATTTGGTTGGAGCCAAGGCGCTAGCCCAGGGCTGTCAGTTAGATGCGGGAACTGATAGTTCAGTCAATGTTCCTTATTTCCATAATAACGCCGTCTTTTACCAGGAGTTCCGCGGCGCCTACTTTTCTGTAAAGATTGTCCCCGACCTTGACATTGACAGGCCCTTCGAGCGGGCCCTGGACAAATTCTGTCCCCAGGACAAGCCTTTTTGCCTCTTCCATCTTGGCAAGGAGATCGTTCTTCTGCGCGGTTATCCTTGTTCTTTCGCCGGCCAGTTGGTTCTTGAACGCGGTCACCTGCTGCATCATACCTTTTTTCTTGAGGTCTTCCAGATATGTCTTGCTCTGGTTTTCCATAGCAAGTCCCTGAGTGTCCAGGTTCCGTACGGCCCTTTCAAGCTCTCTTACCAGGTTTTCTTTAAATGCTTCTGTCACAACGGCCTTTACCATCACTATCCTCTTCAGTTCAAGGGTCTTTTCCTGCTCTGCCATTCTACATACCTCCTTGTTCGCGGGTCATTATTTCCACCGTTATTCTCTTTCTATCCCTTGCTCCCGCCGATTTTGCTATGGTCCTTATGGCATTGGCGATGCGGCCTTCTTTGCCAATGACCTTCCCGACCTCGTCAGCGGCAACTTTGATCTCAAGTATTGTCAGGCCCTCTGAATCGGTTTGCTTTATCTCAACCTCATCGGGCTTGTCCACCAAGGCTCTTACGATATACTCCACCAGTTCTTTCATTGAGGGATTCTCCTAAAACGGACCGCTGCCTACTGCTGGGCCTGCGCCTGTGCCGCTTCCGGAGCCTTTGCGGCGGTTTCTTTGGGTGCCTGCGCTTTTTGCGCTTCGGCTTCTGCCAGCGCAGCTTTTGAAAGTTTTTTCTTCTTTTTGCTGTAATCAACAGCGCTCATAAGCCCTATCTTGCCCAGATACTTTCGAACCGTAGGGGACGGGGTCGCTCCCTTTTTCAGCCAGGCAGAGGTCTTGTCCTTGTCAACCTCAAAAACAGACGGTTCTGCGCCCGGAACATACTGCCCGAGTATCTCTATCGGGCTGGCGTTCCTTGCACTGGATTCATCTATAACGATAACTCTGTAATACGGCTTCCCTTTGGTGCCTATCCTGGTCAATCTGATCTTTGCGGCCAATTTATTTCCTCCCGGAATTTGATATATGTAATTATACCACAAGAATGCTGGCGGGGTGCTGTCCTAAGGCAGACGCGATCTGATCTCTTCTATCGAGTCCCCCCCGAATTTTTCAAGGAGCGCGTCTGCAATAACAATGGAGCAGACCGCTTCTCCTACAACGGCGGCGGCATGGGCCGCGCAGACATCGGCCCTTTCCACATGCGCCAGGCAGGGTTCCTTTGTGGCCAGGTCTACCGTGTTGAGAGGCTTGGTTATTGTGGCAATGGGCTTCATCGCGGCCCTGACGATGATCGGCTCCCCGTTAGAGATCCCGCCTTCTATCCCGCCCGCATTGTTGGTCCTGTGCTTGAACTTGTCCTCAAAGAGGATCTCGTCATGGACTTTTGATCCGGTAAGCTTTGCAGCCATAAAACCGAGGCCGAATTCAACTCCTTTTATGGCCGGAATGCTCATAACGGCCTGCGCAAGCCTGGACGATAGCCTCCTGTCGCCCTGCACATAACTGCCGAGCCCGACGGGAACATTTGAAACCATGACCTCGAAGATCCCGCCGAGAGAATCCCCGTCCGCTTTTGCCTTTTCTACAAGCTTTTCCCAGGAAGAGGAACTGCTTTCTCCTCCTATCTCAATGACTTTGCTTTCCGTCCTGATATTAAATACTGAAAGAAGTTTTTTTGCGATAGCTCCAACCGCCACTCTTGCCGCAGTTTCTCTGGCGCTTGCTCTCTCAAGGACATTTCTGACATCAGTCTGCCCGTATTTTAGGGCCCCTGCCAGGTCCGCGTGCCCCGGACGCAGCTTTGTCACGGTTTCGGGACCCGAGATCCCTGCTTTGTTCTTTATCAGCAGTGCAATGGGGCTTCCTACGGTCTTTCCCTTGATGACACCGGATACGATCTCCGCTTCATCCTTTTCTATCTTCATCCGCTCGGACCTTCCGGGTCCCTGTTGGCGTCTTTGAAGTTCGATATTGATATCACTTTCGGACAGAGAAAGGTCGGCCGGAATACCTTCAAGAATGGCTACCAGCATTTTACCGTGAGATTCACCGGCGGTTAAAAAGCGCAGCATAGTATGGGAATTATATCATGGGGAAAGATAATTACAAACATGCACTCAGGCAGTTTCTAGTCCTTGGAGAAATATGCATTTTCCAATCTTTTATTCACCTCCAATTGAGACAAAACGGTTTCCAGGTTTTCTTTCTGAAATAATGCGCATTGACTGGCGATGCCGTTGAGTATAATTATGCACTCGTATCTGGAAAATCCCAGAGAGGTCAGTTTTTCAAGAATATCATATGCGAGCCCCTCAGCTTCTATATTGTCTGTCTCTAGCCTCTTAACATAATAATCCCTACCCAAGCTTACAATATCTACAGCATTCGCAAAGCCTCTATCTGTTTGCATTGGAGAAAGCTGTCCGCCCAGTATCCGCATAGTCTCCTGCCAGAGCTTTTGGCCCACACCTTCCGTTCTTTTCTCCAGCCATTTATAAAAATCTCTTGACTGTGTTGTCCCTGCCTGGCATGTACCCCTTATACTAGACAAGTAGTTTCAGTATAATCTGACTAGTAGAAAGGGGTGAAGGCACATGCCAAAAGGTTTCCCAACACTAACGGCCGAGCAGAAACAGGAGATTATTAAACGC
>Ga0265297_10001053_pt1 | contig 68812 bp, 1 predicted proteins | sample Munlanlwell13791_FD_192502 | JGI IMG/M metagenome (GOLD analysis project Ga0265297, IMG submission 192502) | Leachate microbial communities from a municipal landfill in Southern Ontario, Canada - Leachate well 137-91 | ecosystem: Engineered > Solid waste > Landfill > Unclassified | place... | reverse complement strand
CATGAGCTCGGCGTCATACCAAAATTTGAATATAAATGAGATTTTGAGGCGAAAAGATGCTGCGCTGGAAGCCCAGGAAAGAGCAGCTGCGGCTAGTAGCCAGCCGGCGCAACAGATAACTGCAACCATGCCAGGCAGCGGTTCAGTTTCAACAAGGCCGGCGGCCCCTGGCGTAGTGGACAATATAGCCAGTCCTGCGAGGATTATGCATGCTTCAGACGTAGTCAGGGGTGTATTAGGTATTTCTGCTGAGAACAATAATTTTGAAAAGAAATAGCCTAATTGTTAGAAATATTGATTTGAGACTGTTGATGTAAATGTCCAAAATTGAAATTGGCGGTTTAATAAATGTCCAAAATACCGCTCTTTCAGAAATAAATGTCCAATCTTCGTTTCTTGGTTAAATTTGGAAGGGGGCTGAAACAAGAGGTCCCGTTGGCTAAAAAGCCCCTTTTCTACTAGGCCCCCTTCTAAAGTTTAAATCTCTTGCGTAATCTCCTTTATACAGAACACTCCCTAAATACCTGCAGAAATGGCTAAAATTTGGCCTTATAATGGCGATTTTTAGCCTTCTCAATAAAGACCTCCCTTTCTTTCAAGCAGGCGCAAAAGCTGATTAAAATGAATAAGTAACATCAAAGAAAACGGTATCTTTTTGCCACAAATTTCGCTTGACATTATTAATTATTATATGATATACTCTGAACGCAAACAAGATAGCGTGGTTTCAGGTTACGAAAGGGCAAACCTCAAGAGATTGGGGGGCGCAAAGCCGCGGGTCCTAAAGCGAGCAAGCCTCGCTTAGAACGTATTATCTGAGTAATTTCTTAGGATAGCCGGGTTGCCGAATACCGACGGGAAAAGTCAGTATTTGACAACCCGGTTTTTATTTTACGAGCTTAATAAATAGTTTCACAAATGGTTTAGTAATTTGTTTATGATGAGCGTAGGACAAAACGCGAAAATCGAGAATTACTGGGGTAAGGGGGAAACTATACCCCGCCTATTATTATTTTTATTAATAAGGTAAGCCAATGAGCGAAGGCGGCCACATAAAAACCGAACCAGAGATCATAGAAGAGCAGAAGCCGGAAAGGCAGGAATTCAAATCAGCCTTTAAGCGCTGGATAAGGATTGTTGCCTTTGTGGTCGTGGCGGTCTTCTTGCCGGAACAAGTGGCCCAGGCTGTGGAATACGACTGGCGCATCATCTGGGGCAGGCCGCAGGCTGCCGGAGCAGCTTATTCTCCTCTCTATCCTACTCAAATAAGCCAAATAGATATTCCTTCCTCGATCAAGAAAATCCTCACTGATGTCAGCGGCAAGCCTTACAACGCCATTAAATTATCCCAGGATCTGACAATAAATTTTGAAAAACCCCTGAATATATCCAAGGAACGCATTGAGGAGATCTATGAATGGTTAAAAGGCAAGCCTTGCGGCTCAAAGGCCCTTTATGAATACCTTACCCTTAAAGGCCAGGCGATAGTAGAAGAAGATATCGCGGTGATGGCCCTGACAGTGGATATTTTAAATGATGTAGTAAAGCCTGAGGGCGCACCCGAGGTGATTAAAAACTCACTCTATTCCCTCTCCAAGGCCTCGGAATATTTCAACCAAAAACTCACTCCCGTAAAATTCGATTCGACTGCTTTACTGCTCAACGGAGCAATAAGCATGCCTTTTATCGCGCATCTAAAAGGCGACCATTTCGTGTTAGTTACAAAGATAGAGGGTAATAGCGTATATTTGTCGGACAATCACAAAGAAACTAGCCTTTCGGCACAAGAATTCTTAGAGAAATTCACCGGTTATGCCCTCATCTCCGGATATGATGCAAACACAAAGGCCTACAAGTTAGTTGAGGATAAAGAGGCAACCCGGGTTATGGGCGCTTCAGGCAGTTACGATTATAGCACCGGGGATTACAATGTGGGTTCAGGGTACGACTCCTCTTACAATACTTCCTACGATTACAACAATAGTTCCTATGATACAGGAGCGAACTATAACTACGATGCCTCTACCAACACCTATAACGCCGGAGAGGTTTCTAACTTCTACAGCACGCCCCCGGCATATCAGGCGCCTGCGGCAACCACGGTTACGCCGCCGTCCACTTCTAACTATAATTGGTCAAACGTATATAACAGCCCCAGCCGCGTAGCTACGCATACAAGTGCCCCCAGCTATAGCGCGCCTATTACAACTGCCGCGCCTACTTCGGGATGGTCTGGCTACATGTCGGCAGGGGCAGCTTATCTGGCTAACGGCGCTTCGAGGGCAATGACATGGACAAGCAATAATATTTCCAATCTTGCCACCAGCCCTTCGGCGACCATCCAGCAGGGGTATCAGGCGGCAAGGAGTTGGTACAATAATACCAGCGTAAGCAATTTCTATAATTCCGGCAATGCTGCGGTAGCATCTGCTGTGAGGCCGATGAGCCCGCCGGTATCATCCGGTTATTCCGGAATGCCGAATTATAGCAGTAATCCCTATGGTTTAAAAGGCGCCATCGCTCAGATGCCGGCTGTCTATAATACCTCAACAACTCCCCAGGCAATGTCAGCAGCAAATACCGGCACAATCTCCAGATGGACAAATGCTGCTTCCAGCGCGTTAAGCCAGGGCGGGTATCCGATCACCGGAGCCATAGTCCGCGGTGCGGGTAATTTCATAAGCAATCCACAGGCCTCCACTGCCTATGTTAGAGATGCAGCCTCTGCGGTAAGAGGATGGGCGCAAAATAATTCGGCAAATCTTTCCACGGCGCCCCTTACTACTGCTTATCAGGGGATCCAGAGAGCCAGCAATTGGTATGACAATCATAGCGTTGCTCAATACGCAACGCCACAACAGCAATCATTCGCCAGAAGCTATACTCCGATGCCGGCTGCACAGCCGTCCGTTGTATCCAGCAGCAGCTATGGTGCAGCCGGGTATGGTAATTATGGTTTAAAAGGGCAACTCACTGCACAACATCAGCAGATAACCACGCCAATGCCGTCTTATGCAAATAATTATGGTTCAGCTGTCGCCGGCAACGCAAGGCCTGCAATGGACAACGCCTTAGCCTATGCTACATTCGGCAATGGTAGCAATCCCAACATCCCTAACTACGACGGCATTACTACAGATCAGCTTGCCACTGCTTCCGCAATTAAAGGAGCGGCTATTACGGCGGTCCCAGTTACAACGTCAACGCCCGCTCCCGTTGCACCGGTTTCTGATGCCGCGCTTTTCTCCGGTAATATTTCAGGTGATGGAAACGGTTTACCGGCGTCCGTTACTTCACAACCTTCCTTGCCGCAGCTTGATACCGCGCGTTTAGGATGGGGAGAAACTCAAATGCAGGTTTCCAGCACATTGCGTGAGTTGGCGCAGGGGGGAGTAAGTGTTGCTACAAGCAAGGGTCAGGCCGTAGCCAGCATAAGGCAAGACGGCGCATTTATGGTTCAATTAGAAGGCAAAGAAGCCAAGCCCCTTGATGTCGGCCAGTTCTATGATCACCAACTCAAGGCAGGAGGAGACCGTTTTGAATCACCGCAAATCCGCAAACTCGTGGAAACTGTTTATGGTGCTGATCCGGGAAGTTTTCAGGGCAACCGTATCACCATAGACGGTAAAAGCCAGGTTATAGATGGTAAGAATCAGGGTTGGTCATGGGTCACCGATTTCTTATCCGATAAATATGAACGGCTCAATGTCCATACACCCTGGGGCTTAAGTAATGAAGATCTGCGCGTGGTACAGCCCGGCGCGTCTAGCCCCCTGATGCAAGGGGTTACCGCGGACGGCAAAGCGACGTTCTCTCCTTTTCCCAAGAATAATTCTATAGTGACGCGCGATAAGAGATTATGGGGAGGGATAACCGGGATCGTCGGGCAGGACACCAATAAATATACCCAATGGGGGCTGCGTTGGCAGCTTGCAGACCCGATACAGACAGGTCTGGGTGCAGTTGCAAGAGGCGAAGGGACATTTACTGAAACTGAAGGCGTCAAAATCCATCGCCCCGGAGATTGGAGCATTGAAGGAAGGTATAGAGGAGACGCATTGTTAGATTCGCAAGGCAGGGTTATCGCCGCAAACGCCTCGCTTTCTCCCAAGGCTACATTCGGCACATTGGTTGATAGAAGCTGGCAGGCCCAGAACGTGCCGAACGACCTGTCCGGTCAAATGACGAACAAAGCATCTCCTGCGCAGCAAAATATAGGCCAGAATTTCCGCGCCGGACAATATGGGCTCAGCAATTTAAACGGGGAATATTATTTCCTCGATTTCAACCAGGCAGGGGACGGAATTTATGTTAATACCAAAATTGACCCGTTTGGCAAGGCACGGGTAGGAGACAGTTTCAGGGCGCCGACAAACGATGTTGTAAGTCTTTCTGTAGGGAACCAATCGTATACTTTCACCCAATTAAGTAAGGGTTATCCCGAAGGTAGTTCCGTAAGGATAGGAGAACTCAGGGGTAATTTTGATCTTTATAAAGGCGGCGCACAACTCAATCCCGAGAGGCAGGCCTTTATGCATAAGCCGTTTGCTGACGGGACAAGCCTAGTTGCCAAAGGCGCCTGGTCAGGCACAGGTTGGATTGTAGGCGCAGGCAAAGGCGCAATCGTGCCGATACAGGATTATAACGATTTGCAGGGCCCGCTTATTCCTGCGGCGCAAAGATTCACTTTTAATGGTGGGCAGATCACCACCGCGTACCTTGATAATAAAGGAAAAATAATCGGAGGCGGAGAAACACTGGCTTTATCGCCGGTGGTAAAGCCCATGGAATTTGCGGATGGAAGCAAGGGGGCTGCAGCAATGACCTTTGCCGCTGAGGGTAATTTGGGTTGGGTTTCCAGCCCTTCATTATTATCTGATGGAAAGGCAGGGAAGGCAGGCGAAACCGGCATCCGCACATTCACAAATGATACAGTTACATCCCTAAGTAAATATTTTAATATTTATTCCGGCAAGATTGAGATCAACCCGCAGGACCTGCAGCCAATGGTCTTTAATGAAGGCGCAAAGCACAGGTTTGCCGCCGCAGCAAATGAAAACAATCCCGTATATTTCATGGATAAAGAAATGTTCGGGGCAAGGACAGGCGATGGTATAGAGATCTGGCAAGGTGGTTTTAAACCACTTACCGCAAGCGATACCTATATTAAAACAAGGGGGCATTCTTCCGAGGTAACAGTCGGCGATGAAACATTACGCCGCAGCGAAACCTTTGATAATCCGTTATTACACGTAGGTAAATTAGGTCAGAAGGGAGAATGGGGCAATCAGGCAAATCGTTGGGATATCACCGATAGATCTCTGCGTACGTTGAGCGTGGAAGCCCAAGCCACAGGCAGGGGAGGCGCGCTCAAAAAAGAAACTTACCAGTTGACATATAATCCTATTGACGGCACATTAAAAGGCACAAGCCATGTCTATACGCCGAGCCTCGTTCCGGACGCGACGTTTATCGAAAGACAAGGAGACAGGGCTAGGATAGAAGGGAACGAGCTTGGTTTAAAGGGGAGACAGTTTGAGACCGATTTATTCTTAGGGCAAGACGGTAATTATGTTTATAAGTCTACCAGTGTAAATCCCGCCATAGTTTCTAAGCTGGAGATCAATCCGAGTAACCTCGCCATGAACTGGGACGATAGCGCGATGTTCAGAGAGGCGTCCCATACCTTTGGAGAGTCGTTTGTCCAGGGTAAAGATTTCGTCGCCAGCTTGCAGACCAATGAGGGCAGAATAAATGCAGAATTCTTTGCGGTCGGCGCTAAAGATAATAGTCCTTTAAGCGGCACAACCGCTTATATAAATGATAAAGGTTTTGTAAATACGCAAGGCATGGTTTCGGGATACCGGGGGCTCAACGGAGAAAAGGCCAAAATCTTGCTTTCCGCACAGGAAGGCACACAGGCCCTTATCAGATTAGACGCAATTAGTTTTGAAAACGGAGGCAGGCCGGTCACGGGGTCATTAAAGGGCCTGGACGCCGTTGCTTTTGGTAATGGTATTGATAAATGGAAAAAAGTAAACGCAAGCGTAGATGTTAAAGGAAACTTGCTGCTGCGGGATATAGAGAACGAGGTCTTTATCAAAGGCAATACCGCAGGCCTGCGTGACAGGGCTGACTTCATCAAGCCTCAAGATGAGCCTAGTTTACTGCAGTTGCCGGCGCAACTCAATGCTCCTACCACGCAGATCTTAGCTGGCGGAATAGCCGACAGGCAGAATCTAATTGCAGATTTAGCTACTAATTTTACAGGTTCTATGGCGCAGGACCTGCGCGGCGCCAATATCCGTAACTTAAGCGGCCAGGATTTTGTGTTTGCCAATGTCTTAGATCCTGACAATGAACTCTACGCTGCCTTAGGCGCCAAGAACGATTCCATCTTAAGGTTCGATGACCAGGGGAATTTAAGGAACTTCGTCACCGGCACAGGCTTCTATCAGGGAGTGGACGGCAACTACTACGGCCTCGCCATGAAAGGCACCCATCAGGGTATGCCTGAGACCAATGTCCTAACAGCGGACAGGGTGGAGTTCACTTCCGCATTAAACGCACAGACAGGCGAGCATGAGATCAAGGTCACCGGTATCGCTCCCTTTACCTCAGGCGACGGCAACAAGTATGTTGAGACGCAAGAGGGCTTCAGGCCTTACGAACAATTCGGTTTTGATGCCGCTACCTCAAGCGCTTCTATCAGAGGATTAGACCATGCCTCATATATAGACGGCAATACCGCAGGCCTGCGTGACAGGGCTGACTTCATCAGGCAGGAACTTGAGAACGCCTTTAATGATCCCTTCAACTTCCTTAATATAGCTGAGCCTCAAGGCCTCTTTGGTCCTTTGGCAAATGACGCAGTCACTACCAACATCTTAAGCGGCGGCATCGCCGATAAGCAGAACTTAACCGCTGACTTCTCCAGGGGACTCACCGCCCGCATGCAGCAGGACCTGCGCGGCGCCAATATCCGTAACTTAAGCGGCCAGGATTTTGTGTTTGCCAATGTCTTAGATCCTGACAATGAACTCTACGCTGCCTTAGGCGCCAAGAACGATTCCATCTTAAGGTTCGATGACCAGGGGAATTTAAGGAACTTCGTCACCGGCACAGGCTTCTATCAGGGAGTGGACGGCAACTACTACGGCCTCGCCATGAAAGGCACCCATCAGGGTATGCCTGAGACCAATGTCCTAACAGCGGACAGGGTGGAGTTCACTTCCGCATTAAACGCACAGACAGGCGAGCATGAGATCAAGGTCACCGGTATCGCTCCCTTTACCTCAGGCGACGGCAACAAGTATGTTGAGACGCAAGAGGGCTTCAGGCCTTACGAACAATTCGGTTTTGATGCCGCTACCTCAAGCGCTTCTATCAGAGGATTAGACCATGCCTCATATATAGACGGCAATACCGCAGCAGCGCATACGCTTGCTGAAGACGAATTATCCAAACGCCAGCAGGCAAAGGGATCTGGAATGGCTAATGCTGAGTCTGCGGTCTTAAGCGAAGTGCTTGGCTGGCTCGACACCCATTCAGCAAAACCAGGCGCCGGCTCTGCTTCTAAGCCGGATTTAACACCGACTACTACTATAGACAAAGACGGAATCGCGGATAGACAAAATCTCCTGGTCTATTTTAACGGAGGTTTTGTGGGTTCAATGTCGCAGGATCTAAGAGGCGCGATTATCAAAAACGCGTCTTCCGGGAAATTCACTATTGCTAATGTTAGAGACCTGACCGAGCAAACAATACACAGCCGCTTGGGATTAAACGATCAGTCTATAGTTAGATTTGATGAAAACAGCAACATTGATTTCGTTGAAGGTACGGCTTTTTATCAGGCGCTTGACGGCGATTATCATTATGTGGCCCTCAAAGGCCCGAGTGATCTATACGGGTTGCGTTTAAACAGGATAGAATTTACTTCGGCGAAGAATGAATTGGGCGAATACGGTAGTAAGACCCTGGCAGTTAAGGTCCTTGATAAACAGCTGGATACCTCAGCCGGTCTAAAGCCGTACACCGATATGAGCATGCAAAAGGACGGCACCCTCCTGGTCCAGGCCCTGGAAGCGATCAAATTCAGCAACGGCTCTTATATTAAATCTTTCTTAGCGGATGTGAATTACGGTATATCAGGCACTATGGAGCCCAGAGAAGCCAATATTGTGTTCGGCAGAGGTTCACGCGAGTTCAAGTTGAGCCCTGAGGGCGTAAGGATAATGGTCGAGACATTGGTTTCCGATCCTTCCCGCCCCTGGACATACATGGAAAATGATAAGGGCGGGTTTGAGTTAAAGAAGATCGGCGACAAAGATGTAAAGATGGAAATGGCGGCAGGCGGCATCCCCAAAGTCACCGATGCCAAGACCAACGCAGTCATCTATTACATACTTGGCCCGGGAACCCTGATAGCCCCGGAGAAATTCAAATCCATACAAGAGAATTTAGGCAGAGATGCACAGGAATGGCTCAATAAGATATCTTCAGGTTATGCCAGCGGCACCGTCAGTGTTCCGGAGGAATTCAGGCAGATCTATGAAAGCATCAAGGCGCTTAATGATAAAGGGGCATTGTCATGGGAGAACTTAGGCGTCGAGATAAAGGACAAAAATTTACTGGCAGGCTGGATTAAAGATCTATATTTTAAAAATGTAGATTTGAATCGCGAATTAAGCAATATCCTGGGCGTTTGCGTCAATGTCCACCACGAGGCCGCTTTGATAGGCCAGCGCCTGGGCATGAATCTGACAATGGTCTATATAGACGGATTGGAAGCACCCCACGTAGCTCTCTATGACCAGGCCTCTGGAAAGATCATAGACTTGACGTACCAAAAAGAATATCCTGCCGGAGCCGTAATCAGGTTCAAGGATGGGGCTGTAATTTCCTACGGCGATTATAAAAAAGGAGGAATAGCAGCCCACCAGGGATTCAGCGCGGACGCGGTTTACAATCAACAGTTGTCTCAATATTACGCTATTATCGGAGACCGGGAAAAAGCCATGGAATTCGCCGATAAGGCATATAGCGGTGATAAGAGCGTCCAGGGGCTAGGAGATATTTATAATAGATTGGGTAATCTCTACGGTAAAACGAAGAATTTCGATATGGCGCTTACGTGTTATCAGCGCGCGCTTGAGTTATACGGGTCCTCTCTTGACTCAGAGGATAAGGCCAGGGTGGGGACTTTAACGGAACTAGCGAAATTCATCGCCGAAAATAAGAGTAATCCTACCCTGGAAATGGATGGTTCAGGGGCATATCGAGTCGGAAGCGGACACAGCGCCGTATTAGCAAAATCGGGGAATGGCTACATCGTTGATCCGGGCGTAGGAGTGTTATCTAAGATCATTCCTCATGGCGGCAGCTTGGATATAGATGCAAAAGGGGAAATGTCGGTATCCTTTGCTGTAAACGGCAAGAAGGCCAATGTATTGGGGCAAGACACGATTGACGGCAAGGTATATATTTTGGTGGGCCAGAGGGAAGCAGGCTCAGTCAATTTGTGGGTGGATGAAGGCGGTAACGTAGTGAAGGTAAAATTGGAAGAGAGACGGGATGTTGGGAATTTGCGAATCACTAAAACGTTAGAGACCGATGGCAGAAGTTATACGAATATAATGGACCGATCTACCGGCAAGGAATTTCCTCTTGTTGCCGGCGACGAGCGCATGGCTATTGATCTGAGCGGCAAGGTATGGGATCTGATTAAAGGAGAGCAGGTTCCGGAGAATACCGAGCAAGCCAAGGCCCTGAGAGGCAGATGGGAAGAGGCCCTCCAAGGTCAAGTTACCGGACTGAAAGGATATTTAGCCCAGCTGTCCGGGCAAAGAAACAAATTAATAGAACAGGCAGGCGGAGTGGACAAGTATCGCGAAGTTCTTTCCGAGCTTTTGGTGAGAGCTGCAAAATACGGCGCGTTATCAAGCCAGGCGCAGGGGGATGGCGTGTATCCGGAAGGCGATCTGAGCCCGGCTGCCCTGGCCAGGAAGGACCCATTTGTATTGGCACAGCAGTACCTGGAAAAGGCCGGAAAATCCACTCCGAATTCCCCGGAGTTCCACTCAAATCTGGCTACGGCGCGCGAATTCATTCAGCTCGCGGAAGGCGAGCTGCCAACGGCCGCGTACCTGCTTGTGTTTAAGGACTTGCTTAAAGACAGCTTAGGGGATTCTCCGACAAAGGCGACGGAAAAAGAAATTAACGATCAATTTAATCCAATGCACGTGCCGGGGACAGATCCTCTCACGGATGTGAATAATAAGAGCGGAAGGGAATCGGAGGCAGGCAGGGTGGACCAATTGTTAGCCCGGGTCCGCGGCAAGCTTCCTATCCTTTCCGATCCGAGAAAAGGGCAGGAAATAGATCCCGACAATCAAGGCCCTTTCTGGGCCCCTATAAAGACCATGGCGGAACGTTACGGATTGGAAGGGCTTTATAACGACCGCAACAGTTCTCCGCTCAGCACCCCGCCGGGTATCAACGCTTTGCTTAACGAGCAGGAAAAAATATTTGTCAACGGCAAGCCTTTGAGCCCTGAAGAGGCGGCTGTATTGAGGAAAACCCTGAAGGACAGGGTGGCGAAAGTCAATGATCTGATGGGACAGTTTAATACGCAGCTGAAAGAATACCGGGATTATGAAGAGGCCAACGGCGGCGTAGGTTTCTTCGCTATGTTCACCGACAAAGGTAAACGGCGGGAGGCAGGCGAGGCTTATGAATCATTCATCCGTCTGCAAAAAGTCCAGAAGACTTACGCGGACATTGAAAAAGAAACGGCTTATTTAGAGACGGTAGTACGCGGCGCTAAAAATTATGACACCTTTATCCCGCGAGACAATACCTTTGGTTCGACAAACCTCAGCTCCAGCCTGACCGGCAGTAGTATTACTATGGCACACCTGGGAATTAATGTAACCCTTCCCGAAGATTCTGCTTCCGGCAGGGCGTTGTTTGCCGAGGTCAGGAAAGGCCAGATGCAGGCAGCTATAGATAACCTGGTAGGTGATAATAAAAATGGAGGTTGGGGCGCAGGCGGAGTAGCCTTGACTGCAGTTATGGGCACTAACGGAATTCAGGAAGCCAGGGAAATGATAGATATGGCACACAATGGCATCTGGTTCATGTATTCTGCTTACAGCCGTCCGCACGGAGGGTTGAACGCGGCAGAGGCAAGAAATATCTACGACCAAATGATCGTCCCGAAACTTGAAGGCCTTCCCGGCCTGCTTGCCAGAGTTGATACGGAAAAGAAATGGGCAACCAGAACAGGTTTTGTCGCAGATATGGTCGCTTTAGGAGGCATCGGAGGGGGTGTTATCAAGACAGCAAAGGCTACGTTCGGAATAGGTTCTACCATAGGTGGCGTAAAATGGGCTTTTGATACGGTGAATTATAGATGGCAAGCAGGAGAGTGGCCTGGTTTTGGAGATCAGGTCAACAGTTTCTTAAACGGCTACAGGATGGGCGCAGGATATAAGGTATTAGCGCAGCCTCTGGTGAATGCGGCCGTGACCAAGTTCCCGGCTTCTATGAGGTTTTTCACTAACCCCTCTGGGCTTGCCCAGGCGCATCATTTAGGACGCCTGGCAACACAAGGAGTAATGGCAGGTTCAGCTGCTACCTGGGGCCTGGGAACAGTAGCTGCCGGCAACGCAGGCAATCTTGTAATGCACGGGGAATTTTTACCCTTGAAACAAGACGCGGCTTTATTCACCGGGACATTCCTTAGCGTATACGGCCTGCATAATTTTAATGCCTTAAGCGGCGCGGCTGCACAAAGAATGCTGGCTGCTCCGCAGGTTTCTGGCGCGAGGGTAGTCGGGATGAGCAGCTTACGCGGTGCCCTCAACCTGGGTACGGTCTTCGGTAACGTGGATATGGCCGTAAATAATGTCTTGAATTCACCTCAATTAAGAAACAAAGGCTGGGGACAGAATTTCCTGACCAGCGGGAAATATTTCTTAGAAGGCGCAAAGAGCGGGGCGTTGATCGGAGGCGCTGTTGGCGCTGTCGGCGGCGCGGCTAAATTGGGCAATATAGGCCAGTCAAGATTCTTTACGGCTAATCCCATAGGAAGAAGTTTAAATACACTCTATAATCCTCAAAATAGATTAAGCTACGCAACATGGCCGGCAACCGCGGTGGGATTAAGATGGGCCGGGACCCAAATACATGATTTGGTTGTTGCGCCTGAAAATAAATGGGGAATGACATGGAAGGATGCGATTGATACCGCAGCCCTGGCCACAGGCGCGCGTTTCTTGGCCGGTCCGAGCAATTTGGCGCAGCGCCTGACCCAGAGGGGCGACTATGCGACCATGGGAAGATGGACGAATCTCGGACGCCATGCGGGCCTGCTGGGAGGCGGCGCGATACTTAATATAGGAAAAGATTTTGGCATTGGCGCTATTGAGTCAAGATTCGGTGTTCAGTTGGGGAGCAAACCCTTTGTTGAGCAGGTTCAGCGGCTTGATGGAAGCGTGCAAACTATTAACCATCGTTCTCCCAACGGCCTTTCATGGGGAGATGCTTTATTCAGGGAGAAATTCATTGCCAGCGCAGCCAGGGGCGCATTGGCCACAGAAGTTGCTTCTTTCGGGATCAAAAACATTACCAAGTTTATTGATAGAGCCAGGGAATACGCTGCCTTAACACCGGAGTTGACGCGCGGCGCTACTCCGGGAGGCGGACAAGGCATTATCCAAAGGGCATTGTTCCCTGAACAAGGCCTGCGGCTAACCGGTTCGGGCGCTTTAGCGTATGATTCTTTAAGTTTTGCGGGTAAATGGACATATGTTTCTCCGATGTTCTCGGTTTTCTCGGGCACGTATCGTTCAATAGCACATCGCCTTGAAACCGGCGAGTGGCCTAATAATACACTCTTAAATATCCAGTCCGCACAATACGGATTTGTTCCCGTATTTTCCAAGCTTGGCAAGCAAGAATTAATCAACAGCACGATAGAAGGTCCGAAGCAGGGCAAAAAAATCGGCATAGCTATAAAGCTCTTTTCATTGGATCCTAAACTAAGCTCTACCCGTTTTATGGGCCTGAGGAACAGTGTTAATAACTTGATCCATAGTAATGAGGTTTTCGGCGCAGTCGCAGGAGAAGCATTAGGCATGGGACGTATTGCAGCGCTTGTCACCGGAGTAGATACGGCGATTGAATGGTCTAACTCAAGATTATTAGACGTAGAAAACGCCTTCCTCCTGGACGGCACGCCTGCATTTACCCAGACCAATCGCTACGAGTTAGGCACAGGACTTTCAAAGACAGAGGCTGAGATTGGTTCATGGACCGTTCTATTTGCCAACCGCGGCGCGCGATTTGACGCCCAGGGTGGCCGTGTGAGGTCGCTTCTGCCTGAGGGGGCAAGGACTACTTTTGCCAGATATCGAGGCGAAGGCAATAATATAAGGAATAGCCTGCGCATGACGGAAAGAAGCCTTGCGCCAACCGATGCCGAGGCAGCCCAAGGAGTGCATAGTATTCGCGCAAGCATTTTGGAAGGCCGCGCTAATGATAGGGGCGTCGAGGCGTTCAACAGCGGAAATTATGCCTCCGCAGAGAATAATTTTAGGCGAGCAGTCAATTTAGGAGATGGCAGAGATGTTAATCTACAATATAATTTAGGGCTTTCGCAGTATCGGCAGGGTAAATTCGGCGATGCCGCCTTAAGTTTTTACTGGGCTACAAAACTAGATTCTCAAAATGCCGAAGGTTATAGGGCCTTAGGGTCTGCGCAGTTGGCTTCCGGAATGCCTGCGCAAGCAGAACAGGCATTCCGTAATGTAATAGAATTCAATGAAAGAGACGCTGATGCCCAGCACAGCCTGGGAGTTGCGCAATTTCAGCAAGGTAAATTCGGCGAAGCAGCCAATAGTTTTTATTGGGCCGCGCAGCTAAATCCCAACGCAGAAAGCTATCGGGCGTTAGGAACTGCTCAGTTAGCGTCAGGCATGCCAGACCTGGCGGAGCGGGCTTATCTTAATGCCGTAGAGTTAGATAGTAGAGATGCGGATACGCAACATAATCTTGGGGTAGCACAGTTTAAACAGGGGAAATTCGGCGAGGCGGCTGTAAGTTTTAATAATGCCATTCAGCTTGGTCCTAATGCTGAAAGTTATCGTGCCTTAGGGGCAGCCCAGCTAGCTTCGGGTTATTCTTCATCGGCTCAAAGAGCTTTTGAATCAGCAATGGAGCTTGATTCCGGTTTACAAAGAGATGTCCGTATTGGTCAGTTGGCAGAACGCGCTTTTGACAGAGGCCGTGAGGCTTACAATTCAGGCGATTATCAGGCAGCGGAGGTAAGTTTCGCGCGCTCGGCGCGATTGGATCCTTCAGCCAACGCCTACTTTAATTTAGCAGCCGCTCAGACAGCAAATCAACGCGACGCAGAGGTCATTGATTGGTCTTTAAGAAGGACCTCTTCTTTGTCCAGAGGAACCGTGAATGAGGGCTTAAGAGAGCAAGCGATAGCAGAGAGATTAAACTTAAGAGGGCAACAGGCCTATAGGCAAGGCGGTTATCTTTCCGCAGAAAGAGATGTTATACGCGCTACAAGGTTGAATCCCACAGCGGAAAATTATTATAATCTTGCTGTCACTCAGAGGGCAAACGACCGCGATTTCGATGTGGTTGATTGGACTTTGAGCCGTGCTTCCCAATTAGCCAGAGAAGAAAGGAACATACAGGTTCGCAGGGCCGTGCTTGGCCTTAAGGCAGAATTACGTGAGCCGGCTATTATCGCAGGAGACAATCCAGCCAATACATTCGGCCGTAAACAACTGGCTCAGCAAGTAAGAGATAGGTTCCGCGAATTGCAGGGTTCTGGGGTCGAGACAGAAATGTCTTCTTCAGGCAGATTAACCCTGATCCCCGACAGCCAGATTACTACTGATTTAGGTTTTATCGATAGAAAAGGTGCGGGGTGGGTGTTATATAATCCCGCTGTCCCAGCGGTGCGTGAACATGTCATTGCAGAATTTGAAGGAGCAAGGTCTGAGGCTGCAAGGGCAGGTAACAGCAGAATCAATAATCGTCATACTGAACGGGCGCATGAGATGGCAGAGGCATCATTCCCAATGAATAGGTTCCATGAGACGGGACAACGCGCTATGTTCGGTGAAGGCAGCAGTGCTGAAGTGGGCTTGGTTAGCGGGTCTTTACCGATAGTCAATGAAGGCCCGGTGCGTTTAACAGATAGAAGACTTTCGTTAACTACGGCGGAGCCGGAATCTTTCGCAAGGACCATCGAAGAACGCGCCTTGACCTTTTCAGCCCCAGAGGTGGATAAAGAAGTAAACCGAGCCAAGAGCGAAGCGGAAGAGGTGGTTCGGATGTTAGATTCTGCGCAGCCACGTACGCCTCAAGAAATTAAAGAAATCTTCGCTGATCAGGAAGTACAAGCAGCCGCGTTGAGATACAATCGTATCAAATCGGAGTTCCCTGGAGAGTTCGATTTAAAGACAGATCAGGTTGCCCATACTATCCTGCGCTTAAGATATCCTGCTTCAGACATTGCGCAGAAAATAGGCCAGGGTAAAACCCTGGGTTTGGCAGTAGCAATATGGGAATGGGTTGAAAACGGCAGAAAAGATCCAGTAACAGGAGAACGTAAACCTATAAGAGAAGCAGAGGTATGGGTCTCTAAAGACCACTTGATTGACCAGCACATTGGACGCAGAAAAGATTCTACAATTGAACGAGATAAAACCAAGGGCGATCCATTTGCTCCTTTCGTATATGATCAGATAGAAGCTTTAGGCGTTGGAATAGAAAGGGTTGTTGGTGGATCGCCATCAGGAGGAAATGCGTCAAGGCGTTATGAAGTTGAAACAATCAGCCCAAGGCAAGACGGAAAACCGCTTGTGCGTTTTCTGGATATGCAGGCATTGACTGAGAGGCATTTAGCTATTAAGGAATCCGGTGACAGAACCTCCATTGAGAATGTTGATCAGGTTGTAGTAGATGAAATCCAAGTGCATTTGGCTTCCGCGACTTTAAGAAGGGCTGAGGCCCCGCGCAAGACACCGTCAGATTTCTCGCGCAGGCAATTAAGAGAAGCGGAATTTGCCCAGAGATTGTCAGACACCTTATTAGGTGAATTAGGAGCCCGCCCGGACTTGATAGAGAGAGGCCGTGTTACTATAGGCGGGAGCCAGATAATTAATCCTATGTCAGCCGGGATAAGTTCACGATATAGGGATTCTGTTCTTAAACAGATCTATGACGATATGAGAGGCGACGGCAAGCTTCCTCGCACTGGCATGCGTTTTGAGGAATTCCAGCAATGGGCTGATAAATGGGCAGCAGCAGAAAACATGCCCGAGCTGAAAGGTTCCGGTATTGTGACCAGGCAGGGCTTAAGGAGATTAGCGCGCAGGGTCGGCAGAGAAACAGAATTAGGACAAGAATTAGAGGGGATTGCCAATCGCATGGATAGGCCTTATGAAATAACAGAATTTGACGGCACAAGAAGGCCTCAGACCATTGCAGGAGACGATGTTGTTTCGGCTATGATTACAGCCAAGGCAACCAGGGGAGAAAAGGCGGAGCAAAGAAAGATAGATATCGCCAATGCCATGCACCAGAAACGGACAGCGGAGATAGATTTTGCCGAAATAATGGACGGAATTCATCTTTCTTCTTCAATAGTAGGTTCCATGACCGCAACACCAATGCGCATCAGGCCTTCTTTGAAGGCAATAGACGCCAAGCGTAACTTCTTCAGTATTTCTGAAGAATCAGGCGAGCCGGAATCTGTGATCGTGCAAGGAGAGATCGGGATGAGAAACCAGATAAAGGCAGTGCGCGATGTTGTTAAAGAAAATCCCAATGATGTGATTTTAATCCATACAGACAACACTGAGCAAGCCTTTGTTATCCGTAACCGATTACAGAGGGGGATAGAAAGAGGAGAAATAAGAGGCCCGGATGGTTTCAGGCCTACTATAGAGGTTTTTGACGGGGTCAGGGATGCGAGGGAAAATTCCAGGCGAATGAGTAAACTTCAAGATAGCAAACACAACCCCAAGGAACCCATGATCGTGATCATCGTTGGTGACCCCGCAGGTTCTAACCTTGCCGCAACCAGTCGCGGAGTACGCACAGCCATGGAGATCATTGTTTCCATGCAGGACTTGACTACCTTTAAGCAGGCAGGCGGACGTGTGGGCGTTGAGAATAGGGCGGGAAATGCTGATGGTAAACCGTCAAGGGCGATCATTATAGATATTAAAGGCGACAACCGTCTTGCTAATGAGTATCGCACTGAATTAACCGCGTTAGCTAAAAATAGAGATAACGAACGTTTGGCAGAAAGAATTTGGGAGATTGCATCTGAGATCGATCAGGCTGTAGCGCATGAAAGCGTAATGCGTACAGCAATGGTAAGGTATGAAGATAGGGCTTCGCAGATGCCTACGGTGCGCACGGCAGTAAGGGATATAGCTGAAATGGGTGTTCACTCGCGGGTAACCCCTCAGGAACTCATGCGCTCTTCTTTAAGATTGGCCACTGAAAGAGCCGGAGAGGCAAGGGAAATATCAGACAGAGTAGCACAGGTTTACAGGGCTGCGAATATATCCGCAGGCCTGGTTTCTCCCGCGCCGGGCTCTTCCGTTTCTTCAGCTGCGGACCAGGATCAAGGCAGGGTCAGCCTTAGAGGCCAGGCCTTTGGCAATCTTTATTCTACATTCCGCGGCCTACCGGGAGAGCAACAGACAGCTTTAGCGAACCTGTTCACGCCTTTACCGAGGCTCTCTGCGAATGAAGTCACTGTTAATCAGGCCTGGTCCGCGACAACCGGCATGTTTGAACACGGGTTCAGAAGCGAGGATGTCCCGTGGCTGCTGGCGGTTGCGTTATTATCAGGTAAATACAGCGGCGCAAGCCAGGGCTATGGCGTGGAAGACCTGGTTGCTTTACAGGATAGGGTAAGCGTAACGCCTACGAGCGTGGCTGATTTGGTGTTAAGCAGGACCCCCGGAGGCAATTCTTCCTCGTTAAGAGGTGCATCAGACAGGGTGGCTCAAGCAGTGCAGAGGGCGCAGGATGTAGCAAGGGATCTTCATATAGCACAGCGAGATGCGTTGCGTCAGGATAAGAAGCGGCTCGGCATTATTCCTACGGTGCGCTTTGCATTACGGGGATTACGGGCTGATTGGGGATTAAAACGGTCCTTAGGCACGGCTGCCGCGCGCGCACTTAATGAAACCGGCTACGCGCAGGGCGTAGAACCGCTTTTATTAGTTCCTTTGCTTAAGGGCACAGAGGTTACTCCTCAGCAATTGTCCGGCTTAGGACAGGCATCAAAGAATCTGCTCAGCATCAGAGGCGCGCTGGCTCCTTCAGCGGCATTAAATAACCCTGATTCAAAATACAGCAGTTCCCTGCGCGGCCGCTGGGAAAGATGGCGTTTGCACAGGGCCGAACAAAGGACAGAGAAAACAAAGCTTTCCAGGATGCTGAGTTTCCTTGAGCCGGAGAACCTGAATAATAATATATCCCGCTGGGGATGGCTAACTGGAGTTCCTAAGGCAACAAGAAGGCTCGCGCAGGAAATAAAAGCCAAGCGTCAAGACGGGGAACTCACCCTCGCATATGTATTAGAAAAGAGACGGGAGATAGAGAACAACTTAAGCGCCGGACCAGAAAGAGACCAGGCGCTGCGCGCGCTCCATTCTCTGGTTTTCGGCATAGGCTGGGAGCCTAAGCTGGAAGACGGGCTCTATCGCCTGGCCAATGCTACAGATGATCCTTCCCTTGCGCAGGAACAGAGGAAAGGAATATTGGAATTAGATATCGGTTCAATTAACGCCCAGCATTTGAGGAGAGGGGTAGCCCCGATAGTGATTGCCAGGGATAAGAATGGCGCGCCTTCAAAAGGAAGAACGGAATGGATAGATCTGACCGGAGATCTAAAAACCCACTTACTTGCTATATTACCTAAATTACATCCTGTTGCCGACAGGGCAGACAGGACAATTCCTCCGGATGCAGTAACACCGTCTCCTCTTGTGCCCATAACGCCTACTGCGCCTGTGCCGGGAATAGATGATAGGCCGGACATAAAAAACAGGCCGTCTGTCGCGCATGCCGGAGATATGCCTTCTGAAGTATATTCAGGGATGAACTCTCAAGGTACGGGATTAGCCCAAGGTGTAGGATTAGGCGCAGGCAGCGGACAGGAATTAGGAGGTTCAGGAGGGTTATCAGCTATAGGTGACGGGCTTATCGGGGCAGCGGGAGGCGCAGATGTTAAGATACCGCCATTATTGCCGGTACCGGAGCCGGAAAATAACGGTCTACCCAGACATTCCCAAGATCCAATGCCTGTGCCGCCAAGCGGGCAGCAATTACCTAACCCATTTAACCCAGTCCAAGGGCCTTCGCCAATAGGTCCTTTCGCTCATCAAGATGGTTCAGCATTAAGCGACCCAGCGCTTCTTGCTGAGGCACCAATTCTTCCTCACCAGCCAATGGAAACAGGGAGGGTGGAGGCAGAAGCAACAGAACTGCACTCAGAAGTTGGTATGTTAGCCCAGCGCGCTGGACCCATTAGCCAGGCGGCTGTGCTTAGCTCAGGCACAGGTCGTCGTTCAGGACAAGAGAGCGAAAATATTGCAGATTCAGCTTCTTCTGTTCAGGGAGCTCAGTCTGAAACTGGAAATAGAGCAGATGGCGTAAGCCATAGGCAGGAAGCAGGCAAAGCTGTAACAACCGGCTTAACCGAAGATGCCCGGACCTTATCCGCCGCAGCCGAAAGGCAGGTTCAAGGTGGAAGCGAAAGGCAGGGTGCAGAGAGTGCAACCGATACATATATAGGTAAGGCTGGAGATGCCCAGGGTGTAAGCAGTGAAGGCACAGTTTCTCAAGGGTTGTCCGCTGGAGTTGAGATCCCAGGACAAATACCCGTAGAAACTGCAGGTGCCCGAGGTGTGGAAAGTGCGTCTTCATCTTATATAGGAAAAGACGAGGGTGCCCGGGGTGCAACCAATGAACCTCGGCAAAATGGTAATAAAGGCGCTTCCAGCGAGCCGGCAAAAACAGAAGATAACGGTGGAAATGGCAGCGGAAACGGTTTAGGGTCAGATAAGGCAGGTATTGGTAACGGCGGCGCAAGAATTGAGCCGCCTGCGGAAGCAGATCGTCTTCATAATACATTAAACGAAACCAATCCCGGCGCAGCACCAATAGCGCAACCTGATATCAGGGGCCCGCCTGCAACCGATACAAATTCTACAACCACCTATTCTTTAGCCTTCCCATTGATCCTGGTGTTAGCCCTTGGCGCAGCAGCCGCGGGCGCAATTCCGCTTGCTACGGCAGTGATAATCGCTAAAGCCATGCTGGCAGTGATGGCTTTTGGGTATGCCTATAGGACTATCCCTCGCTTAGTGCGCGGGTATCATAATATAACCAGCGGCCGCAAGGAAGCAGCGCAGCAACAGGGAGCAGATTTAAAAGATCAATTAGGAAGACGTGAAACAGCCTACCGTTTGATCAAAGAATTACCCGCATTAGCCGGAGATAGAGGATTACTTGAAAGAAGAGTCAGGACCGCCATTGAACTTATCTCTACATTAGGAGATATCGGCTCCGGGCTCGCAGCCGATATGGTAAGGGTTCTTATCAGTACCATGCGCAGGCTGCAAGATCCTTCCGCGATAGAAAATGTGAATATAGCCATAAGAATAGCCATCAGGCTTAGTCAGCAGCAAGGGGCGCTCACGAGAGAGCAGGGTGCTGACTTCAGGGCCCTTGCGCGGCAAGTTCACGCAGAAAAAGGTGTTGAAGAAGAGCTGAGCGCGCAGGCACAGGAAGCCGTTGAGCAGAAGATTGACAGAACTGTGCGCTTGATAGCCAGGGCATTAGGGGTATCCGAAGACGCGATAGAAAGAGAAGACGTAGCGGAATTCTTTATTGATCAACCGTATTTAACTCCCAAGTTTGTCGCCGGGCTTTACATCACTGAAAACAGGCTCCAGGGCGCAGAAACCGAAACAGATGAGGCTGCCGATAGATATGCAGCTTCAAAGCGGGAAAATATAAGACAGTTAGTCATGAATGGGCTTTCGGAGCAGCTGAAGGTATACGGCCTGACTACAAACAATATTGATTCAGCGCGGGTTGAGGCATTGATTGACAGGTATTTCAATGACCTTTACGCGGAGGCGCATCATGTTGCCGCTCAGATCATCGCGGAAATGATGGAAGCGGTAGATGCAGAAAGAGCAAGGCAGATAGAGAATGCTGCCACGGCTCAGGCCACCGGCACGCATCCTTCCGTAGCACCGACAACATCTTCAACCATAACCGCAGGCAGCAGGCGGGATTCAGCAACGGCAGGGCGCGTTATTGCAGAGCTCATGGCCCGCATAAACGCATTAAATGATCAGAACTCTCCCGAAGCAAACGATATTGCCGAAGCAATAACCGCGGCAGGAATCCTCAATGAGAAAGAAAGAGCAATGCTTAGGGGCAAATTAACCGGCAGGTTAACTGATATTGCAAGGCGCAATCAGCAGCAGGTTCAAACAGCAACAAGAGAAGAGCGGGTTACAGCTAAGAGAGAGTCCAGAAGAAGAGATAAATTATTGAATTCCAGGCTATATAGATTAATGCACAGGACGCAAGTCCGGCAGCTGCGGGAACAAGAGAGATTATATAGAGGTATCATTGAGGATATCAACGGATTGGCGCAAGCCGCAGATACGCTCGCGTTAAGAGCGGCTTATTACGGGATCTCAAGGAGCATCACGCTGATAACCGATGAAGAAGCACGCAAGGAGCTCAGGCAGAGACTGGAAAGAAGATACGAAGATTTGAATAGAGAATTGGTGCGTCAGCATAACGCAGCGCTGGAACAGGCCAGGGTGAGGGATCTGATCGCAAGGCAGCAGGGTGCTGCTGTTGCTGTGGCTGCAGATGGCACTTGCGCCGCCTGTGCAGCCGGCAGGGATGGCGCAGCCAGCCGCGAAGAAAAAAGAAGGGAACAGGCAAGATACGAAGCCGCAGCCGGAACAATAGAAGCCTTAAGAAGGCCGGTGGATAGAGGAGCAAGAGGAGTTATCGAAGATGAGGCATTGGCTGTTGCCATAGGACGGGCATACGGAATAAGGATTTTTGCCGGAGTTGTCCGCCAGGCATTCTGGGTAAGGGACGGAGAAGGAAGATACCTTTATAACACCTGGGATCACATGCCGGAATGGGAAAAGACAGATTTCTTAATTGCCCTGGCGCAGGAATTCCTTGGTTACACAGACGAAGCAGCCGGCCACAGAAGAGTCTTCTCCGAAGCAAGAAGCGAGGCAGAAATGAATATCCGCGGCGCGCAAGGCGCATTTGATAGCGGGTTAGCCGGCAGGCATAATGTCAGAGTACTGCGGATCAAGAGGGACGGCGTTGCTGAACCGGAAGTGATTGATTCAGTTCCTCTAAGGAAGAATGAAAAAGAAAAAGAGATAACAAGAGACGGGTTCACAATTGCAATAGCCGTAAATGAAGCACATGATGCTGTGTTTACTCCTGAAGAGGAAAGCGACCTATTTGCTTATGCCCAGATGTATTTCATTGCGAACGCAGCATTATCCGAAATTGACGGCCCGAAGCCAAGCCAGAATTACTCCGCACGTCAGCAGGCTGTCCACAAGGCATATGCGGAATTAAAAGGCCTGCATAAGACAATCGTTGATATGGCAGAAAAAGCCGTAAAGGATGCCGAGGCGAAAGACAAAAAGGATGCGGAGGATAAAGCGAAGAAAGAGGCAGAAGATAAAGCAAAGAACGAAGCGGAGGCAAAAGAAGCCAAGCAGGATGAAACAACAAATGCCGAAGCAAAGCCGGTTGAAGCGTCCGAATCCGAGGCTACTAAAAAGGCAAAAGAATGGTTTGAGGCAAGAAAGAAAACCGGAGAAAGGCTGCTGAGAGCGGAGGCCAACTGGCAGTTAGCCCTGGAGAGAAGGTTATCCGGCAGGGTCGCTGCCGTTGAAGATAGAGAGATTACCGGCCGCATGGCGCATATACGCGCTGCTCAAGGCGCAGAAGGCCAGACAGCAAAACGTTATCATGGATTAAGGAATGAACTTTTGCACTTCGCCGCCATCGGAGGCACCGATACATTGAGCCAATATGGCGCAAATAGATTTATAAGCGGCAGCGGTTTAAGCTTCGCCAGAGAGGCATTGCAGTCAATACGCAGAGGGCAGTTAGTCAGGCTGCTCGGTAAATTAGCCGGGCCAAGAGCCCTTAAAGCAGGCGACTGCGCCTTAAAGGCAACGCAGAGATTATCCGGCCTTGAAGACTTCCCCGGCCTGGGGATAGAAGACAGGCTCGTTGAGACATTCTCAAGGTCAATGGTCAAGAAGGCAGAGGATGATAATAGTGAGCAGCCGATAGAAAATACTGATCTCGATATTATAGAGGCGCTGCGTGGAGGTTACAGATACGATGTGGCCCAGGAGGATTTACCAAGATTCGCGCAAGAGGTATCAGGAGAACCGGTGGGTGTCTTTATCCCGGGCAACGAAGATAATATCGGGCATTTCGCAGTCGCATTCTTGGGAAGAGAGAGAGGCTGGCATAGGTCCGCAGTGCAGGTTGCGGCTTATAATGGGAAGCCGGAGCCAGTCGGGGTACATCATGAGGTCTTTGAAACGATGATTTATTCCGGGGATCAAAGGACTGCGCGGTTTATAAGCAAGCGCCGCGTGAAAGGATTTGCTCCTCTGGCCAGAAGCGTCCAGCCGGCAGCCGGCAACAACAGCGCAGCTTTGACTTATGAAGGTGCGTTTGACCTGTTCTCCGGAGAAGGAGATGGGCGCTCGGTAACTGAGAGAGGCAGAAGGCTGATCGAGGCATTGCATTTGTCGCAAGCAACCTTGAAACGCGTATTCAAATTAGGCGATAGAGAAGCGAAAAGACTTGCTAACCCGAGGGTAACGGCACAGGAAAAATATATGATGCGGGCATGGCACGCCAAAGTCGGCTATGCCTGGGGCGCTGCCTGGCCTACCCTCTTGGGTGCAGCGCTGTATCTTAAGGATTCAGTCAAGCCGTTGGCTCAGATTCTGGTGCGCGTAATAGACGCGGTTCCGCTGGTGAGCATAGAGCATGTTTCACAGACCCTGTTCCTGGGCGTTGTTGCTTCTCCGGCGATCTCTTATTACTTAATGAGGCAGAACAATACGGAGTTAAACAGGGCAAGGTTCGCGATAGACCTGGCTGCCAGTTTGATCGCCTTGCCGTTCTTGATCATACCCGGAGCACAGTGGGTCGTGCCGGTTATCTTCCTTGCGAGGTTGCTGCTGAAATACCTGGTCACCCTGCGCATTGAGAAATCAAATTTTGTAAGAAGCGCATTCGCCTATCTGGCGCGTACAGCCCAGCCGAAAATGGAAACCGGCGTGAGGGTGCCGTTCAGCAAGAAGACATTTGTGAATGTCATCGGTATCTTCATACTGCCTTTACTGCTGTGGAAGATGGGCTGGCTTGCCGCGACCTTAAAGTTATTCGGCGTGCCGGTTAACTTCTATACGCAGGCCTTATCCGCGGCAATATTCCCGCTTACGACCTGGGCACACGAATCAGGCCACGTATACGGAGGCTGGTTAAAGGGAGCCGAGGCTGAACGAATAGAATTGGGTTCATTCAATCCGCTGGTGGGCGGCGCTACTTACTGGAAAGAATCAGGAAGATCTGATAAGACAATCATAGTGCGGGCGTTAGGCGGCCCATTGGCAAGTTTATTGACTGCAGGGCTTTTTGCCGCTGCCGGTTTTGTTCTCGGGGTTATGGGTATGGGGGATGCGTCAGGCTTCTTCTATGCGCAGGCATTGCTGACGGGCATACAGGGTTTTGTAAGCAACATGATCCCCACTCCGGGGAACGACGCTTCCCATATATTAGAGGCCTTATTCGCAAAGAAATTGTCTTATCAGAGAGCAAGGAAAGTGATGGAAGTGATTAACATGCTCTTTGTTTTGGCAGTTAGCGGTCTGATGGTAGGCCTGCCGTATATGCTCAATCCAGCTGTCTCGAAACCGTCACTCTTTGGCCTCGTGCTGAGCTTATTGTTGCCGACCGCGCTGTCGTATTCGCTCTTGATCAAAGAAGCGCTGAAACGGGAAGGCATGTTAAAGAACCTGGCACTTAAGATCGGCATCGGCACGTTAGGGACTGCCGCAATCCTTTATTTGTTATTAAACGGTTCATTTGCTGCCGGCTTATCCATCTCAGCCTTAAGTAAAAAAGAAATATTTGCTACGGCAATCACCGCATTCGGATTCATATTAGGACTTTTCTTCATTCAGCCAAAAATTAAAGAATATTATAAAAAGGGCGCGGTGAAGCCGGCAACCGGCATGCATCTGTGGCAGCATGTAGTTATTTGGACCGCTGCCGCGTATCTGGCGAATTTGTTAATCGGTAACGGCGCTAATTTCTTGGCACCATTATGGCAATTTATAGGTTGGAATACCACCGCACTACCCTATAACCCGGTGGCAGAGCATGGATGGGCCTTAGGAATTCTGGGCGCAGTAGTTGCGGCACCTTTGATTGAAGAGGTTGCCTTCCGCGCAGGGTATTATAATACATTGAAAGAGGCTGGATTCAAGAAAGGTATTGCCCGGATCGCGGCTATAGCATTAACCAGCGCAATGTTTGCGGCAGTGCATGATGTTTCAACCGGCCTTTCTCCCGTAGGCTTTGCCGTGCGCTTAGGCTACGGTATTGTTTTTGCCCTCGCCTATGAAGTGAGCGGCTCAATCCGGACGGCAATGGCAGCCCATGCAGGGCTCAACGCATTATTGCTTCTGCAATATGCGACAGAAAAAGGGATAATCTCCGGAGACCTCTTTGTTGCGGTCTTGACTGCCTTAGGCGTTAGTGCAGCGGCAGCGATATTGATAGGTATTTATAAAAGAATAAGGGGTATTAAGACAGAAACACCCGCTGCAGAGCCGATGGCGCAAGCGCAAGAAGACGAAGAAGACGATGCTGAAGAACCGGTTTTACCTGTTTTGCCCGCGGCAAGAACTACGGCCCCGGTAAATGCAATGGGTAGCGCGCTTGGAATATTGCCTTCAGGTATAGAAAATATTGATTTATCTTCGGCTGGTAAGGTCGTAATAGCAGGTATAGCAGTTTTGGCATTAGGAAAAATATTAAGCAATAGTATCCGCGGCCCGCCGCAGACCGACTCAAACCAGCCTTCTATCTCCGTAACAAATCCACTTGTCAAAAAAGTCGTTATCGCAGTAAGGAATATATTAAGACAATATAAATATTTAACCAAGCCGCAGGCTGTTTCTCCTTCCGTGGCAGGAAAGATTACAGTTGCGGCTAATGTTGTTAATAAGGGCGCGATGGCCCCGACCTCCGGGATGACCCCCATCGCCGCCCTTATTACAACTATTACAGGAGGTGTCCCATGGTTAAGATTAATTACGCCGAGCTTAGTTTTGATCATCTTGTCTTGTTTGTGCATGACAATACTATCTTTGCCTGTGCCCGAGACAATCACAGCGGCCACACGCGGCTCTTCCTTGTATTCGACAGCGGCCAAGGCCGTGTTTATACTCGTAACGGCCGGGTTGATTCTTGGGAGCAGCTCTTTGAATCAGAGGCAGAGACCATCCGTAACAGGATCAGGGAAGTCAGAGACGCAATTCCATTCTACAAGATCAACGGCTCGCACAACAATTAATGGGCGGGCCGTTGGTTCCACCCCCATTGATTTCGGGGCTGATTTCGGCAGTGAGGCAGAACGCGATAAAGATATTGCAGGAGCAAAAGAGCTTAGAGATGCCGGCATGGCCAATGATGATCCACGATTTCTTAAGACGCCTTGGTTTAGGCCAGGAAGCAGACAAATATGACATTGAAGCCAAAGTGATGCGCGGGTTAAGCGCACGTGGCTGGTGGAAAGTAGAAACTCACGGTGGAACCCAAGGTTATAAAGGTTATCTTTTGGTCCTGAGGCGCGCCGCAGGATTTGAATTAGTTAATGCTTCTAACAATAAAGATAAATTGGTTATTTACGTTCGCGAAGCCAGTGACGTGGCGATGCTACGAGTTGTCCTCCATGAAATTTTGGCTGCCAGCGGCAATCCTCTATTTGCCGGAGAAGAAGGGCATCGCAACAGCATTTCGATGGAAGATTTATATATTAACTCTAAGTATTACGAAAATATTACCCTTGTAAATAAAACTCCAAACATCGTCATAAGAATAGCCAATATCCTCCATGGTTTATTTGCCGCCGCTGCAGTAACAACCTTCGACAGAACGGGCATAGTACTGTTAACTGCCCTGCCCTTTGATGCCCTTAAATTGATAGTAGGTGGGCAATCGCATAACGCGCTTGATACGCTTGAAGACCCAACAGTAGTAGCATTAATAGGAAGACAGGATCTATTAAGAATTCATCGTTTCAGCAGGATTGTATTGTTGGCAAAATTGGCGCGCGGATTAACAACTACCGATGTTGACTGGAGCGCAGGACGCAGCAATTCTACGCGCAGGAGATTTAGCGCGTCGAGCCCGGAGGCAGGAAAATCAAAAGTTGTCCGTTGGTATCTGGCAGAAGATATACCTAGGGAATTATTCAGAGACAAAGAAGAGTATCGTGCGCTAACGACCGAATTAAAATTGGCGAATGACAAGTTTAACCAGGCCGCAGAAGGAACGGTCCCGGATTTAAAAGGCAAATCATACAGTGATGTCTTAACTATCCTGGCGAATGTATATAACGCCCATGTGGTCAATGGCAGAGAGGATGATTTGGACGCAGAAAAAGTTACTACTATTGCCGCCGCCTTGGATAAATATGCCGAGCAGGTCATCAACGGTATTATAGAAGTATACGTTTCCCAGAACAAGATCACGGTAGAGTTTATAAGGAGCGATGATTTTAAGAAAATAGTGGCACGCCTTGCTCCTGAATCACGTGATTGGGAATTAGCCAAGGTTGCTTATTTAAGAAGGCTCTATCCTTGGGGTGTTCATGCCCCACAACTCCTGCTGGATGCGGTTCTCGCTAAAGAAGATATCATAGCCGGCATTTCAGAAGGAGACAATTACGTTATTAACCGCGTCAAAGGCACGCAACTTTATCTTATTATCCCCCATATTAAAACAGCGGCGCAGGAAGTAGCTGCGAAGCGGGTAGCATCCCATTCATTTGGGGCGATCATGTCCGGACTGTTAGCAGCAAGCGAATGGAAAACAGGGGTGGTTGCCGCGATTGGAATTCTAGCGCTACTGGTAATTACGCATTTAATCATCAGGCATGCAACAAGGGTATCGGATCCGGCGATGCCTGTGGTTCGCATGGATTTGCCTTATGGCAGAAGAATGCAGAACATCTGGCGCCAAGTGAGGAGCGGGAGGGTTGATCCTCGCGGCACCCTGGAGCTAGTGAGAGGTTTAATAGCGCCATTCCCGGAGAACCAGGCCGCGAAAGAAGAATTGATAGTCAGGTTGAATGCCTTTATAGCAGGGATAGGCGAAGATAAATTGGATGCTCAGGCAGCAGAAGCCAATAGAGTAAGAGGTGCCATCGAAGGTGCTGCAGAGCAAAGAGATGCAATCGGAGTTAAAGCCGTCAAGGTCGGCCCACAGGTATTTAATAGTAACTTACACAGACGTCTTAATTATGAAAAGGCACAATTCACCCTGGCCGCTTCCTTCTTGGCCAGATTGTATGAATTAGCTAAAGAGGGTATTGAATCAGAAGGGCTAGCCTTAGAGCCGATTTTGGCAAAATTAACCAATCTGCCGATTCCTTCTTCAATAAAGATCGCCGTTATCAGGCAAGGCTTAGAAAACAGAAGAGGCGTTTTGTTTGAAAATCTGAGGGCTGAGCTTACTTATCGCCGCAGCCTGGAGCAATTATTGGGCAGGGCTAGAAGAGGGGAAGATGTAGATAAAGTCCTGGCTGCGGTCAGAAGCTTACAAACGCCTTTAGCTGAAAGTGAGGCTGCCAGGGATAAAGCGCTGCAGGCACTGGAATCGTTCAGACCCGCGGCAGTTTCCCAATTATTTGTGCTGGCGCATATCCGGGACTTGACCGATACACATTCATTGGTCCTGGTGGCTGCGGCATTACTGGTAGCCGGGTTAATAACCGGTTTGTACCTGAAGGCGAAGAAACAGGGCCGCGCCGAAATAATTCCTGCAAGGCAAAACATTTTTGCCGCAATCAGAGGCGCGCTTGAACGTACAGGCTTAAAGCCGTTTTACACTGAACTAATAATGCGCGAAGTTGAATATAGCAAAGATGTGGCCGGGGCGTTATTAAGGTTGCGTATCGCTGCTCCAAGAATCGCTGTCTTAGTTAAGGCCATGCAGGAGCTTGCCCAGAAAGAGAAGTTAGACTTCATACCTTATGTCCTGAGCGCAGTAGCCTCAAGGGACGATGCCCCAGAGAGAATTGAATTATTGCTTGATCTTGCCTCCTTCCTTAGAGAAGAAAGAATAACCGCGAACCTTACAACCTGGTTAATCATAGCCTTAGCCGCAAGGAATCACTTAAGCGCGAATGAAGTCAGGAAGATCAAAAATGAGATTTCTTCTTCCGGGATCACCGCCTTGGACTTAGTGGGTGCCGATGATATCAGGGCAGATTATGCCGGCTGGATGCGTATTCAAGGGCTTCTTAATAACGATACCGAAAGATTGTCTGGTTTTCGGAAAGCGAGACAGCAATTAGAAGAAAAGGTTTTGGAAGATAAGCTTCAGGGTAAATTCTCAAGAAGCATCCTGGCTATCCATAATATTAACGGTAACCAGATGGGTACCGGTTTCGTAGCCGCAGAAAATGCGCGCTATTATATTATCCTAACGAATGATCACGTGGTTTCTGGAGATCCCATTGTTTTACTTAAGACAGATGCGGATCAAGATAGGCAGCAGGCAATAGGCGTAGCCACCGTTGTTTTACGGCGCAACAGCGAGATGGACTTAAGAGACAGGGATATAGCCGTGCTCGTAATTGAAAGGAACAGGGTCCGGGGCGGAAGGCTTAATCCTATAAGGTTCGTTGACAGCGACAGAGGAGAATTCGCTACAGCAGTAAGCGGCTTAAACGGCACCATTACTACGGGCTACACAGCTCCTGATCTATTCTCGTCCGGAGATGCGATTAAGCTTCTGGCCGCGCAAGGGACGATATCGGGAGATTCAGGGTCGCCTTTATTAGTGAGGTTTGATGACGGTGAATATGCCGCTGTTGCGGTAAATGCGAGAGTGGATGCGGCAAAGAAACCGGAAGCAATGAGGATCAATACTCGCACACAGGCAGAAATGCTGCTTGCTTTATCCGACGAGCCGTCGCCGTTTGAGGCCTCTGCCAATAGAAGGCAACGTGATGCCGTAAGGGAATTCATCGCGCAAATTCAAGAAGATTTAACACAGCCGCAGGAACCTTCCGTGGCAGGAGTTCATGCGGTTCATAATAGAGGCGCTAGGCAGTCCTCGACCTCCGGGGAAATGACCCCTGCCAGCGCCTCTATTATACATACTCATGGTCGGATGTCTTTAGTCAAATCAATAGTGGCTGTTCTCTTATTGATTTGCGGATGCAAACAGCCGGCGCAGACTGAAAGAGAAATTATGAGAGACTCTCAGCGCCAGGATACAGCAGAAGTTACCTTAAGCCCTGAGCAGATAGAGAATCTTAACAAATTAAATGACCTATTAAGGGACATCGATGGGTTGGCTGGGGATATAGATGACTTAAAGGGCCAGATCGGTCCTGAGTTGATCATCCCGCGCGAAATTGAGTTAAACATTGGACCTATTACACCTGTCAGGCCGGATGAAAGCAAGCAAGGCGCCGCGCCCGCTGAGCCAAAAGATGATAATAAGAATCCTGCAAAGGAAGCCCAGCCAGATCTTAAGACAGCCAAGGAAAAATTAGAAGAGTTAAAGCAGAAGGCAGAGGAATTAAGAGACAAAGCCACCGAGTTAAAAGAAAGAATGGGGCAATTATCCCCTGAACAGAAAGAAATGCTGCAAGAGCCGCTCATTGACCTCATAGACAGGTTAAGGATCACCTTGGTCCCGGTGCCGCAGTCAAAGGAAGGCGAGGCCGTGCCTCAACAACAGGGACAGGGCCATAATGGCTCACTCAAGCCCAGGGATGTATTAAAGGAGCTGGATACCACATTAAGGGATTTAGAAGACGCAGCAAGAAGAGCCGAACAGAGAATCGCAGAAGCAGAAAAAGAACAAGGCAAATTAAAGCCGATAGGCAAGATCTTCAGGCCTCAAGAGGAAACGCCCGAGGTTCGTATCCCAGCTGAATCACAGCCTGAATCTACGCAACCCGGGGCATCGCAGCCTGCCGCATCGCAACCAGGTGTTTTACCTAAATTTGATTGGCAATCCACGAGAGCAAACGCCATCCCGGCCGATATCAAAGATCTCCTCGGTGATCTTAATCGCGATGTTAAGGACCTCCAAGATCAATTATCTCCCATTATTATACCAGGAGGAGATCCCTTGATAATGGAGGTAGACCCCGCAGAGGGCCGAGGACGAGGTCCGCAAGCGGAAAAAGGGCCTGATATGACCCCGGATGAGGCACGCAGAGAATTACAGAGATTAAAGGACAAGATCAAAGAATTGAAAGAAAGGTTAGGCAGGCTTCCTATTGAAAAGCAGTTCGTATTTGGCCGGCCGGTTATAATAATCGGCGGCGGCGGTCAATTTGGTGCTCAAGGAGAACAGCCTAATTTGAGAGATTTAATAGAAGGGCTTAGACGCCGCGTAGATGCGTTGGAAAGACAGATTGACAAATTGGAAAGAGGCGCTTCAGAAGAGGTTATGCCGGGAACCGGCATACCGGATACAAAACCGGCAACCAGCATGCCAACTACAAATCCGGCAATCATGCCTAATGCCGACTCAAAGCCTGCTGTCTCCAAACCAGCCGCATCGCAACCGTTATTTAGATCTGAAGGGCAGCCTTCTCAAGTTGAAACAGAATTATACAGAAAAACGCCGCAACCCGCTCCATTACAACATCACGCGGTAGATGTAGACCGCCTTTTTAGAGCAATGTTTAATTGGCTCGCCGCGAATTGGAAGTGGCTCTTACTTATACCGGTTATCCCATTGGTTATTTGGCTCATAGCCAGGGCATTGAGATCATTAGGAAATATCTTAAGGAATAGGACAAGAGAAATCAGAAGAAGAATTAATTATCTGAGATGGGATATTGCAGGCGCATTGTCAGCACTCGATTCTATGGAGGGTACATACGGATTGTATTACGGGACAAATCTATTTAGACTGGCCAGAAGCTACATGGCTGTTAGAGATTATGTTGGAAACAGCCAATTACCTCTGGCCGAGAGAGAACGGTTGATCAGGGCTATTGCATTCTTTGCGCCGGTTTATGACCTTGTAAGCACCGTCAGGGAATTCTTATCAAATGTCAGAAGCAGCCTCAGGAGCGATAATATCCGCTTCGAGTTTAGAATGTGGCGTTTTAGAGATTTTAGAGACGCGGGGACGTTAAGCGCCCTTCTCTTTGGAGTAAATACGTGGGAAGAAGGACATTTGTTGTCGTATCCAAACCAGGGAGTATCGACACCTTACATACCCTGGTATTATCGCCGCTGGTTTGTCACCGTAAATGGCTACGGCCTTGCCCGCAGAGGGCCGTATAACACTCTCAGCGGATATCTGGTAAATGACCTGTGGCATACACAGGAAGGTAGGTTTGATATATTAAGGCCGGTTAAGTCCGCTGAACTGAAGGCCTTTGCGGACCGTATCCAGGAAATAGTAAATGCCCGTTTAGCCAAAGAGGCACAGGAAGATAAGCCGGATTCAAGCGTAAGCCAGATACTCATCCCGGTGATCCTGGGAGAAAATTCCTTCTCGTATGGGACGGTGATATTATTTGCCGCTACCTTAATCATACCCATTCTTTACGGGCTGCGTATATTGCTTAAGAATAACAAAGACAAGGATATACTGCAGAGATTGGTCGGTGTCGGATTGATATTAATGCCGGTCTTTGTCGGTTTATTGATGGTCTCCAGGCTTCCGCAGGCAAGGACAGTTCTGCCGGTGCCGGATCAGACAGAAAGTATTGCCACCACGCAGGAGCAGCCGATAACAGAGCAGGAGACGACAACGCAGCAGGCGCGCGCTCCTCCTGCCTGGGCCGCTACCCTCAGTGACGCAGAAAGGCAGAGGAACTGGACAGGAATAGTAGTGCATCATTCAGGCAGTGACAATGATAATTTTGAAGGAATAAGAAGATGGCACATAACCGGCAATGGCTGGGATGACATCGGATATAATTTCGTTATTGAACGCGACGGAACGCTCAGAAGAGGCAGGTCTCTGGCAGTAGCCGGCGCGCACGCTGGCAGAAGCGGCCCGGTCAGGAACAGCACCCATGTCGGCATCTGCCTGTGCGGCAATCTCGCCTTTAATGCTAACCAAATAACAACTTTAAGAAATCTCCTTATAGACCTGCAGGATTTATATCCCGCGGTCCAAACCGTTGAGCCGCATCATAACCTTTGCCCCGGCACAGGGCTGGCCCTTCCGCAGATCGTAGATGAAGTCAGGGCTGAAACCAATAACGCTAACCTAACCTATAGGCAGCATTTCAATATTGCACCCGCCGCTATTTTAGCCGGTATCTTACTGGATGACGAAACTGTAGCTATTATCGCTGTGGTTATCCTGGCCGTTATCGCTATCGAATTATGGCATCATTTCAGCAATAAGAACAAGCCGATAAAAGGACCGACCTTCAGGGTACACGCGGCAGAAGAGATAGAGAGCGCGCCGACAGATAAGGGTGGGGATGCCTACACAAATTACTTTACTTACGGTGTCTTTGAGAAAAAGACCGTAGAGCTTATCGCTGCCTTCGAGGCAGCCGGGAAGGCAGTTGCCTTTGGCGCGAAAAAAGGCCAGGATAAGAAATGCCCGGAATGCAGCGAAATTTATTATAGCGACGAAAAAGGTTCATTAGGCCTACCCAAGAATTATGATATGGCTGTTTATGTTCTTAGACCTGGTAGATATAGCGAGTGGTGGATTCCCAACAGATACAATGTCACCGAGGCAAAGAATTATAATTACGAATTTATCACGATTATTTACGAAGGCCCTAATAATATCTACTATGCCTGTGTGCTGGATTTGCGGAAGATCCGCGAAGAAGATAATACCTACCGGACATGGATATTCCGTTCCGCAATTAAGTATTTCAAATTATTCAAGACCACCCAGGGGTATGAGTTTGAACATAGAAGCGATACCGAGCCGGAGTCAGCCGCAAAGGCCATGACCAGGGCACGCAGCTTTGATATGACCATGCCGGCAGCGGTAATGATAGATTCCGATATATTGATATCGGTCTTTAAAGATAACCTGTGGTTTATGGCTGTAGTGACTTTAGGCGCTCTTGTCGTCATATACTGGCCGTTCGTCAGCCAAAAGATCGAAGCCATCCCGGATACATTGGTCAGAATCGCCACCTCAGGCGCCCCTCTCAGGAAATTCTTAACAGTTGCAGTATTTGCGAACGTGATATTAGGCGTTCCGGTTGGGCCGATTTTGGGAGCGATACTCGTTCCGACCTGCCTGATCGGTATAGCTTATGAAGCAGGAAAATATTTGTATAATAACGCCGGAATCTTAATGCAGGCATTGAATAAGAAGGACGATAATAGCGTTGCAGCATATGCCCAGTCTTCTGCTTTACACAGCTTAAGAGATACATTATTAGAAAACCCTGCTGTTTCAGTTACGGCAGTTGCAGCCGGGGTTATGCCAGAATCAGCGATAGAATTGCTTCCAACAGAAAGAAGCGATAAAAATTCAGTTTTCTTATCCTTAACCGCTTCAACCTTCACAACAGAAGATGTGATACTTCTTACAGCCGCCGTAGTAGCGATAGTTATGCTGGCCAAGATGTTTAAGGAAACCGGCAGGCCTTCAAAATACTTTACCGCGGCAGCCGTATTCTTCGCTTTATTTGCCTTTACGATAGACAGTTTCTTTAAATTAGGCGTTGCGTTCCTGGGCGCAGCGGTTGTCGGATGGATACTGGCCGAACTTGATCGCGCATTGGAAGACGCCTACCACGACAAGCTCACAGGCCTGGCTAACCGCAGGGCATTAGATAAAGCCTTCCTCATAGAATACGCGAGGTTCTTAAGATACAAGAATCAAATAACGTTCCTGATGATAGATATAGATAAGTTTAAGCTCAAGAACGATACCTATGGCCATGATGCCGGAGACATCGTCTTAAAGAAAGTCGCGGATGCTATCCAAAAGAACGTCAGGATCCCTGACCTGGTCTTTCGGCTCGGTGGAGAAGAGATGGCAGTGCTTCTGCCGCAGGTAAGCGCCGAAGAGGCCTTGGCTTCAGCGCAAAGGGTAAGAACTGCGGTGGAAGATTTGGATTTAGCCGGGATGTTAGCGGAAATTGGTGTAAAGATCAAGGATGAAAAAGAGAAGGTTACTATCAGCCTGGGCCTGGCAACATTAGATGAAAAGGGTATTGTGGCAGTTGCCAGCCGTCAGGAATTGGCGGAAAAGGCCTCGGCAGCTTTAACCGCATTGATGAAGAAGGCCGATAAGGCCCTCTATGTCGCCAAAGAAAGCGGCCGCAACCAGGTGCAGGTTGCCACAGATGAGCCGGAAAGCGATATTGAAGAAAGCCTGCGTAGCGAAAGATTGCGCTTTGATGCTGAAAGAATACGAGGACTGGATGTCCGTGACCTGCCGATCATATTCCCCATATCAGCCGAGGATGCCTGGGTAATATCAGAGAGGATGTTTGCTGAGGCCAGATGGCTGCCCGTAGATGCGCATCAAGACCAGAGAGTTGTTGATGCCCTGTCTTACAAATTAGCCAACCCGATATTAAAGAGAAGATTATTGAGGAACCATGACCTGCATTTCGTCTTTGCCGCCTGGATCGCCCAGGGCGTTATTAACGGTTCAATCAAGAATTCAGTAGCTGCCCAGGATGCGGTTGCGGTAACCGCAGGCGGATTAAAAGGCCAGGAGAACAGGGATTTAGTTGAACTTTTAGCAAAAATGCCCTCTCCTGCGGTTGCTGCCCAGGACGAGTCAGCTTTGAAATCTATTTTAGCCTTGTCATTGGCTGACGCTTCTTCTGTTGGGGTCGTGATCGCTTTAGGGTTTTTGTCCATGGCAGCCTTGTTCATGGGCGTTAGCGAAAATGAGCCTTTCCGAAGAATTGTGAGTATAGAATCAGCCATAGCAACAATGGTCCGTGAGGCATTAAAGAGTGGAGCAGTTGCCGCCAATAAGAAAGCAATTCAGAGTTACCTTAGGAAACATGTAGATGACCTGGCTGTTAGAGTGCAGTTGTTCGCGCCTTATGTGAAACCGGCAATCGCGCAGGCAGATGCAATTATTAATGTGGAATTATTAAAGTACAGACAGGAGAAGCGTGATGCAGCAAGACAGGCCAGAGAGTCTCAGGCCAACTATTTATTTGTTTCCCTGGCCACACTTGATGCAAAATTGATCCTGCCTTTTGCGCTGCTGGTCTTGGCAGCCGCTTTCTTCGCCAAGCCGGCCAGGTTCATGGATGACGGCGGCCTGGCGGAAAAGGCTTCTGTCATAGGGCAGGCAAGGTTAGCGCAGATACTTGATCAATTGGGTTACCCGAGAAGCGCATTCCCAGCCATTGTGCAAGAATTCTCCGTGCTTTTTGCTGAAATAGATGCTGATATCGGCATGGACCAATTAAAGCAGCAACTAGCTTCACAAGATGCGAAGGAAGTGAAAACGGCATTCTCGCGCCTGGTGAGGCTTGCCGATGAAAAGGGATACAATAATCCTGCAGAGCCACGCGGATTAGTGAAGCTTTTAGTGACGGCATTGGCAAAGGACGATATCCTCGGACTTATAGACGCAGAAGAAGCGGGAGAAGAAATAAGAAGAGAGCTGAAGAGCAGGCTTTTTGCCTGTGCTGCAATCTCACAATTAGGGTTCATCCTTCTGCAGATGCTGGAGGTGGAAGTTAAAGGCACATTCGCCCAGAAGCACGCGTTCCTTATAGCCCCGGTAGAGGGAGCAAAAGTCTTCTTCGTAGATTTCAACGCGGTTTCTGTGAGAGAGGTGGATCTTGCAGCTGAATACCACAGGGAAAACGGTTCGGTATTCTATCTGGCAAAATACGCAGACAGGGAAAGCGCTTATCATTATTTCTTTATTCACGATTATGGCTTCACCCCGGCAATACACAATAATTTAGGCTATGTTTATTGGGAGTTAGGCAGAGACAGCCGGGCTATGGATGAAACAATGCTGGCGCTTACACAGGAACCCAACTTTACCGATGCTTATTATAACCTGGCGATGAATAGTTTGGCCAATGGTGATGTCGAAGTAGCAAAGGCCATGCTAGAAGAAGCCAGGAGCAGGAATCCTTCAGACCCTGAAGTCGTCAATGACGAAGGCGTGATCGCTGATTTAGAAGGCCATCCGGATGAGGCAGTCGCAGATTTAAGGACCGCCCTTAGCATAGACCCGCTCTTCCCTGAAGCCAGGGCAAATTTGATTGAGGTTTTACGAGGGGAAGGAAGATTATTTGAGGCTATGGCAGAAGATTTTATGCTGGCATGCTATGTAAAACCGGCGTTACACTTCTTCGCATTCTTAAAAGAGACTGAAAGGAACGCAAGAAGGATTGGGCATAAGAGCCTCAGCCTGGCAATGATAGTTAACGGCCCGTGGCAGGCGCAGGCATTGGATACAAAAGATATCGTGCTTGCCGCTATTGTGTTTATTGGCGCTGTATCAGTGATCTATTGGCTGGTTAACAGAACTTCAAAGCCCGGGTTAGCTTCTTTACTGCACGCTCCGGAAGCCAATAGATCCGCCGATAAGGTTAAGCTATTTACGGTTAACACATCCGGCTTAAAAGACGAGCCTTCTTTAGCCGCGCCCGCAGGTTGGGAAGGGCCTCTCTATGAATTCAAGAGAAGAGAAACCGATAAGCCAGCAGAATATAGGAAAAGAGTAAAAGACTTCCGTGTCCAGACCTCTCTCACAGGCATACCGGGCGAGTGGGTGCCTCTTCACGATAAAGTAAATCAGCAGGTAATATTCTCGCATATAAGAAATATTCAGATAGGCAATAAGGTGCACGCAAAGACAGAAGAGGATTATTTTGTATTACGCCTGGATTCCGATTCCGAAGCTGACGCAGCAGAGCAGGGCCGTAAGGGGCAGCGCCTTCACTATTATGCTTTCAGAGGCAGTGACCCCATAATGGTAAATATCCATGAGATCCACTTCAAAAACGGCGGATTGGACGGAGAGGAACTTGTCAGCCTTCTGAAGGAAGCCGCAGGCATTGCCTGGCTATTGAACCATTTTGAGAATTCGGTTGAAGAGCTTAGCAGGGAATGGGGTATCTGGAGTGTCAGCCCGGACTTCGCAGATGAACATAAGTTAAGAGCGACTGCCAAGCCTTGTCTGGCGCCTATCGGCGTAGAACGCACAAGGATCTTTTATAACAGGAACGGGCCGAGGGCAAGGGTGGCCGATCTGATCGGGAGGAATGAGTCCGGGACATTAGGTTTCATCGCGGAATTAGGATCTCACGGCATTACGCAATCCGCAGACAAGATTATCGATGCATTAAGGCTTTCATCACTATTAGGCAAAATGCCGCAGCGTTTCCTGGTCTACTGCGAGGACGTCAAGAGGTTCAAATCAGAGCGCTGCGATTTCGCATTTTCGCCGCGCCAGGCCAGGAACATAAATTCAGCCGTAAGAAAATTTGCGCCAAAGATGGAAGCCGCCGGATACAGGATAACTCAATACAGTAATGAGCAGGTTGGCGCGTTCCTTAACCGCGTGCAGGCGACAGCCAACGGTGTAGTTGCTTACAGGAGGCGCATAGACAGGTTTGCCTTACCGCGTGAGATTTCTTTCATGGTAGGCAACGCGTTTAAGTTAAGCGGCGCAATGGATGAGTGCAGCTTGCCGGCGGTCGTTACTTTAAAGAGGAGATCATATTCGTCAAGTTATAAAGTGAAAACCGGCAGCCTGAAGATTTTAAGGCATCCCGCTAACCTTTCAGCGCTTCTAAAGAATGCCGGCAGGATTGTCCGTCGTCTCAGCCCCAAGGAAGACAAAGAAACAGCCGGATCAACCGCCGTAGAAGCTACAGCGGTTCTTTCTAATATGTTTGTTATGCCTCTGGCGATGGGAGATTTGGCAGTAGTTATACCGGCTGTCGCAGCAGGTATTTGGTTGTTGGTTAAAGTAGCTTGGGCGACCAAAGAAGATAAGGTTATGAGTTTCGAGAAGAGATATGCCCTGATATTATCTATAATAATCGCTGAGGTGGTTTTATTCGCGGCCTTTGATGTCCTTGAACCGGCTATTACCTTTACCGGGCTAGTAACAATAGTTGCCCTCTTAAGCTTGATCACTTCCTATTCAAAAGCGGCCCAAACATCACCCGGGTATAGGGAAGCGCAAGCACATTCATTGAGAGGCCAGGTATGGCTTATGTTTATTCTGCTGCTGTTGGTTCATGCCTCAACCTGGGTCTATCATTATTATGCGAAGCCGATGGTTGATACGTATTCTGCCGAGCGCAAACAGGACGAAGAGTTATATAGGGCAGAGCAATTACTGGATAAGGCCATTGAAGATGCCAAGGTAAGATACGGCCGCAGGGCTGCCGAGATTTACAGCGCGCCAGATACTAATGGCAACGGCATATATACCTTTACCTTTGAAGGGATCGAAGGAAAGAAGTATCCATATGAGTTAAATACGGTTACAGATACTATCAGAGCTCTTGAGCCGGTTTCAGCAGAACCGGAGACTATGCCTGCGGCTGAAGACAGATTGGTTTTTGGATTCGTGCCGCTGGCGATGGGAGATAATTTAGCAGTCATAAATATAGTACCGCTGGCAATTATACTGTTAACTATAGCATTCATGCCGCAGTTTGTCAGTTTAAGGAGAAGGGCGTTCTTAGGCGGGGCTGCGGCTGTATTAGCAAAGATTTTGGGCTGCGGACCGACAGGGACAGTGCCTCCGGTAATGCCAAGAGAACTGGAAATCGCGCTTATTAATAGCATACCGGAGCTGACAAATAATCGTACCTTAGCCGTGGGTTATACCGTAGATGGGGTTGCCAAACAGAAGACCTTCCAGCTTCGTGAAGGTGTGAATAATCTGGAAATATACGAGACAGATGCGGATGGCAATGAAGGCAGGTATCCATTCAGCATCACATTAGACACAATCAGTCCGGTGATCGCCATAACCGGTAATATGCCTTCGGTAACCGATAATCCTGTCTTAGTGGTTAACTATACCGTAGACGGAGAAGCCAGAGAGCCGAAGACCTTCAATCTCAACTCAGGCATAAATGACCTGGCGATCCGGGAAAGCGATGCCGCAGGAAACGAAGGCATTTATAGGTTCAGCGTCACCTTGATCTCCGACGTGCCGCCTGTCCAGCAAGGAATAGTCACAATTCAGGGCAGAAGGATCCTTGTGGATAATGCCCCATATTCAATTAAAGGCGTTGCTTGGCATCCGGTGAATCGCGGAGATGACAGGGTGGAAGGGCCTGATTATATAGGAAATTATCAGAGGGATATCCCCGCGATGCGCAGGCTGGGGATCAATACCATACGTACTTATCAGCCGATCATGGAAAGGGAAGTCCTGGATGAGATACACGCAGCCGGGTTGAAGGTGATCATCGGCTTTATGAATTATGACGATGGGCTTGTGCGCGGTCCGGATATCTCCGGGAACGGTTATCTTGATTATATAAGACAGTTCATGGCTCATCCGGCAATATTGATGTGGGAACTCGGCAACGAATACAATTACTTATTTGCCCAGCATCCTGAATGGATTGAGGGCGGAGTGGAAGGGTGGTATAGGGTATTAAATGCCGCGGCCGCTGCCATCCATAACGAAGACCCGAACCACCCGGTTTCTACCGCACACGGAGAACTGCCTGACCCGGATGTGGTAAACGTCAAATGCCCGAATGTTGACGTCTGGGGGATGAATGTTTACCGTTGGGATGATACTTTAGCCTTGTTCGGGCAGTGGGCGAATATTTCGGGTAAACCTATGTATCTGAGCGAGGCAGGCGCGGATGCCTTTGATAACCTGCAGGGCGAGGTGAACGAGAACGCACAGGCCCATGCCGTAGTAAAGATATGGCGGGATGTTGCCGCAAATAGCGCTATCTCAAGCGGTGTTACTTTCTTTAGCTTTGCCGATGAATGGTGGAAGGCAGGCAATCCTTCGGTGCACGACGAAGGCGGATTCCCGGGCGCAGTTCCTCCTGATAGCTACGCAAATGAAGAATACTGGGGCTGGTTCACTATTGACGGAGCGACAAGGCTGGTAACTGAGGCAATGCGCAGGATATGGGTGGGAGGAGAGAACCCGGAGGCCATTTTAACGGAATTAGAGCAAGGAAACGATAACGGTAATGACGATCCTGAACCTTCGGATGATCTGGATGTCGGGGCGATAAACGGCGAATCTACGGCTCCGGATGGAACGAGCTGGGCAAGTAAGTGGGTGGATATGAGCCCCGTTGATGTAAGCGGTTATTCATATTTAAAGATCCGCGCTTCAGGCACAGGTAATATCAAGGTTCAGCTCTTGTCAAACAGCGCCTTGGCAGATAGCCCGGCCGGCCTTGCACCGGCAACCTACGCGCTTTCAAGCACAACGCAAACCCTTTCTATACCCACCACTGCCTTTGTCGGAGCAAATCTAAGTCACATAGAAAGAATTGTTATCCACTACGGAAATTTTGTCTGGGGCTCAAGGATAAATACGACTCCCGCGCAGGTCAATGTTGACAATATCTCCTTCTCAAATAATGTCACGGCAGCGGCGAAGGGCACGCAGCTCAAGCAACGCGCGCTTCATTTAAGGCCGAGCAGTAATGATTTAATAAGGTGGATCAATAATCGTAACCAGCCGCAGGCAAGCGCGGCGAATAGGGCCGGAAGGTTCTTAAGAAGATTAATAGGCGGGCAGGAAGTTGATGAGGTCGCCAGTGTTTACAGGATGCTGACCGGCCAAGGCGCCATGAGCTCGGTTTCTTTGGTCCCGCTGGCGATGGGAGAGTGGCAGATAATTGCAGTAATCCTGGGATTAGTTCTTGGCAGGGCACTGTTTGCCGATGGGACGAAAGCTTATGCGTATCCTGCCGAAAGAAAGATCATTGACGCCCTGAGCGCCTCATGTGTCCCAATGAGCCAAAAAGAAATAGCCGCTGCGACAGGCCTCGATGTAGGGCTTGTCGAATCTTTAGTTCTGGCCCTGCGGGAAGAAGGAAGGGTCTTTACTTTCGGGATCGCTGATCACTATATTTCCTTATCAGATCAGGAAATGTCAAGGGCTGCCTATCCTTTTGCCGGTATAGCTTCTCTCATGGGGAGAATTCAGGATCTGACAGCACAAGAAGAGGCCGAGCTTAGGGCATTTTTACGGGAATTAGCCTGCAAAAACTGCTTCATGTTCAATGATATGCGTAACATCTTCTTTGGCGTGAATATCGCGATGCTCTCGCCCAGGCCTTCCAAGGATTTAAAGAAGCTCGCGAATGAACTTGCTGTCGCGCAAAGAAGATACATGGAAAACAGCCGCTTTTTCAGGAAAGAAATCGCTCAAAACAGCAGCTTACAGGAGCTTCTCGAAGACGCATTACTGGCCTACTCGGGGGTCAATGAAATGCAAAGGGTATTCACGTCCATCGCCGCTATAAATACAGAGAAGCTCGCTTTAGAAGGTGACGAACTTCGCCTTTACAACGATGCCCTCGCGGCGAGCCTGGTCTTTATAAACAATTATCAAAGAGCGGTTTCACCTATTATAAATGCTTATCAGAATGCGTTAGCACAAGAAACCGTTACCGATGAAGAAGTAAACTTAATCGAGGCCTTTACTCTTCCGACAAGGATTTCGGTCCTCCTGGGAATAGGGTATATGAGGATTATGTCTAGTACTATGGCAGACCTATTTGAAGTATCCAGGTCTGCCCTTGCTTCCTTGCGGCGGGTTTCAAGGCCGAGAACAGATGTTTCTTATGCCTCATTGGGTTTTGTGCCGCTGGCGATGGGAGATAGTAACCCCGCAGTTATGGTTGCTATCCTCGGAGTTTTCGCCTTTGCAGCTATGCTGTCCTCAAATACTCCGAAAGCAAGGTTGCCTGCTAAGCCGGCTCAGGGAGTCAGATTCACAAGAAGATTGTTTGTCGCAGGCTCGCTTGTCCTGGGTAAATTGTTCGGCTGCGGCGGTGGACTCCCAGGAGTAGAAACTCCTGAAATCCCTGAGATCCCCGAAGGTGACGATCCGGATGGCACTCACGTTCCTCCTGAACAGCAGACAGTTGCCTTACCCAGCGCCCAGGAAGGTGTTGATTACGGATTTAGAATACTCCACTTTGACGGCGGTAATTTCTTCGCCCTTAAGCCGGATAAGGCTTCACAGGGGTGGCAGGACTTAATGGCCTACCGTGAAACCTTCTACAGTGCGTTTACCAGCCAATACTGGGTAGTTGATAGAGAAAAAGATACAATTAACGGCCTGCCGGTTGAAATAGAAATTATGCCCAGCGCCGGAAGATCCACATACGGCAGGTTGTCTGATTTACGCGCCAGAGACCCCGGATTTATACCGGTAGAATTGCCGGCTATTCAGCAGGAAGTAACCATCCAGTGGCGTTTTGTGCATCAGTCTGTAGCAGTCGCAAGCCTGCCAGTGGCACGCACCTTAAGCCAGACAGTCAATATCACAAACCTTACTACTATACTTCCGTCTCCTACGGAAGTGGTGACATATATATTCAACAATGACCTGGATGCGTTCCTGTTGGCTGCATTCAATGAGAAGAAAACCCAGGACATACTTGCCGAGATATTCAGCACGGAAAGGCCGTTCAGGAACCAGATCGGCTTAGAGAGCGTATTTTTCCGCTTGAGGCTGGAAACCACAGATGCCAAATACAAATCAGAGATTTATATACGCGCAGACAAGCTTCAGGGTATAGGTTATTACGCCGCATTTGATCTCCTGAAAGCTAACTTAAAGGACGCAAACGGCAGGAGCGTTAAATTTGCAGCGGATTCACAAGTCAACCTTACTTTCAATGCCTATGCCAGGATTTACGTTTTAGGCGCCATACCTTCGGCAGAAATAAGCACCGGAACTGTCTCGGTGGTTGACTGGAAGCATAAATTCACATTACCTACGCCTCCCGCCACAATAGTCTCTTCAGTGGTAAATGTAAACCGCGACTCAAAGATCGCCGTGCAGTTGAACCCGGCGATCGTTGACAGCCTGGCAGCCCAGATAGGTATTGATGATACCAATGACCGTTTCAAGAATTTCCGCTTAGCCTTTGTGCAGGGAAAGACCAGATGGGCATTTTATTACGCATACAGGGAGATCAAGGGGCAGAATTACTGGTTAAGCGTTAACTTAAGCGGCAGAAGGCAGAATGAGAGCGACGCGGAGGTTGACGGGAATGAGGCAACTACCGGAGAATATCAGGTTGTGGTGAATCTGGTCAGGGATGATGAACGTTCACATGAAGTGGAGACAGGCAGGAGCGCACAGGTTGATGTCTTTGATCTCATATACTGGGATGCTCCTGCCGGCGTCATCAGCCATAACAGCGTATATAACAATGACAACGATGCAAGGTTCCTGCTTGAGGCAAACACCACGGCGTTAAAGAGTTATTTTAACGCGCACAATATTCCATCCAGCACCAAGGCTATACATGTCACAGCGGTTTACCAGAATGATCCAAAGATCACATCCGTTTACGGGGTATATTATTCCTTAGATGACTTCCTGAATTTTAACGGTAAGCTGAATTTCAGCCTCTTAGGCGCGGTGCAGGAAAGCGATATGCGCACTGAAGCAGGCACATATAAATTATTCTTTGAGATAACCACGATGGATGAAACCGCCCGCAGCATAGATTTAGGTGAGTTCCAGGTTGCCCAGTGGCTTGAGGCAGAATCGCTTCCTGAAATTGATCCGATGATGGCAACACAGGAAGTCCTGGCTGACGGAAGCATACTCGTACGCATCGATAAGACGCTCTTTGACGGATATGTTGCGGCAAACAGCCCTGAGACTTTGCATGTGAGGGTAGCGAGTTGGCCGACAGTCTGGGGTAACTTCTTTACGATCGCGGAGATCATCGATCCCAATAGAGCAAATTATGTATTGAGATTCGTCAGGGGTACCGGCACCGCCATATTAGAAGCGGGAGACCCGGTTACCGACGGAGCGGTTAATGCCGTAGACTTGATCTTCACCAGGAAAGATGAGGTCTCGCCGAGGCGCACGCTTTCCGGAGCTGCCGCATTAAGCAAGCCTTCGGAAGGGGTGTTCAGTTTCAGGCATGAAGCAGGCCAGTTACTGATAACGGCGAACATCGGCTTGTTGGGCATTGATATGTCAAAGGCAGAAAATCAACTTCCGGCAAGCGACGTAAAGATTATCCAGTTGCACGCAAACGGATTGGCGCAGGATGTTTTCTGGAGCTTTAATGAGTTTAATACTACCCCCGGGAATACCCTGGGCGTTCCTTTGGCTGCCAGCCCGGCCATGGTTGAATTGCGCTATATCAGCGGCACCAAAATCTCTCCCTGGACTTCCTTGACCACCCCGTCTGCAAGCTTAACCAGCCCGGGAGCCAACACCTTCACTTTTGAATATGACGCCGACCATCAACTGGTGCTGGTCAGGTCTAATATGGCTGCCTTAACCGACGATTTATCTACGCCGTTACAACCGTTTGATCTGCCGAAAAATGCCACAAAGGTCATTGAGTTTAGGGCGCCTGGATTAGCAGAAAATATCTTCTGGAGCTGGCATGAATTTAATGCCGCTGATGGAAACGCCCTCGCAGTGAATATGCCTGTTGATCCGGGCCAGGTAGAAATGCGCTATGTATCCGGGGCAAGCGTCTCGGCTTTTGTGACAATCGCATCTGCCGTCACATTAAGCCAGCCTGGGGCGCTCACCTTCTTTAAGAAACAGGACGGCACAACACTTCTCATAAAGGCAGATATGGCTAACCTTGACGCAGACCTGGGTACCACTATCCCCAAGGATGATACTAAAGTAATTGCCCTGCGTGCATCAGGCGCAACAGAAGACATTTTCTGGAGTTTCAATGAATTCCTGACCGCAAGCGGCAATGTTCTGGGTGTGCCGTTCGGATTTATCCCAGCCACGGTCAACATGCGCTATGTGTTAGGCACGCACGTATCCGGCTGGAAAGAGATCACCGCGGTATTTGCCAAGGCTACCAGCCGCAGAGGGTTCTTTAGAGAGATATTCAGAGAAGTAGACGATGCTGCCTCGGCGTATGCGCAGGTTACAAAAGAGATAAAGTCCTCAATCTTCGGGAACGGAAAACTCTGCAGTGTTAACCTGCTTTTTGCCGGAGCGGGTGAATTAAACAATGACATTAAGTCTGCCGTTTTAGTCCTTGCGTTCATCGCGATTATAATCTCAATTGTGAATCACTTTAAGGCAGGAAAGGCCTCATACTTAAAAGACACGATCCGTTTATTCGGTGAGCAGCGCGGTATATATGTCATCCTGCAATTTGCCGCGGCTATCGCAGCCAGCTTCTTACTACCCTCAGCCGTCGGCCACTTATTGGGTGATACGCAGCTGATCACTGTTGCTGAGAGATTAACCGCCATAGGCTGGACACTTGTCTCCACGGCGTTAATAGGCCTGTTCTTAAGCAGCATAGGCCTGGGCATCCGCAACATCAATAACAGATTGTTAAATAATAAGAATGCAGTCCTGCATTACGGCTTAAACAGCATATTAAGCCCATCCGCTCATCCGCAGGATGAATTAATATTATCCTTAAGGCATCATTTTGAGAAAAATTATAAACAGGCTCATTCAGGATTACTTAAGATCGTCAATGGTTGGTTCACCAATTGGAAAAAGACACTGATTTTGGCTGCTATATTCGTTGCGCTTCTTCTGACAGGACCGGACGGGCTGGTTAGTGCCTCAATTTACAAAGGCGTCTTTATGGGCCTTATCTTTGAATTCCTTTTAAGCGTCACCTGGTGGTTCTTCTGGGATCGCATCTGGAAGAACATGGTCTTTGTGGATTTTGCAGCCGAATATATCCGCGGGAATATCAGCCAGGAGGTAATAAAGGGAACAAAAGTAACCCCGGAATCATTAAAGAAGGACATTGAAAAAGAGGAAAATTTATTCAAAGCAGAACTGGCCAGGGGAAAGAAATTCGCATATAGATACAATCTCTGGGAAACCAGGATGATGCTTAGATTCCCGTTAGAGTCTGGCGTCATCAGGTTCTTATTAGGTAGGGCCCTTATCTTTGTAATCGGTTCAATAATAACACCGGTCTTCATGCTTACTGTTTTAAAAGACGTGGGCAATCCTTCAATAGCTGGTATGCTGGGAGCTTCAGAGGCAACCCAGGAATGGCTGAAAGGCCTGCATTTCGCTCATCATCTGCAGGATTTTCTGCACACGCTTTCTATTGTGTATGGTTTCCGCATTATAGACTACAAGAGAATAAGAAACAGATTAATGGAAATATTTGTCAGCAGAAACTATAGCGGCTTGAGCTTTGATATCCGCTCCCTCTATGAGATTTATTCGCAGCATAAGGACAAGATCAGTAGAGAGGCGCTGCAGTCGCTTCTTGAGAGAGGTATTGCTTACAGCTCTGAAAGGCCGAACCTCAGGCTGCTATTGGCAGAAGAAATGGCTAAGGACGGCATCGTTATCGCAAGGAACAACGACTTAGATAAATTATCCAACTGGATAAAATATCGCCTTGTTCCTACATTACTGACCTTTGCGGCGATAGCTATAATGCCTATATTTACCGTAATTTACCTGGGGATAGCGGTTGTTTCAATATTAACACTGCGGATAAATTGGACTGATAAAGGCGTATCATTAGGATTATTAGACAAATTAAACAGGGCTGCGGGAGAAAGAAAATCTTATGTCGTCCAGATGATGCAGGAATCCGGGCAGTTCGCTTCCAGTTACCTGTATATGTATACAGTAGGCGCGGAAATTAACGGTGTCCTGCAAAGCGCTGATTATTTGGCAAATCATCCGCTTCTCGGGCCTTTTGGAAAAATAGCCAGCAAGTGGGCGCATGCCCTGGAAGATAGCTATGGTGTCATATCCTGGGGACATCATTTCAACACAACAATTAAAAATGTCACCGGATTTGATGCTACCCAATCTTTATATCATGCCGTAGGCGGATATGGCGATATCAGGGATGCCCAGCAGGCCAGCGCGGAACTTGCCTGGGCAAAGGAGACATTGAAGAATACGCAGGCCAAGGCAGGAGAAATCGAGCACGCCAAGGCGTTGCTCAAAATATCTTACAGTGAAAGAATAGACTATGCCCGCAGACAAAGGGAAGCACAGGAACATGCAAAGGCAATGGCCAAGGAAGTAATGGGTGCTTTATTCGCAGACTCGAAGACAAAGACAGAGACAGAGACAGAGCGTCTCGGTTTAAGAAAGGAATTCCTGGAGCAGACGCTTTTACAGCATCTTTATGCTGAATTCTTTAACAAGGAAGAGCCTGTGGTAGATGAGACAGTCAGGGAATTTTCAGAGCCGGATTCGTTGGCTGCCCTGCGCGTCCAGCAATTCGTAGAAGATATATTCAAGACAAAAGACCAGGCCAGCGTAATAGCATTGAGAAATGCCAAGTTCAGTGATGAGTTTATTAAGCTCTTTCTTGCGGAAAAGGTCATTAATCCACTTATGCCTGGCGATGAATGGGAATTAAAGGCAGTGCCGCAGGATGAAATGGTTGCTCAGGAATTCAGCCGCGCAGGCACAGGGTTGATCAATGCCGGAAACAGGGCCAGGGTAATTTCAGAAGAAATATTGGCCAGGCCGTGGTTCAGTGAGAGGATCTCCCAGCACAAAGAAAAAAGAGAAGAGTTGATACAGATAGCTACGATGTTAGCTTTTGAGGCGCAGGAAAGATGGGCAAAGGCGGATTGGAAAGGAAAAACAAAGATCACTTCCCAAGGCATTGTTGCCCAGGCAATAGATGCTGTTTCAGCATTGTTGCGCTTAAAAACGGAAAGGGCTGAGAAGGTAAAGCAGGCGTTGTCATTAGCGCAGCGTGAGCGCGGGGTATCGGCATATGATTTAAGAGAAACTGTAGAATTGAAGTTTAAGGAAATATTGATTGCCTTGGGCCGCCAAAAGAAAGCGCAAGATATAGCAAAGGCCTTAGCAAAAGAACAATTCTCCGGAGCGCAATTTGCCGCAAGAGCAGCAAAGGTAAATGTTAATGAGGAGGCATTAATCAGGGTACTGGCAGTAGAAATCTTAGAAAATGCCGGAGCGGAACTGTTAGACGGCAATAAAGATGGCCAGCAGAGGATAATCGCGCTTGTAAATGGCTTTGCCCAGCAATATATAGAAGCCAAAGAAATAACCGAAGAGATAAGCAATGAGATCTTAAGCAATAGAAAGACGGCGGAGAGATTACGCTTAGCGCGCCTCAGCCATCGTGAACTGAGGTCTTTTGTATTTGAATCTGTGTTCGGAAAGATCGGAGAAAAGAATAATACGGTCAGCAGCTTAAGGGCTTATAGAATGGCCGCCAGCTGGGTTCTGGACAAAGTCCTTAAGGATACAAAAGGCTATCAGGCGTGGCTTGAGAAAAAAGAACAGGAAGTGGCTTCCAGATATGAAAAGGCCTTCTCTGTTAGGATGCCTAAGGATGTAAAGGCGCAGATAAATGAAGTGGCTGATAACAGGGAGGCCCAATTCAGGATAAAGACTTTAGTGGATAAAGTAATGTCAGAGATCAGAGGCAGAAAAGGCTTGGTGAGCCAGCTTAAGGAATTAAATATTAAGCCGCAGGAAACCGCCTTTTACGCGCGGCTGCTGGTTACCCAGGAAGTGAACAGGCCGAGGTTAGAATCCGGTTTAAGAAATGCAGCTGATACGGTAAATAAGGCATTAAGTATCTTCGCTTATAAATTACTCGGTGATAAGAGGGCATCCGGTTTAGGCATAAACGACCTGCGTTCCAAGGACGCCACTGTAGAGAGGATCACACAGGAAATTGCCAGACAAACAGCGATATCTTACAAAGAAAAACAGGTTACTGACCTGACCAAGCTGGCTATGGACAAAGCAAAGGCAGCCAGGCCGGCTTTATTTACCGGAGAGGTTTCCGCGAAGAAGTTGGATATTGCTACCATAACATATTTGGCCCGCGCGCTCGCCCTTGACCTGGTTGAATCCAAGACAAATGAACAGTCCATAGCGCAACTGGCAGAAGTGTTAAGAGATGATTTAGTCTATGCGGCTGAACATAAGATAACCGATAAGCTTATTTTGAGGTTAACTAGAGAGATAAGAGCAAATCCAAATTACGCTTTATCATATTATAAGCGCGGCATGATTTATTATAAAATTGACAATTTTGCAGCAGCAGTACAGGATTTTGATACATATCTTAAATTTAATCCGTCGCTTGAATTGGCGAAGGTTCATTATTTTAGAGGTAATGCGCAATACAAATTAAAGAATTATAAAGAGGCAATATTAGGCTATGAAGAAGCTATACGTTTGGAGCCCACTGCAGCAGAGGCTTATCGTGAAGCAGGGCTTACCTATATTAAGCTTGGTAATAGAGGGAAGGCAATTGAATATTTTGTGAGGGCCAAAGGTCTTGATCCCGCAATCAAAATAAATGTCCCAGGAGAAGAAGCAGTAGAGAACGAAATGCAGGAAGATAGTACAAGTGAAGAAAGTCAAGAACAGCCGACTAATCCTTCGGCTTCTACGCAGCCTGCCTCAACCCAGCCAGCGACTCTTCAAGATAATTCAGAAGAAAAAGAACGATTAGCTCCTGAGCCAGCTTTTGCTCAGACTGAAGAACAAAATAAGTTACCCGGCAATACTGAAAGACAAGAAAGAGTACTAGACAATAAACAAATCCAAGAGGCGCTGGACAACTATTATATAGCAATTGATTCGCGTTTTGGGCATGATGAATACAAAAACATCAAAAAAGGTCTTAGGTATTTACAAGAAGCTATTAAGCTGAGCCCCGATTTTGTAGACGCTTATTTATTAGAAGGATTTTTGTATGAGAAACTGACAGGATTTGCAATTCCGAGTGACGAAGATTTCCAGCAATTAGCTATAAAGTCATTTACTCAGGTGATTGCGCTTGATCCAAAGAATACCTTAGCTTATTTTGAACGGGCAAAACTTTACTTGGAGAAGCTCGACAACGATTATGCAGATGAAGGAAAAGTTCTGGATAAAACCATAGAAGGTAATTCGTATTACAAAGCAATGAGAAAAGATTTGGATAAAGCCATAGAAATTAGTCCATATTATGCAGAACCGTATATGTATAGAGGAGTTATCGCCCTTGCAATAGGAAACGTTAAGCTTGCAAAAGAAGATTTAACAAAATTTAAAGGTTTAGAGCCAAACTTTAGACAGAAGATAATAAAGACTTTTGATCGGGAAGTACTTCAAAAGATTGAAGAACTCATTGGTACAGAACCAAAGGTGAAGGTATCGGCGAAAGATTATTACTATAAGGCAGTTGAAATAGTTAGTGACTATGCTTCTGAAGAAGATATAAAGAAGGCAATAGAGTATCTCGATAAGGCGATTGAGTTGGAACCCGAATTTATTGATGCTTATCTATTAAGAGGAAGCTTGGTTCCTGGCAATAAAAGATTGGCTGACTTGGATAGGGCTATTAAGAAGGAGCCGAATAATGCGCTTATTTATTTATCGCGGGGGAGATTCGAACTTTTTGACGGTAGCTCTAAAGAAGAAAATGAAAAGGCATTAAAAGAGATAAATAAAGCAATTTCAATTAACCCAGATTATTATGCTGGTTATTTTGCACGAGGACGACTGTATTATTTTAAATTGGGAGAGCGTGAAAAAGCCAAAGAAGACTTGAATAAAGCTGTCCAATTAAATCCCAGTCTTCGCATAGAAATATGGGATTTTAATTCTGATCGTGTGAAAGAATTAAATTTCTTTATTTGGCCTGCAGCAGAGATCTATATTAGATCAATAGATAAATCTTTGCCCCAGACTCAACCTACTACCCAGCCGCAATCGTCAATCATGCCGCAACGTGACTACAGCAAGCAAAGGATTCCACTTACTTACTTAGCGGCTGCGACTGCTGCCCCAAGCAACGTAGTCAGCGATGTTGATCCGCAGCGGCAGAATTTAGGCAGAGCGATTCAGGAAGCTTCTCAAGAACCGAGATTAAGGCCGATCATGGAACAGCCCACAGATGCGCAAAAACTGGCAGAGATCGACCGCTCCTTAAATTACATCGCAGGCCAGCTCGATGAATTGACCCGCAAGGTGAGGGAGATAGAAAACGAGGACTTCGGGGTACCCGTCATAATTATCAACGGCACCCTTATAGAAGGCTTTAAGAAAGAAGCGATAAGAGAGGCTTTAAGGCAGAATAATACACAGGTAGAAATCTACAGTACTCCGACTTGTGTGTATTGCGGAAAGGCCAAAGAATATTTAAGAGGGAAGAGAGTTCCTTATAGAGAATTTGATGTTTCAAGGGATTTTGAGGCGCGTACTCGCATAGCAAGAAGGTTAAACCAGGGAAGGCTGGACCAATTAGCTCGAGAACAAAAGGAATTAAAAGAAAAGCGCCAGGCCATGCTTGAAGAGCGGGGAAAGTTAATGCCAAAGGCTGCGGAAAATATTGCGGCAAGCCAACCCGTTCCCGCGAATGGCCAGATGCCAGCAACTTTATCTGAGGCTAGCCTGGAAAAGAACAAAAAACCCCTGGCCACCCATGGTAATAAAGTTGAAGGGGTTGTTTGTGAAGGTGGTGTCTGCCGTCTTCAAACACCTAATCCATTTGTACTGCAACAGGCGGTCAGCCCGGCGGCTCAGACGCGCGCTCCCCCGAAGGCGCAAACTAAAACCGCCGATACCATGCCCGATCCCGCAATAACAACAAGGCCGGAAAATGCAGTCCCGGCAGCCGCAACCCAGACCGCAGAAGCAAAAGCACACGCCCGCAAGGCACAAGAAATACGCAAAGAATTAGACCAGCGCCAGAACGATTTGAACAACAACGACAGAAGGCTTAGAGAGCTCCAGGCCTCTATTGACGAAATAGACATAAAGCTTGAGCCGCCGCATGAAATCAAGCCGCTGACAGCCTCATCTATAGTAACCACCCAGAATGCAAGGGTGCTGGTCAATGATCAGCCTTATCCGATACGCGGCGTGACCCTTTCAGCCGCAAGGCCCGGAGAAAGCCGCAAGACAACTTATTTAGACCTGGCCCATGTCGGGGAAGATAACATAAGAAAGATGGCAGAGGCCGGTATCAATACCGTGCGCACTTACTCTGCTCCGACAGAGGACCTGTTGAATGCCCTGGCAAAATACGGGATACGCGTGATCGTCGGTTTCCCCAACCGCAACGATATCTCCAGGGGCGGCCCGGATATTGCCGGAGAAGGCTACTCGGATTACATTGAAAAATACAAATCTCATCCGGCTATCTTGATGTGGGAATTCGGCAATGAATACAATTATCTCTACATGGATCATCCTGAATGGATGCGGGACGGCGTGCCGGGTTGGTACAGGGTCCTGGAACAGGCGGCGAAAACCGCTCACAACAAAGATAAAAACCACCTTGTTTCAACCGCAAACGGCGGCATACCTAATCTCGTTGTCGTAAAGGAATGCGCCTCTGTTGATGTCTGGGGTATCAATGCCTATGAAGGAATCAACGCTGAAAACGTGATCGCTCTCTGGCAGAGGATGTCTTCCAAGCCTATGTATTTCTCCGAGACAGGCATTGATTCCTATAATGACGCAGAGAAGAAAGAAGACGAAGCCGCGCAGTCGGAAGCCCTCGTTGGTATTTACAATAACGTGAGGAGCCAATGCGCGGGCGTTACCTTCATGGCCTGGCAGGATGAATGGTGGAAACATGAGGCCGGTGATGTTAGTCGTCAGGATACTGCCAGCAAAGGCAGCCTGCCAAGCGTTAACAGCGGAGACAAATTTACAGAGGAATTCTGGGGCATAGTCAGGGCAAACGGAGAGCCGAAGGAAGCGTATAAGGCATTAAGGAGGATATGGGCAGAGGCAAAGGTCAAGCTGGCTCCTGAGGAGGTAAAGGCCCAAAAGACACAGAGAGAGAGGCTGACAGCGGAGGCGAAGAAGTTAAGAGATGTTAAGAAAGCGTTAGAGAAGGATATCCGTGGTTTAACCGCGCAATTGATAAGATTAGAGCCTAAAGCTGTCGCAGCTACTAGGCCGGGTGAGCCGACTACAAGGCCGGGCCTGACCGAACCAAACCTGTTCTTCATTACCGGCAAGACCGGCACAGGCGCGCCAAAGCTTGTCGCCCAGGGAGAAGAATTTGAGTTCATCTATAAGGCGGAAAAAGTAAAGGCAAAGATCGCGATAGAAAACAACAAGCTTTATCTTATATTTGCCAACAGGAAGATTGAGCTGGATGCGGTATCGCCTACAGGGCTTAAGGAAGATGTGGGCGTCAATGTTGATGATATCTTCCTGCGCCTTACCGGCAAACAGATGGCTGAAAGGGTAGATGCCGTCATGCATGAGCATTATAAAGAGCTTAGGGATAAGATAAAGCGGATGACCGAAGAATTACAGGATAGAAAGGCTAAAGGACAGGAAGCGTTCAGCCTCCTGGAGGTAGAGCTTAAGATCTTGGATGAGGCCATGCAGAAAAACAAACAGAAGAGAGAGCAGTTGAATACTGAAAACGCGGAACGCCCGGCATACAGGGAGGAATATTACGCCGCGCAGGCAAAGGCCACCAGAAAGAACCTTCAGGAGCAGATGCAAAGGATTTATGAGGTCGAGAATTACATCTATCACATCCGCAGGCAGACGATCGCGCTCTTAAAAGAACAGATCAAGGGGCTGAAGCTGGAGCGCCAGAATGAGATCGCGATCGGCCTTGGGATCAATACGCCAGGCGCTTTTGCCTTCGGTCCCGTGGGCGTCTATATTAACGGAGACGATTTATTCTATGAACAGAGGCTGCTTATGGTCCTTTCCGGATTACTTAAGGCAGGCGGCTCATTCACCCCGCTGGCAGCCGGTATAGTAGGAAACGACCTGTTGCAGATCGCCCAGAAAGACAAGAATGATACCATGCAGCATTACGGAGGGGTCATCATTAAATACCTGCCCGGAGGATTAGTGGGAGAAAGAGGCCCGCTTTATGCCTGGCAGTTCGATGATAATGGAAGAGGCGTATTCAGGAAATACGGGGACAGCCTGCTTATTCAAGACCTTTTTGATCTAAATAACCCGCTGAGCTTCTTCCTTGAGCTCTTAGGCCTTAAGGATAATTTCCCTGCTATAGTGATCTTCGGCACGCGCGAAGTGGAAATCAGGAGAGAGGCATTTGAGAATACACTCCCCGGCATACGCCATATCGTAAAGAGAGGCGCAGAGAAATGGGATCCCGCGCCAAATATCACCGCAGATTACCTTGAAGCCAGGTACAACGCGCACGAATTCGGGAAAAATACAGTTAAGGGTGATACTGTTTATTCATCTTCCGATTCTTTAAGCGGCAAAGAGGTTAAATATAAGATCGCAGCCGATGGGAAGGTTTATCAACTTGACTGGGAAGAATCAGTTGCGGCATATTTGATCAGGGAACACCATCGCGTCGGGAACAAAGAATATATAGAGGAAGGCGAATCCAGCATACCGGAAATTGTCAATGAACTGGCTGATCTATTCACCAATAAGCTCGGGAAAAAGGAATTCACGCTTCTGGCAAGGCAAAGCGGAGACTATGTTGAGCTTTCTCATCCTAACTTCAAAGGCAATCCGTATTACTGGCGTTATAAAGGCGATGTCAGGCAATTAGCGGAATTACTGAAAGAAAAGGCCGCGGTAGTGGAAGAAAACGGGCAATATCAATTTACCCTTTCGCAGGGCTATGGCGAAGAAGAAACAGAGCAGTTGGGCGCCTTGAAGATCAAGCTTGAACACAAGAACGCCTATTATGAAGAAGTGCTGCATAAAGTGATAAGGTTCGTCCCACAGGCGGAGAAATTCTTAAGGCATATAGATGCCTGGTTACAGAACCCGGGAGAAGAGATACCGTTAGCCAATATCAACAATATCCAGGACCTGAATTTAAGATCACATATATTGAACGCATTCGGCGGACGTATGGAACCGAACATGGGCAGGGTGAGCAAGGTATTCCTTTCTCCCAGCGATATGCCTTTGGTAAAACGCGTGCCTTTGAGCAATTACCCGGAGAGGACAATAAACAATATAACCAGGACCTTCGGAGACGGTTCACCCATTCTTGCCAAAGGCGTTCCGGTTGACCCGGTAAGCGGGGACATCGTTATCTTCGGTTTAGAGAACGCGATCTTAGATTATATGATGTTCACCGGAAGGGAAGTATACGGGTTTGTTGACAGAGGGATTAAGCGGGATATCGTGCTGGAAGAGACAGAACTGCCCGTATTAGGCAGGAATGCCTTTAAGTTAGAAAAGCCGGGAAGGTTATTTAAGCTTACGCCTTCGGATAAGAGCGAAGAAAAGAGGAAATTAGGCTTAAGCGAAGTAGATAGGGTATTTCCATTATATGAAAAAAGAGAGGATATCGAATTTCTACGTAAGTACAGCCTCGAGTTTGTAGAAGAGCATTACAAATTTAAAGGCGGTAAAAAAGTCAATCCGGATGAGCTCTTCTACTGCGATTTAAAGAATAACGACCTTCTTTCAGCTGAGATTCGCGGAGAAGGCACGGATGCGAAGGTATATAAGCTTACTCCCGAAGGCACACAAGAGATTACCGACAGGAAAGAATTAAAATTCATAAAGCTTGCGGCAGAGTTCAGCGAAGAGGAAATACGGCATTTCGGCATCAAGAAGGTAAAGACACAATTTATCTATCACTATAAGGACTTCTTCCATCCTTGGGGCAAAGATGAAGAAATAAATCCTTTTGCGGAAGTCTTTGAAGATAATCAGGCTGGCCGTTTATATAGGGCTGAATTAGGGACGAGGATTAAAGTTAAAGGCATAGATGAAAAAGGAAAGACCGCCAATGAGGAAAGATCGTTGCGTGCCGGTACGATCATTACCACCCTTCCTTTATATACCACAAAGACCAGGGACGGCAAGGGAACCAGTTATTCTCTGAACGAAGATATAGTAATTTCAGGCGTTAAGTTGCGCAAAGGGACTAAGTTCGCGATCGTAAGGTTTGAAGACCGCGATTCCCGGGCAAAGAGGCCGGCGATATTGGCAAAGGTCATTTCAGCCAATCCGGAAACAGGCGTAGTTTATGTCAGCGAAAGAAAATACATGCCTCAAAACATCACTACCGTTACCGGTAACGACGAACGGGCGATAGACTTAAACGGCGACGGCGAAGATGATATTTACCTGACAGCGGGAATGACTATCAGCTATGACCGGAGATACGCCCTGGTGCGCCAAAAGACGAGGGAAAGCGCGGATAAAAAGATAACCGTGGAATATCTGGAAAGGCTCTATCAGCAGAAAAAAGTAAACAGGGTGGAAGTCAGCAGTAACGATACCGGCTACTTGTTCGTCGAACCAGATATGAAGACAATAGGATACAGGGTAAGAGAAGGCAGGGTTTACGTAATTGAGAATGAATATATCCCGGCGATAATCGAATACGGGTTTAACGCCCCGACGATCGCTTCCAGCAAAGACCCGCAGTTTGAAACCCCCGAGGGCGTGCTTGTGACAAAGGCGCACAGAGGCAGGATAGTTACGGCCACTGGCAGCTACGCGCCTCAATTGCCTCAAGGCGGATTCCTGGGTAGCTTTGACCAGGCGACTGCCGATGAGGTGATGAAGGACGTGGCCAGGAAAGTCAAGGCGGGAATTTATCCGAGCTATTATGAAGACCTGGCGAGAGATTTCCAGGCCATGGTAAAGGAATATGGCAAGAGATACAATGAAAAGCTTCCGCTCTACAGGGAAATAGGGCTTAAGAAAGGCCTGGATACAGGTGAAATAGAGCGTAATTTAAGGAAAGATGTCTGGGCTGAAATTTTAAGAGACCAGCAATTTGAATTTACGGCAAGAATGATAGGCGGCAGCAATAAGGCGAATATGGACCAGGTCAGGCCGTATCTTGTCAGGTTAAAGGACATTGTCAGGCAGTTAAAGATCGAGGACGACGCATTAAAAGCGGTCCTGGACCAGGTTGACGAAGTGAATTACTGGGGCGCCAGGGTTTCGGATTACCTGCAGGCGCTTTTAGAGGCAGCGCGCCGCGTGGAAGAGGCAAAGATCGAAAGGACGGTTGCCCTGGTAGGCGCGATAAGGGACACCTTTATTGCCATAATGAATTTAAGCTCCCTGCAAGGCGATATCAGCGAAACAGAGTCTTATTTGGCGGGCTTAAGAGAAGAATCCGGCCTGTTAAATAACCAAACCCTTGATGAAAACGGGAATTATCTGCCTGGGAGCATCGCGGCGATTTCTTCTGATCTTGATTCCGCCAGGAATACCCTCGCTAATTTACAGGCAAACAATGCCCCGGACTACGCGATCACTGCCGCAAGCGCGACGGTCTCGCGGCTTGAAGTGCAACTGGGCAACGCTGTTTACCGCAGGGATTCCCTGGACGGATTAAACGAACATACCAGCCTGATCGATATCACAGACAGGCATCTTAGTCAATTAAGAAGCACTGAATTTACCGCCAGGGCGCAGGTCGCCTTAAAGCTTACAGACCTGGGGGCTGCCGTAGCTACTATGAATGATTCCGAAAACTTAAATTCACAGAGAAAATCAAAACTCTACAGGCGCCTGATCAACGCAGGCACAGGCATAGGCGAAAGAATGCTTGGTTTAGCCCAGGCCCTCAATCAGCCTTCAGAGGCGCAGCAGAGGGAAGATTTAGAAGAATTAATCGAGACCCTGGATCAGGGAAGCGCAAATCTCACCGCGCTGGCACAGGCACAACTCGCTGAGGGGACCGCTAATTTAGCAGTTGCCCAGGCAAGCTATGATTACGCGATAGACCGTATTGCCGAAATGAACCAGAACCTGGCCGGGCTTACGGCTGAACGTGATAACGCCCAGGCGTACCTTGACCGACTGGTTGCTGGCAATGTCGATTCCAACCTTATAGCGCAGCAGACAGCTTACATATCTTCTCTCGACACTCAGATAGCGGCGGCGAATGCCACTATAACCTATTTTGAAGGAGAAAGGGATTTTGCCGCGCAGAACTTCACTTACTTGAGCTCTGAAGTAAAGATGCAGGAACAGATCGCCGGACAAAGGGCCTCAGCCGATAACGACGTCAATCAGCTTCTCTCCGGCGCCAATACGGACAGGTCAGGCTTGAGCTTAAATCAGTTGAACAACCTTGAGATCGGCATGGAAAGGATCCTGACGCCTGCCCAGGCATTTGTGGAAGGGGTAGCAAGAAATTGGGCAGAGGTTGAAGCAGACAGGCAGGCAGCGGGTGTGGCTTACTACACGGCACAGACAACCGCCTTCTCTTCAAACCTGACCACCCTGCTTACAGTCAATCAATCCAGCCTCACAAGCGCCCTCGCAGGCCAGGCATACGCAACCGCGCATCCCGAAGACAGGTCAGTGCCTGATGCAGAATATTACGGCACCCTGGTTACCAACCTGACTAACGAACGCAATACCTTGTTGGGGATACAGAATCGTTTCAATCCCGGCTCTTTTGATTGGGAGAATGATACCGCAGGGGCATTGACCAGTTTCTACGGATTCAGAGGAGAACTCCTGCAGGTAGAAAGAGGCCAGGCACAGCTTTACCTCGACCTGCAGGTAGGCACAAGAAGGACGGAACTCACAGACCAGTTTAGCACGCTCTACCCGGATATGACGCCGCAGCAATTGAGCGACGCCGTGGATTTTGCCCTGAGCGCAGAACTCAACGATCCGCTTGGCAAGCTTTACGCGTCTAACCAGCATATCGCAACCCTGGATACCGCTATCGCAAACAATAACCGCGACAGCCAAAACGTCCCCGATAACCTTACCAATGTAGGAGATTATCCGGAATTATTGGTCACACAAACAGAAAGGGCCAACGCGGCGATGAACAGCGTGTTTAGCCTGCGCGACAGGATCTCCCGTCAATCAAATGGCATCCAGATGGGCCTTGATTTCATCAACAATATCCCGCTGCCCGCAGGAAAATTACACAAGAAAGACCAGATCCTCATGGCCATCAGCCTCTTGGAAACATACGGCGGCCAATACTTAGGGCCGATCGCCGGCATCATAGGCAGGATACGCTCTATTTTCTCGGCATTATCGGATAATAAGGCGGATAAGGCGCTGGTAGAAGAGCTTGAAAAGCGTTCGGATGAGAGAAGGATATTCCTTAATGAGACGCTTAAACTTCTGGATGATCAGATCAGGCTCTTAAGGGAAAGAAGGAAACAGAAAGAGAATATGGATGACGCCAGGATATTCGGCGAACGTGTAGAATTTGACGCCAGAAGAAGCGTTTCCCAGAACCGCGAGGATATGGATAAAATACTTACCGGTTATGCCGCCGACGCAAGAGAACTTACGCCCGCAGAGAAGCAGGAGATCATGGATGATTCACGCATATTCAAGATATTCGCAGGAATTTACGAAGACGCCTTCAGGAAGCTGATCTTAACCCGCTCGGAGCGTGAAGAGGTCGCCGGCAGGACAGACCTTTCAGGTTATAATCCTGACCTCACTGATGAAGATAAAGAGAAGGCACGCGAACAAAAGGTAAAGGATGTAATTTCTGATGTGATCAAGGCAGCCGCGTTCCTGGCTAACGGGCGCTTTATGCAGAATAGCTCAATAGTAAGGGTTCCTTTATTTAATTCAGACGAGCCGGGGAAGAATAATAAATTATTCCTGGTAGTCCAGCCGCTCAATACGCAGGGCCTTTTACCCGGCCAGGGTGAAATAAATTCCAATCTGGCAGCGACAAAGTTAGGGCTTCTCTACTCTCATACTTCTGACAGGGTAAGCGCTGTTGCCGGCGGCGGGCTGAATTATTCGCGCAGGATGGAAGGCCAGAGCGTAAAGAACCAGTTAGGAGACATAAGAAATCTCCTGGGACGCAGAAGAGAATACAAGGCTGTAGATTACTACGGTATATATGGGTTGTCTTCAGTAGCGATTGACTTAGACAATGGCCAGACTTATGTCGGATTTAACTTCTATGGAGAATACAATCCAAAGGCAGGCACGGTTGTTGCCGGAGGAAGCGGCGAATTAAGAAGGCACCTTAAGGATGAGCTTTGGTTCGTGGTAAAGGGCAGCGCGCTTTATCTCTACGGATCAGACAGCGCAACCTACGATATACCGCTTGGTCCCGGAATGAGCCTGCCGCATAAGTACTCATATTCCGCCAGGAACCTGCTTGCTACTTTAAAGGTCGGGGTGAGCCATGAAAACCAGGCTGATCCTTCCCAGCGCGTAGATGTTACGGCAAACCTGACGGTAGACGACGCAATGTACGGCAACCGCACAGGCATGGGTATTGAAGTAATGGTCCATGACGAATCGTATTTTAAGGGGTGGCATATAGAGACCGATGCTACCGCGGAGATCGGCACACATCCGTTAGCCACGTTTAAGCTTAAGCTTGAAGAAGGCAATTTCTATGACACGCAGGTTAACCTGGAAGGAAGGATCACCGGCAAGGAAGTGAGAGGCATATTGAGCATTGATACGCCTATTGAAGAACCAAAGATCTTAAAGGATATGATCGAAGGGACCGCCAAGGCATTCGGCATCAAAGATCCGCGCGCCGAGCTTATGGGCAAGGTCGGGATGATTGATGGAGTGCCGGTATTATTCTTCGGCCTGGGTGTCAAATGGATCAATGACTGGACCTCGCCTACATACAGCAATGGCCTGATCATCGGAGAACAGCCTGAGATCAAAGACGAGCCGGATCTCGTGGATCGCAGGAATACCTTAAGAGAAAATCCAAGCCAGTATCTGGTGGATACGCAGGCCCGCAGCCGCTTTGTCAGAGAAAGGGCGGTTGTGAAGTTGCTGGCTGAATCAGTCTTAGACGTAAAGGGAGCGGCTGCGAAATGGGTATTATCTCAGATGCAGGGCGGTAACTTCCTTGAAACATCCGAGAACGGCATTGCCGAATCAGGCAAGACCAATTTACAGGCCGCGGCCTATGCCCTGCGTTTCCTGAACGAAGAAGGTTATCGCAAAGAGGCATATGAAGGCATAATCAAATTATATCTTGAAAGGGCCAAAGGGTTGGACGCAGAGCAGCTGAAGAGGTTTGCAGGGTTTGAGAATGACTTTAGGTTTGACAATGTGCCAGCAGGAGTGCCTGCAAGAAGCGAGGTATTTGCGCATTCCAATCTTAACTTCGCCCTGGCCGTCTTGAACTACCTTGAAAGCAACAATTATAACGTAGAAGAAACAAGAGGATTATTGCCGCTTATTGAAGCCCTGACCGGCAGGCTGGCCTTTAAGAAGAAAGAATTCAGCGGGGTTGAGGGTGGGATATTATCCGGACTCATAGAACTCCAGGATCATACCTATTGCATACAGGCCAAGCCGGGCTCTGATGTGATCAGGACCGAGGACCAGATATTATTAGTTTTATTGCTTGAGAAGCTCACTAATTTATACGCAAGAAAAGAATTCAGGGACCAGGTACGGTTAAATTACTATTGGCAATTCTTAGGCGGGGTCAAGGCATACCTTAGGAAGTATGCGTTTGACAGAAGTAACGGCATCTTTATTGCGGAGACAAAGCTTAGATTCGATCAGGATCTGCTTGATAGCCATTTTGAAATAACCAGCAGGTCAAATTACCTGCATACCCGCACCCAGGCACTGGCCCTGGCAGCGTTCGGCGTAAAAGGTGTTTTTGCCGAATTTGACAGTTTGGCAAGCAGATTGCTGGATGATATGACAGGAAGAAAGAGCCATTACACATACTATATTAAGGAAAGATCTTATGACGGATTGGTCAAGTTTATAATCACTAATAAATACTCAATGACCGACGCGCAGTTAAGAAACGCGGTTGTAGGCTGGTTTGATATGCATGCGCAAGGCCTGGATACAAAGCCGTTGCGTAAGAAATTAATTGCCTTAATGGACGGGTATATCGCATCCAAGGGCAATGTGGGCATGGATCACACAGCCAAGAGGCTTTATCAGGCAATGCTCAGGAACAAGGTAACGGTCCAGTTTAAAGCAGACAAGATCAGCCTCTTTGACAGCGTAGATGAAAGAAGGGCAGGAGCAGCCGGACGGGGCGAGCCGGTAGGCTTTATCGGAGATACAGCCCAGGTCATCGAGGCCTTAAAGATGATGGCTTATCACTATCTGGTCGTAAAAGACGAGGCCGGATACAAGGCAGTAATAGAAGATATCCGCGCGTTGATCTCTGATGTAGAAAAAACCGCTTATATGCGCGTTGTCGGCAGAAGCTACCCGCAGAGCACAAGCACTCACTATTCTGTAACAAGAGGGGATGGGAAGGCAGCTTCAGGCTTTAATACCCAGTCAGTAGGCGCAACAGCGCTCTTCTCAATGGCATTAAATAACAGAAATGAATTAACCTTAAGATACGTAGCCGGAGAAGACACAAGGCCGGCCAAAGATATTGAAGCTGATTCAAAGAGAATGGATAAAGACCTTGAGCGGGCCAGGTTAATAGTTCAGACCGTGCCGCAGCCGCAAGTGGTTGAAGGGTATTACTTAAAGAAAGTGGATGGGCAATGGTCAGAAGAAAGGCATATGCTTGATGTAGAGGCCAAAAAGAGGATCGCTGCTTCCGAGTATACCAGGAAGATCCAAGACCTGTCGCGCCAGGAATTGGAGTCGCACGGGATAATAAGGGTCGGAGATATCTATAAGTTCAAAGGCGCGGAAACCGAAATACCTCATTATGCGTATGTAGAGGGCGACAGGATCATTGTGCCGTGGCTGTTGTTCAGGTCCGGTATGAATGGTTTAGTTGATGAGATAAAAGGATTGGAAGGCTTAGGCATAGCGTATAACCTTAACAGGATAGGTTATAAGATCTTAACGGCAGATGACGAAGGCTGGCTGTTTACGCCGCACGGTTATCTTGAGAGCGAACAGTTAAAGCAGGCGGTAGATAAGAAGTTCATGCCGCTTGAGGTGCGTTATGCCGGAGAGGACGAAGTCGCCGAATACCTGGCTAGCCTTGATGCGGACGAAAGAAAAGAAACCGAAGAATACACGGCATCATTACCGCAGGCAGACAGGAATAAGGCCTATGTCGTCTTTGAAGACGGGGAAATGAGGTACGTTCTCCCTTCAAAGAGTGTAATCCTTCCCGAACAAGGTGAAACAATTCCTTTAATAGTAAAGCCGGGGCTTGCATTGCTTGAAAAGAGGAAGAGAGCCTTAGAGGGGTTCGGTTTAATTTATAATTATGGAAAAACTCCCGAAGAAGTTACCGCTCAGGGGTTAGAGGATTTAAGGGATTTAAATAATGGAGAGGGTATTAGAGGTACCAAGATGGGCAAAACATATAAATTGGATGTTGTCACTGATGCTATGCAGAATGTCTGGGATGGAGGGAATTCGCTTCTTGATTTATTGGATAGCCTGGAAAGGGCTTCGGCAGATAAGAGAACAACAAGTTCAAGGGCTGCTGCAGCGGATCAGAATATTTCACCTGTTTATACCGAATTTATAAAAGGTAATTATGACAGGGTTGTTTCCGAAGTTAATACGTTACTTCAGGCTAATCCGAACGACGCCCGATTATATTATATGAGAGGAATGGCGCATTTCGCAAATAATAATATTAAGCAGGTAATTGATGATTTTGAAAAAGCCTTGGGCTTATCCACTACTCCGTATCTAAAGAACACTATAGAGGCAGCATTGCCGGTCCTTAAACAATTATCGTCTATTTCATCCACAAGGCCCGCCGATACAAGGCCGGCAGGCGCAGAACAGCAACGCGTAGCAGTTTTCGTATTTAATTCTGGAGTAAATACTGATTTCATAGAGGGAAAAGTTTCCGGTGATTTAGAGCAGGATCTCACACACGGAAGCTTAGTAGCCAGGGTGGTGCGCAATAACTTTCCCGCTGCGGAGATTATTTCTATCCGAGTAGAGGAAAACAAGCAAAAGTTTGATTATAAATTATCCGAAGGATTGCTCAAGGTATTGCTTTATGCCCAACAGCACCCTGAAATAAGGGCAGGTGTAATAAACTTCAGCGCAGGAAACAATACCGCCGATTCATTCCAGCTTGCGATAATCAGGCAGTTGTATAAGCGAGGGATCATTGTTGTAGCTTCAGTCGGTAACGATAATCAGGAGGAATTTACTTATCCGGCGGCCTTTGACGAGGTTGTCGCTGTTGCCGCATTAGGTAAAGATGGCAGGCGCGCAGGATATTCCAATTACGGTAGGTATGTTGATATTGCTGCCCCCGGAATTATTCAAGGTATTTATAACGGTTATTATGTCAAGGGCGAAGGTACCTCGGTAGCCGCTCCTTATGTTACCAGCCTCGTTCTTCAGATGCTTGAGGCCAATCCTAAATTAACGGCCCAGGAAGCAGCGAGGATTATCCGAGAGACCGCAAGCCCGATTAATAATGACGAGTATTTTAAGAAAGGAATGCTTGGCAGCGGAGAGATTAATCCTGATGAGGCATTAAAGAGGGCAGGGGGATACACTAACCGTGAAGCCGGAAAGCCGTCAGAAAATCCGGCGATTGACGAAGCTATGATTTCACGGCAAGCTCGTTTATTTATTGCTGTACAAGATAGTCAGGTGAATAGGGATTTTGTAGGAGGAGAAGATAAGCAGGCTTCTGAACAGAAAATAAATGAGTTGGTAAAGGGAATGATAGATAACAAAGTTAAAATTCGATATGAAGGCGGCCGGTATATCGTCGAGCCCGATCATTCAGGCCGGATTGATTCCGAGCGTAAACGGGTATTCGATAATGCCGCCATCCTTGAACTTATAGAAGAGATAGGAAATGGAAATGCAGTGGCTAGTTGGATTCTTGAAAAAGATGAAGCAGCGGCAAAGAGAGCTATGCCTCTAATGTTAAATGCGATGATAAAGGTTCCGTCTAGAGCGTTTGGTTTTAAGTTAGTCTTCTTTAACAAAATAGACAAAAACCGTTTTATGAATTTAATTGAAGGATTGAATCAAAAAGACAAATCCCCTCTTTTGGTTTTATACCTAACTAATGAAACTATGCCACTTTTGACAGATAGAGGCTTAGACGAAGGTATTAAAAGTTGGACACCACAAAGAACAATATCAAAACTTTTTAATAATCCAATAGTTATAAATAATTTAACGATTTTAAATCATATTGCCCCAGAAGTGGCAAAATCATTAATCGAATGTATTAGAATCCCAAGCTTACCATTTATGAGAGAAAGTTCTTCACAAAGTAGTTTATTCCATATATTAAATAATATTAGGCTAATTGAGTTAGTAGAAAACTCTACTGTTGCTAAATTGCTAGTTCAAGAAGGGGATTTAAAACTTCCAGCGCCGATAGCAGACTATACCTATGGCCATAAAATAAATTTACCTAATATATTATGGGATGAATCAGATATATCAAATCTAAAAGAATTATTAAACAGTGAATACGAGTATTATAGAAAGGCTGCAGCCAAGGCCTTAAAACAAATAGAGGAACAAAGGAATTTAGATAATAAAGAGCAGATATTAAAAGGAATAAATAGTGATAAGTTTAATGAGCGTTATCAAGCGCTGCATATATTGAGTATGAAGAAAATATTATCTGAAGAATGGCTTCCGTCTCTAATTAAGGCGTTTGAAGAAGATAACTGGTGGATGCATCAGCTTGCAGTAAAGGCTTTGGTTAAAATCGGTAAACCCGCGATTCCCGCGTTAATCAGTAAGTTGAATAGTGAAAAATGGTATGTTCGTTATTCTTCCGCTATTGTTTTAGGCGACATTGGCGACGAACACTCTGCAGAAACGTTAAACGAACTTTTAACCGATGAGAACGAAGAAGTACGCGAAGCAGCCAAATCAGCGATTAATAAGATAAGACAAGGAATCAGTGCCCCAGCAGCCACTCAGCCACAAAAAATTGATTCTCATCTAGAGACTTTTATCATCACCAAAGATCAGCAGCAGGCCAATGATAATTATACACAATCATCCAGAGAAGCTGCGAGGTTGCTTGCCGAAGGCAAAGTTTCTGAAGCTTTGCGAGCTAAGAAATTAGCCATAGAGTGGTTTACTACCGCATATTCTTTTAAATTAGACAAATTATTTAAGTTAAGAAGAGAATCACAATCAATAGAAGGAGTAGAAAAAGAACAAAAGGTAAAAGAAATAGAAGCTTTAAACAAGGTGATCGAAGATTTACGAAACGCATCCTTAAAAGAAACCGAAGAATTTTATAAAATGGTTTTTGCCAAAGTAAAAGATATTTCTCAAACTGATAAAGAAAGAATATTAAACAGTACTATTGAGGCACTAGCGAAATTTAGAAATATCCTGGAGACTTCGACTACAGAGACCCTCGGTACCCTGGAATTGGGCAGGCAGGGAATCGCTTTATTACGTTCATTTGAAGAAGGCCATTTCTTGGTGCCCGATCCAAGAACCGGTATAACCCATTATCTTACTGAACCGGAATTTGTAAAAAGGCAAAAACGCTTAGGAATCAAAGTATTGCCTAAGGAAGAAAACGGCATAACAGCATGGATTTTAACCTTGCCTGATTTTGACGGCAAGTATGAACCGGAAAAGGGCGACCTGCAGGATGAAAAAGGCAGGCCTTACCGCGCGATCGGTATCCCGACGCAAGTCATGGAAAGGGAACTTGCCTTCTTATTAAGCAGGCTCTGGTTTGATGAGAACGCGCCTCGCGCTGAAGATAAATTCAATACCGAAGGGAGAGGCGGCCTCGTCATAGAGCTGGTGAGGATGCCCGACACTAAGAACGGCTTTGTCGTGTCGGCTGTAATCGCCAAAGAGCAGGATCCGGCCAGGTTAAAAGAAGAATTAAAGAGGGAGCTTAAGACATTAAGAGGAGAGCAGATCAGGGGCAGCTTCTGGTGGTATGAAGACACCAATAAGAACGGCAAATGGGACGAAGGAGAAAGGAGAGACAGGTTTGATTTCCCCGTAGCGCGCTATGTCGTAAAGAACGGCAAACTCGCCTTGAATACGCAGGCGGAAGATCTATTGTTCCAGGGCTGGAAACCATTAAGAGGATTATTTAAAGTTGTGGACGGGCAACTCCAGCAGGTGGAATTAGGTTTGAAGCAGTATGAAGCATTGCGGGAGATCTACAGGGAAAACCTCCTCTTCGTAGATATTGACCCCAAGACAGGCGTAGAAAGCGTGGATTGGATCGCAGACAGCGTGCTTAATGATGAAAAAGAGCGCGCAAGGCTTGGTGAGAAGGTTTATAACGGCGCAAGCTTAATGCGCTTGGGAGACGCCGGCCAGGTAATTGAATATTATTATCCTGATAAAGAGGCGGAAAAATCCAGGGTATTGGAAAGCGCAACCGGCAATGTGTACGCAATGGCAATGACGCAGGGCGCTGATAATACAATACAGGTTGCCTCAAACAGGGGTAAATTTGTCCATAAATCCAATGACTTAGATATAC
>Ga0265297_10001052_pt1 | contig 68846 bp, 92 predicted proteins | sample Munlanlwell13791_FD_192502 | JGI IMG/M metagenome (GOLD analysis project Ga0265297, IMG submission 192502) | Leachate microbial communities from a municipal landfill in Southern Ontario, Canada - Leachate well 137-91 | ecosystem: Engineered > Solid waste > Landfill > Unclassified | place... | reverse complement strand
TGAATTTTGACAAAACTTTACTAATAAATATCTGCGTATCTGAATATTGTTTTGATCCGGCATAATCAAGGAAGTGTCCATTATGAGCGACGACGGTATCACATGATAATTCTATTTCGCAAAGTTTTGACAAATCACTTGACAATGGAAAAGGATGACACAGTCCCGCCTTAGTACTCCCGCTAGTGGAATATCTGAAATGATAGATTACAGTTTTGTCATATAATAAATTATCATTCAGGTTTATCAAGTTATCCAATTTTAAACCTTTAATTATTTTAATGGTATTATTATCAATATAGGCAATTCCAATTCCATCCGGGTTATAGTATTCAGCAAGTGATAATTCGTTATCACTTGGCGGTTTATTTTTTGAATTTTTATATATTATAATACACATTATTCGCCTTCTCCTATTTGTAAAAGTTTTAAATATTTTTTAAAGTTTTTGGTATAGCTGCTTTTTTGAATAAACTCCTCGAATGTCGAAGTTTTGACTATAGAGTCGTATTGCTTGACATAATCAATAATAGCATTTGTCAGAGTTAAATATTTAACTATACTTTGGAGTTTTAATGTTCCTCGATATAATCTGAATTCAGTGGTATCATGCGGTTGCAAATTGATTGCTGCATTCCGTATTCTGCCGTATTCATAAGATACGTTTCGATGGGTATTTTTTAAATCAGTCACCCTTGGATAATACGATAAAACTTTATTGTAATTGAGGTTTTTAATCACTTTACTTATATTTATATTTTTTGCTTGACAATAACGGAAGCCGCATCTCGTGTTGGTTTGAAAATGACAATAACCGTCCGCAGTCTTCGCTTGCCCGTTTTCAATACATTCCAGTAATTTGCATCTTTTCGCAATCTTCGCCATTTCGGTCCAATTCTTTTCGACAAAATTTACAATCTTGATTTTCATGTTATTGATATCATAGTCAGTTTTGCCGAAATATTTATTTGAAGTGTGAATGTGAAATCCGCAAAGTTTACTATCATAACTCGTTCCGCCATTTCTTCTCAAAATTGAAATAATATTTCTCCAAGGAAATCCAGTAATTAAACATTTTAAATCCATAGGATGTGAAACTATTTCAAAGCCATAAGGCGACAGTGATGAGTCGTCCTTTAAATAGAATAAACTTTCACTGTTTGATAATTCAAATATAGATTCAGATGCAGAATTCATTTTACTCGAACTATCAAAACAAACTTCCAACTCAAATCCCATATATAATACTTTGGGATTATAATTACCGGTAACTATACTTTTTGTTTTAATGTCATAGTGTCGAAATATCGGATTCGGTTTATGACAGTAATCGTGAACATAATTGTTACATCCGTGATCCGTATAGCAATCCTCACAAAGATAATTTTCGCAATGTTCGCAATACATAATATCAGATGAGCTATGATAACTATTACAGCGTTCGCAACACGAATAATTCGTAATGCAGTCATCGCAAATTATTTCGCCATTGACATCATTTCCGTATTGATTCAGACGTATATCTTCACAATCGTAGCATCGGAAATAATAGTTCTCAAAACAATGTTCACAAAGCGTCCCATTATCGTAATTGCAGCAGTCATCTAAGTCCACTATATTCGAGCAATAAGTGCATTCTCCATAATGGTCATTAAAGCATTCTTCGCAAAATTCATCCTGATCGTGGTATTCCGTGAATAAACTGCCGCAGTCGTTACATATATTGTATGCGTTCGACTGACACAAGTCTATGCATTCTTCGCACATTAAATATTCCCTATTCTTATATTGAATAGGAAATAGTGGATTATATAGGTTTGACGTGATACATCCTGCACAATATGACTTCTTATTCGATAGCAATAAATTCATTTTACACTCCTATACGGCCACAAGCCGCAGTTTATAGCAATTTTGCCATTAAAATTTTGCATCCACAAGCCAAAGTCGTAATTCGAAATGACTTCGCCCTGATTATTACACAAGTCTACGCAGTCCACATCATCCAATGCGAATCTATTCCCATTGGATGATAATACTTTCGACAGATTCATTTGTGTCAATTTATAGCAGTATGTATTATCTGCTAGCCTTAAGTTATATTGGCTTAGCACTGATAATACTTTTTCAATTACTTCTGATATATTGTCAAGATTAAATCCACGGTTGAAACTTCCTATATTGGAACGCATATATATTTCGTTACATATTTTCCGGTTGATCTGTTCAAATTGTTTTTTTGTCAATTTCGCCATTTTTCTATTCTCCTATTTTGACTCTATTATTAAATTTAATATTCCTATGATAAAGAATGACATAGACAGTCCTACAATAACTGTTATACCATAATCTTCGATTCGTTCCATTGTTTTTTCTCCCTTTTCATTCCTAAGTAGCATCCTTTTTGGAATATAAGTTTACAGTCTTTACATAAAAGATAATACTCTCCCTTATGATTAAAGTTTAAAATGTAACGTAAAGTCTTTTTGCAAATTGGAATATTCCTTTTAATGACGACTGCGACAGTTGTTTTTTTATCCATTGTTTTTTTCTCCATTGTTTTATTTGATTTATTTAATATATTGAAATTCATATATAAATATATATGCATAAAGCGTGCCAAGTAATAACGAATTCAATATAAACAAATATATAATATACAAATAGAAAACATGATGAAATATAATGTTATATTCAGGTTATGTTTTAATGCATTCTATAAATATATGTTCAATTTCAGGACAGTCCCTGTTCAATTTCAGGACATATACTGTAAAGTGCTGGTAATCAAGGGTATATTGTCCTGTTTCAGGACACTGACAAATATTGTCATCCTATTCCATAAGTTATATTCTATTCAATTATAATACATTTATTGCTATTATCCTATAGTATACCATGTTTATACACTTATAATATATGATATTCACATGCAGTATTATACACTTATTATTATATTCACCTACTATATTATATTCCATAGAATATTAAGATAATATAGAATATCACTTCAAAATTCGGAGAGTTTTGAAGTAAAGCATTCTATATTTCCAATTATATACTATTACTTTAATTATACTTATTTACCCATGATTATATGTTAGTATTATCATAATACATTGTAGATGCTTGAATCTATTGACTCTGGAAGGCATGGGCACCTGTCAAGTCCAGTATTATCAAGCATCTATAATGTATGCTTTGTCAAGTCCAGTATTATCAAGTGTGTGCAGGAGTGCTTGGTAGGAAGCCAATAGAATCAGGGCGACAGGTGGGGCAAGCTCTGGAAACATTTCCAGGGATAAGCTTGATCTCCCTCATACCTGGGACTAATTTTTTTTCCATACCTTCATTTTTGGCTCATATTTTGCCTTCTTGGAGCATCTTCTGCCTGTAGCAAGGTGCCAATGCTTGCACTTTTCAGATCTAGGGATTTCTGGCACCCATAATAAGAGAAGATATATACTGCATCCTACACCCATACCCCTGGAAACATATTGTAGCAGTAGTAATGCCTGTTGGTTGACAAGTGCTACACTTATTATTAAGTGTATAGGATTCCTACTGTAGCTATAATAGGGTAGTAGGGTAAAATTTATTTTTGGTTGTACTTGAAATATTGCTATTGGAATACTATATTATATATATGAGAAACATTAACAAGAAAGAAATAACAACTAAGGTGATGACAGAAAATGGATGATATTGGAAAAGCATATATACTAAATGAAGATAACTATTTAATGAAATATTGTCAATATCTTAATAGGCTTTTGGCTATGCAAGATGTTGCCAATGCAATGAAGGAAAAGCTTAGAAAGAAATTTGCTGGGCAAAGAGTAGAGGTTTGTAATATGTGCAGAATTGATTGCACCTCCGATAATGAAATAAAATACGAACCAATAGGAGTTAATGGACAATTCCAATAACAAGAAAGGATGTAGTTATGAGTTTAGTTGATAAAATACCAGATGAAGTTAAGCTTGGTATTGGGATTGTAGCCCTGACCATTATGGCATGGCTATCTGCTTATTTAATATTGAATATACTAATACTAATAGGTATGGTATAGAAAGGAGTAGTAGTGTGAAGAAGGTTGTTTATTACAGAGACATTTGGAGCAAGTATTATTGTAATATCATCAACAAGATGTTATCTATGAAAACAATAAAGCTTGCAACAGTAATAGTACTAGTGTTGGTGGTGCTTGTTGGCGGTAGTATTGTGGTACATAAAATTATAGATGCTGGCATTGCACTTACGATAGAAGATGCAAAGTATAAAATAACACTGTATGGTTCAAGTGAGAAAGATGTTATTAGAGTTTGGTATTGCATTAAATATTACCATGGGTTTTCTAATACTTGTTCCTTTATTCCCTTACCATGCAAAAAAAACCTTCTGTTTATTTCTGGCAATCTTGTTACTATAAGTGGGAATATTGTAATAGAGGAAATAGATAGTATGGAAGGGAATATATTGTGATTACTCTACAAATGGCTTTAATAGTTGCTGGATGGTCAATTATTATAGTTATGATATTGATAACTGTAAGATGGGTGTTAAAGGAGGATAAATGATAGAGCCGAATAGCATAATAAATGCAGATTGTCTTGACATTTTCCCCCAGATCAAGGATAAGAGCGTGGAACTGGTGTTGACAGATATGCCTTATGGAATAACCGCTTGTGCATGGGATATAGTTCCAGATCTCGATAAGCTTTGGACAGAACTAAAGCGTATTGGCAAGCCGAATTGTGCTTATGTATTCACAGCTTCACAGCCGTTCACTACGGATTTGATATGCTCGAATCGAAAGTGGTTTAAGTATGAGTGGATATGGGAAAAGAATCATGGTAGCAATTTTGCTTCTATCAAATATCAACCTATGAAATTACATGAGAATGTATTGGTTTTCGGGGAATCAATAAATTATTTTCCAATAATGCAAAAGAAGTCTTTATCTTCAATTCAAAGAGACAATTATATCAGAAATGGCAATACGGAAATTAATCATTTAGGAAATTTAAAAACATTAACAAGAGAAGCCAATTTTTATACAGAACTTAAATATCCAAGTAGTATTCAATATTTTAACAACAATAATGACGAAGAATTCGGATTGCACCCCACTCAAAAGCCCATAGCATTATTCCAATACCTGATTCAAACTTATACCAACGAAGGTGATCTGGTTCTGGACCCCTTCGGGGGAGCCTCACAACTGTCATTGCTTGTCTATCGACAAATAGACGCTACATAGTCATAGAAAAGGATCACACTTACTATGAGAAAGGTATGAAAAGGATTGAGGATTATAACAGGCAAGGAAGGATAAGTTTTAGTTAATACAATCCTATTTCATGAAACACATTTGACCTGTATTGTGGAACCTTATGCGCATCACTAGAAACCTTACCTGATTTATTCCATGCATCATTATTATGCTTTTCTGGAATTGGGAACATCCTATTAAATAAGATGTTCTCTATTTCATTATATGTATAGCCATATTGGTATAGTAAGTCACTTTTGTCTAGAATTTCATATCCTACTTCTGATTCTTCCATTATGCTATCCTCCTGGGCAATCTTTAAATGATGGTATGGTTGGTAATTCCTTATCTGTTATGCTGTCAAGATAGTATATTGTATAATTAGATGGTTTTACACCAACAAAGGGGTTAGATTTCACGGACTTTTTTCTTTCAATGTCTCTTATTATAGAGCATCTCATGGATATATGTTTAGCACTTCTTGCATAATTGGTTATGCTCCCAGTTTCTAGAAATGGGCACTCTTCACACCCATATTTATTTGTATCATAATCTTCTGCTTTCATCTTTTTAGTTTCCTATATAAAGGTTAAATAAATCTCTAAATACACTTGGAGCTTTGCTATACAGAACTTTTAAGACTTCACACATTACATCTCTAATTTCCCACTGTGCATGTTTTGAACACCTCATCTTTATAATATGTCTCCAATTCCTAAAGTTTGCTGTCATTACTATTTCTGTTGTGCAAGCATTGGGGAGAATAAACCTTGCATCTTCTTTAGGTACACCACAATCAATTAAATGTCTATATGCATATTGCATGTCTTCTATGATATTTTTATAAATAGCCTTAGGCAGTTTATTTTTATGTTTTTCAATGGATGGAGGCATAACATATTCAAATTGCTCTTCCTTACAATATCTTTGTGACTTCTGGGAATATGAAGCTAATCTATGCCTTACTAACTGGTGTGTCATTGCTCTGGAAATCCCTGATATCCTAAATGTAGCAGAAGCATGTTCTAAAACAGACTCATGCTCATTCTCTAATATCATTCTTATAAATCTTGAAGAAGAATCCTCTGTAATTTTACTATAAGACTGATAACAAGTTCTTCCACACAACTCTATATGTTTTTCTGGTTCTGGTGTTATTGATAATAATTCTACTTTCATTTGTCCTCCATTAGTTTAAGTAAAGGCATTCTTGCCTGTTCTATATTCTTAAATGCTACATAGCAAAACTTTTCTGAAAGCTCTATGCCTATGTAGTTCCTATTATTCTTTACGCAAGTGACTGCTGTAGTCCCTGAGCCCATGAACGGGTCTAATACAACATCTCCTGGCCAAGAATACAGTTTAATACATCTATAAGGTAATTCTTCTGGAAACGGAGCAGGATGCTCCCTTCTATCTGGGTTAGGTTGGATATACCAGCAATTAGTTGTAAATCTTAGAAACTCTTCTTTTGATATATCATTTGGGCCAGCCTTGTCTGTTCTCTTGCGTTGTTCTTTGTCCATTATTATTACTAATTCAGAAGCATCTCTTAAGTAAGGGCAAGAAGCAGACATCCAACTTCCCCATGAAGTTACATTGTTTCCAGAAAGTTCTCCTCTAGGCATTTTTATCCAAGTTACAAATTCTCTATCTAAAAATCCAATCTCCCTCATTATCATTAGTATATCTATGCTTAAATATGCCATTCTTGATTTAGTAGATTGCAATATGGAAGAAGGTAAGTTTATGCAGATTCTCCCACCTGGAATAAGAACTCTATAGCAATGGGTTAATACATTTTTCATGAAATCTAAGTATAGAGAATAATTCTTTCTGTCATCTGTTCCATATTGCATTCCAACATTATAAGGAGGGGATGTTACTATGAGATGGACAAAATTATCTGGTATTTCTGGGAACTTATCTAAAACATCTCCTTGTAGTATTTTATTTATTTCCATTGCCCTTCCTGCCTGGTATTTTATCACATTTGAATATTTTACACATGTCTGGTCTATCATTATATACAAGGCACATTCTTGATATTTTGTCGAAATGCTTGCAATTTAAAATAACTCTATTGCCAGATTCTGAATAATTCTTAAATATAATCATATCCTTAATAAAGTCTCGTTTCTTATCTGGTGTTTGTATTGTTCCTTCCATTATCCCATCATAGTGTATTGTTAGAATAGTAAATTCCTCACAGCATCTACCGTTACATTTATTGCATGTTTTATAACTTGGCATTTTTACTCCTTTCGTGTAGTCACGTTGCATATCCACTATTTAGAGTTATGGAAATCCCAGAAAAACTTTTCACACTGCCCACAATCTCTGCAATATTTGTTTTCATAAGTTTTTCCACACATGTATGTTACTTTTTTTGCCACCTTGCCAAAGAAATATTCTAATCGTAGCATTGATTTCATTGCATTCCAGGATTCTTTATTCAAAACATAATACTGGTTAGTTATGTGTTTCTCTAAAATATAATGTTTATGGTATTTCTTTGGCATATAATTGTGATACCAGGGCTGATATCTCATTGGAGTTACTATGATTGGTATTTTATTTTTATGAAATATCCTATATATAGTATCTAATAGTATAATATTCCAGCAATTTGCTCTAAATCTTACTGCCATTAAGTTTTTCATGTCTTCTTTGGTAAGTTTTTGTAGCCACCATTCTATTCTAAGGCTATCATCATGATTTACTCCATTTACAGTGAGTATAACAGGGGCATCAAATCTAGATATATTCTCTGGTATTGCAGTATTGTAATACTTTAAAGGATATTGCTTACATGATTCTATTACCATTTCTCTTAACATATTAGAATCATGCCCAGAATTAACTCTAAATATTGTTTTGTCCAAGTCATATTTAGAAGGATTAGGCAATAAAGGCAATTCTTTCTTAATATCTAAGTAGAAATTACTATTGTAATAACAACTAATACAATCATTTGGGCAATATCCAGAATGTGGTATTACATCTACAATATTACTACCTTCTAATTTAGGATCAACCTTTGTCACTTACTTCTCCTTTTAAAAAGTCTCTTATATCTATTCCATCTGAATCTAATCCTGTTGTTTTCCAGCATGGTATATTAGTTTTTCTTGAAAATAACTCTACCATTTTCCTGCTGGGGATGTTTTCAGTTGCCATTTCTATTAGACCTCTAAAATATTCTGGCTTTTCAGAGTGTTTTAATGCTCTACATTGATATATATTTTCAACTTGGCATCTCAAAGCTTTAATTTTGCCTTTCATCCCAACCAATATATGTTCAGTTTGACCTCTAAAATGATATCCAAGTCCCAAAGACATTACCTTTCTCCAAGTAAGCATTGTTTTATACTTAAATCCCCAACTTTTCAATAATTCCATTCCTTCATCTATCAATGGCACTGTTACCCAAAGGAACATAATACAATCTTTTTCACAAATATTACTAATTGGCAATAACTTTAGATCTTTATTGGTTATTGTTGGATAGAAATTTAATGCTCCAGATTTCATAGACCCTCCAGTTTTAATATTTCTATAAGTATAAGGAGGATCACAGTATATTACATTATACTTCATCATTATTTCCTATTGTTTTACTATCTTCATCTTTTATTTCTATATTTTTACTTTCCATATAGTATCTTATACACCTTGCTACCCCATCTGGAATAGAAAGAACATTACCTTCTGATGTCCATTTTGATTTTCCTACTATCCCATGCAGTTGTTTGTATACTTCTACTATATCTATACTACTTTTAAAGCATAATGAAACTAATCTTCCAATAGCTTCTGTTATTGCTGCTATTTCATCTCCAGATTTTCCTATAATTGCAAATAATTCATAAGGATTATCATTATCTTCACTTATTATTACGTATAAATGCCCAAATTCTGTTTCTGTATGAAATGTATGTGATTGTAAATGTTTTTTTCTTGTCAATTATATTCCTCCTTTGTATTGATTAAGCCCCACCACCATGATGGGGCTTGCTTTTTAAAGTCTTATAGTACGGTATGGCTTGTAACAACTTTTACAATAATTAACAATTCATTGGTATCACCCTTTCTATATATCATAAATTGTTACTCTATTTTTGGGTAAGGTATATTGCTAAATATACAATGGCATCTATGATGTTATCATCATCTCTTCCATTAAGCTCCCTACCTATTTTAAGCAGAGCATATATCATAGACACGTCATCTGGACCTATTGGTTTATTTTTGTCCCTTTGGTTAAGGAAAATATCTACCAACTTAGCTTGGACAGGAAAAGAGTTCTCTGGAGTCCCTCTTATAGTCTTTCTATTATTAAATATCTCTTGGCATTTAGAAAATATTTCTTCTATTGTCATAGGTTTTTTATCTGTCATATTATTCTCCATCCTCTTCTTCAATATCTGAAGCAAGTAATTGATATTCCATCTTTAGTTTAGTAGAAAAATCTATTCTACAAACTCCTGGCACTTCTACCCTTTGACCTGAAAATCTATGCTCTAGTATCTTCTTGATCTTTTTAGCTTTACCAACTGCCCTAACAAGTTCATTATATTCTTTACATAGATTTATAAAATAACTGTCTGTTATTTCCTTAAAACCTTCTTCTGCTTCCAATCTTAAATTATTGTCTGGCATAATTACTCCTTAAAATGGCACATCACCATCTGTTTCAGTTTGAGATTTAGGAGAGCTTTCATGGCTTCTTATAAATTCAACTTTTTCAGCCATGATATTTATATAGTGCTTACCTTCATATTCATTGCTTGTAAGTTTGCCCTCTATAATAACATCCATCCCTTCATGCAGATGGCTATTTATAGATTCAGCATACTTACCCCATACTGCTATATTGTCAACATAAGTCTCAATGTTCTTATATTGGTCTCCTTGTTTTACATACTCACTACATACTATGGACATCTTCATTAAGGAAGTGCCTTTCTTTGTAGTGCCCATCTCTGGGTCTTTTGTTAATTTACCAAGTAAAATTACTCTATTCATTAATTCCTCCTAATTCTTTGAAGATAATCTTTGTTTATTAAATAATATTCCACATAGAATATTTAATCCCCATGCTTGGGCAAGCGTTATGTGGTTTAGCCCAAATAATGTTGGCATTATCCAATTCCATAGCAAGTAAATAAATGGGCAAGCAATGCAAGATATTAAAAATATGACAAAAAATGCTATTGCTATAGCCCCAATAATTTTTGCAATATTATCCATATCAATTCCTCCTAATTTGTGTTATAAGTTGATTCTTCATAATCATTACATTTATCACTAGATGTATAGGTTATCCAACTTCCATGACCATCTGTATATGATATAGAGTGGTACTCTCCACTCTTATATTCAGAGTATTGATAATATCCATACGGAGCATCTGGTCTATCTCTTTCACAATCACTGCCAGTTAGGCTATGTCCGCATCCAATATATCCTATACATATTGCAAGTATGAAAAACATTGCTAAAATCTTACCTTTCATCCCATATCTCCTTTCTTATTAAATAGGTTACAATAAATAATATATTCCTGAATTTTTAAATTGCAAGTCATTATTCATCTTTTTCCTCTTCTTGCGAAATATTTCTTTCAAACCCACAAAATGGGCATATGCTAATTCCTTCCTTTATGGTATTCCCACATGTACCGCAAGCATATACATCTGTTTTAGTTTTAATCTTTGGTTCCTCTTGTGTTTTTTCCACAAAATATGGGCACTCAGTTACCAATATTTTAATCTTATGATCTTGAGATATCCTTCTTATTATAACTGCACTAACCTTACAGTTATCATTGCTCCTGCTGCACCATTTGCACATATTCTCATTATTGTAATTTTGCAATATGGAATTGTGATATATTGGTGCACTTCCAGCCTTTTTCCTTTCAATGTGCATATTTCTTTTCATATTATTCACTCCATTCTTTTGGTCTATATTCTTTGCCAGAGAACAGTTCATGTATAGAAATATTGTGTTCATTTGAATAAAATCTTGCCTTTGGAGATCCTATTTGTGCAATATTCATACAATTCTCCTGCGGATAGCCACCATCATACTCTAGGAAGCCTCCAGTGGTTATTACATGCTTTGTATGATTAACTATACCCTTTTTGTCTTTATTTAATCTCTGGGTTATTATTCTTACATGCCCAAGATCATGGACATGGGCACCAGCAAGAAGGTCACAGTCAAAATTATTAGCCAATCTTGCATAATATGCCAACTTTGTCCATTGGAAATTAGAAGATGACCTTCCATGAACTGTATATACAGCATAGCTCTCGTTGCCAACTTTAAATAAGTTCCAACAAGCTCCTCCTAAATACCTATGCTCAATATTTAGCATCTTACACATTATTCTAATAATATCAACTCCAGTAGTTTTGAGTATTCTTGCTTCATGATTTCCTCTAATTACACCTATTATCAAGTCTTTTTTTGCTAATGGCTCAAATCTTGCAAAAAGATTGTCTATTTGTTGTTGTATTAGTCTCTTTTGAGTATAGACAGAATCCCCTATTGAACTTTTTTGCCCTATTTCAGCCAAATCTCCCATTAGCACTATTGGTATATTATAATCTACACAATATTCTATTGTTTCATTGATAAGCTTCTGATTGCAAGTATGGTATCCATCATGCAAATCACCTATAAACCCAACATCTTTATAGTTATCATTGTCATTTATTTGTAAATCCACCCTGTTTAGCCTTATTTGTGGTTCTGCAAACCTTTCAAGGAATGACTCATATCCACCTTTTCTAATGTCAAGGAAACTTTGATTTAATTTCCTAACTAATTCAATAGAGTGTTTTTCACTCATCCTTTCTGGATTGATTTTCCATAAATTAACTGTTCTTTTTGCAACTTTCATCTTGTCACAAATTAATACATTTGGACAAGTTTCCAGTATTGCAATAACTCGTTTATCAATATTTTTCATTATTGTTCCTTTCTTTCAATAGTAAATCCAGGAGGTAATGGTTCACTTGGACTGCATTCTGGGCAGAACTGATAGCAATTATATAAATAACAGCCTATTGGGTCCATTACCACTATCAGTGATATTTTATGTTTTTCACAAATATCACTTGACTTCTCATATTTAGTTTCTGGTAGCAACATTAAATAACCTCCTTTTAATCTCAATAGTGTTTTTTTCTACTTTTTCCCAACTATCAACATTGTTAATTGACCAGAATACACACTTATTTCCTTTCTTTTTAATATTAAATACATTTTGATGTTGTCGTAATACATAATTAAATATCCTATGTACTAGAATATAGTAAATTGGAGAGTGAATTGCAAGTTCATAGCAATTATAACTCTGAAAATCTGATTCATATTCAAAAATATAGTTCATTATCACTCCTTATACAAGACACAGCTTCTTTGGAATTTCATGTCAACAACTCCAGTTGTGCCATCTCTATTTTTAGCAATTATTACTTTAACTGGAATACCATCTACACATGTAGCATATCCACCACTTTCAACATCTATAGCTTCTGACCACAGCAATACTACAACATCAGCATCCTGCTCTAAAGCTCCGGAGTCTCTTAAGTCACTCAACTGTGGTTTCTTTAAACTCCTTGTCTCTACTAACCTATTTAATTGGCTAAGTAGTATTATTGGGATGTCTAATTTTTTAGCAAGTCCTTTTATTTTCCTTGACATTTTAGCAACTTCTGCATTTCTATTTTCCATATCATTGACATCAATTAAGCCCAAATAGTCAATAACCAACAAGTCTATGTCATGAACCAGTTTATATCTTTTTGCTATAGAGCATATTTGATCTATTGACATTGGGTTGTCACTAATAAAAAGGTCTCTTTTGCTATATTCATATGATGCTATGATAATCTTATTTAATATAATCTTGTCATTACTACCAGTTTTAAATATCCTAAGATCCGCCTCTGTTTCCATTGACAATAACCTATTCTTAATAGCATCTATACTTTGCTCTAGTGATAAAAATAAAACCTTCTTTCCTTTAAAGGCTACATGTTTAGTGATTGTTAGTGCAAATGAAGTTTTACCAGTACTAGGTCTTCCTGCTATTATAATAAGATCTTGCTTTCTTAACCCCCCAACTATTGTGTCGAAGTTCCTAAATCCAGTATATAGGTTGCCGTATGACTCTGGGTTCTCATATTGGTCCATCATTTTTTCCATAAAATCACGGTCAACTTCTCCCATCTTTTCAGCTTCTCTACTTAATTCAGCTCCAATTATTTCTTCTATTGAATTTTCAACATCTTCTATGATTGATATTGGGTCTTCTTTAGCTTCATAGCCTTTTGTTGTCATTGTATTACCAACTTGTATAACTTTTCTAAGCATTGACTTGTCCCTTATTATTTGAGCATAATACTCTACATTTACAGGGCTTGAGATGTCATCAAGTAGCCTAGTTATAGCAGATATCCCTCCAACTTGATCTAGTAATCCATTGTTTAACAATTCATCTTTTAATGTTAGAAGGTCACATGGCCTATTGTCATTGATCATAATTTTTATGATGGAATAAATTTTTCTCAAATTGGAATTATAAAAATCAGACTCATTGATCATCCCTGATATTAAATGAAACTTACTATTGTCAATTAGGATTATTCCAAGTATTGCACTCTCAGCATCTAAATTACAGGGTGGCACTCTAACTAATTCTGTCATTTACTAAACTCCTCTAATATTTGTTTTCTTTGTTTTAATAATAATTCTTTTCTTGCATTTATTCTTTCTATTTCTTCTGGGCTATCTTCCTTAATACATTTTTTTACAAATTCTTTTTTCACAACTATTTCATCTGCAATATCCCTAAGCTTTTTTGCATATTCCTTCCAATACTTATCGTGAAATTTCATCATCAAACTCAATGCAGGCTTTGAAATTATTTCCCTGAAAGCAATACTCTTCCTGCCTTTCCATAGGTTTTCATTTAAGTAGTCAAGGAATAGAATTGGGTCTATTTGTGAGTTAAAGCATCTAAAGTAGAATTCACTAACCATCCTTCTAGTCCCAGATGAAACCCTACTTTGGTATTGATTTTTTGCTTTTTTAACCCTACCAGACACTAATTCATCATACTTGTCTATTATCTTTTTCATCTCATACAGGGGATTGTATATTCTAAATCTTTTTCCATTAAGGTCAAATGTAAAATCTATTGGAGCATCAATGAATGGATTGTAGTTGTCCAAGAAAAGCATAGCCTTAGTGTGATTATTTATAGCATCAATAGTTGCCTTATCAAGAGACCTTATTGTAGAAAATTCAACACTAACATCTCTATTGTTTTTTGGAATTGAGTGCCTTTTTGACTTCTTGAATCCTACTGAATTTTGCAATGCTTCGCAAAGACTATTCATATTTATAACCTCCGGCTTGTTTTTGTTTCCATAAATCTCTTCTGTAAGTCCACATTGCGCAATTATGTCTCTTCTATTGTCCTCTAAATTCTTGGCATACCACTCTGAAGTTACTCTCCCTACCAATCTCCCTTTTGGACTTATTATTGCTTTTCCGCATAGTTTATATTTATTATATATATATTTATTTTTTAATAAGGAATTATTTTCTTTTATTTCTTTTGTTACTTTTCTTTCTTTTCTTTTATCATCATTGGATATTACAGTTGTCTTTAATTCATTCCTTGCATCAACCTCATCGTTCCAGAAATAGTCTGGCCATAAAACCTTCTTTAAATTCTCTGAGTAAACTATTCTCATATCTTCAATAAATAACTTTAAATACTCCCTTATCCTTTCACTTCTACTTCTAACCTCTAAATAATTCTGGATATCTTGCATTGAATCTATATATCTATATAGACTTATGCAAACCAATAGTAGCCTTATTTTAAATGCACTAGCTATTGACTCTATACAAAACCTATAAGCAACTTCATTCATTATCATATTTTCACATGGTTTGGCTAATAATTCCTGTGTTGGTCTAAAATTATCATCAATAAGATGGTATATCTTTTCAACCTTAACTGTTATTAAGTGGTCTGGTAGTCCTTCGAATCCTTCTTCATATACAAGCTTATCTTTTATAATTTTATAGTTCTTTAGACTATCTAGTGCCTTACCAACCTCATAAGATCTTGTAGGACATCCTATTGCCTTAGATAGGTTAAGAACATTATCAACTTTATTGTGTAAAACAAATAAAAGTATCTTTATTTGATACTTATTCATCTTGCCAGTTATAATGTCCTTAAATATAGGAGTAGTGAATCTAATGTGAACATTTGGAACCTTAAATCTATTGGTAATTCTCCATTTAGAATAATCCTCTTTTCTAGTTGCCAAATTACATACCTATCAACACATGTTTACTTCATAATTCATTGACTTATAATGCTTTAGCCTTATCCTACTGTGGTGTTCTAAATAGCTATGGTCATTGTCGTAAAAATCAAATACTATTAATACTTTCTTGTCTTGGAATTGTCTATTCCCACGACCAATACTCTGTATTATATTTATATAACTCTTCTCTATGTGAGCAAATATTATAGTATCTATACATGGAATATCTACTCCAAAATAGAATATTCCAGATACTATAATTGCATTTATCTTTCCATCTTCTAATAACCTACAGGTTTCTATTCTTTCTTTTGAAGAAGTTTCTCCACTTATAAAAGGTATTCCTAATATACTTGACATTAGATTGCCATGATCTATATATTTAGTAAATATCAACACTTTATTGTCAGGCATTTCCTGGAGTATCTTTTTTATTTCCTGTATTTTATCTATGTTAGCAATAGAGTTTTTAACTGCATTACTATAATTTTCTGGGATATGACTATATGGAACAGTAATGACATTTACTTTAGTTTTAATGCCATTACTAGATTTAATTTCTAATACATCACCAAAGTGCTGTACTGTTCCATAATAGTTGTGAAGGTCTATTTTACTTCCTTCTTTTTTAAATGGTGTTGCGGACATTCCCCATGTGTGGAAGGAATTTGGTAGGTATCTAAATATATTAACTTGATTAGATGATATTGTCTTTCTTTTATATGTTTCAGTGGCATGAACTTCATCACAAAATACTACCTTTACATGCTTTAACCACTTTAATTCTTTTATGTGTCTTGTAAATGTTTGAGACATTGCTATATATATAACCTTGTTGCCCATGTATGTTTTATTATCTTCAGGCTTGCCTTCTAAAAATGGATAGGCTTTAATGTTTTTATAATTGGTTTGCATTTGAGGCAATCCAAGCCTTTCCTCTATTCTTTTACACCAAACCTGATCAAATATGCTTTGTCTATGTGTTAAGAACAGTACTATCCCAGTATTATTCTCTAAATATTCCTTTGCAAATGCTATTGCACACTCTGTTTTTCCCGATCCAGTTGGGGCTTGAAGTATTCCTCTCCCCATCCGATTCATAGCATATAGAGTCTCTATTTGCTCTGGTTTTAATTCTATGTTTAATTCTAGATTATTATAGTCAACTTCTCTTGGGGCATACCTTTTTAAAACTTCATATTTAACAGATAGTTTTTTTAGCAATCCTTCTATCACATGAAGTAATCCAATAGAGCAATTAAAGTATCCACTGTTGGTCCAATAAAATCTTTTATTTCCATCCCATTTACCAGACTTGTATGCTGGAGAAAAGAAATATCCTGGAGATTTAACAGTGAGCGTTTTCATGATTTCGGAAATAATATTATTGTAATTTTGGACCATTGATATTGATACATAATTATTATTTACTTCAATTATCATCTTTTCGTTTCTGTTCATCTTAAATCCTTGTGCTATATAAGCTGTGGCAAGTAGATTATGTTATTTTTACAATTTCTTCTCATTCTTTCATATACATATATGCAATACACATGCCCTACTTGCCACGATTTAATATTCCTTGGAGTGGATGGTGAGGTTGTTTTGAGGTGTAAGTAATATTATTATTTCCCATCCACTCCGGTCTCTTGGTAGCTGTCGCCCTGTCATATAAATGCTTTGTTTTATCTTTTATAATAACTTTCATATTACTCATATATAATAATATATATCATTTTTTTTAAAAAGCAAGCTTTATGCAAATCTTTTTATTTCCTGCCATGAACTATTTACGTATGCACATAATGCTTTATATGATCCAGTGTCATATAGTATGATGGTGTTTTCATTCTCATAAGCAGACCTGTCTCTAGATATGGTATTGAACCTTTCTGAATTTAGAGATGTTATATTTGATGGAGTTATTGAATCTCCAGAATGAGTATGAGCTTTTGGGTCATGGAGCTCTGTTCCAGTTAAATCTGAATGAACCTTTGAGGATGGTGCTAAATAATCACTATCACCTTCTGAATATACAACAAAGTTAGTTTTCTGTGTTGCCTCAAAAGCATCAGATGCTTTTTGCCTTGTATTGTTTGTATTAAAATTATTATCACTTCCACTTGAAATTTGATGTGGATAAACACCTATTATATTTATTTTGCCTCTATTGCCCTTGTTGTATCCAAGAACCACTTCAGTCCCTACCACATAAGTATTACTAGATGATTCAGTGGTTGGTATATTTTTTAGTATCTTATCTGTTTTAAATAATTTAACATCATATAATTTAGTTCCTACTGAAGCAACTATGGTTCCCCTGACCGTATCTTGCTTATCTTTAGTATATGAAGCAGACAGTGTCCTTTGAAATTTTCTTTCTGGCTTTGTTGTAATATTGCCAAGGCATGTCTTAAAATCTTTTCTCATAATTTTACACCCAAGTCTTTATTACAGTTCCGTCAATATCTAATATCCCACCATAGGCTTCAGTTGTAAATGCATCACTTCTATTTCCAAAGTTATATGCCACTCTTGTAATACAAGCCTTTTCTTCACACCCAGTTTCTACATTTAAATACAAAATATTGTCTCCTGGTTCTATTTCAAAATTTAATGGTCTAGTGACTTTTGTTTGGAGATAGAATATTTTAGCACTATCTATTATTGAAGTTGCTAAATCATTGCAGTCATTGTCGTCCCAAAGCAATGGGTTTTCAACTTCTTCATACCTAGATTCTCCATAATAAGCATCCAGCTCTGCATCTACAGCAGACCCAGTATAACTTGTCTCTGGGTAAAATTCTCCAGCTAAATAGAGACCTCCCCATCTAAATATTTTATTTCTATAATCATAATCTCCGTATGCCCAATTAAAATCACGACCACTATGTATAGCTAGGAATGTTAATGCATATACATAAAATTCAGTAGATGTTGGACCATCGTAATCTTCCGGATCAAATGGGTATGGAACTCCTGACCCTGGCTGCCCATTGCCGGTCATTATCCCCATAAAGCTATCCCATTCATCTTTACTTGGAACTATTCCTAAATCTACACACCGGTCTCCCCACCCATTTTCAAAGAATCTTTGAACAGGATATTCGCACCAAGTCATTTCATTGCTCAAGGTGGATACGTCTATTTGAACGGTAGTCCCCCCATCTGTATTGTATATACTAAAATATCCAGAAGTGCCAAGGTCTCCTCCGTCTCCTATTCCAGTTTGAACAGTCTGATATGGTTCTGCTGGTCTGCATCCCCATTGCCTTATTCCTGGTCCATCTCCTTGGCAGTCATGAGTATATCTTGTCCATGGGAATGGGCCTTGAACTACCAATGCCCAGTTGTCTGGGTCTTTTCTTAGTTGGCTAACTATTAAATAGTCATCTTCTATAGTTTCACCTTCATTTAAAAAGTAAATTGGAACTATTGTGCCTTGAAACCCTGCTCCAAAATATCTATCATCCCCAGTAGCACTTGGGTCTCTTGAAAGGCAATCATAACATGGGTTGCCTAATGATCCATACCATAAAGTAGTTGTGGCTTCAAAATCAGGCTTAAGCCCTAATGCATACCCGACAAAGTTTGGATCAACATCTATTACTGGAACTTGCCCACCAGTCCATTCATTTGATTTAATTCCACCTATAGTTGTTATTTTAGATCTTAGTGAATCATTATTCCATGAATGAGATATTGATAGAGTTGGAGTTCCTGCTGTTTCATCATCTTGAAATTTTAATTGGTCCCATACATAATATTCAGTATCCGTCCCAGTTATTGTCATTGGTATTCTGGTTACTCTCAAAACTCCATCTTCATCAAAGTATGGCAATACTATAGCTACTTGACAAATCATATTTACTATGTCCCAAATTGTCTCATCTGTAAATTGGCACATTGGAACAGTATATGAGGCAAGTGTACTTATGTCTCCTATCTCATCAGCACTTAACCCACCATATGTTTTTAATACATCATCTAATACAGTTTCTAAGTCAGTATTCAGATATTGGTCTGTAGTGATTGGTGAATCCAGAAAGCAACTTCTGTCTTGGAGTGGGATAGTAACAGTTTCCTCTTCTCTTCTGATATATTCTTGGTCATAGCCACTAGCTACATACCCAGTAAACATTGACAATAGATTATCTGGATTAGTAATGTCTCCCATCCCTAGGGATATTTTAACCATAGCCTTATCTTTAAATGTATTTCTCAATAGGCTATTTAGATTGCATATATCAAATTCTCCTCTTTTAGAAGAGACTGTTATGCTTGCAGTGCATGGCTCTCCTTCAATATTTCTTTCAATGGAGCCTACTGTTATATATTCAGTGATGTCAACATATTCTTCATCACCTGAATCATGGGATGGCTTTACCAGAACTTGATATTTTGGGTTCTGTATAACAGAGTCTTGTAGTATCTTTAAGCTTGGGTTATTTAATGCTAAATCTCTAGCCATTTATTGCCTTATGAACCAATTATTTGAGAAACTAAATAAAAACTCAATGTGACATTTGTATAGTGATTATACCCTTGTGCATATGATCCAGAAAATTCATGTATCAATATAGTCCACTGTTCATCACTTAATTTGTGATATGTTAAAGTATGAGTAGTTGTGCTGTCCGTAAGTAAGGAATCCGCAAATGCCCTAAGTTCTGCATACATTTCAGAATCCATTTTGTCCCATTCAAATATTTGCAACTCATCCCCAGAAGATGATTCCCAAGTTTGGAATATATTGCTAGAAAGTGTTTTTATTTGAACCTGTGATGTTGGAATGTATTTACCACCATCTTTTGGGTTCATTGGGTCATACTTAAATCTATACCCATTTATAGAATAACATCCTCTCCCCATTTTAGCCATTTAAGTACATCCTTGATTGTATTATTTCTACTATTTCACCAGTATGGTTTTTGAACTGTTTAATAAAATGATCATAATTTGATGCTTGTATATTAAAAGATATTTGACCAACAGATACTCCACTTCCTCTAATTGAGGATACAAATTCTGGAACCTTTTGTGGAGGTATCATTATCTCACCTGGCAACACATTAACATTGTAGTGACCTTTGAATTGAGTCAATGGCATTTTATTTCCTGACTTAGTGAACCATCCACCTTCATCAAGAAATGTTGATGGATCCATCCCCCAGCCAGTTCCTCCTCCTAAATCAGTTCCAAACCCAACTAGTGATGATGAGCCGCCTGTGAATAATGCCATTCCTAATTTTAGCAATGCCATTGTCATTAACAATTTTATCACTTCTGCTATCATTGTTTCCAATAGTGATATCCAGAATCTTTCGAGATTTCCACCTTCAACTATTATTTGTGCAACTGAACTAGAAAAGCTATTTGCAAAAGCACTAGTGGCATTTTCCGTGATATCAACCATGCTATTGAATAGTGAACCCCAAGCTTTATTAGCATAAGTCTCGTTCTTTTTTAAGCCCTTGAAAAAATCATTAAACCCATCCGAAATGGAGCCTATTTGAGTGTTGAGTTTCTTTTCCCACTCCTTCCTATCTTTTTCCATTTGCTTCATGGCTTTTTTATTGGCATCTATTTCTCTTTTAAATGCTCTATCTGCATCTTCTACTGTTTTATCATACATTGCCTTTTTTGCATTATATATCTTTATTGCTATTTGTATAAATTCTATAGAATCAACAGAGTAATATCGCAACTGTTCATTTAGCCCTTGTATATAGTCTTGAGTTGTAATTTGATTTGTTTCTAGCATGAAATCCATAAGAGTATTTTGCTTGTCAATCATAAAGTTAACATATGATTCATAAGATCTTTCTCTTATTTCATTTTCTTTTCTTAATTGCTCTTCTAATTTAGTATTATCAGGAGGCTCTCCTCCAACTCCAGACCCTGGCATTTGCACTGGGGGTATTTTTGATATTAAGCCTAAAATATTAAGATATTCAGATGCATAAATATTATACATTCTCAATGCTTCATTGTATTTTTTTATGTCATCTGCTTTTCCCATCTTCATTCCAAGCTCATAAAAAGATGTAAACAGATTATATTGAAGCATTTGTATGTATAGTTCATTGGCTATTAGCTCTAATTGAGTTCTTGTTAATTTAGTAAGCTCTTCATTTAACTTGTGAGTTTTTTCTGCCTTAGTTAATTCTCCACTTAGAAGTAAGTCTTGCGCTCTTTGGAGCTCTAGTGCAGCTTCCTGTTCTCCTCTTATTGCATCCAATGCTCCAGATGCTGCTTGCTCTAATTTATATAATAACTCTATCCCGAGTCCTATGGTCAATATCCATGCTGAACCTGCTGCAAACATTACTCCAAATGTAGTTAATACAGCAGCAAATGTTTCCAATGCTGGGAGTGCTAATGTTACTGCTGCTGCAAGTGCTGTTATTGCTCCAGCAACTCCAGTAAATATTATAGCTGCTGTTGTCCAGTTGCCTATAGATCTAACTGTATCCTTGTCCATGTTAGCTATAAGCTTAGATAATCCAATAAGAGAGTCTAATACACTCTTTATAGCATTTGCAAATGGTACTATTGAAACTATAGCTCCAGTGTTTATAATATCAAATAGCTTTTTAAATTTTGCAGCCATAGTTCCCAACTCTACTGATGCTACTTTATTACTATATCCAGTTACATTTTCTAGTCTGTCTTGATATGTCTTTAATGCACCTTCAGTATCATCTATCATTGCAATAGCAGAGGCAAAGGCATATTTACCAAAGATTCTTCCAATTAAATCTTTATATTTTTCTCCAGATAGCTCTTCACTAGCTTTCTGAAACTTCTCTATTATTTGAACTGGAGTATTAAGGTTTGGATTTATGTCTCTAAGTGATATCCCAAGCTCTTCTATTGCCTTTCTTGTTTCCCTAGTTGGAGATTGTAGTCTCAATATGATTGTTCTTAGCCCAGTGGCTGCCGTAGAAGCATCTATGCCTCTATCATACAAGAATGATAATATAGCAACCATGTCTTTTAATGACCATCCAACACTATGTGCTACTGGACCAATATATTTCATTGCAGTGGTGTAGTTTACTAATTCAGTTTGAGATATATTCATTGCTTTAGCATATAAGTCAGAAACATATTGAGCTTTTTCAGTTTCCATTTCATAAGCAGCCAATGTTCTAACTACTAACTGTGCAGATTCATCAAATGATTCATTTGCAGCAGTTGCCATGTTCATAATTGGACCAATGGACTCCATTATTTGAGCAACATCATATCCACCTCTTGCCAACTTTTCCATTCCAAATGCAACTTCATCAGCACTCTGCATGTAGTCTTGCCCAGATTTAATTCCCAATTCCCATAGCTTGCTAGTTTCTTCATTGGTTAGTCCTGCAATAGCCTGAATGTTGACTAGTTCTTTTTCATAGGCTTGAAATTGCATTACAGAATATGCATATATACCAGATAGAGTTGCTGATATGCCTAATAGACCAGCAGACACTCCAGCCATTGTGGTTCCAAAAGATTGAACAGAAGCATCTAATGCATCTAATTCATTATCTACATCCTTAATCCCAGCCTTGGCCTGTGTAGCATCTGTCTGTATTCTTATAAGTGCATCAGCAAATAATGCCATTATTTATCTACCTTTTTCCCATCAAATATTCCTAATATTTTCTTTTTAGCAATCTTTAGTGAGTGCATAATATAAGAACTGTTCTTGTAGTGTTTGTTGATAATGTCAGCTCCATCCTTAGATTCAACACTTTTTGCAAGTAGCATTAAGTTTAGCAATTTATCATCTCTTCTTGTCTCATTCTTAAGTTCATGAGTTATAATCCAGTTATAGTATAAATCAACTTGTTTAAAAGTCAATTCATTGAAGTCGTAATTATACTGCTTTAATTTTATGACAATATCTGTTAGAGATGTTAACTCTCCATTTCCTTCATTTGTTTTTCTATTGCCTGTGCGACTTGAGGACTGATCTTTGTCACATCTATTATGAATCCCGCAGGCCCCAAGTTCCTCAATAAAGGGAAATATTTTGCCATGTTGTTCACTTTCTTGAAGGCATTTATTAGCTTTTCAGCATCATCTAGTGGCAGATTGTCAAACCAGTCAAAGCTTTTACTTATTGACTTACATATAATCTTAATCAATGAGTCAACTACAAATGCTTCCTTATCCCCTGGCCCCATTTTAGTATCAGTTTGGAGATTAGTAATATCTCTTTTGAAGTCTCTAAATACTTTTGTTTTCTGAGCTTCAAGGTGTATATCTTCTCCTGCTATTTGTATGATAGTAGGAACATTTGCAATAACATCAAATTCATCTATTGCCTTTTCGTCTGGCATTGTTTTTTCTCCTTGTATTTTTTAAATGTTTCTTTCCTTAAAGATATTATCTTTGAAAGTTTCTTTTCCATATCTGGCAACGGGGTGTTATAGAATTCTTTTTTAGCATCCCTTAAGGCTTCTATACTTGGAAATATACAGGTGTATTCTATCCATTCTTTAAGCCTAGTACCGTCATTGCTGTTGGATATTATCTCTGGCACTATCTTTGCATCTATAGCAACATTGTTTTTAGATGCAAAGAATAGCGCCAGCAATTCTCTTCTAGTTGTTGCTGTAGCTGTTTTAACAACTCTAATTGTCATAGTTCGTTTCCTTGCTTAAAGTTAGGCTCCTATGTCTATAACATATAGCTTACCAAATATTTGATTATCTGGGTCTGCTATAACATTGGCATCAAATGTAACAGTAGTAGCCACATTTTTGTCTTTACCTATAGCCCAATCTCCGGCACCTTTGCATGTAGCAGAATACAGTTCTACCACTAATGCATTATCGGCTTTATTGATAGGTATTTTAAGCATTACATGGTGCTCATCAAGAAGTCCAGACGAAGATTCTAAATCTATAGACTCTCCGGCATAGGCACTACCTAAAATATTGATAGTTCCATTAGAGGTTGGAGCATTTTTGAGGTTCCATATCCATTTTAGCCTATCAAGAGTCTGCTGCTTTATAGAGCACTTTACGCTCCATCCTTCCTTATTGATGATGGACTCAAGTTTTCCCTTTAAGCTTCCAGACATAATGTCAGTGACATCTTCCAGATGTGAGAATGCTATGTCCTCTTCAAGCAATCCAATAACTCTACCATCTACATAGAGTACACCTGGACCATAGAACAAATCATTCTTGTTGTAGCTATAACTATAGTCAAAGCTGTCACATGCACTCATTGCTACTGTTGCAGCAGTTCCGGCGGTTCCATCATCAGATGGTGTCAATGTGTAAACAATGTCATCAAGTAAGCCAGTTAAGTTGCTTCTCTGATCTACTACTATACCTACGTCCAATTTTCCAATGTCTGTTGGTATTTGGATTCCAGTTACTGTTCCATTTGTAGCAGTTCCATGTGTGGTCATGATAATGTCAGCATCATCAGAAGCCACTCCAGTACATGAATATCCTACTATGAAACTAAAGCCAGAACCTCCCTGCGCAGTCCCGCTGCCAGAATCGTCAAGCTCTAAATTTATTGGAAAAGCCTTGTGAATATTTATTGCCTGGCAATCTCGTTCATTCCCAACTGTTAATTTAACTTTTGCGACCATATTGGTCCTCCTTTATTAAAACTTTTAATTTCTTACTATTACCTATATTAAGCATAGCAGCACGCATCTACAATTACTCTAAATCCACAGCAAAAACATCCACAGTCATCGTCTAGCCATGGAGTTTCTCCAGTTGGCCCAGCCAATGCTTGGTCTCCTCTGATATTAGTACTATAAAAAACATCATTTCTAAGCTGTAATCCATTGTAGTCATTAGATTCACATATCCAGTCATATAGCATGTCACTCAATCTTAAAAGTAATTTAGATTTAGTGTTATCTACATGCCAAAATCTACATTCTAAATAAGATCTTCTGTATGTGGATAAATTTTCTCCAGAAAGAGGATGCTGAGCCGATATACTATATGTCATACATGGAAAATTAGCAGACTTATTAACAAGAGATCTAGACTTCATAATCTTATAATCTGCTGGATATTCTATTATTTCTGCAAAATCAGTAAATGCGACTACTGCATCAAAAAATGCCTTATATAGGTTATTGTCAAATCCCATATCAGCATCTCCTCCTGTACTATCAGTTAGTCCCCATTTAAATATTCTCTTGTCTGTTATAACAAGATTTCCATTATACAATGATTCAACTATGTCATAATAATGGCTTCCAAGTTGATATTTGTGCCAGTCTAATGTATATTCATATAGACCGGTTGCATATCCAAGTGTGGCATTTTTAGACACAGTTGGGGTCTCAATTAAAGAATCATCTAATTGCTTATATACCTTTACTGTTGGCATTTCATCACAATCTGGATGATATCTTGTCATATCAGTTGCATTATACTGAGTATGAAGAAATGTACGATTCAACTACTTGCCTTTCTTTGGTTTGCATTTTTTATATTGCATTATGCTTCCTTTGAAAATCCCTTCTTTATTAGTGCTTTTTGGAATAGATTTGTAACAGTTTTGCTTGCTCCTACAAATTCAGATGCTATAGAGTCCTTTATTAACTTTACTTGTTCTGGTGGCATACTTTCTATTAACTTCTCCACTCCATTGGTAGTCTTGTCAATAATAGTGTCTTTATGTTTTCTGTGTATATACTCTCTTATCCATGCAAATATCAACGGAAGTGCTGTTACTATAATGGTGTTTATTATTTCTTGATTCATATTATTGCCTCATTGTGTTAAATCTAATGGTTTGTCTGGATGTATTTCATTGTGCTTGCCACATATTTTAATAACTCTTTTTTCAAGCTTATTAACATTCCCCTGTATTGTTGGGTATATATTTTCAAGATTTTCTATTTTTACAGCATTTCTTTCTCTTCTCTTATCTAAATACCCAAGCTGTTCAATTACTTCTCCATGCTTTTTAAATAGCAAGTCTCTATCATCTTTATTGGATGCTAGTATTTTGTCTATATTTGAATTATTTGAGTCTATCATTTTCTCATATAGCCTATCTTTTTTATAGGAATTATAAATCTGTATTGAAAAACCTATGATTGCAGCACCTGAAAGGGTTATTGAAATGCTAAAGTCGTTAGATTTTGGATTTTGATTAGTTTGTATGTTGGGCAAGTTTGTGGTTTGTGCATTGGTAATCAGTGAAAATGTGCAATATATTGTTATTAGTATTAGTAATAATGCAAACAGTCTTCTCATTTAGTGTCTCCTTATTGACCGAAATAGAAATTGATAACGTCAGTTGATATATCTACTGCTGAATAGAGTTTTATGTCACCACTGCATATTGCAAAAAATGTATATATCTCAGGAACATCAACTCCAGTACCACTAGACATAAAATAGTTTGTTGAAGTGGAACATGTATCAGATCCTAAGCAAATTTTCTCATTATTTTGAAATGTACCAAATATATTATCTACAATAATGTAGCTTGCAGTTTTTGTTAAAACAGTACCATTGGCTAAACTAGTGCATCCTTTTACAGTATCTCCAACACTTATGGTTCCTACCGTTGATGATATGCTTATTTTCTTCCTAATAGGGGGAGTCCAACTATAATCATAGAATCCAAATAATGGGTGAGAATCATATTCGGTCATGTCATCATAGCAGTTATTTGCTGGGTTTGATATAAATTTAGTATTTACAAAATCATACCAATATAAATCACTATTTCTCAATATCCCAACCTGGACAGATTGCCCAGTTTGAAATACTTGACCATTTGACACTACTGCCTTTATATGGTATGGTGTTCCAACCGGTATTCCTGCATGGCAAGATCCATAAAATAAGATCATATATAATACAAATATAATAAAAGCAACTATACTTGCTATTGTTATTTTATCTGTCATGGTACATCTCCGTATATCTCATGTTTATATTATAAGTTAAATTATACTTTAAATCAATTTATTGCTTCATACTACTTCTCTTTTGTAATGAATGAATTATTCCAGACCCTGGCTTTTCTTCTATTATATACCCATCACATTCAGTTGGAGATACGGTTGGGGTCCTAGTTATTGTTAGTGTTGGTGTTTGTGTATTAGTTGGAGTTAATGTACTTGTTTGTGTGGCAGTTTGTGTAGCAGTGGCAGTTTGTGTAGCTGTAGCTGTAGCTGTAGCAGTTGGAGTTGGCATTGGGTCATAGCAAATTTCTAAGTATGGCCTATTTAAATCAGTTCCATCAGAACTAACAAGTTGCCTTTTACCAGAAGAGGAGTAGATAATAAATTGGCATGGGGTATTGGCATTCATTTGAGTAGTTAAATAAGTAATTCCGGTTACATTGAATTCTATAAATTGCCATCCAGTTACATTGCCCCACCATGTGCTTGATATGGTATCACCAGCATCACTCATTCCACCATCTTCGTTCTCCCATGAATGACCAGTTTCATATAGTCTCCATGTGTCTTGTATTTCACTGAATTGCTTTGAATTATCAGAACTCAATATTTTAGTTATTAAATTCATTTCCTGTGAGTTAGTGTCTGATACATAAAAATATAACCTTGCTGAACTTATTGTTGCTGGATAGATTGCTCTAATATTAGACCTGATGTGCGTATATCTTGTATTTGCTCCATCTGGGTCTATCCATAAATTAGAATCAGTTCCATAGTTTGCAGTAGGGTGTGAGAAATCAACATAAGTATCTGCCCAGTCCACAAATTCACAGAATGAGCCATCCCCAAATCTTGCTCTTGAATGAGAGCCACAGGTAGGAACTGGAGTTTCAGTTGCAGTTGCTGTGACAGTGGCAGTTTGTGTTTGGGTTGCTGTAACCGTTTGAGTAGGAGTATTTGATAATGTAGGAGTCATGGTATTCGTTGGGGTTGCTGGAGTAATGGTAATTGTCTGTGTTATAGTAGCTGAAAGTGTTGGTGTTTGTGTTAAGGTAGATGTTAAGGTCATTGTAGGAGTTAAAGTTTGTGTTGGTGTTATATAAGTATGGTAGCAAATCTCTACATAAGGTCTTCGTGAGTCATCGGTATTTTCACTACTTGCCATTGTATAATTTGAGCCAAATACAGCTTCATCTGTTAGGAAAAAGTCGATTGAATTACCAGTTCCAGCAGATGATTCTAATTGAGCAATACATGCAGCATTTAATTCCATTACTCTCCATTTGGGACCAGCATACCAAGTCCCTGAACCATATGAATCACCTTTGTCCTGATTCCCACCATCAGAACCTGTCCATGAATTTCCAGTTGAGTAAATATTAAAGGTGTCTTGTAATTCGACCCATGCTTGGTTTAAAGCATATAATTCTGGGCTATATGGCAACAATGAACTTGCTGTTGTAATGTAAACCCAAAGACGTGCAGAAGTAATATCTACATAGTTATATAAGTCTCCAGTATTAAATCTGAAATGAACATATGCTGCATTTTGCATTGCAACAGTTTGAACTTCCATTGTTTCGTCATTTCCATAATTTGTATTTGGATTTTGCTTATCAACATGAGTATCTTCCCATCCACCAGCATAATCACAATTAGCATTTAATCCAATTCTGATTCTATTATCAGGTTCAACACAAGTTGCTGTAGGTGTTGCTGTATATGAAGGAGTTGCTGTAATGGTTTCAGTCACAGTCATTGTAGGAGTATTAGACAATGTAAGAGTCATTGTAGGAGTTGCAGACAAAGTTGGAGTCATGGTATCTGTTGCTGTGACTGTAATGGTTGGAGTTCTTGTAATTGTTAAAGTTGGAGTTCTTGTAATTGTAGCTGTAGCAGTTGCTGTTATAGTTAGTGTTGGAGTAGGAACGGGTGGTTTTTCATGGCATCCCATGTCCCAGTTAGTTCTTTGTGGTCTTATATTATATACATAGTCAATACAAGTTGAGCTTGCGGTGCATCCTAAAGTTGAAGAAGCATCTAATCCAGCTTCAATAGCATTTGCATCGGCAGCAAGGTGAACATCAACTGAGTCAGCAGTTACAGAAGTAAATTCACCAGTTGTTTCATTGTCGATTCCAGCAGCTCCAGGTGAACTTGTATCAGATGACATATTGTTATTTGAGGAAGCTGCACAAGTTCCAGAAAAACAAGCTGTGGTGCAAGTAATTACTATATTGTTCGATACTACATGCTTCGTGCTTCCAGAAAGGATGCCATAGGCACTGGATCCGCTTGACCCTGTAATGTTATAAATTGAATTACCAATTATGTAAACATTGTTATCATTATAAGATCCAATTCCATAAGCATGATATCCACTTTTACCTGATACATTGATAATAGCATTGTTGTAAATGTAAAGATAATTTGGTACATCTGCAAAATAAATTCCCCTATATCCTCTATCGTTCCCACCATTTGGCTTGTAAATTAGATTGTTATAAATTCTTACATAATTTCCTTCTTGAACCGAAATGGCACTTGTATATCCATACCCGTCATTCCCCCAGCCTTTAATACGGATGTCATGAAATCTAATATAACTTTCATAAATTATAATTACACTTCCATTAGTTGATGGGTCAATACAGAAACCAGAAGGATTTGCAGAGTTATCTTCTATGCCATTATGCCTCTGTCCAGAAGGAGCATAGACATCACGGTAATGAGTAGAATCTATGTATGTTCCAGTTATACTAAAGGCTGTTCTGTCGTCTAAAATACCATTATTCAAATCATCATAGCATTCGGCTACTCTAATTTCGTCTGCTGTAATTAGGGAATCATTGTCAGTTGCATCCTCCCAAAGGGTCAGAGTATTGTAATCACCACTTGTTTTATTAACAGTCTTAACTACTGTAGAAGTAGCCCATGCTTTAACTGTTTCAAATACCTTAAGATATGACATCCAGTAATCTATTTTTACTTGATAATTATGATTGTCTCTCCATTGTGCTAAATCAGTATTGGTTTTTTCAGATATTTTGGATTTTACGTACGACCAATTAAAAGTTCCTTCTCTAACTCCCTTTGTTTCTAATCCAAGAGATTTTATGTCGAGTTTGTGTTTTCTGTACCAGCTATATCCTTTTGAAGTGTCAACTGACTTATAGCCAGGCTGTTTGTAAAATTCAAGTTCTTCTTTTGTCGTTCCAGACACTTTAAAAATAGCCCACAATTTCTTTTCTTCGGTTGTCGGAGTATAGATGCTTGCAGGTATAGCATCAACCATGTCACCTTTTTGAGAGTTAGACCCTTCAGAAGAGGAATAATCATCTGTAGTAGTGACATATACCCAGTAATCTTCTGGATATCCAATAGAGCAAATTGAGAGGATAGCAATAACGGAGAAAAGTATCACGATATTGGTCTGTGAAAGCCTGTTCATGCTATCCTCTCAATCTCCATTCCAACCAAAGTAATTATTACCTGAAATATTTCTTAAAAAATACCAGAGAACTCCAATTAAAACGAATCCACAATCTTTGGTATATTTTAAAGTTTTATTCATTAACAACATAATATTCAAATTCCCTTATCTCTTTTATTCTGCCACTATCTTTACGCCAGAAGGAGAGTCCGGTTTCTCTACAGGACAAGAGAACTCGAAAGGGTCGCTTTCAACCCCAAAATAATTAACAGTCTTAATGAAAATAGAATGATCTCCAAGTGATATCCCGGTTAACTCATATTTAAACTTTGCAGTGCAAGCAGTTTCATCCTTTATTGGCAATACAATGTTGCTTAACCCATCTATGGTTATAATGTAATGATCCACTAGATTGCTTGGATCATTTTGGCTTTGAGGTATTGGATTGCATTCAAGGAAAACTGATGAATATGCTATTCCACAAATTGACATTATAAGCATTGATGCTAAAAATACCTTTTTCATATTATTTGCCTTTCTTTGTTTTTTTAATTTTTTTAGGCAATTTCTTGCCCTTAGTAGCCTTATTAAATTCACTTACTTTCTTTTCTCCCATAGATTCTCTCCCGGATTTTGAATTTCCCCAGGCCATTTGTTTTTTGCTTTTCCACGGCATAATGTTTCCTTTTAGTAGGTTTATATAATGTTAAGTTATAGTCATATTTTAATTATACCATATTTATGTTATAAAAAGATCTTCTCTTTTCTATCCAATTAGAAACTATGCTTGGATGGTTAATTTTAAGGGCATTAAGTTCTTCTTTTGGTATGATGTCTAATGGATTCCACCTATTTCCATCTGATTTGTATTGAACAAATCTATAATCTGGAACTCCAAAAAACCATTTTTGCATATCTATTACTTTGTCAACAAAAATATATGGATGTCTTACCATTCCATAGTGAAATATTTTTATAGCTGACTGCGGTTCATCTCTATATACTACAGGATGCATCATTATAGACTCTGCGTCTCCAACTACTCGGCATGACTTTCTTGCTAATCTGACTATAAAGTCTCCACATGGCTTCTTTGCACTAGTTAATTTAACATAATGATCAAAGTCTCCATATATATTATATCTCAAGCAAACAACTGAACTAATATTTGGGCTATCAATAAATTCTCTTATATGATCATGAGAACTTTCATGTATAACTTCATCTGCCTGAAGCATGAAATGCCATTCAGTGCTTAATTCCTCCCTTGCCTTGTTTGCTAATATGCAAAGCCTGTCATATCCAGGGCTTCCTTCTATGTGCTGTTCCCATTTATCTTGTATTATTTTTAGATTTGGCAGTTCACCTCGTAATACTTTAAGCTCTTCAAGTGTTCCATCATCACTTTCAGCGTCTAAGCATACAACTTCATCGCAAACTCCACATAGGCTTCTAATAGATTCTTTAAAGCAATAATCATACTTAATGCAGTTATGTGTAAATATTGATCCTCCTAGTTTGGCCATGTCTATTGTCTCTCCAATATAAATATTCCCAGTCCGTTCCACCAGCTATCTGCCCTTCCATTTTCATAATTTGGGGTAAATAACTCTTCTTTATATACTGTTTTTAATTCAAGGAAGCTAATAGCATCATTGGTTCCATTTCTTGGGCCTTCCCAATTCCAGTCATCAACTATAAAGCAGAACTTTTTATTCATCTTACCAATATAATCAACAAGTGCTTTATATTGCGATTCATAGGAATGGTCTCCATCATAGAAATATACTTCTATGCTATTATTGTCTATTTGGTCAATAACTTCTTTACTAAAAGAGTTCCCATTGATAAATTTAATATTGCATAGTCCATTAAATTGATTTATGTTATCAAAGAGGACCTTCTCCCTTCCCTGAAACTGTGAAAAATCATCTATTCCTGTATATTTACCATGATTCCTAAATGAAGCTGCTATTATTGTTGAGCCATGATGGGTTCCAACTTCTAGATAGTGGAATGGTAGTACACCACAGATATTGTTCAAAAAATGCCTTACTTTGTTAGAAGTAAATCCTCCTATTCCCATTACTTTTTCGTTGATTCTTGATTGCTCTAATTCTGCTGATTTAATAGAACATCTTAATAGCTTTTCCGTTATCATCTTCAATGACCTCTCTTGATATTAAGTTGATAGCCAATCACTACAGTCCCAACTCAACATTCTTTCTAAATCTTTTATTGAGTATTCATAAACATATTTTAAATATTCCTTGTCTTCATCGCTCATCGGGCAAGGATAGGCACTTTTCAACTTATGCCCAAATTCTAATTCTACCTGCTCTACTCCTATAAAGTTAAATATACTATTTAAAGTTTCTTGTTTGTTTGCAACCATGCTCTCAAATTTTATTGGCAATACTTGTGATTTATCAAAGTATCTCCAAATCATCCTTATGGTATTGGAATAAAATCCTCTTGATACATAAGATCTGAGGGAATATCCTAAGTCTTTTGCTTCCATACAGTACTTTGCTTCGTTAATTATTGCATCATGGAATGAATGTTTTTCTGATTTCCCGTCACTTGCAAAATGCCACCATGCAGAATATGCTCTATTTATTGGATTTCTAAATACAATAACTATTTTAGCATCTGATCTATATTCCATTATCCTCTTCATACATTTTGGGAATCCAGAATATATCGTAGAAGCATCAAGGTAATGTGTTACACTCTCAAAGAACTTATATACATAGAAATGGTAATTACTTAAGTCAACTTCATTGACCTTGCCCTGTGAATCAAAAAACCTATCCTCTACAAAGAATGCTGGCTCTTTACCATTTGCTAGATATATATTTGGATGTTTTTTTAGTGCATAAGCCAAAGATGAAGTTCCACATTTATTTACTCCAGCAAGAACTATAAATTGGCATTGTTCTGGTAGCATTATTTATTTCCTACTTCGATTGATTCAAGGTAATACTTTTGAGTTTCAGTAATATCCGTTGAACAATGTATTGCCCCAGGGGGCATAGGCTGTATTGCATTTGTTTTATTAACAACTACACATGCTATTTGAGGATATGTTAAATCATTCTCTTCCCACACTATAAATGGATAAGGTATTTTGCTTACAAATTCATTTTTATTAAATAACCATTGATTAAGTTTATTTGAATATCCTGTCTTTGGCCCCATATCTACAGTTACTATTAGCCTATCTATTGTTTTGTTTAACAGGGTTTCTAAGCATTTATATGGATCGTCAGTGTATTCAATCATGTTCATGCAATTTACTATATTTGCTGGTTCAACATCTGGTATTATATTTCCTTCCTTATTAACACATCCTTCTATTCCAATATATTGAATGGGATTATATAGTTCTTTTAAATATTCAAATCCACTAGCCTTAATTTTTGGATCAACTCCGCAGGCTGATTTGCCACCTCTTTGCATAAACCTAAGTAGATATAGTCCATCAGCACATCCTATGTCTAAATAAGATAGCCCAGCAGTATCTTTTGGAACTGCATTGTGCCACAAAGAATCACACCAAAAATGGTAGAAGAATGGGCAAACTTTCTTTAAGAACTCCCCATTTGGGGAATAGGCTGGTTGATAAAAATCAATACTTGTCATTATTTTTCTCCTTCCACTCCCGAAGTGCAGCATATTTCTTTTCTATTTACCATATTAGTAACTGTATGCAAAGGCCCAGTATATGGTATTGCTTTTACATTTTTAAATCCTACTTCTTCAAGAAATTTAACCATTAAATCCTGTGTCCACCAACTCTTATGGACATCATATTGATTTTGCCATTGGCCTAATGAAAAGTCTAGCATTCTTGCATCATTGGTTTTTCTTGATAGCATAGACATGTCTGGGAAGAATATTCTAACAACTCCTTCATTAGCCAACAATTCTTTCCATTCCTTTAGTATTTTTATTACATTTTTATATGTATGATGCTCTATAAAGTGCAATGACCTTATTTCTATGCATGACCCTTTGGGAAGCTTCTGTTTATCAACGTCCATAACATCACAAACAATATCAACATTGTCATAATCTTGTATGTCGATTCCAACATACCCTTTTTCCTTTCTAAACCCACATCCCCAATCTACTTTTAAGTTCTCAAGTTTAATATTATTTTTGTTTATAAACAATTTGCTCATCTTTTTGCCGGTTATATGTTTTACTGCTATTCCTGCAAATTGGATTGGATTTATATTTTTAATGCAAATATTGTCTCCCCTTCTGCATTGTATAAATGTCTTTGGTGGTTCAGATTTATTCCAACAGAATTTACATACTGCATCTGCCGTATATTCAATAATAGAACTATTTTCAGTTAGCCTTGTTTTTGGATCTACACATCCAAATATGGCAGATCCCTTTGTTCCTAGTGCTTGAGCAATATGCATAATACTACTATCTATTCCTATAAACCCAGCACTATTCCTTACAAGTTCTATATCAACATCCCACTCTTGATTCAACAATACATAGTCAGAGTATTTAGAATTCTTTGAAGTTCCAACTTCTATTATCTTTAGACCTTCATTTTTAATTAGCTTACTTATACAGTCAATAGTTTCCTTGTCAACATTCCTTCCATCCCATCCAAATGATGGACCCCAGTGAGCTATTATGTATGGGAAGTTGTATTTATCTTTTAATTTAGCATTAACATCATTGTTTATTGGGATATCTGGAGTTATGCTATTTACTTTTATGCCAATGCTTTTCCAAAAGGCTTCATATATAGGAGTCATTGGGTTATTTTCATGTGCAAAATCACAGTCTAATACATTATATCCATCATAGCTAATGCTCCCAGTGTCTATTGTTGAATCTATATAGGGAATTATTTTTGCTATTTGAGGGCAATCTGTCTCTAGTAGTATATTACAAGAAGGATTTAATTCCTTTAATGTCTTTGCAATAGGTAGAGTATATAAGGTGTCTCCTATCGCATGTTTTCTCTTGATAATATATTTAGCATTTTTAAATGTTTTATGTTTTAGATAGTATCCCCATCTCTTTTTGAAATATTCTTGGTTGTCATGAACATGCCTTGTTTTATCCTTACTTGTATTTATTGCTTTGACCATTGGAATGTGGACTATTTTGTTGGTATCACAATAAGCTACTCCATAGTTATGTTCTTTTAGCCTTAAACATAAATCTGAATCTTCATAATATATAAAGTATAGTTTTGGAGAAAATAGACCAAATTCTTTTATAAATTCAGTCTCTACCATTAGGCAGTCACCTTCCACATAGTCAAAGTCTGTTTTAGATACTATGCCTCCAACGCCATTATTATCAAGCTTGCATGGGTGTACTCCTACTGCTTTTGCATTTTTATCTTTTTTAATTTTATCTACTAAATCATCTAACCATCCATCATATACAATGATATCATTGTTTAGTAATAGAAAGTATTTTCCAGTTGCTATTTCCAATGCCTTTCTGTGGCCATCTATAAATCCCATGTTGCCATTGTGCAATAGTAGTGCAATATTCTCATTATTCTTGTAAGTTTCAATTAGAAAGTCTTTATTTGCCTTGTCATAGCTTCCATTGTCAGTAAGGATAATGTTGTAGTCATATTTGGTTTTAGATTGCAATATGCTATTAACACAATCTTTGGTTGCATTTAGCCTATTAAAACACAAAATAGAAATAGTAACTTCTGCTTTATTTTTCTTGCCAAAATTCATTGTTTCTGTAGTGATATCTTCTAGATTTATCCTGTGATCTTTTTTTCATCAGATGGTCCTATGATCTTTGGTAAATCATTGTCATTGGATGTCTTGCCTATAATTGCAGATCCACTTATGGCAACTTTATTCCTATACTTATTGGCTATTTCTTCAACTTCACAAGATCTTATTAGCGACCCTCTAAATTTGCCATTCATATTTAACAAATAGGAGTTAATTTCTTTTATTTTACCATTAGACAGTTCATCCATTATATAGAATATTCTAAAAGACATTGGGTGCATGTTTATACAATATTTTGCCCTAGCAAAGTTGGCAGCTCCCCTGTAGTCACTTTTATCATTGATGTCTATAAATATTGCTAATTCATTTGGATTGTATTTTATTGGTTTTACCATCATATTGGTTCCTTATATTTATTGAGTATTACTACTTGATTCCCATGTTGTCATTGCTTTGCCTAGAGATAGTCCTATTTGGTATAAAATGGATACCCACAATGAAAGCATTGCAGCAGTTAAATTGCCTGTTTTTGATTCTACATAGGCTGCATGTTTGTATTGATTGCCAATAGTTAGTGATGTTTTTAAGTTTTCATGAGTAGATTGAATTTTATGGGTGAAGTTATTTTTGTATAGCCCAGTTTCAATTCTAACTCTTTCAGGAGGAGAAAGTTTAGTTGCTGCATAATATGCTTTTATTCTTTGCCATTTTGTCATTCCACCAATGTATATTCTTTCTCCACCGGCCTGCATGTAAGCTCTATCTTTTATGTCTTTCCCTATTTTACCCATGCCCTCTTCTATACACTTTGCCATATATTCCCTACAAAACTTGTCAGCATCCAATTTTAATTTCCACTCTAAATCTACGTTTATGGCACCCTTAAATTTAGCAGTAGCTTTAGTCATTCCACTGCTTTTAACTTTCCATTTCTTTACATTTAAAGAAGTGGTTTGAGGAAGACCCTGTCTAGATAATACAGTCAATTATTCTTCTACCTTACAATGAATTTCATCTTCATTTAATAAAAGTAGCTTTTGACCATCAACTTCAAATTCAGTATCTGGTCTTAAATACTGATCTTTAAATATCATGTCTCCAACTTTTATGCCACTTCTAACCCTTGGCCCAACAGACAATACCTCACACACTACAGAAATAACTTTTGCAGTCTGTGGTATTGCTATGCCATGATGCTCTTCAATGAGTCTATTGGTTCTCTTTGCTATTACTTTGTTGGATATTGCTCGTATTTGTCTCATTCTGTATTTTCCTTGCTATTAGTTCTGTTTTATTGTCTATCATGCTATTGGATACAATCTCCATTCCTATCATTCCAAAAACTTTATGCATGTCAAACTTTGCATGTTCCATACTATATAATATATACATTATTCCCTTGTTATGCAAGTATGATTTGCCAGTTTTAATTGCTTCTATTGCACCATATATATCCATGTGCTCAAGTATTTCATTGTAGATAATACAGTTTAATTTGCCATTGGACCAAATAAATCTTTCTCTAATGTCTGCCTTCTTAATATTGCTCCATATATCATGATGGTTGACCCTAGCTTGATGTTTTGCAGAATCCATAATATCTATCCCATACAGAAGCGGATAAAATTTATCTCTTGAGCATTTAGATATTGCATCCATAAGCGCTCCATCTCCGCATCCCATGTCTGCTATGCAGAACTGTGACATATTTGGATAAGCACCCTGTGTATGGGTTTTAATTCTATTTGCTATTTCTTGAGCATTCTCACAAGTCCATACTCCATAATTTGGAGACATTATTGCAAAATTGTTGCCATCTATACATTTAATTGAACTGTATATTTTTTCACTATAGAATTCAGTGTTTACTAGTTTACCTGTATCCATGCCATATTCATGCGACTTTTTAACTATTGCATCAAATACATCATCAACACTTATAGAGTCCATACATGGAGAAGTTGATCCAAATGGGCACGTATGATGATGAAGATAACATGGCATACATTTAAATTTTTCATGATCATGGTTCTCTATGGCTATTACATTATCATAGTATTTAACTCTATATTCGCTTGGGAATGGTCCATACATGCATACTAATTTCTTATTTAATGCCTGTGCTATTTGAACAAAGCTACTGTCTGGGCTAACCAATATGTCACATTCATTTGCAAATGCTACAACATTCTCCATTTGCTGGTGAGTATATTTGAATGGCGGAGTATATATGTTTGGACCACTAAAAAAGTCATAAGGGTTGTTTGAGAATAATATTACATTGTATCCATTGCTACCTAATAGTAATGCAAGCTCTTTATTTTTATTCCAATTCCTTACATAACTACTAGATCTTATTTGTATTCCAACAGTTATTCTATCTCTTAATTCCATAACATTAAACCAGCTTTTTGCTAACTTAGCCCTATCTTCTTTTATAAACAATCTTGGAATTTTGTATTCTATTGGTATGGAGTTAGTGTCAATATCTTGGTCTATATATTTATAATGAGCATCTATGTAGTGCATTTTCTCTGCATCTGGATTAGTATTTATTGCAGTAGCAAAGTTAATGGGAGGAATGTCAAATTGGTTCAATATCCCACTATCATGATTTTTAATTGCCTTTAATATTTCAAATCCATCAATAACCTTAAAATATGGATTATTCATCATTACCTTCATGTATTCAGGCCTGGCAGCAAATGCTATTTCAGTATTATCATTATTGTCTTTAATCCACCTTGCAATGGGCTCTACCATTATAGAATCCCCACAGCCACCTGGTTGCAATAGACAGATCCTTAACTTCCTTTTCATTTCTTTGAGATTGAATTTAATATAGGATAGTGGGTTATCTGATTGATTGATCTTAATAGAGCAATTTCCCATCGTTTATTCTCCTCGAATTATATTATATAGTGATTTGCTTTAACCCATAAGTATAGTGATGTAGTTTTCTAAATGCATATACTGGGTATATTTTACGTATTTCATATATAGTATCACCAAATGTGATTCTATCCATGTTATCCAATTTAGTTGATGCCATCATTACAGCAGTTACTTCTGGCATTCCACTAAACATTTCTTTGGCATATCCAATGTTTTTATTTCCATATAGAGACTCTACTGATGCTATTCTACATTTAAGATTTTCATATATTGTGCTATAGGTAGAATCATCATATCCACCAGTATCATCTTGAGCAGGAGTTTGCCTCTCAACATCTACTTGATGTGGAGTCATTATGGAAGAAGGCATTAGTATTTACTCCAGTTTTGTCTGGCTGTCCATATTTTGATATCTTGTCTCTGTAAACTTCTCAATATTGAATCTATAGTTGGTATTCCAGTTGGGTTTGGATTGCTTGGATCTATTATTATGGATTTATTGCGTTTATATGAATAATCAAATGCCGTTTCTGAGTTAAACTCATACTCTTTTATTTTATCAACATCTAAACTTGTAGTCCCAGCATATACTGCACCATCGCTATACATTATGTCTATTTCCCTAGTTACTAGTGCTTTCAGACAGTATAGCAAGCTTTCTGGCTTATACTTTGGGTTAGTGTTTCCAAGTATTGATGTTTCTGCATTTCCTATATTGCATGTTACTTGATAATTCATCCTACGACTTGATTTCCAAGCATTGTCTAGATTAGTAATACTATATTCATTGAACTCATATTCATCGTCTATTGTGTCTAGCCCTAGTTCTGGGTCTATGTATTCTATATTTGCTATGGAAATCAAGTTATAGGGTATTAATCTGTCAATGAAAATAACAGGATTGCCTTCTCCTCTGAACTTAAATGTATAGCTTTCATCATATATGTCATCCCAAGTACAGAATATATCCATACAATAGGAATGAACCTGCTCTTCTATTGTATCAATGATCTTCTCAACTTCACTGTCAGGAAGCCCTTGCTTATTTACTATGTCAGAAGAGACTATATATAATCCCATTATCTCTTATCTCCTATTGTCAACGACTCTTTCTACTTTTCTTTTGGTATCAACCAATTTTACTTCAAAAGCATAAGTGTCATATTCTGGGGTGCTGTGGACCCATCTAGCCCTATTCTTCCCCTTTGATACATCTTGATACTTGTGTCTTGCTGTGATTACTCTGTAGTATTCCATGGCTACTCTAGCATCTTTGATGTAATGTTTTTGTCCCCTATGAGAAAAATGTATTCTCTTTCTCAGGGAAGCTGTATTTCTTATGTTTTTACTGTTCATGATTGCATTGATAGCTTTATCAACTTCTTTCCAGTCCCCTAGCTCCGAAAATAGTTGCTTTCTCTTTCCTTCAATGCGTTCCTGGTCATAATCTCCTAGCCCATTATAATGTGCAGGAAGATGGACAAGTGTTATTCTAAATTGTCTGTTAGAATTTTCTTTTACTAACTCAGATTGTGGGATATCTTCATTAAGGTTATCCTTGCTTTCAATATCCATATCTGGAGTAAGATTATCAAGTACTTCATCATTAACAGTTACTGATGTTATTGTTTTTACTTCTTTTGCTCTTGGCATTTTAACCTTTCAGCCCTCCCGCCCTACCTCAATCAGATGATTGACGCTTAAAGGTTTATTTTAAAGATGAACAGAAGCCATCTATTATTCGTCATTAGCTAGCCAGCGTAGGTGTTTTGTTTTGAACATTTGTCCATACACAAGCATCAGCTCTCCACATTGCAATGTCACCAGATGTATGACTTACATATAGGTCAGTGGCATCATTGACTACTCTGTCATGCTCTATTTTTACAGTATCAGTGTTAACTGCAAATTTAAAGTTTCCAGGGAATGTCATTACTGCAACACCAGGCCCTTTGTAGGTAAAGTTTATGAAAGTATCCAATGGAATTGAAGATGTGTCAGTTCCAGTATGGGTAACTTTGCCAGTTGTAAGATCCAATGTATAGTCATCTGCTGTGCCATTTACATATGGGGTGTAGAATGTTCCTTCTGTGTGAGGTATAAATTTGTCACTGTCCTCTACTATTGGGACATAAGGCAAATCCACTGTTCCACCAGAAGATGTAATTTTGGCTTTCTTGACCTGTCTTGGGTTGTTGTCCCAAAGAGGAACTCCATGAATCAGCTTTTTGTGATATTGGATTGGCATTGTGCCAAGTACCCATTGCAAAGATGCAGTATCTACACCTTTGTTTTCACAATGTTCATAGAAGTCTTCATAAGCTCTTGGGCTAACCATGAACTGCATGCTTTGGAGCAAGAACTGTTGTTCCTCAGCAATGGCCATAAGCATTTCTTTACATATTTCAGGATTGAAATACTTAGTTTCCCATGTGCTACAGTCAACTTGAATACCATCCGCAACAGCAAGTGATATGATACCGTCAGTTTTAATGAAGGTAGGATCTATGCTTACTTTGTCAGGATCGTAGTCATCATATGCTTTAGCACGAGAAGTGTTCTGGCCAATCTTGTTACCATGAATCATTAATTTTTCATATTCATTGGCAAGCTTCATAGCCATGAGCTCAAGGAATAGACCACCTAAGTCGGTCTCAGTAGCCACATTGACATCCTGGTCTGTGATCATGAATTTAGCACTAAACCATTGTGGGCTTAATGTAATCTGATCAAATGTTGGACCAGTGTAATATCTGTGGTCAGTAAGCTCTACTTGTGGATACATTGCCATATCTGTCCAGTCAATGGCATTGATTTGTGATTCATTGCCCCTAAACTCATAAAACTCTACCATGCCAGATTTCTTTAGCATAGTATTGTCTCCGAGTTTCCGAAGCCAACCGAGTGCATACCTGTGAGGCAATTTCATACCACCATTGGCAGAAGTGAACATATCTGAAGTAATTTCAGATTTACTAAGGATTAGATTCCTGATGGCATTTCTAATTTCCCTAGTTCCAACTTTAATGTCTAGTATGTTTAAATTAGGTTCTGATGGCATTTAATTCACCTCCCCTTTTGATAACTTCAAGTTAAGAGGTCCAAGTTCATTGCCTTCATCAGCCTTTGTTATTACCATGCCATTCTCTGCTTTGATTCCAACTCCAGGTTTGTTGAGTGAACCAGCAAATCCAGGCACTCCAAAAGCACCAGCTGAAATTAGACCAGTGCTCTCAATCGCAGAAATTTTATCAGAGATATCCTTTTGACCTTTCTCTAAATTCTGGATTGTAGAAGCTAAGCTTGTGAACTCTGCAATTTTGTCATTGAGTTCTTTTTCCTTTTTTTCGAGATCAATTTTACCTTGATCTATTGGAGGAGTTGTCTCTATAGGCTTTTCCATTTTAGTAAGCCTCAAGTTTACTTCCTCCTTGAAGGACTGAAATTCCTTCTTGAGTTCGTTAATCGGTTCTAGCCCTTTTTCCAGAATCTTCTCCTGAGATTTAGTTATTTCTGGAAGAATGTCTTGAAGTTCCATGCTATTTGGATTATCTCCTTTCTGTAGATTACTATTAATCCTTAAGTTAGCATTAAGCCATTGTGTGGCTTTTGTCTTATCAAATGTAGGCTTATTAAATATAATAGAATGTAATTCAGTTGAACCATCCCTTAAGCCCTTTATAAATGATACCCCATTTTCTCCATGGGGCTTGCATTCATATATTTCTTGGTAGATGCTATTGTCAGAAATTATATACTTTAAGGATTTCAAGTCTTCACTTAATCCAACTTCTCCTTTAATAACTTCTGGAATAACATTTATATCAAAAGATTCTCCATCTTTAAGATTTATTTCTTTTTCTAAATCTTTGAATATTAAATCTTCATTTATCTGTAAATTTTCACCTTTGGTCATATACAACAAACATCCAAGTTGCTCATCATCATCATCTCTTTGAGAGCCTTTTGTTAAGTTTGCTATTCTTGATATTGTAAATTTCTTCAACTTAATAGCTTTAGCCATCATATTTCTCCATATTTAATAATACAATTAAAATTATTATAAGTCAACTTCTTCAAATTCAGTAGCTACTCCCTTTATAGAAACTTGACCAAGTGTCCCATCTAGCACTTTATTCCAAATATTCTCATTGGGATAATGTACTCCCATCCTCAACGTTCCTTTTCTTATTTTCTTATATTTAAACTTATGATTAGGATCTTTTTTATGTAATTCTAAATCTTCTTTTATTCTATTCTTTATTGACTTATATTCCTTGTATTTATTCCTGAAAACTTCTGTTGCTAAATCCATTTCTACGTCTAATCCAATTTCACCTTCTGATTTTTGCAGAATGCCTTCGACATCCTTTGCCATAACAACTGCATCAGGCATCACTTCACCTTTTTCCAAATCAACTATCATATCATTTTCAGTTATCCACATCTCAACTACAATAGCATCCTGTTTACTTAATATCATATCATCTCTGTGGAATAGGTCTAAATTAGAGCCACCTTTTGCAAAATCTATTTCTGCATCTATTATTGCATCTATCCCCTCTTCTGTATTTGGTATAAAGTGTTTGTCTTTATCCAACAATCCAGGCGTTAGAACCCCAAACCTTGCCAATCTTTTCTTTTCATTTTTCTGTATATTCATTTATTTACCCTTAACTGGTGGATTTAATTGTGCTGGGTTCATTATTGCTCCACTATCACTAGGAATCCTATCTTGCAATGTTTGATGTTGCATCAACTTCAATGGCATATAGGATGATAATATAATACGCATATTCCTTGTTTCGTCATCCATTTCACTTTCTATGCCAAGTATGTTTGCTGATTCTCCTAGTGTTATTATCCCCCTATCAACCAAAGATCTAACTTCATCCAACAGGAACCTGTGATCAATAGTTCCAAGTCTATTGAATTTAATAGTCCAGTCTGATATTCCTAGACCCATTTTAATAATAAATGGGTTTATTAGTTCTTCGTCAAGCATTCTTTGTAATGGAGCCAATGTGGTGTCTTTATATACTTCATTGGATGTTTCAGCTATATTTCCAGACAATTTTCCAGCTTCAGGAGTATATACTCTATTTGCAGGAACTTTATGCCCAGCTATAATTTCATCTCTATTCATGGATGAGTATTGCAAGAAACTTGCTTCTAATGCTCTATCTATGAGTTGTTTAACTTCTATTCCGCCATCTGGGTCATCTGTGTGAGCGTAAAGATCTGGGAGCATTTCTGGGTCTGTCATGCAGACTTCCATATAATCATTAAACTTCTTCTCGCTTGCAGGGCTCAATCTTCCCTTTAGCATTATCAAATTCTTTATTGTTTGTTTGAAGAATTTAATATTAAACATAGCTGCATTTCTAAATCCAACTGTAGCCAGTATCATTGGTATTATTGGGTTTAATCCATAATATGGGAAGTATGGGTAACTGTCATCTCCACCATTTGGCTCATATATTACTTTATATATAAGCTCAGTTGCTACTCTATCTAAATTTAAAGTCCCATCTTCATTTGGCTCAAGGGGATTTTCTTTGCCTATTCTTTCCCCGGTATATTTGTCATATATTAAAGGATTGCCATTGGCATCCACTGCTCCAAATGCCTTAAAATATTTATCCTTGTCATCATCATAGGCTGATACATATTTAAATATTGGAGTGTATTTTGGGTCTAGTGGAGAAACGAAAGCATATTTGTGAGGCTTTATCCTTGTCACATCTACGTGCTTGATTTCTACTATAGGTGAATTTACATCATAGAGACTTTTGAGTGTCCTTACAACTTCCACTGCCATATTTGCATTGCTTCTCTGTAAGTCCTGTAGAAGTGCTACACAAACTCCATACATATTCATTCCTTCAGAGTTTGGCTTTTCAAAGAAGTCTTTTATTTTAGTTTTATTTGCATCAGCAGCATTGCTTACTATTCCATCTTTGTAATACTTTATCCCATGTCTAACTGCATCTTCAGATTTTACATCTATGCAAGTTTTGTGCCACGTATTGAACCTAACTAAATCAAGAAGTAAATCTACGTCCCAAGGAGGCTCCACAAATTCCTGAGTATTGGAATACATCTTAGATATTTTTCTTGGTGAGTATCCCTTTTGGAGTAGGTATGTTTTGTGCAATGCCATGGAGCATTCTTTAACTTTGTCTTTAAATAGGTTGTCATCATCTTCATTTAGTCTTTTAAGTAACTGTAATGTTTTTAGATCTACGTTAGATGCATAACCTATTTTAATACCATTGCTCTGTGGTTCTGGGCTTGGAACAGTATTTACTATTTTTTTTCTTGGCATACAATCCTATCTTATAATGTTCATATTGTAATTATAAACATTTTAAATAGGTATGTCAAGAATTGGTTAGACCCAAATCATAGTTTAGAGCTTTTATACTTCTAATAAAATATTCTTGCTCTGAATATAGCAATGAATTGTCTCTTTTGAGAAAATCATCAAAGTCTTCTGGTCTTGTTAAGATAATATCAAATAGAGTTGATCCATCTTTCCCTATTATTTTCATAGAGCCACAAACTAATGCACATGGGTAATTCCCATATATATCTGGGACTGGGCAACTTTTATAAAATATTATATGTTCTTTTATCAATATAGGCTCAATTTTTAAAATATCTTTCAATGGTATTGCTTTGCTCTTTTTAATTCTTTCTCTATTTTTTAAAATTTCAAAATAGCTTATAATTAAATCATTGCCATCTAAACTGCGCCTAATGGTAAAATCTGAATTTGACATACTTTATTCCTTTCGTTTAATAATTCAAATGAAGTGTAATTCCACTATCTTGAGATCTTTGTGAAATCCTTGATGTGAATATATCAATATGAGAAGTGTTTTGACTTCTACAATTCCATGCTATAGCTAATGCCATAACTAAGTCATCAAACATTCCTTCTGGAGCTGATAGCCTTCTGTCTTTTTCTTGGTAATGCAATAATTGCTCAAGGCAAGTTTTGTCCATAGGCAATATTTCCCCAGCAGTTAAGCTTTGAGATAAATTGTCCATAATGTATCTTTTTGTATTAACTTCCAGCCCACTTGTTGTATAAAATCCATATCTTGATACATGCCTTTGACCTGTCCCAAGATTCCTTCTTGTGGTACTTCTATATAAATTTGGGTAATTAAATTCTCTAACTAGCCATTCTACTACTGCAATACCATGATTGTTAAATTCAACAGCAAGTATTGCGTCATTATAATACCTTCCTAATACATTAAGCATTTTAGTAAATGTATATACATCTACCTTTGTATTTATCTGTGCGCATTGCTCACCGCTGTCTAAGTCTAAAACTATTCCAGCCTGAAAGTCCCCCTTGTCTATTCCTTCACTAGTATCCCCAGATAGAGCATACCTTCTCCCATGTTCTACATCTTTAAATATAATTGCATCTTTTAATAATACTCTCATTTCAGGGTTTGTAAAAAAGTTTATTCCCTTTTGTGGAGTTATTTGCCCTTCCCTAGTATCTATCTCTACTCTTCCTATATGATCTTGTATGACTTCTGTTGGAAAAAATGCACACTGGTCTGCCATGAAGCAATCAGTATCACTTTCTGGGTGCTCTCTTTTAAATATCTTTAGAGCACTACCACCTTCTCCATCCATGACATATTTCTGGATTGCTTTTCTTCTCCACTTAAGTTGTGGTATTGTTAACTCATATTTTCTTTGGGCTAAATTCTCTTCATCTGAACCTTCCCATGGTTCATATAGGTCATTGTCTATTATTATTGCTTCTGGGTCAGCATGCCATGGATAGAAGAATGTTTTAAATTCAGACAATCCTGCTTTACTTGCAAACCATAATTTTGCAAATGGGTCCGATATTGTATTTGGAGTACTTTCTAGTACTAAATATGTTCCATCTTCATCTGGGACTGAATCCCTTGCAGCAGTAAGAGTCTCTGTTAAGCTTTCATAAAATGCAGGCTCTGATAAATGCAGAAAATCCAATGTTTCAGATCTAGATGCAGCTCCTCTTTGTCCAGCAGTTACAAACTTTAAAGTTGAATTTAATTCACTAATATTTACTTCTGATATACCAACTGTATCGAGCTTGGGATTTTTAAATATCATTGGCAAGTGATTATATGTTACCTGGCATTTTCTCCCAAGCTCTCTGGTCGGTGGGAATCTGTGTAAATAAACAGCTCCTCTTTTGTTTGGGATTGTTATGGCTCTCTTTAATCCTAATTGTGTGGCAAGGGTCGTAACTCCCCTTTGCCTACACTTTAGGATCATCAATCTAACTTTTGGTTTAAAAAACTCTTCTATAAGTAAGTTCTGAACATGATTAAGTTCAAATCTTACTAGTTTAGCCTTTTTATCTACTATTCGAACATATTTACAATAGAACCTAAATCCATCTTCAGTATCAGATATTGCCCTATCAAATTCAAGTTTATTAAGTTCTATTGCCATTTTGTTAATTAACTCTGTGGAGTAAGGGTAGCTCTTGAAAACATTGGGACAAAAGAAAGCATGTCTGGGTGGTAAAATTCAATATTCCCCTTTGAGTTTTCTTGTTTAACTGGCTTAACTGATATAATCCTTTGATATGTAGTAGTGTGTCAATTATGCTCAATAGATCTTTTATCTCTTTGTATTCTTTTAGATTTGTAAAATGCTCATCTGAAATGGAATGCAATGATTCAACTCCAGGAGTTGGAGTTGTTGGATTTTCCTTGCCAATAGCATCCTTTACTTTTTCCCCGATATAGTTACTTGGAACAATTTTTGTCCCATGCAAATAGAAGTAGGTGGGTTTCTTGTCTTCAAAGAATTTAGAAGTTACTGACATGATGGAGCAGTATAGTTTTTTAAATAACTTCATGCTAACCATAAGCTCTTTAATGGAGAGGTTTAGATATTCCTCTGCATAGTCTATTTTTAGGATCATTAAATGCAATGGATCAAATCCATGTCTTAATTTCATTAAGAACTTGCAGGGATTTTTGCCATATAGTAAGTTATTTAATTCCTTACTGTTCATACAAACTTCTTTTTTCTCTTTTTTCTCAGCCATCGTTATTTTCCTTATTTCCATTTTGGTTTAGTATATATTGTCTTGGATTATTTGAAAAATCCTGATTAACATGCAAATCTGGTTGCTTGTTTAACTTAGATAGCCCTTCAGTTATTGCAGAAAATGCAGCAGCAGGAGCTTCTATTTGTCTCCCTGATATAGATGACATTGTAGCAAGAACCTTGGAGTAATGCTTTAATATATCTAGGTCTCTATCAGAGACTTCATTCATTGGTTTTTCCATAACCTCATGTAAAACCTTTCTGAATAAATCCTTGTCCTCCTCTAACTTTATTTGGTTATTGGTTATCCTAGTGTAGGTGTCTATGGCTATGTCAAAAAATGTTTCCTGAACCATCTTACTATCAACGTGGATTCCTATGAAGTTTTCCATTGCCTTAACGGCAGGAAGAAACTTCAACCTATATTCATTTATACTATATCCCATTAACTTAGCAAGTTTAATTCCAGATACATTTACTAATTCATTTGGATCGTCTCCAGAAGAGCACTCATTTGCTGCCCTTCTTGTTAATTTAGATCCATACATTAGCCATGTAGCAATAGCATTATTCTTCTGGTCTTCTGTCATATCTTGGTGTATCAGGTCTGCCATCTTAATTATCAAGCAACTGGTATTGTTCTACATGTTTTTTTAATAGGTAGTTGTAATAACTAACAATAAATTGCTTCTGCTCCTTTCTTATTTTATATTCTAAATTTACTTTCATCTTAAATCTTCTTTCATCTCTTATAATAATATAGTAATTTTTTTTGATTTTGTCAACTGCCTCATCAATTATTTTAACAGTTTTATCCAAATCCATGCCTATATTGATATAATGAGGAACCCTAAAGGACTTAATTGCTTTTAAAATTAAAGATGCTCTTTGCTTTATTTCGTGCTTATCCTTTATTTCTATTGCAATATTCTTCCTATTGATAGCTATAAAGTAATCTGGGCTTTCTAAATCATCTATATTGTACTCCCTATTATCTTTTAGAGATCTAACATATTCTTTCATAGAGTTCTTTATTATGCCCATTATATACCCAGACTTGCTTTCTACTTTATATAGGTCACTGCCTGTGTTGTTTATAATTTCCATTGCTCTAATTATTGCAACATTGATTAACTCATTACTGTCCATGTTGCTATAGTTTTTCCTAGTCTTTAATACTCTAACAAACCTCTTTGCCATGAAGTATATTTCTGTTATGAGGGCATTCTTGTAGCTTTCATCTAAAGTTTCTTTATACTTTAATAGGTATTTATCTATAGTTTTATTTTCCATTATTTCCTTAATACTATCCAGTAGGAATGATATTTCCTTGCATGTCTCTGTGTTAAGTTGCTATTCCAAATCCTGACTCCGCTAAATACCATTATAAACAAGTCTTCAATCTTAAAGCCATTCTCAATGGCCCAGTTATGAACAAAGCAATGAGTTAGTGTAGTTCTACTGTCTGTGTAGTCCTGGCACTTAAAAGCAACTATTCCACCTTTAACCAGAATCCTATAAAATTCAGATAGTGCCTTTTTATACATTTGCTCTAATTGTTCCCAACTATCAAACATGGTAAATCTTTTGGTCATTATATTGTTTTTAGTTTGACCATGTGTTCCAAACATGAATGGTGGGTCAAAAACTATACTTGTAATTGAGCTATCTTTACATGGTATCCCATCCATAATGTCATTTTTAATAATTTTGTAATTAGCAGGCTCTTTGTCCATTGTTATATTTGGTGGCTCAATTCCTTCATAGAACTTTCCAGAAGAATAACAGGGGTCCAATTCAAATTTCTCTCCATATAAGTATAATTCCCTTATTGCCATCAAAACATCTTGATCTCTATTCTGTATTGATTTAATAACCTGTGTCACTTACAATCCTCCTGATGAAATGTAAATATGTTTTTCTCTATCTAAATTGAAATCTATAGCTTCTTGACCAGTTAGTAGAATATAAGTATTCTTATCTTCTTTATTGTAATATACAATAAATGCTCTGCCAACTTGGATACATCTATTTACTTCATTGAAAGCTGATCTATTATCTTCTGTATCATCTAACCTAAATTTCATTGCAATACTTACCTCCTATAGATATTGACTTGGGGTGATTCTTACTCCGAGTATTAAGACCTCCTCTGAGTTATGCGCAGATTGTTTTATGTCATTATTAATAAATAATGACAATAGCTCTTCTTTTAAAATATGAAACATCTCCTTACTGACCATTATAGAATATAGTGAGCATGGGCCCTTTCTAATGTAAGAATAGCCTCCAATATTGAACCACATAATTAGTTTTTGGATAAATGATATTGCTGAAAAATTACTAATAGAAGTGATGCGCCTTGGAGCATGGGCCAATGCAAGATCTAGTAGTTCATTAAAGTTACAGCATATCTTTTTAGTCATATTTATTCCTCCCATTGCTTTAAGTTTGGGTTTTTCTCTAATGCAATAGCCAATGCTACAGCTTGCCAAATATCTTTCCTTACTCTTTCAAGTTTTTCTCCTTTCCTTGCTTCTCCATATTCCATCCTTATAGCCTGTCTTACTTCTGCATCATTCCTACACCCAAGCGCTCCTTTTATGGTTGGTCTAGTATAAAATTGGACTGGAACATTTTTCTTTATAGCTATGTTTACAACATGCTTTATGTATTCTTCGAATCTTCCTATCCACTTTATGGTTTGGAATACAGATTTTCCAACCGAAAAGCCATAAGATGAAATCATTTCAATAGCAATCAAGTCCATCCCCCAGACTATATTAGTTTCCTCACACAACATGCAATCTATGATGTATTCATTATTTTCAATTCCTAGTATTTTTGTGTCTTCAAACCAAACATACTCCCCTTTTATTATTTCATGCTTTTCGGTATCCCATGCTATAAAGGCAGATTTTTCACTGCCTGGATCTATTGCTAATATTTTCATTTGTTTATGCTCCTTACATTTTCAGGTGGTTCTGGTTTTGTATTGTTGGATTGAGGAGTTTTGTATGTTTTTATAATATTACCATTACTATCATAGATAATAGTTGTGTCTCCAAATACCCACAATACATGACCAATAATATTGTTCAATCTAATGTATTTTATTTCAGCATCACTATCTTGCATTTCAACTATTACACTATTTCCATCATACTCTGCCCCAGTTATTACTCCAGATATTAAATGAGTTTCTATTTTATTGTCACGGAATGGTTCTGTTATCTTAGCTACGCCATATGCCATTGCTAAAATAGAGCATATTGCCACTAGTACAATTATGCCACCCATTATAATATCAAAAGTGTTACTTTTTATAAATTTCTTTATCATATTAAGCATGTAGGTCTCCTCGTGTTGTGTCTATTATGTTTGTTACGTGTTGTTTAAAGTCTTCATATTCATCAACTAAGTCAAATAAAGTAGCTATATTATAATATAGTTTATTTTTGTAAAAATTCAACTCCATCTTGTGCTTTATTGCTTTTTCTATCATCCTCTTTGCAGATTCTTTGCCTATGCTAAATTTGTCTATAATATAATATAGCAATGACTTATCATCCGTTAGAGTCATCCCATCTTCTGTTCTTTCAATTCTAATCCTTATAGCATCATCGTTTGACTTGTTAGATAAAAATAGCTTCATGACTCACCTCAGTTTCATTTTCTTTGCAATTTTATCAACCATTTCAGCAGTATGGTATGAAGATATGGTAAAACAAGTAATGCAAACTATTAAATAAATACTGCCGATCCAAATCGCTATTCCAGCCATTTTTACTCCTTTACATGGCTCATGCCATTTTCTTTTATTACAGTTATTCTATTATCAACATCTATATCCATGTCATATGGGCTTGCCAAGAATACACTTGAAACTTTGCCCATCTCAATAAGAGATTTAAAGAATCTAATTATTATCTCCATCCCCTTTTCATCCATTGCACTAAACAATTCATCACATAAGATAACATTGCAAAATTTTGGATGGAGCATAGACAATGCCATATTGATAATAATATCAATTCTTCTTCTTTCACTTCTAGACTTACGCTGATAATTTCCTGACATTTCGACTGATATTTCATTTTTAATATTGCCACTTTTAAGCTCCCTGCAAGGAGAAAGAGTAATGGGATAATCTGATGACAATATTGACGAAACGTAAGACTTAATGTGGTTGTTGATGAATGGGATAATTCTACGTAACTCGACATTTTTTGCTCCTCCTTCTTTAAATCCCTGCTTTACCCAGAATCTTAATATTCTGCATTTATGCTCAATTTCAATAACAGATTCATCTAACAGCTTTATCATTTCACTATTAGACTTTATTGCCTTTTCCATGTTCTCTAACGATTCTTCTGTTTTTCCAATTTCATTGCCATACCTTTTTATAGATGTTTCTCTTTCTGCTTTAGATTTTTCTTTTTGTTTTATCATTCCCATCTTTGATGATATTTCTTTCATCTCATCATCAACTTCACATATTAGCCTCCAAACTTCGCTCTCTTTATCTCCCAACTGGGCAACTTCAATCTTCAATGCTTCAATAGCATCTTTATTGGCAAGCATATTAGCACTTAAATATTGGATTTCTTTTTCCAATTCTTCAATCTTTGTGTAGCAGTTTGTCCACTCCGTATCTTCTTTAATTTCCTGTTTGCAAAATGGGCATATTTTTGTAGATTGGGCAGATTCAAGATCTCTAATTTTATCAGATATCCTTAATATATTAGCATTTATTGATCCATTTTCAGCTTCAACCTTGCTCTTTTTAAGCATAAGAGAAGATCTTTGGTTAGCAATGTTGACCTTGGACTCTATAAGAGCTTTTTTCTTAGCTAACAAATCCAATTCTTTATCTGACAAGTCTTTCATTCCCATTTCTAAGTTTAAGTCGTCTTGGTTTTCAGGATTTGACAAGCTATGTAAAGATTCCCATAGGCTTTTGAGGTGTTCTGAAAGAGATTCCATTTTAGCTTCTATTACTTTATTCTTGTTATTAAGTTCTATTTTTTCAGTTGCTATCTTCCTAATAGAGTTTTCCAGCTTATCTAGTTCACTTTTAGCATTAGCATATCCAGTATCCCAAAGGTCAAAATTTAGAAATGCCTTTAAGGTTTTAAATTTTTCACTATTAGTAGCTTCTCCAAATAGGGTTATGTTTTTATTTGCAGTATCATCTCCAAAATATACAAAACTTGTAAATGTGTTAAAGTCCATACCAAGTTTTTCATTTAGGGACTCCTGGGTCAATGCAGTATCATTTGGAACAGAGCCAAATTCTATTGGATACATCGTACTTAGATATTCCTTATTTTCAGTCCTTTCTCTATTTATAAATGTAGAGTCTTCAAGTTCTACTTCAACCTTACATCCACTGCATCCATCTCTTATTACTTCTTTGCCCTTAATACCCCTATAGGTCTTGCCATATAGCCCCCAGCAGATAGCTTCAAATATTGTTGACTTACCAGATAGGTTAGATGTAGCAAACTTATCATCTCTATTCTCCCCAAGAAGCAACACAATGCCCTGATTGTCAAGCTCAACCGTTGCTTTATGTATTGTCATAAAATCTTTAATTCTAACTGTTTTTAGTTTCATTTCATTCTCCGTATTTTATAAGAAAATCAGGATTTATAACTTTAAACGAGAACCTATTATACCCAAGCTCGCTCATAGTCTTGAGATCTAAATCTATTGCACCTCTTGCTCTTATTACAATGCCTTCTCTGTGCACTTCTGGATTTAATACAGATTTGCCTTTTGAGTATCCCACAAAATCATCAACTCCTCCAGATAAATCTATGCCCAATAAATAGGGAACACATTTTAATCCAAGCTCAGTGCATACCCTATTCATTAAATCCCAAGAATAGTATCTTTGGCTTTTAATGTCATATATTGAGTATATAAATAGCTTTTGATCTGGGAATTTGTATTTATTGCTCTGTATTTTTTGACCAACTATTTCTCCCTGTATTGCAATATTGTCATAGCTTGATTTTAGTTTTTCTTCTAAATCATGTTTTTTAAACATGGCAGTATATACATTGGAAGCATCAAGTTGATACCTTACATTCTTTGAGCACACTCCTATTTCACCTTCATATTTAAAAAATGTAACTGAAGTCCCATCTATTTTCTCTGTTATATAACATGGGGTTCCTTTGAATTGTTCTAATATGTGGGGTATTGTTTGTATCCTTGTTTCATCTGGCTTTGGTATTACTATTGGGAATGCCATCATTTTATCATATCCAGCTCCCCTGATTTCAGCAGGTGGCTCATATTTTTCAATGCCAAAAATACTAGTAACATCATCTCCTACTTGAATGCCATTATATTCTGAAGGCAAATATTCTCCTACTGGTAAACATAGTCCTTGAGAAATTATCTTACGCAATTTAATGGTTTTTACTCGCCTGTCCTTTGCATATTTTTTAAAGAACTCAAATTGTGGGATGTTGGGCAGCACTGAATCTATTTCAATGTAAATACATAGATTGCCAGGCTCAAATTCGCCCTTCTTCACAACACAGACCCAGCCAAGAACCCTTACTGATTCTATATTATCTGCTCCTTCTATTGGAATTACTTGCTCTATCCTTTGAATACTTGCTAATTTTCTCATAATATATTTCTCCTTAAAATGGGCAAGGTTCTTTTGTTAATTCCATGCCTATGGCTATAATTTCTTTCCTAACCTCTTCTGGCTCTCCGCTTAACTCATCAACAGTTTCACTTAATATGGATTCAATGTCACTATCCAATTTAATCTCCTCTCTTTCTATTTTACCAGGTACATTTTCTGGCTTCATGAAGTTTGGTTCAATAAAATAACCCTCTTCAGACATTGCTTTGAATAACTTTTCATCCTCTTCACATTGGATGTCTATGCTATACAGGTGCTTTTTAGCATCTGGGTCTGTAAATCTTTCAAATTCTTCCATATTAGATGCTTTTATCTTTTTAAACTTAATGTCTGAAAGCTCTATTTTGTTCCAATGATAATCTAGTTTTCCTGTGAAACTTTCTAACAATATTGCATTTGTATCCAATGGGTCTCCAAAGTTCTGTTGAATTGGGATTCCTATGCTAGCAATAGATATATTGTCATTGTAATATACCGATACGCTTTTGTGTTGATGCCCAGATATAAACCTAAATTTAACATCTTCTCTTTTGTTTGTTATTTTTAATATGTCATCACACCTAATAGTATCAGGTGAATCAAATCTAAATAGTGTATCAAACCATTGGTGGCATATTATGTAGCACTGATCTTTGTGGTTACTATACTTATCACTAGCATTTCTATTTATTATTGCAGAATCTAAATTAGACAGAAACTCATCTGATGATTCACAGTGTGGTATCATTATAATGTCATCAATAGATGGCTCTATATGATATCCACAATCTATAAATAAGGCATTGTCTATTGCAGATGCAAGGGTTAGTAATGGGTTGCTCCACCTATCTTTAGCTCCTTCATGTATTCCATTTCCTCTTATAAAGTAAATTCTAACATCATTGTCAGTTGCTAATGTTTGCATTTCTCCTATTATACTATTTAGTAATTCTATGCTTGGATTATAAGTATCAAAAAAGTCTCCTGCAATAATAAGGGAATTACAATTTAACCTTACTACCTCTCTACATAAGTTATTGACAGCCTGGATGTCCCTCCGTAGCCTCATTTGGGGATTTGGAAACCTATGTTTATGGGATAAATGTAAATCTGCTACTATGAGTGCTTTATTGGTTTTATTAGTCATACTGCTACTCCTTGTTTGGCAATGGGCACCTTATATATATTTCTTTAGTAAAGTCTTGTTTAAAATTAGGTGGCTCATCAGGATCTTGGTATTTTACGTCATTTTGGATCACAACACTACCATATTTCTCTAATACTTTAATATATGATGTCCCTTCACTTTCCATAGATCTGCTCAATTTGAGAATCATTTCACAATGGTGTTCGTCAGTTACGGTTGGAACCCTATCGCCCCAATAGGTGCTTCTTCTGTGTTCATACATTGGGCATTCAGAGCATGATTTTATTTCTATATTTAATATTTTAGTCATATTATTTCTCCTTTAAATGGGGGGCAATAAAGCCCCCCTGTTTACAATCTTACATCTGCCGTATTGTTAATTGTAATTTACTAAACTCATCAAATGACATTGAACCATTTTCTTTGAGATACATGGCATCACATAGAGCCTTTGCCATTGGGAGGGTAAGGTCTCTGTATAGATTCTTAACAGCTTTCATGCTAGTGTCATTAGCATCCGTTGAGTAGAAAGACAGTTTAGTCTTAATTAAATCAGCTATATTGGCTTTTATGAAGGTAAGTTCATCATTTTCAGCAGCCCTGTTTTCTTTTTTTGGGAACCTTACCACATTAGATGGTCTATTGTCATAATGCTCATCTTCATTATCTGCTGTATTGTCAATGTCTCCTATTTCCTCCAGAGCTGTCATGCCAACGTTGGTAAAGTCTCTAAGTACTCTAGCTTTAGCCCTAGTAGAAGCCATTCTCAATTCATGACCTCTGATTTTGGAATTGACATTACTGTGGTCTGCGTCTCCAAAGTCTTGAAACTTACGACCTCCATTATCTGTCAATACTGCTACACAAATTGCCATGTGATTATTTTCATCATTTGGGTATTGTATAGCTTGGACAACTAAATCATGAAATCCCTTTTGATGGGCAAGATCTAGTAGCCCTGCATATACAACAAAATCTTTGCCTTTTATGTTGACTATAAATCTTGGGTCTAGCTTTGGTTGTTCTATCGTGGCTATCTCAATGGGATTATTTGGAACCATTGGAGGCTCTGTGTCTATTACTGAATTAATTTCAGGGACTCCATCTATGGTTTTATTCTCAACATCTGTTATGCTTTTATTTTTTACCATTTACTCCATACCTCCTGATTCATCTGAATCTGCTTTTGTCGTTTTAAATATCTTGTTTTGATAATAATACTTTAAATCTTGAATCATGAATTCTCTAATATTATCATCTTCCCATAGCTTATCCATCATAAATGGGGTAGCTAATTTTTCATGGTAGAATTTCTTATTTCCTGAAGATCCAAGTCTTTCACCATGCCCATCTTGCTTCTTCCAAAATTTAGAATCATCTAATATGTGGAATATCCCAGAGTGTGGAACTAATCCAGTGTCATAGATAAAATCTAACATGGTTTTCTTGTTTGGCTCTCCAAACTTTGTGTTTCTTATTGTAACTATGGTGCTATACCCAGAGCCACTATCCCATTCTCTAAACTTCTCTATGAGAATTTGACCTGCAATAGCATACCTTATAACTTTACCTCCTCCTTTACCTCTATTTCTAAGGTGGGATTTTTCCCATTTGTTTTCACTCTTATCAAGTTGATTGGTAGCAATCATTAAAACCCTTGCTTGGATTAGCTTAATGTGGCATTTGTTAATGAATTGCTTTAATAGTTCATTGCTCCAGCCTTGATCTCTAACTCCTACTTTGTTATTTTCAGTTATAGAGTTAGTATTAAATACTAAACTGTCAAGGAACATCCCTATAGTTCTAGTTTCTCCTTTCTTTCTAAATCCTATAATTCTGTCTAATTGAACTTCCATGTAAGTAAATGTCTCTTCTATGCTTACAAATTCCAGAATTAAAAGCTGCCCAGATGCTACATATTTGTCCCAATCTAATCCATACTTAACACATCTTTCTCTATCCAGGTCGCATTCATTTTGCAACCACACTACTATGCCACCACCATCTAATATAGTTTTAGCTAAATAGATGAGAAGCGCTGTTTTACCAGATTTATCCTCTCCAAGTAGCTCTATAAACAAGCCTATTGGCAATCCATCTCCTGATTCCTTTCTTAAGGCATAGTTTAATGATGGTATTCCAGTGTCAAAGAAAGGCTTGTTTTCCCTATATTCCATAATAGATTTATGGTTAACGTAAGGGTTTATAGCCAAAGAACTTTCGAGAGAAGCGGGGGGCTGCTGAACGATACCAGTGTTATCCTCTTGAGGATTTTCTGGTGTAATAACCTTTTTAACCATTATTATTGTCCTTTCTAATCATCCCAATCCCAATCATCATCATCACCTTGATATTCCATCTCATCAGCTTCATCCTCTCCTATTTCTTCTTCGTCGCCTATGAACTTCTTTTTAAATAACATAATTATTCATCCTTATCATTGTTAGTTATTAGCTTTAATGCCCATTCACAAACCTTGATTTTACCTTTGACCCTGGAAAGATCTTTTTCCTGTAGGTATATGTTTGATTCCAATGTCTTTAATGTAGATTTTCGAGAAGTAATGTATGCAAACATTTGAGGAGTCATGGCTTTCTTTCTATCCTTAACCTCTTCATCTGTAATCTTCTTTATTTCTCCAGATCGTTCCTTTTCTCTGCAATCAATTCCTATTTGAGACACCTCTATGTCTATCCAGGTTTCAAGTTCAGATTTAAGGTGGTCAAACTCTAGCTTGGCAATCCCAATATCATGATCCAGTAATGCTTTAACATCATTTAGTAAAGCTAATTTGTTAATAAAGAATTCTGATAGTCCTTCACGATCTCTGGAAACTGGTGGTGCTATATTGCAGTCAATGTGAACCATGGAGCCATCCCTATTGAAAGGTATTACTAATGGGAACATCTTCTCTAGATCTTCAATTCCATCAAGAGTTGTTTTAATTTCATTGTTTTCTTGGCTTACACTATTCATACTGTTCTCCTTATAGATAAATTGTGTAGTGGTATTTTACCCAAAGTGTGTATTTTCTTGCTTACTTTAATTAATCCAGTTAAATATTTTTTAGCTTCTTCAATTTCTTCTTGATGAAGATGCTGTTTAATATGGTCTCTTTGATTTGCATAACTGTCACTTTCGAATCCTTCTCCACATATTTTACACTCCATGCCATAAAACGTATCTCCAAGAGAATTTTTGCTCCTTAAGTTAAATTCAAAAAAACTTTTAATTAAATCATAGCCTAATAGATCTACTATTCCTGTATTGAATTTTGGTGCCATAATGCTCACCTACTTTCCTAGATTTCCTGAGTTGGCCAATAGATCATCATTGACCAGGGTATTTATGAACTCAAGTTCATCTTTTCCAAATTCTAACTCTATCATCCTATTTAGTTTAATGTTAATTTTATTAATCTCCTTTCTTAGTGCAATTTCATTTTGATCTAGCAAGTTCATTCTCTGGAGTAATTCTACCCCTACCTGGATGTCATCGTCAGAGTCAGATTCTGGATTTGTGGATTTTCTATCCTTAACATCCTCTATTGTTCTCCAGGTCAATGTCCAGTCTTTACATTCACTTGAATGTATGCAATTTATACACATCTCATTGTTTGGATCAAATCCATCATCACAAAATACATTCTTTTTATCATTTGCTGTCATTTTCCTTATCCTCCTTAAAATAATTTAAGCACTTGGGGCATTTGTTAGATTTTAATATTCTCATTTCTCTATTGTCCCAAATTGATCCACAGATACATTCAGTTTTGCCAATTAAAAACTTAAGAGAATCTGGGAGTGGTATTCTAATCTCGATAGATCCTAATGCCCCAAGTGATTTTTCTTTTCTTGATTTTGCTTCTGTCATATTAATAATATATACTTTCCAAGTTAGAATTTCAAGTTATGGTTGTCATCTTTTTGAATAGTCCAATGACTCTCTGCCATCGTATTCATTTATGTATATCCTTCCTCCAATCTCACAATCATCAAGTGTTATAATATTAATATCGGACCCACGTGCAGATGCAGCATTGGTCCCTAATTTCTCTATTACTGCAATTAAATCTGGGTGGTTTCTTTCTCTAATACTATTATAGATATGGGGACTATAAATATACTCACCACAAACAACCCCATCATAATACCCACTTGATTTATTACATAAATACTTCTCTTCAATTATGTCTGGATAGTTGGAAATATCCCCACGGCTACTATGAACATGTTTAATGAGAGTCTTCACTAAAGCATCTGATTCTAGTTTAATCAATTCTATAACAGCTTCTGTCGATAATCTAAATCCACCATGGGATGTATTGATAGCAACCTTGTTTCTTTTAGTGTTATTTATTAAGTAGTCCTCAATTACATCCATTATGTTTTCCAGGAATATTGGATGCATAACCATTTTATTGCTAATCCTATTAGCAAGTTCTTTTCTCTGGTTATTGGTAAAGAATCTTTTTTGTTTTTCTTCCATGATGCACCTCATTACATTTTGTTTAATATATTTACGCCTCTTCTTATTGCTAATTTGCGAAGGTAGTATTTAAATATCTTCATAGGATTGCCTGACATCCAGACACTCATCTTATACATCAATCTACCTCCTTTAATTATTTTATAACTTAATCTGCTGATACTATAGTGAGCTGATCTTCTTTTAGACATTCACAATCCTCCTTGCCTTTTTCATTTGATTTTGTTGCTATTTCATTTTTAAGCATTTGACCTTTTATTATATCCTTATTTATCCAGCAAGTTAAGCATATCATTTTTTTAACCAGCGAATTGTAGTAAAGAACTTGAAATTCATGATTACATATCCCACAACTTCCAGTTGATTCAACCTTTGAGCCATGAGCAACATTATAAGATGACCAGCAGTCCATGCACATCATACTTCCAGATTTAGGCTCTCTATATACATCTTTTTTATACTTCTTACAAGATTCACATTGATATACTTTAATATCATTTGTCTTGGCTCTCTGCATTTTAATGAGTATGCTATTGCAGTGTAAGCAAACATGGTCATTGATAATTGAACTAAATGCAACTCCATCTGCTGCATGAAGTTCAGTTCCACATGTAGCGCATGATCTATGATGTATGTAATTATTAACATTTTCGTTGTGGGAACTCTTAATAACAGTAGTCTTGTAGTTATATTTAAACATGGAATTGTTGGAATACCAAATTCCTTCATGTTTAAACCATGTTCCGAATTTAACTATCCTACCATCCTTGTTCATAAATATAAATCTATCTCCATCTATTGTAGATTCAAATAGTAATTTTATTTTTTGATTATAGTATATGTCGTTAAATACAAAACCATTCAATACTGTCTTAATAAACACTTGGGTATCTGAGTACCTATCACTGTAATATCCAATTAAATGCCCATTGTGTGCTATTGCTGTATTGCATGATGTCTCTAATTTTTCAAGATCTTCAAAATTGCCAGATAGTGGAAATGGATGGCATTGGTTCTTGCTAGTTTTAATTCCACTAGTCGCTATTCTAAAGTGATAAATTACAGTCTTATCTGATAATAAACTTTCCATGTCAAATAACTGCTTAAGGTTAATTCCCTTTTTAATAATTACCTTATTGTTATGTGTATATGCCAATCCTACTCCATCTGGATTTTCGGATGCCGCTAGTCTCAATTTATCTCTATCTGGTAGTTTTGCTTTGCTATGCTTGTATATTATCACACACATATTACACCTCTCCTGCTATAGAATTGCTTGATATTCTTTTAGCTATGAATCCAATCAACTTGGTTTTTTGATCATCCTGTAGTTGTTTAGACTGTGCTACAATATCAATAATTTTTATTGATTTTGATTTATTTGTGTCATGGACGTGTTGTATTATTAGATAGGTTAATAATATTAAACTTTTGAAGCTTTCTACATTCAATGTTCCCCTCCACAATCTGATCTCTATTGTGGAGAAGTTGGTTAAATTGCAAGCTGAATATTTATCTATAATAGAACCATTGTAAAGATCTGCTACATTGTAAAGTCTTCTACCTCCATATTTTTTAATCCTTTTCATTAAATTTTTAACAGTATGTTGCTTTCTGCAATATCTAAAGGAGCATGGTTTGCCACAATTTTTAATGCAATGAGTGTAGCCTTGATCTATTTCTATTGGCAAATCACTTTCTTTAAGCATACACCTATAATTATTGTTGCATCTCCTTGAAATTTTTGATAATTCCATAAAATTTTTATTGATAAAATCTAATAATCTCAAGGCTTTTTCCATAAAAGGTTTATTGTATGATGATGTTCTTGGCTTACTTAAATTACATCCATAATAGGACTTATTAAAGTGAACATGGAGCCCACAGGTTTTTTCTTTAAATGCATAGGCTCCGTAAGACTTTGCTATATTAAATATTTCATTCCAAGGAATAAGGAATAGTGCTTGTAGCTCCATTGGATGTGTAACTATTTCAAATCCACATCTTAAAGATCCGTCATGTTTAATGTAAAATATTTTTTCCTTGTTGGAAAATTGTTTCAGAATATCAAGGGCACATCTTTCCTTTGCACTAGTTGAATTGAACCCATCTATCTCTACTTCTATCCCAAGATATAGCTTCTTGCTATCTTCTTCATTAGAGATGTTAAATAGATCATAGCCAGTCACATCATTATTTTTAACATCTTTGCTTGTATATGTATAAAAATTGAATATGCTTGGCTTGTAGTTGTATGGTTTAACTGGCTCAACTTCATATCCCCTTGAACTATTTACACAATCTCTACATAGCAGTCTATCTCCAAGGCTCATAGTGGTTCTAATGTGAGCAGATCTGCCACATAATGTGCATACAACAAATCTACTTGGATAGCAACTACCGCAAAGATGCTCGCCAGTAACTGGATCTATTAATGCTTCATTATTTGGAAACCCATTATGGCAGTCACTACATATGAAATAATGAAGTTTCTTGCATCTGTCACAAACTGTATTATTGTTAAATAATCTCCATGACATTGTTGTTATTGAATACAATGTTCTATTACAGTGAGAACATGTAAACTTAGAACATTCTAAACAGCTATTGCAAACCCATACACTATTCCTGGTATTGGAGCCTTCTAAATATTTTCCATGAGGTTCAAAACTCCATAATCCACAACCGTGGCATCTATGAAAATGTTCACCATCCACTATTTGCTTTGCACACTTAATGCATATTCTAGGGCCGACAATGCTTCTTTCGAAATCACTACGACTAATACTTAAATCATTGTTTAAATCTAATAAGCTAGGAGTAAGGACAACGCTACTATCTCTCCTTCCCACCTCTCCATTGCATATCCGGCAATTAAAAGAACATCCATAGCAACCAATTATTAGATTGGCTTTATTGCTTGGGTCGATTGTCTCTGCTGTAACAGTAGAGCATGACTCACTTCCTATTCGTGGGGCACATGGTTCATCTGTCATATTGATTCCCCTTATTTGGAAGCTTGAATTCATAATATTTTCAGCCATGCTGTCAATTATGTTTCTTGTTGTTCTTGTTAGGTATTCTCTATTTGGCATGATTTTCTCCTTTGCTATTTGATGTTTTTAACACTTCTTCTTTGCAAGAATCACATAGTGAGCAGTCTTCAAATCCAGAAACATAATTCCATAGCTTTCCACCATTGTCAATTTCACTTTTGTTGCACATAGAGCAATGGTCGGTAGCTTTATTGCCTTGGTTTAATTTAAATTCTTGATAGCATTTATAGCACAGGCTCACGTTAAAAAAATCATCACAATAAATTGTTGCCGGCACTGACATGCAGTATTTACATGATATTCCACCAGAATTTAGATATGAGTGGCATTTAGGGATGCCTTCATTATCGGGACATGATGTATCTATGGATTTATTATCATGATTCTTGCTTATCTTGTAGTTATAGCTACATCCATAGTCATTATAGCAACCATAGTCTAGATAGTCATATTGATATGCTGTTACAAGTTTTGTTGTTTTCTTTTTAGTTAAAGTATCATTGGAATACCAAAGACCACCCTCTTTTATCCATTGCCCAAATTTACATATATTCCCATTTTTATTAAGAAATATGAATCTACTGCCTTGTGTTGCAGCTTTAAATAGTCTCCTTATTTTAATAGATGAAAGGTCATTGAAGCTTAACTTGCTTACTATTTTGTGTATAAACATTTGAGAATCACTATATTCTTTGTTGTTTTCAAAACTAGACATGCGTCCATTGTGAGCAAGGACTGTATTAAATAAGCCTTCAGTTGAAGATAGGTCATCCAATTTTTCAGATAGTGGAAATGGATGACAATGGGATTTTTCTTTACCTCCACTAGTTGCTATCCTGAAGTGATAAATTACTGATTGGTTTGATAGATATTCACCTTCTTTATTTATTGATAATAGGTAGTCAAGTGATATCCCTTTTTCGATCATGACTTTCTTTTTGCCATTTGTGGTATATGCAATTCCAATTCCATCAGGATTTCTTTTTGATGCTTCTGTTAATATATCAGAAGTAGGTAGTTTTGCTTTGCTATGCTTGTATATTATCACACACATATTACACCTCATTTAGCTATTTATGATTGAAGTTTTATTGCGTCTATCTCTAGACTGTATCATTTCCAACACTATATCCCGATCTCTTTTTTTCATTTTATTGATAACATCTCTAATGGTGGATGTTTTTGTAATTTTATCATTTTTGCACTGCTTGATAATTGCATGCGTTAGTAGTATCAATCCCTTAAATGATATTGGGCTAAGGGTTCCTCTCCACAACCTAATTTCTGTTGTATGGACTCCAGCGGTGTTTACTGCTTGATATCTTCCACATGATAAATGACCATTGATATAGTCAGACCAATTTCTTTTAGCTTCTACCCATGTGTCTTGACGATCATTTAAGCAAACTATGTCCTTTATTTTGGGATTTTTATGGCAATAATTGAACTCTTCCCTTTTTGATATTATGGACAATTCCTTCCAGTTCTTATTGAAAAAATTAACTAACTTAATCCTGTTAGTAACAAATTGCTTTGACGGGTTCCTTTTTGAGCATGGTTTTCTATAATAGCTATTATTAAAGTGAACATGGAGCCCACAGGTTGATGGACTATGGGATGACGCACCACTTTTAGATAGGAATTTTAGTATATCATCCCATGGCATAGACATAAATCGTTCTATATGCATTGGATGTGTAACTATTTCAAATCCTCCATCATTAAGTGATCCATCTTCTTTTAAATAAAAATTATTTCCATTGTTTGAGAAAATATTAACTAAATGATTGGCTATTCTATCGCTCTCGTCTCCACATTCAACTTCGAGTTCTATTCCAATAAATAAACCCCTTTTCAGTTGATTTTGGCGTATCAATGCCCCATTTCTAGTGTGGAACAGGGGGATGGGTTTAAAGCTATGGTGCCTTATTGTTTCGTTGCAATAATGATGATTAAAGCAATCTCCTTTGCAATAAAATGCTCTACACTTATCACAATATTCCACATTAGATGATTTACATTGACACCCACAAGAGCTGCAAGTTGAAACATATTTCTCTGCACATTGAATACAACATACTGAACCGACATCATCATTTAAATAGATATGGCTTAATAGGCTTGGAACTATTTCCTTCTGGCAAAAATGACATTTTTTAATATATCTACATTTACATCTATTACAGATATAAATGTTATATTTTTGGTCTATTAAGTGAAGACATGTGGTTGACTTGCATTTATAGCATTCATTTGTTTCTTTTTTGATCCTAATTTTATTACTAGATAGTGTCATATTTTAATCCTCCTTATCATTTTAGATATGCAATCTTTGTGCATATAATAAACAAGAACAATAATTGTTATTATGTCACAATACCAAAATTCAGATGATCCTGAAATCAGGGATTTGAAATTAGACTCTATTTTATCCATTGCAGGATTTTTATTTATAGCATCAACCTTAATGCTACCCCTGATTTCTATTCCATTGCACAGCTCACTATATGAATATATTCCCTTCTGTATTTTAAGATAATCATTGTATGACATATTGTTTCTTTTCCAGTTCCATATTGAGTTAAACAGGTCTATTACTCCTAATGGGAATATACTTCTATATGTAGCTTTCAATTTATTCATATTATCACTCCTTAAATGTTAAATGGAAAAGCAATCCAAGTCCTGATAATATTAAAAATATCATTAGACCTATTCCTGTGAAATTCCAAAAATCTCCCATATTACACCTCGTTGCTATTGATTAGTCTCTGGATTTCCTTTTCAAATCTATCTGCACTAAATTGGGGATTATCGTCCTCAAATAATGCAATAAAGCCAGATTTAAGCATATCTATGACAGAGTCAATCTTAACTCCATCTATTGCTTGTTTTTGAGCCAATGCTATTATTTTAGCTATTTTCTTATAATCTTTTTTAGTCATCATGACCTACTCCTCCTTTATTGTTGTTTCCTGAAATAATTTTCTTCTTTTCCAGGTCTATTATTCTAATATCGGTATAAACAATATAACCTCTTGGTTGTGAGATGTAATGATCGTTCTTTGCCTTAGCAGCTTCTGTTAATGAGTTTGTTTTTAAAATAACCTTTAGAGTTCCATCTGAATCCGTGGGAATGTATGCTACAGCATACCGTAGTTTCTTATTACAATTATTACAATTATTACAATTACACATAATCACTCTCCTTTTAGAGATTTTGCTAAATTGATACATATGTCTCGATTAAAATCTTTTTTAAATGTCAATTCTCTTATTCCTATATTTCCTTTAAGGGCGAAAAGCTCATGTTGTCCAGATTTAATAACTTCGAAACATTCTTCACTCAATACTAGATTTTCTTCATCCTCAAATAACACTACAAAAACCTTTTCTCCTGGCTTTATGAAGTCAATATAATTATCACAAGCCATAAACCCAGTGTGCTTTTCTATGTTTTTAGTAAGTTTTTGACTATTGTAACTATTACACTTAGGCTTTCCAGTCCCTGGGAACATTGCTTTATAGTTTATTTTAGAACAAGCAGCAACATCATTCCCTCTAGCTTCATGTTCATAATGGACAGGAAAATAGTCTTTGTTGCAGTTTCCAATCATTTGTTCTCTATAACTCATCTTGCTCTCCTTATAAAAAGGTTCACTTATATAATATGCAATTCCTATACCAAAATTGCAAGTCCTTGAAAATAAAGGATTTACAATTTCAGGATCTTGCAAGGTTACACTTTTTTTATTTAAAATTGTTTCCATTTGACCCATTTCAGGATTTCGTCCCCAAAAACTGTATCCAAAAAACACATTCCCTTTTGGATTTGAGGATTTTGAGGATTTCTTGCCTGGGCGTATATGATTTTCTGCAATTTTGTCCCTTTTCCAGTTTTGCCCCACAAACCCACTCAGAACGATAAAATCATTTTGGTATTTGAATACTGAAATGTCAATTATCCTTGAAATATTATCAATATTATCAATATTATCAATATTATCAATATTATCAATATTATCATATATGTAATATTTCACATCATCATTCCACAGCTGGAAGTCATTCCACAGCTGGAAGTCATTCCATAAGATATATTTTGTTTTTAAGTTTTTATTCCGTCACCTATTAAAAAATTATATCAATTAAAACTTATAAGATGATTTATAGACAATAAAAAACACGGAACCAAGGAATATTGCATCCCGTTGGTTCCGTGTTGTTAATTGTTTTGTTTTTAAATATTCTCCTATATTACTTTTCTTAAAACAATTATTGCTATGAAAACTATGACTTGATATATTATCATTATTAAATTCTCCTTTAATATCTTATGGTTTGACGACATTCTTCACAGATATATTCTTTTACGAATTCATCATATTTCAATTCGACTTCTGAGCTTGGAAGTCCGCATAGGTAGCAAAATTTATTGGCAGTATAACCACGCGAGACTTCCGCAAAACTTTTTTCATCATATTTACTATCCAGATAATAATCATCTACTAGATTATATCTGATGAGCGAATTATTTGAATAATATAATCCCTTGGATTTAATCCAATTTCCGAATTTCGTTACCTTGCCGGATGTGTTCATTATTATCAGTCTATTTTCGTCAGTGATAATATTCAGTAACATCCGAATTTTCGGATTTAATAAATCCTCGAATTTGAATTTTGACAAAACTTTACTAATAAATATCTGCGTATCTGAATATTGTTTTGATCCGGCATAATCAAGGAAGTGTCCATTATGAGCGACGACGGTATCACATGATAATTCTATTTCGCAAAGTTT
>Ga0265297_10001051_pt1 | contig 69107 bp, 76 predicted proteins | sample Munlanlwell13791_FD_192502 | JGI IMG/M metagenome (GOLD analysis project Ga0265297, IMG submission 192502) | Leachate microbial communities from a municipal landfill in Southern Ontario, Canada - Leachate well 137-91 | ecosystem: Engineered > Solid waste > Landfill > Unclassified | place... | reverse complement strand
AAGCCGATGTTCGTGGTCCCGGCCAAGACGATCAAGAAGTGGAAAAGGGACATCCTGACGCTGTTCCCGGACGCCAAGATCATCGATCTGGGAGCCCTGTCGGCCGACAAACGGACCAAGGCCCTGCATGACCTGTCCAACACGAACGCCGACTACGTCCTGGTCTCCACGGAAGGATTCACGAACATCAAGCTGCCGGCGGACGTCGAGAGCCGGTATATCGACGACGTGCTGAATGAACACGTCGACGATCCGGGCGTCAAGGGCCGCGCCCGGGCGACTCTCCGGGAGCGTGTAGACCGCCTCAAGGCCATCCTGGAGGAAGAGAAGCGGGACACTCGTCTGACCTTCGACAAGCTCGGCATCGATATGATCGTCGCCGACGAGGCCCACGCCTACAAGAACATCGGCATCCGCAACAAGCTGGTCAAATTCGGGCTGGGCAAGGGGTTCGGCGTCAATACCGGCAGGAGGGAGACCGGCAGAGTCGATTCGCAGGGTGAACCGATCACGGAGGAGACAGTCTCCCTGATGTCGGCCCGGGCCTACGACTTCAGATTCAAGAGCAACTATGTCCTGGAGCACAACAACAACCGGAACATCTTCCTCCTGACGGCTACGCCGACGCCGAACAAGCCGATGGAGATCTACACGATGATCCGGCATCTCTCCCGGGACATCTTCCACGAGTACGGCATCCTGTCGGACCAGGACTTCTCGGACACCTTCTTCAAACTGGGCTCGGTGAAGGACCAGGCCAGGAACAGGGACCGCCAGATCCTCAAGGCGATTGTCAACGCCCAGGAGCTTCGCGGCATCCTCAATCGGTACGTGGACAAGATCCCGATGGAGCAGATGCCGTGGATCACCATCCCGCGAGAGAACGTCATCGAGCACGTCTTCGAGCGGCCGGACGCCTATCAGGCCATTGCCGACGACCTCGACCAGAGGCGAAAGAACCTCCCCCGTCACCCCACCACGGGCGACGACACACTCGTGGGCCTCTATACCGCGGGCCGCGCCGCCAGCGTCGATCCCCGGCTCTACGGCGGCGAGCACGCGGCGCCGGCGGCCATGACGGACGTCCGCAGCTACGACGCCGAGGACGACAAGATCCAGTTCAGTCTCGACAACATCGTCAAGGTCCACCAGGAGAATCCCAACGCCGGCCAGCTTCTCTTCCTCGACGCCGCCGGGCACCAGCAGGTCGAGCGCGGCCATTTGACCGAAGATCTGCACTCCGAGATCAAAAACGACCTGATCAAGCAGGGATTCAAGGCGACGGAAATCGCCATCATCAACGGCAACGTCGTGACCAATCCCAGGACCGGCCGGGAATCGGCCTCCGGCGACCGTGACGCCAAGAAGCAGGAGATCGCCGACGCCTACAACGAGGGCCGAATCAAGGTCGTCATCGGAACCACGAGCAGCATGGGCGAGGGGATGGATTTACAGATCAAGACCACGGACATCTACCACGTCGACATCCCCTACACGCCCGGGGCGTTCCGCCAGCGAAACGGCCGGGCCATCCGCTACGGCAACGAGAACGACCAGGTCAACGTCCATTACATGCTGATGAAAGGGACGTTCGACGCCCTTTCCTTCGGGATCGTCTCGCACAAGAAGGGCTGGAACCAGGCCCTCTGGGAGAAGGAGGTCGCCGAAGAGATCAGCACCGAGGAGGAGATGGCCGAAGGCGCTATCCCCCGCCAGGAGCAGATCCTGATCGAGCTGGAGAGGGACCCGGTCCGCAAGCAGTACCTAATCCTCTCCTTCCAGTACCAGCGGCTCCAGGAGGAACGCAACGAGCTGTTCCAGATGCAGCGGACGATCCGCGATCGGCTCAACCGCGCCCGGGTCCTGCTGGCCGAACGCCAAGAGATCTTGAAGGGCCAGCAGAAGCGTCTGGGAGAGCTGAAGCCCAAGGAGACCATCAAGGACGAGGCGGAACGCCAAGCGACCTTCGAAAAACAGAAGAAGGTTCTGGAGAACAGCATCGAGATCTCTGAGGACAAGCTCAAGGAGGTCCGTGAGCAGATCGCCAAGTTCGAGGCCCGCCAAAAGGACCTTACCGCCCAGGAACAAACAGCCGAGGCGCAGCTTCAGGACTTCCGACGCCAGCATGTGGACGACAGGGGCGAGATTGTCGTCGCTTCGGGAGGCGGCCCCGCCATGCAGAGGTTCGAGATTGCGGCCCCGCCCTCCGAGACCCTGGGCCAGGAGAAGGATCGCTACCGCCGCGTTTTTCGCAAGGCCCCGCGGATTCGAGGCAGCCGTCTGCGGATGGTGGACGTCGCGGACGCCGTCGATCCCGAGACCCTCGCCGAATGGGCGGCGGACCCGCTCTACACGGACCTGGCGCACAAGGTCCACCGGGCGTTCCGCCGGATCGTGGACAAGATCGGGGCCAAGCTGCCGGACAGGAAGTTGCGGTTCTTCGGGTTCATGTTCAGCCGCAACGTGGCGGGCCTGCACGTCCTGGGGTCCTACGTCGGCGCCAGAAACAGCCAGATCCTGATGAACGTCCCGGGCCTCTGGTGTTCGTCGGACCTGTCGGCCGAGGACTACCCCGAGCGGATGGCCGGTCAGATGGTCGCCACGATGATGCACGAGATCACCCACCAGTCGACGCGGGAGCACACGGAAAAGTACGCGGGCCTCTTGACCCGATTCAACGGCATGACGATCCTGGAACAGGCCAGGGCGACCCGCGCGATCGCGGCAGTTTTGAGGAAGGTCGGATATGAAGAACTCGATCGGAAATTCAACAGGCAGTACTCTCAATCGGTCCGAGCTGATCTTCTTAGGCAAATTGGAAGCCGCCAGGAAATTGCCGAGCCAGGCGAGCCAGGTCGAAAAGGTGTGGCTGGCCCAGGGCAGGAGACAGGGCCTGGACGTCGAGAAGGTGGTGAACGTCCTGAACAAGCTGGAGGCGAAGTTTCGCCGGGAACACCCGGACCGGCTCATGCCGTCCCCGGGGCCCGAGGCAGCGGCCAGTACAACGAGATCGACATAGGCCGGATCAAGACGACTCCGACTTCGCAGGGGCCCGCCGGTAAGCCCGTCGCCCCGCGGGAGATCGTGGACTTCATCCGGCAAAAGTTCAAGTTGCCCGTCCGGGGCAAAGCCACGCACCGCACGAAGGTTCGAGCAGGCTGGTTCGATCCCAGGGCGGTCGGCGTCCGGATGGTTGACCAGCAGGCGATCGGCACCGCCGTCCACGAGATGGGGCACTATGTTGACTGGCACCTCGAGAAGCGGTGGAGCGCCAAACCCCCGTCGTCGGCGATTCGCCAGGAACTGCTGGCTCTGGGCAAGGCCCTGTACGGCCAGAAGCAGCCGCCCGGCGGCTACAAGAGCGAGGGCTGGGCGGAGTTTCTGCGGATCTACCTGACGGATGACGACGCCCAGACCAAGGCCCCCGCCCTGTACAAGTTCTTCACGGAGACTTTCCTGCCGGGTCGCCCCAAGATGGCGGCGAACATCGCCGCCGTGCGTCAGATGGTGGACGCCTACCGGCAGCAGGGGGCGGAGGCCCGGATCGAGGCCCAGATCAGCCGCAAAGAGGACAAGGGACCGTTGGGCGAGCGGCTGCGCAAACGGTGGCGCAAAGCCGTGGGCAACTGGGTCGATGAACTGGACGCCCTGTGGCAACTCGGCAAAGCGGCCGAAGAGCAACTCGGGCGCAAACTGGAGCCGGCTGAGCATCCGGGCGAGCTGGCACGGGCGTTCGCCAGCAAGGCGCCGGCCAAGGCCCGGGAATTCGTGCTGACGGGCACGACCGATCTGGCCGGCAACAAGAAGGGCGGCAGTCTCAAGGACGCCCTGTCGGGGATCGATCGAAAGGACATGGCCGCCTTCACGCGGTGGATCTACGCGAAGGAGGCCCTCTATCGCTGGAGCCAGGGCAAGAATCCCGGCATCAGCCAGGCGGATGCCCAACACGTCTACGATCGCGGCGCCCAGAACGCCGCGTGGCAGAAGGCCGCCGACGCCGTGACGCAGTGGAACAACGACCTGCTCGATTACCTCGTCGAGGCGGGGGCCCTGGACTCTTCCCTGCGGGACACGCTGCAAAAGGCCCCGGTCTACATCCCCCTGATGCGGGCGTTCAACGAGGGGGAGCTGCGGGCTCCCGGCGTTGGCACCGGCCGCGGGCCCGTCCAGGGCGGCAAAGCGATTCGCCGGATGCACGGGTCGGGCCGGCAGATCCAGGATCCCTTCGACAGCATGATCCAGCAAGCCGAGCGGTTCTTCACGATCGCCCACAAGGCCGTCGTCGCCAAGAGCCTCTACGACATCGGGACCAAGGTCCCCGGCATGGCCGGCGTCCTCTGGAAGGTCCCGGCCCCGATGCAGAAGGTCGAGTTTGAGGCCGAGCGGATCCGCAAGGACATTCAACGGGTTGTCGTCAAGCATCTCGGGGTCGATCCGGATCTGATGGACCGGGAAGGGCCCTGGGACGATCCCATTACCCTGTGGCTCAACGACATCGACTACCGCGGCAAGGACAACATCGTCGGCTTGACGATCGGGGCCAAGAAGGAATGGTTCGAAGTCGATTCGGATCTGTATCGGGCGATCCAGGGTCTGGACGTCTATTCGCTGCCGGGCTTCTGGCGGCTGTTTGCCATTCCCACGCGGGCCCTGCGGATGGGGGCCACCGCCCTGAACCCGGCGTTCGGCCTGGTGCGGAACTTCATTCGCGACGGTCTGACGGGACTGGTGACGGGCGAACACGCGCGGCTCGGGCCGATCTCCTCTGCCAAGGGCGTCGTCAAGGACATCGCCGGTTCGGAGTCGGCCCGGCGGTTCAAAGCTCTCGGCGGCAAGATGGCCAGCCAGCTCCTCAACGACCGCATCGCCACCCAGAGGCTCCGCGACGAGCTGACGGGCAACTGGGCCATCAAGACCGCCAAGCACCCGATCGAGGCCCTGCGGGAACTGTTCGGGATCTCCGAGCAGGGATTCCGGATCGAGGAGTTCGAGAAGGCGTACCAAGAAGGCTCCAAACGCTACGGCGCCGGGACGCTCTCGGCCTCGATCTACGCTTTGAACGCCGCCCAACAATCGACGGTCAACTTCACGCGACACGGGCGGATCGCCAAGATCCTCAACGAGATCATCCCGTTTTTCAACGCAGCGATCCAGGGCCCTGTCGTCATCTTCGAGGTGGCGCGCCGCAATCCAAAACGGTTCTTCACCACGAGCCTGGTCGGTTTGACCCTGCCGGCCGTCGCCCTCTGGGCGCTGGCGCAGCGGGACGAAGACGACGAGGACTGGTATGGCAAGCTGTCCGATTTCGAGAAGGCCAGCTATCTGCACTTTCGCGTGCCCGGCACGCAGAAGATCGTGCGGATTCCGATCCCCTTTGAACTCGGCTACGTCTTTCAGGCCCTGCCGGTGGCGGTCCTGGACCAACTGTGGCGCGAGGATCCGGCCCAGGTCAAGGACATCGTCGAGATCGCGGCCCGCCAGATCCAGCCGTTCGACTGGCCGGCGTTTGCCGGTCCTGCCGTCGAGGCGATTCTGACGAACAAGGATTTCCGCGGGATTCCGATCGAAACGGAGGCGATGAAAAACATGCTGCCGGGGGACCGGGTGCGGCCCTATACGACAAAGCTGATGCGGTACATCGGGGCCAAAACGAACCTCTCGCCCGTGGTCCTGGAACATCTGGTGGATGGCTACAGCGGCGGCATGTATCGGCGGCTGGCCCGGACGGCGGACCTCGCGACGGGCAAGGCCCAGGCCGCCGAGGCGGCGGATATCCCCGTGGTCGGAACGCTCTTTGTCCGCCAGAGCGAGCGGCCGAATGAGGGGCTCGACAAATTCTACGAGCGGCTCGACCTGCTGAATCAGAAGGCCGGATCCAAGAAGGCGACGGGCGCCGAGTTGGCCGAGCGGCACGAGTACAACGTCATGACGCGCCAGCTCGCCAAACTCCGCAAGAAGACCCAGGCCGAAGGCGCCAGCAAGGACGAGCGGAAGAGGGTTTTCGCGGAGATGGACGCGATCACCCGCCGGGCCCGCAAGCTCACTCAGGAGGGCGCCTCGCCCAAGGACATTCTTAGCCTGATCGCCGAGAACACCTACGCCGGGAACAACAAACCCCATAAGGGCCAGGAAGATCTCGTCAAAACCTTGATCGAGCAGTACAAACAACAGAAGGGCCATCGCCCGAGTCCGGCGGATCTAAACCGGGCCCGGCGTCGGGCGACTCAAAAGAAATAACGAGCGACGCGAGGAGCGAGGCGCATGACCGAAGACGAACGGTTCGAAGTAGTCTGCAAACCCTGGATGGAGCGGATCGAGAAGGAGGCCAAGGACAAAATGGCCAAGATCGAAAAGGATGCGAAAGAGACGAATACCCAGATCCTGCATATTTTGAAGGGCAAGGACGGCGACCCAGGCCTGGTGGACGATGTTCGCACGATCATGCAGGCCCGCGCCGGCTGGGGCAAGCTCGGATGGATCGTCCTGGGCGCCACGGCGACTCAGATCGTCCTCTTGTTGTTCAATGTTCTGCGAGCCCGCGGGGAGTAGTTGAGAAAAAATGCAATCCGCCACATTTCTTCATCTACATGCGGGACTCCACAAACGCCTTCATCCGTAGGGGTGCTTGCGCGGCATTACTGAATCGAAGGAGGGTACCTATGGAGAATGATAGAACAGACCACTCCGCTGTGCCGTTAGATGCCACCATCCTCGAAATCGACCAAACGCTCCGCCAGATCAACGACGAGCTGTACGCTTGCGCGTTGCTGAGGCAGATTCGGCAGCGGCTTGAGCTTCGTCGGCGCGTGCGGCTGTTTCTGCAGGTACGATCTGTCGATAGCGGCGTACAACCGCCGCCTCGCTGGGCGTGAGCGCATCGATCGCCTTTTCCGGGATTCTCGACAACGTGTGTCGCACCAGTCCCAGCAGCTCCTCCGGGTCCTGGTCGTTTTCCTCGACCTGGCGCGTCCGGTCCACCTGTTCCTGGGGCGTCAGGGAGTCGAACAGCATCAGGCCGACCGACAGGGGGCCTTTGAGCCCAAAGTTGTTTCGGTACTTCTGGAGGATCGCCTCGGCGGCCGCCGTCACGACCACGGTGGTTCTGATTTTTTTGCTTTTCGTCTTTTTTGCCATGTCCATAAAAATATTCCCCTTCTCACCCTTCGTGCAACTCTAAAGCCACACTGGACTTAAATTATGACGCGTCATTTGCCTCACATGACGCGGCGACAAATTATGCCGCACAACGCTTGACAACCTCTAACGCATGCGGTAGATAACAGTTCGTCGATGGGCGATGTTGGGATGGACACTCATCGAGGGAGCCAGGGGGCTCCGAAGGCGAGTCGCGACGCGGCTGCCACCGCGAGGGCGATGCAAGAGGCAACAGTATCTGAATCGCATCCCTGGAATGAACGGATCGGGACAAGCCGATCCACGAGAAACAGCCTGCTTCCGTGCAGGATTGTAGAATAGCAGATTGCAGATGAGGAATCAATAGAAAAACGTCTCTCGGCGGACTCGGTCTGCCGGGACTTTGCGGAAAGGGCAGTCTGGGGCGGGTTCGACTCCCGCCGTCCGCCGTGTGTGACGCGAAACCCGTCGCGTCACCACCTTAACTCCGGGCGATGCCAGCCGGCGTTCGGCTGGCGTCGCCTTTAGGGTGGGGTTCTTTGACAACTAGCGCCGAGGTGACTAAGGCCAATACGAGGAGTGAAACACGACAGTCTTGCGACGTTCGACGTCAGCCGTTACTCTCTTTGTCGGCTTGCAGGGGCCGACGGAAAGTAGAGGTGTGTCATGCAACAGTCGATCGCAAGCTGTTTTCAACTCTATCTGGCTCGGGCCGATCTGCGGCCGTCGAGCGTTCGGTTCAAGGAGCAGGCTCTCAAGTACTTCGTTCGATGGTTTGGCGACCTACCGGTCGATCAAGTGACTCCGGCGGTCGCCGAAGACTATCGGACGCTGCTGGCCACGGAGGGGCGGTCCAAGAGTTGCGCCAATGGATACCTGGCCAACTTCAAGCCGTTTTTCGTGTGGCTCCAGCGCCATGGCCGCATCGTCGCAAATCCGTTCGACGGCGTGCGGGCCTACAAACTGGCGGAACGGCAGAAAGAGACGTTCACGCGCTCAGAACTCGTTCGGCTCCTGATTGTGAGCGACGATCTGTGGCGCATTCGAATCTGTCTCGGCCTGCTCGGTTGCCGCCGCGGCGAGATGCTGGCCGTTGTGGTGTCCGATGTGCACCTGGACCATCCGAAACCGCATGTCCTGTTGTCGGAGAAGAAGGCGAGCCATCGTCACTACGCCTGGGCCATCAAGAACCACGCGATTCGCTACGTGGCGTTGCCCGAGACCATGCGGTTCGACGGGCTGACCATCGAGCTGCACCGGCTGATCCGCGAGCGGATCGCGTCGTTGCCGGCCGATCAGCCGTACGTGTTCCTGGAAGACAAGTACGCACACCGATGTGCGGGCCATGTGGTCGTGTACGATCCGACAGGCAATTTCCAGCGGATGTTTCGCAGTCTGCAACGACGAGCCCAGATCTCGAATCTTCGGAGGTACCACGAACTCCGCGCGGCGTTTGCCACGGCGATGATCGACGCGCAGGGAATCGCCCGAGCGGCCAGAGCCCTGGGACACAAGAGCGTGCAGACGACCCAGGCCTACGACCGGAAATCCAGAATGTCGCTTGTTGAAGAAATCAACAAAATGGCCGAAAATTGTTATACGTCTAACGTCCTATAAGATATGTAATGGGTCGCGCTATGGGACGCCTTTGGAGGCTTATAAGTCATTTTATGCGTCGGCCCCCAAGCCTCTACTTTCGGGGAGTCGGGCCATCCGCGACTCGCTCGGCTCCCCCTTTTCTCCTCTTGTGAATACCCGCCCGACACTCCTTGCCCCTCCATGGCCTCATTCGGGCGGGGCCATTCCCCCGCAGCGCGTCCTCGGATCCGCTGCGGATCACCATAGGGGCCCGGACAGTGGCACACGGGGAGCCTGAAAAACCCCGCCTGCAGCGAGTAGGCTCCGCTGCTGACAGCCGCCCGGGCCCGGCATCTTTTCATCCCGCTCACGGAGGCTTTCGGCGAAGATACAGCGGGGGCACTCACGCCCGCCAGTCTGGAACCCGAGGCCTCCCGCTCTCATTCTTTGACGTGGCCAGTGACAAGGATGATCCACAAGGGCAAGGATGTCCTCATTTGCGGCCGAGCCGCTCCCGCGCATCGCCCTCCTCAGCAACGGAGCGGCCGGCCGCATCGTCAACTGGGCGCTCCGGCGGAATCGACAGGCGCCTGCCCCGATCTCGCCGCCGGAGCGTTTCTTTTTTTGATTCGGCAAGGGTGGCGGGGCGCATGACTCTCCCCGCGTCGAACACCGCCACCCTCATTATCCCCCCTCAGAGAAAGGACACTCGTATGGGTCGCAGACGAATCCCTAAGGAGAAGAAGCAGAAGCGCGTGACCGTGAAGCTCATCGCCCGCAAGGTCGGTGACAAGGTGACGGAGCCCTACAAGATCATGGAAGACATCGTCAAGACCGATCGGGCGGATCTCAAACCGCTTAAGATCGGGATGGCCTGGCGGCTCGGCTGGCGGGCGGACCTGGACGGGGTCCTGACCCTGGGCCAGTGCCGCAAACGCGGCGACCTCGATCGCGAACTGGACGACTACGACATCATCGTCCTGTTGAACGCCGAGGCGTTCCCGACCCTCAAGCCCGAGGAGAAGCAGCGGCTGATCTACCACGAGCTGATGCACGCCCAGATCGTCACGGACAATGAGGGCTCGCCCAAGACGAACGATCGCGGCCGGATCGTCATCCGGATCCGCAAGCACGATGTGTCGGCCTTCAAGGCGGAACTGGCCAAGTATGGCGACGAGGACCTCTCCGAGATCGCCAAGGGCCGAATCGAGGACGCCAAACGCCCGCTCCTTCAGGAAGCGGAAACCGAGACCCAGTGATCCGACGGCGAACGCCGGACCTGTGTTTCAAACCCCCCACCCACCTTTTCAGAAAGGAACATCATGGCAGAGCCCGAAGCTGTCGAAACAGTCACCCCTCCCCCAATCCCCGGCGAAGAGACGATCTCTGAGCCCAAAGCGTTGCCGACGGTCGAGAGGATGCATAACACGGTCGAGCACCTCGAGAAGAAGGCCGCCAAGGTCCAGGCCGAAGCGGATCGACTCCGTGCGTTCCTGATCGCCCTGGAGAAGGCGCCCGACGTCATTCCGGCTTTCGAGGCCTGGGCCCAGGACATCTTTCGCTGAGCTGCCTGGTGGATGGCGGGGGCTCATCGTCAGCCCCCGCCCTGGAGAAACCCTCTGCATGGAAGGAGCCGATCATGCCCTCTGAACACCCCCTGGTCACACGCAAGAAGCAGCGCATCCTCGAGAAGAAAGCGGAACTGTCCGAGCTGAAGATCCGGTGCGAGGTCCTGGAACGCGGAATCGCCGAGGATGAAGCCGATCTCGAACTGGCCAGGACCAAGCAGAACCGACGGAAGAAGACCCAGACGCCGCAAACGTCCGGCTCGGGGTCCGCCCAGACGGAGCATTGAGCATGGACGCCATCGATCTGAACGAGGAACGTCGAACCGAGGAACGCCGGGCTGAAAAGCAGGAACGGGCGGACGCCCAGGCCGGCATCGTTCTGTGCCCGACCTGCGGGCGGCGGGTCGCGGCCGACGACCTGCGGCACTGCGACGGGACGAACGCCCAGGGCGTCGATTGTCGCCGCAAGGGCTGCCGCTACTGCATCGAAACAGACTCCGCCGGCAATCTCTACTGCTGCCCCGCCTGCGGGCTCGACATCTACCGCGAGTTGATCGAATTCGAAGAGAAATCCCACACCAAGCTGATGGACTGGTACCGCGAACGGATCAAGACCCTGGAGGCACAGTTATGAAGAAGCCCGTCACGAGACAGACGAAGAAACAGCGTGAACAACGGCAACGAGACGACCTGTACCGCCGGGTCTGCGACATCATGGCCGGGGCCTGCCAGGGCGACGATCCCGAACACATGGAGTTCTGGGTGGGCGCCAACATGCTGCCGGCGATCGTTCGCGGCGTCGCATTGCGGCTTTTGCCCAAGGATTACAAGGAGAAGCATGCATATCTGACGAGCATTTACAATGCCGACTCCTATGACAACGCCCTCAAGCTGACGGACTTCCTCTTCGAGCATGGGATTCGAGCATGACAAAGAAGATGACCTTCAATCAGTGGAACGCTGCCCGCCGGCAGCGGGAGAAACTGACGCGACAGGCCCAGCCGGACGACGCCCAACTCCGCGGGCCGTTGCCGGCCGAGAGGTATCAGATCCGCCGGCACAGTATTTACCATGTGAGCATCAACCGAGTCGACCAGGGCAAAGTTCTCTGGCGGATGAACTTCTACGAATCGACGGGCAAGATCTGGTGCGACCCCAACTTCGCCGATCCGCCGGAGCTGGACCTGCCGCGAAAGTGGACGGTCGCGGACGTGGTCGCGGCCCTGGCGAAACTGGATGGAATGGAGAAGCACGATGAGCAAGGATGAACTGCTGGCCAAGATCCGGGAGGGGCTGAAGGACCTCGTTGACCTCATTGACCGGATTGACGCCCCATCGACCTCTGTGTCCTCTGTGGCGAAAGAGCCTTGTCCCACCTGCACGCAGAAGACCAAAGACGGCGTCTGCGGCAAGCCGGCCGTGGCGGTCCTGCACTGGCCTGGCAGCGATCCTCTGTACGTCTGCGAGGGGCACAGGGACTGGGCCAAGGCGACGGCCAGGGCCCTGGGCTTCGTCCCGCATTTCGAGGAGATCCGGCAATGACCCCCGCACCCGAGCCCGGCATCTATCCCGGCGTGCCGTACGCCGAGTACGCCCAGTGGGATGCCGTCAACAGCTCTTTCCTCTGGCGGCTCCGCACGCGGAGTCCCCGCCATGCCCAGTACGAGAGGGAGCACCCCAAGGACCCGACGCCGGCGCTGAAGTTCGGCATCCTGCTGCACCTGGCGGTCCTGGAACCCGCCCGATTCGACGAGAGCACGATCGCCGAGCCCGAGGACGCCCCGCGGCGGCCCAGCCAGCGACAGCGGGACGCCAAGAAGCCCTCGCCCTCGACGATCGAGTCGATCGAGTACTGGGACGAGTGGGAGGAGAAGGCCGCCGGAAAGCTGGTCGTGACGGCCGGCGACAGCGAGAAGGTCCGCGAGATGGACAGGGCCATCCGCATCCAGCAGTGCTCCGGCTACGTCACCGGGGGCCGGGCCGAGGTCTGCCTGGTCTGGCAGGACAAGGACACGGGGATCCTCTGCAAGGGGCGGCTCGACTACCTGCACGAAGGCTGGGACGTGGCGATCGTGGACTTAAAGACCACGGAGGACGCCTCCTACGACGCCTTCCAGCGGGACATCTACAGCTACGGCTATTTCCAGACGGCGGCGTTCTACATGGACGGTTACGAGGCGATCACGGGCGTGCGGCCGAAGGTCTTTACCTGGCTGGCCGTCGAGAAGGAGCCGCCCTACGTGGCCAAGCCCTGGGACGCCGACGAGCGGCTGACGATCCGCCCCGGACAGGCGAGTTACAGCGAGGCCCTGGAGCGGTACGTCGAGTGCGTCGCCAAGAACGAGTGGCCCGCCTATGGGGACGGGCCCGGAGTCCTGGGCCTGTCGCCCTGGGCGCTGAGACGAGAAGGATTCGATCTGATGCTTGCCGGAGCGGAGAAAGGAGCCTGACCGTGTTGTACCGCAACGATGGAATGCCCATCGAGGATCCAAACGAATTTGCCCAACAGGAAGAGTGCGCCTACCAGTTCCTCAGCGGCGCCGTGGACGGCCTGGCCGACCGACAGATATGCCGCGGAGCCATTCTGATGGCTTTGACGCGCCTGCAATTCGAGCAGAACAGCAGCATGGTCCTGGAAATGGTGCAGAAGATGCTGGAGGACGGGAATGGCTGAGAACGAACTGATCGTTGCCGAGAAGCTCAATCCCCTCGATTTGTTCACCGGACCGGCCATGGACCCTCTGGTGGAGGAGATCCGCAAGCGGGTCCTCCAGCACGTGCCGGACGTCTCGACCGCGGCTGGGCGCAAGGCCGTGGGCTCCCTGGCCTTCAAGGTCGCCTCCAGCAAGGTCATCCTCGACAACCTGGGAAAGGACCTGGTCTCCAACTGGAAAGAGAAGGCCAAGAAGGTCGACGCGGTCCGCAAGAAGATGCGGGACGACCTGGACGCCTTGCGGGACGAGGTCCGCAAGCCCCTGACCGACTGGGAGGAGGCCGAGGCCGTGAAAGAGCGGCAGGCCGAACTCGACGCCCAGTACGATCGGGATTGGGACGAGGCCCACCGGATGCATGACCTGTTCGAGCGGGAGCGGATCGTCCGCCAGAAGGAGGCGGAGCTGGCCCGCCAGGAGGCCGAACGAAAGGCCAGAGAAGAAGCCGAACGCCGCGAGATCGAACGCAAGGAGCGCGAGGAGCGGATCGCCCGCGAAGCCGAGGAACGCACCCAGAAGGCTGCCGCCGAGGCCGCCGAACGCGCCCGACTCGAAGCGGAGGCCGCGATTCAGCGGGAGAAGGATCGCGCCGAACGGGCGGAGCGTGAGAAGCGGGAGGCGGCGGAACGCGCCAAGGCCGAGCAGGAGGCCGCCGTCCGTCGCGCCGAAGAGCGGGCCCGCGAGGCGGCCGAACAAAAAGAGCGGGAACGTCTGGCCGCCGAGAAGGCCGAACGGGAACGGCAGGCCCGGCTCGCTGCGAATAAGAAGCATCGTGAGAAGATCATCGGAGAGATCATTATGGATGTTCTCGGCGTGGCCCAAGACGAGGGGATGAAACTCGACGCCAACGCCGTGTCATCTCTGATCAGCCACGTCAACAGCGGACGCATCCGACACGTCACCATCAACTATTGAGGACAGCATGGACGCAGAACAGACGATTCAAGAACCCCTGGCCGTCGAAGCCGCGGCGATCGTGCCGCAGCGGGAACCCGAGACGACCCTGGCGCCCACGTCGCTGACGCCGGCCCAGATGCTCTCCTTGGCCGTGCAGCAGAACGCCGACACGGCCAAGCTGGAAAAGCTGATGGACCTGCAGGAACGGTGGGAGAAGAACGAGGCTCGCAAGGCCTACGTCGAGGCCATGGTCAAATTCCGGGCCGCTTGTCCGACGATCTTGAAGACCCGCAAGGTGGATTTCACACCGAAGGACAAAGGGCGGGTGAAGTACAACTTCGCCGGCCTGCCCGAGACGGTCGAACAGATCCAGCCGCTAATGGCCGAGTGCCAGCTCTCGGCGACCTGGACAACCGTGGCCCAGAGGGCGGATTGGATCGAGATCCGTTGTGACGTCTCCCACGTGCGGGGCCATAAGGAGTCCATGCAGCTCGGCGGCCCGCCCGACGACTCGGGCGGCAAGAACAGACTCCAGATGATCGCCTCGACGATCACCTACCTGCGGCGAACGACACTGTTCAGTCTGCTGGGCCTGGTCGCCAAGGACGAGGTCGACGACGACGGCGCCGGCGGCAAGAAGAAGCCCGAGCCGGAGAAACCCAAGAGCGCCGAGCTGCTGGACGTCGTCGCCGCCAAACGGCGATTCGGGGCCGTCTGTTGCCAGAAGACTCAGCAGCACGCTCTGCCTCCGGAGGTCCTCAAGGAACTGCTCGCTCAGGCCCAACGGCTCAGCGGCGAAGACTGGATCGGCAAGGTCGCCGACTGGCTCCAGGCGCACGCCGAGATCCGGCAATTTGAGGGCAAGTGGACGGTCGTCCCGCACCTGCAGGGATAGGAGCCCGGAGATGAGCGTCGAAATCAAGGTTCAGACTGATCGGTGCCCTCTGTGCGGCGATGTCGTATCAGGGACCACCTACGTTCGGGAGATCGACGATTCGGCCTTCTTCGCAGGAAAAGCACCGAGCGCCAAGTATGTCAAGACCCTTCGAGTAGAGACCTGCTTGGAACCCGATCTGTGTTCCTGCAATTACCAAAGGGAGATCTGACGTGAGTAGTTTTAACAAGATCCTTCTAATGGGCAATCTCACGCGGGACCCGCAGCTTTCGTACACGCCGTCGGAGACGGCGGTGGTTGACTTCGGTCTGGCCACGAATCGCAAGTGGACCGACCAGTCGGGCAACCAGCGGGACGAGACCTGCTTCGTGGACTGCCGCGCGTTCGGCAAGGTCGCGGAGAACATCAACAAGTTTTTCAAGAAGGGCCGGCCGATCTTCCTGGAAGGGCGGCTGGCTTTCGATTCCTGGACCGCCCAGGACGGGACCAAACGGAGCAAGCACCGCGTGACGGTCGAGCAGTTCACCTTCGTATTCAGCAACAACCAGGGACAGAGCCAGGAATCCGGCGAGCGGCCGGGCGGACCCGTCCCGGACGACGATATACCGTTCTAAGGGAAGCTCTGACATGAGAAGAGAATCAGGAAAACAAGCGGTCCCTGCCACGCCGTTCCTCCTCGGGCTCATGGCCAACCGATGGAAGGGAGCACCCGGGGCACGTGGCAGGACTTACCCGCTGACCCAAGTATAGTCCACGACGCCCTTGTGAGAAAGGAAAAAAACAGATGGCGGAAGAACAGAGCAAGCAGGGATTCAACGAGTGGGCGATTCTCGAGTTGATGGGGCATCGCCGTCTGGCGGGGCGCGTGCAGGATGTCGAGATGTTCGGCACGAGCATGTGCCGGATCGACGTGCCGTCCGATCCGCCGATGACCCAGTTCTATGGCGGCTCCGCGATCTACTGCGTGACGCCGACGACGGAGGGGATCGCCCGAACGCTGGTCGCCCAGGTGCACGCCGAGCCGGTCAGCCGCTACGAGCTGCCGGCGGCGACGCAGGCCCAGCCGATGTGTTGCGACTGCGACCGGGACCTTCCCGCGGGGTCGGCCGTGGTCGTGGTGGGCCCCGGCCAGTTCCGGTGCACCGCGTGCCAGGAGCAGCTCCCCGACGAGGACGACGACAACATCGGCTGCATAGGGCCGGACAAGGACGACTTCGGCAACTGATGGGAGTGGACACAGTGGATACCACAGTCGAAAGCCCGATGAAGGTTACGGCGATCGCGCCCTGGGCGGGGGCCAAGCGCAATCTCGCCCCCCGTCTGCACAAAATCTTCGGGCCGCACAACGCCTACTGGGCCCCATTCTGCGGGGGCCTCGGGGACTTCCTGACCAAGCCGATGTCGCGGATCGAGGTCCTCAACGACCTCCACGGGGAGCTGACCAATCTGATGAAGATCGTCGCGGACCGAAAGCTCGGGCCGCTTCTCTATCGCCGTCTTCGCCGCGTTCCCTTCTGCCAGCAGATCCACACCGAGGCCCAGGAGCAGTTGAAGAAGGAGACAGACCCCTTCGAGCGGGCGTACCTCTACTTCATCAAGGCGTGGATGGCCTGGAGCGGCACGGCCGGGACCAAACGGAGCGGCCGAAAGATGTCGATCCGCTACACGAACAACGGGGGCCAGCAGGCGACGCGATTCCACAACGCGGTAGCTTCCATTCCCGCCTGGCGGCGCCGAATGCGGAACGCGACGATCCTGAACATGGACGCCTTCGAGCTGATCCCAAAGATCGAGGATGCGCCGGGGACGGTGGTCTACTGCGATCCGCCCTATCTCGAGAACAACGTGGGCTATGAGCACGAGTTTTTGCCGATCGACCACGTGCGGCTAGCTTGGGCCCTCAGCCGCTTCCGGCAGACCCGGGTCGTGGTCAGCTACTACCAGCATCCGGCCCTGGCGGACCTCTATCCGGGCTGGTCCATGGTCGAGATCGAAGTGACCAAGGCCATCGCCCCGATCGCCAAACGAGAGAGCCGAAGGGTGCGGGTGACGGAAGTCGTCCTGATCAATCAACCGATTCAGATGCCCCTGTTTGACGGGGGCGGCAAACTTTAAACCTTGAAAGGAGCTTCAGATGAGAACACGGATGTTTCTATGGATTGCGGCGCTGGGGATTCTGGCGGCGTGCAGCGGATGCAAGATGACCAGCGAGCAGCAGATCGCCGCGGCGCAAGAGACGATCCCGATCCTCCAGGAGGCCGTCGAGCGGATCGACGCCCAGATCGAGATCGTCCAACAGAGCATGCTGGCGATGGAGGCGGTCCTGGCGGACCCGAACACGCCGTTCGGGGACCAGGAGAAGATCGTCGCCAAGCTGGCCGACTACCGTGCGGATCTGGCCAAGTGGCGACAGATGAAGGACCCGGCAGCCGCGGCCCTGGCCAAGGTCAAGGAGGTCGTGGACAAGGGGCCCGAGGGAGTCGCGGATGTGACGGACGTCCTGCGGATGGCGGCCGAGTCCCTGGCGGCCGTGGCGCCGCTGACGCCGCCGCAGGTGGGCTCGTGGCTCAACATCGTCAGCGTGGTCCTGATGGGCCTGGTGACTCTCTTCGGAGCCAGCGGAGCCGTTGCCGTCAAGAAGCTCGCGACGCTCAAGACCGCCTTCACCGAGGTCGTCGCCGGCGGCGAGATGCTCAAGAAGAACGCCCCCACGGCGACGGCAGACTTCCGGGCCGCCCAGGCGAAGGCCCAGGATCACGAGAGCACGCGGTTGCTGGTGAAGCAGACCCAGAAGGAACTGGCGGCATAGGGAGGAACCAATGGCGGTCAAACGCGCCGGTCGCAAGAACTATACGCAGATGACTCTCCAGCGGCTGCGGGACGAGGGCTGCTCGGTGGACAAGGTCGAGAAGTACAATGCCTTTGCCGGCCCTTTCGGCCGGCGGGAGGACGCCTTCGGGTTCATCGACATCCTCGCCCTGCGGCCGGGGGTCGGCATCGTGGCGATCCAGTCGACCGGGCCGTCGGGGCATTCCGAGCACAGAAAGAAGATCCTGGCCAACGAGTTTGCGCCCCAGTGGCTGGAGTGCGGGGGGCGGATCGAACTATGGTCCTGGCGGAAGCTGGCGGTCAAGCCCGGCTCAAAAGCCCTGCGATGGCAGCCGCGGATCGAGGAGATCACGGCCGAGATGTTCGCGAGGGGCCCGGATGAAGAGTCCATCGAAGGTGACGCATGATCTACGTGGACGCCCTGAAAGCCTGCCTCAAGACGCCGATGTGGCGGCATCGGCAGAGTTGCCATTTGTTCTGCGACGGAGACCTGCGGGAGCTGCACCGCTTCGCCCTGCGGATCGGCCTGAAAAGGGCCTGGTTCCAGGATCACAGCTTTCCCCACTACGACCTGACGGCCCGCAAAAGAGAGTTGGCCGTACGGCTGGGCGTCACGGACGCGGACCTCCGGACGACCGTCTTGTTGATTCGCTGGTGGAGGAGACAAAGGACCTCATTGACCTGATGGACCTCATTGACGAGGGAAGGAGTTTTCTCATGCAACGCTTCAACGCTTCAACGCTTTTACGCTTCAACGTTTTGCTGCTGGTGTTTGTCGGCGTCTGTTTCGGTCGGCCGCTGGTCGTGATGGCGGCCGATCCGAACGCCTGCGGCCCCCAGCAGGATTATCGTCTGGCTGTGCCGGGCGCGCTGCCTGTCGACCCGAACGCCGATCCCAATCTCGCCGAGGGGGTCGTCCTGGGCCCGGTCCCGGGCGACCCGAACGCCTGGGACCTTGCGGCGGGCCAGTGGAAACGACCCTGGGCTCGGATCTGCGATCCGGAGGGGGACACGTACAGGGTCGAGTTCCTCGGGGGCACCAGCGCCGCTGAAGTCCAGGTCGATCCGGCCAACGGGCTCTGGACGTTCGCCGCCGAGGCGGTCGTGGGCCTCAACGCCTGGTGCTTTCGCGCCAGCGACGAGCACGAGGCTTCTCGGATCGTCTGGATCGTGGGCTTCGGTCTGCTCAACGAGCCGCCGGTTCTTGAGTGAGCCGCTATGGATCAGGGTCTTTTTGGACAAGCCGTTGAAGAGACTGCCAGGCATCGCACCGGGGCCAACGGCTATGCGGACGTCCCGGGCAAAGGGCCTGCCGGAGAAACATGCAAGACCTGCAAGCACCTGGTTCGTCTCGAATACGCCAAGACATACTTCAAATGCGGCCTATGCCGAGGAGGCTGGACGCATGGCGTCGGGACGGACATCCGTTTGCGAAGCTCGGCGTGCCGGCTGTGGGAACCGAGAGAAAGCCGAAAGGACTAATCCTGTGAACTACGCCGCCCCCAGCTCCGAAGGCACGGCCCTGACCTGGCCTGTCGCCTTGCTCAACGTCCAGATGGGCCTGATGGCATGGCTGGGCGCCCGCCTGTGGGGCCTCCTGGTCCTCTATGGGATTCTCCATGCGTCGTCCGCTGCCCCGGACAACGCGAAACCTGCCTCGGCAACCCTGAGACTTCTCCACGTCAAGTGGTGGACGGGGGACGGCTAACGCCTGCCCCCGGGGCAGCGGGGGTTTGGCGGATCGCAGAGCAAGAGTGAAGGCATTCGGAGCAGATGGAGAGATGGACCTGATTGACTCTATTGACCATGTTGACGAACGACGCGATGGCGAGGCCGTCGCCGCCTTCGTACGGGTCCTGGCTTGGCCGCTGGGGCGGGCGATCGCGGCGGAGTTGGCGCCCATCGTGCGGGAGGCGCTGGCCGTGCGGCCGGAATCGACGGGGCCATCGCGGGAGGAGCTGATCGTCCAGCTCGCCCGAATGACCGCCCAAAGGGACGATCTCGTCAAAGATCTGGCGGCGGCGCAGCTCAACATTGCGGCCTATCAGGAGCGGCTCCGTCGGCCCGAGCCGCAGAGGCACCCCGTTGACAAAGCGACCGACGAGGACGGCGAGGCCCTGCCCGCCGAAGGACGTTGCGGGAACTGCTATTACCAGAGTTCAGGCCTGTGCAGCCAGACGGGCAACCCGCACTATGCCTGCAGCGTGGACGACGACGACGGATGCGTGAAGCACGCCTTCAAGCCGGCGGGAATCGCCCGCACTCCGCCCCTGGATCTGCCCCTGGCGGTAGCGCCCAAGTGCGAAAACTGCAAGTCCTGGGACGGCACGTTCTGCGGGAACAACAAGTCCCTGAAGTTCTCGCTCCAGGTCGGGGCCGCCAATACGTGCGACCGCTTCGAGGTCCGGCCCGCGGGCGTCAAGATCGCCAAGAAACGCGGGCGTCCGCGAAAGGCAACCCTGGCATGAACCCGCCCAAAGCCTACTACAACGACAACGAGCCCTATGCCGCCCAGTGGCTTCGAAACCTGATCGCGGCGGGGCTGATCATGGATGGAGACGTGGATGAACGGAGCATCGTCGCAGTCCAGGGAAGTGACCTCGTCGGATACACCCGCTGCCACTTCTTCGCCGGGATCGCCGGCTGGGACCTCGCCCTGCAATACGCCGGCTGGCCTCCCGAGCGGCGCGTCTGGACGGGCTCCTGCCCGTGCCAGCCGTTCTCCATCGCAGGCCGCGGGCTCGCAGAAGAAGACCCGAGGCACCTGTGGCCCGAGTTTCGACGCCTCATCGTCGACGGCGATCCTCCAGTCGTCTTTGGAGAGCAGACTGCGGGCCCTCGTGGACGTCGATGGCTCTCCGGAGTTCGTGCTGACCTGGAAGCACTGGGATATGCCGTCGGGTCCGCCGATCTGCCGGCTGCAAGCGTTGCCGCGCCGCACCGGCGATACCGCCTATGGTGGGTGGCCGAGTCCCAACGCCTGCGACGCAACGCGGCGGGCGCCGGAGACAGACCAGCAGAAGCAGGCCCGCGGGGCGCATCCGGGGCGGTCGATGCTCGACGTCGCCGTGACCGTGTCGCCCTGGGCGACGCCGGAAGCGGTGGACGGGCGGTCGGACCGCTGCTCGATCGGTCGGGGCGATCTGCGGGGGACCAAGGGCCATCCCCTGCGAGGCCAGGTCCTTGGAGCGAGTTTGACATCGTCTGGTGCGACGAGTGGGCTTGCGGCCGGGGCTGGGTCCCGCGGCGCGTTGAACCCGGACCACAGCAGATGGCTGATGGGTTTTCCGAAAGCCTGGGCCGACTGCGCCCCGAAGACATTGACCAAATCCAGACGGAGATAGACGATGCCCAGATCAGCGAAAGAGATGCTCGCCAAGCCTTGCGAGACCTGTGGTTGCAGTATGCACAGGAAGCGGTTCAACGGACGTCTGGAAGATGCCACAGCGTTCGCGAGGCGCCGATTCTGCTCGCTTTCCTGCGCGAACTCCAGAGAGAAGGGTGGAAACTCATTGACCACCTGCCACCGTCGTGCCTCGAAAGCGCGCAAGCCGGTCTGCGAGAACTGCGGCAAACCCCATCGTCGGCTTCACGTTCACCATCTGAACCTGAATCCGCAGGACAATTCTCCGGCCAATCTGCGGACGCTATGTCCTTCCTGTCACAAGTCATTGCACGAGCGGTTGAAAGAACCTGGATGATCCCGTTCCCGCTGACGACCAGGAGAGTTCCCTGCCGAGTGGGCAAATTGCGCGCCTACGGCAACGCCATCGTCCCGCAGGTCGCGGCAGAGTTCGTCAAGGCCTGCTCCACGTCGGGCTGGACCATATGAAGAGACGTAATTTAACTTCACTTCCCTTTTGGAAAGGACTCTCATGAGCACCGAATGGACACCGAACGAACTGAAGACCCTCAAGCGGCTGTACCCGACCAAGACGACCCAGGAGGTCGCCGAGGCGTGCGGACGGACGCTGGAGGCCACGAAACGCAAGGCCGCCCGGATGGGTCTGAAGAAGTCGTCGAAGTACCTCAAGGCCAAAGGCCGGTCGTGACGTGACAACCGCCGGCAACGGTTCGACTCCCCGGGGCCACTGCATCGGATGCGCCAAGTTCCGCATGCCGTGGCGCCCGGAAGCCCAGTGGCTGTGGGGCCGCTGCGCGAATCCGGCCAGTCCCTGCTTCAATCGCAACGTCTGGGCGGGCGACTCGTGCGAACAGCGGATTCCGTGGCGGCCCCGCCACAGCGTGGGAGACGACCTGCGCGCAAACCAAGACCTGGAGGATTGACATGACAATGAAACAAGCCGCCTTAACAGGCCCGATCGCGACGGGGACCTTTCACGACAGCCTGACCGGCGTCCTGGCAGATCCCGCCTTCTGGGGGAGACTGGCGGACCTCTACAGTCTGACGGGCCGCCAGGTCGATCTGGCCCAGGCCCTGTGCCGGGCCGATGGGACCAAGGAGATCGCCCGCCAGTGGAAACGCAGCATCAAGACGATCGAGGCCTTTCGGCTGAAGCTCTATGACAAACTCGACGTCGATTCGGCCGTGGGGATCGTGAGGCGGGTCTGCGGCGAGGCGGCGGACTACGCGATGCGACAGGGCGTCGAGCCCGCGCCGCCTTCCCGCGGGACCTGCCCTCTGCGCCAGGCGGCCGAGCAAATGGTGGGGCAGAAAGCCATCGAGTTGCGAGACGACCTGGAGGCCGGGCGGATCGTATCCGTCCGAAAGGAGGAGCCCTATTGACCCCGTTGACCTATACGCCGCGTGATTACCAGGAGCGGGCCGTCGCCGCGGGTCGACGGGCGCTGGCCGCCGGCAAGAACGCGATCCTCGTTCTGCCGACGGGTTCGGGCAAGTCCCTCGTCATCGCCTTGCTCCTTCAGGGCCTGGAGGGCAAAAGCCTCGTCCTCCAGCCGTCCGCGGAGATCCTGGAGCAGAACAAGACCAAGGCCGAGGCGTTCGGATTTCGGGACATCGGCGTATGGAGCGCCTCCTGCGGACGCAAGGACCTGGGAAGGATCACCTTCGCCACGATCGGTTCGATCATGCGGCATCAGGCGCGGTTCGCGGATTTCGAACGGGTCGTCGTCGACGAGTGTCATCTGCTCAATTCCCGCGGCGGCATGTACGAGGAGTTTTTGACCGGACTGGGCGTGCCGGTTGTGGGCACGACGGCCACGCCCTATCGGATGCGCAGCTACGCCGACCACGCCACCGGCGAGCAGATCGTCGAGTGCCGCATCCTCACGCGGACGAGGCCGAGGGTTTTCGGCTCGATCGCCCACATGACGCAGATCGGGGATCTCGCCCGACAGGGCTTCTGGTGCCCGCTGACCTACCAGATCGATCATGACTACGATCCTGCCCTCATCGCCGGCAACTCGACGGGCATGGACTTCGACGAGGCCTCGCTCCAGCAGTACAACCAGGCGCTGAGGCTCGTGCAAAAGACTGTCGACGCGGTCCGCTCCTGCGGGGCCCGGCATATCCTGGTCTTCACCCGCTTCCGCGCCGAGTCCGCCCAGGTGGTCGATCTGCTGACGGCGGCGGGGGTTTCCTGTGCCGAGGTCTCGGCCGAGACGCCGGGCCGCGAGCGGAAGAGAATTCTGCCGGCGTTTCGCGAGGGCCTGATCCGATGCGTCGTGAACGTGGGCGTGTTGACGACGGGCTTCGACTTTCCGGCCCTCGACTGCGTCGTCCTGGCCCGCCCGACGCGGAGCGTGGGGCTCTATTACCAGATGACCGGCCGAGGCGTTCGGATCTACGTGGGCAAGGAAGGGTGCCTCCTGGTCGATCTGTGCGGCAACGTCAAACGCTTCGGCCGCGTCGAGACCTTCGAGCTGACAGACCCCTCGGGGCGTGGCCTCTGGGAGCTGCGCTCGGAGGCGGGACTGCTGACGGGGGTCAACCTGGCGCCGCCCGGGCCATCAGTCACGAGCCACGAGTCACTTCCTCAGATCGATCCGGCCGCTGTGATCCCTTTCGGCAAGTTCAAGGGCCAGGCCCTCGGGAAGCTGCCGGCCTGGTACGTGCGGTGGGGCGGCGAGAATCTTAAGGGCAAATGGCGTAGCACGATGCAGGCGGAACTGAGCCGGAGGACCGCAAGATGAGCCATACAATGAAAGAAAGCCATACCGTGTTAGCGTGCCGTGAATATGAAGAAACCCAAAGTCAATCAGCGTGCCAAAGCCGGACAGAAACCCAGAGCAATGAAGCGTTTTTCTGAAAGGAATACGAATGTTCGAGATCCGAAAGAGCCTCGTGCGGACTCTGTACGACGTGCAGCACGAGCGGGTGCAGACGGGCAACCGGATCTGCGCCGAGATCAAGGCCCGGCTGGGTCAGTCGCCGGGGACATCCGAGGAGCAGTTGGAGCCCGATGCCCAGGACTACCTGGACAGGGCCCGGGCCGAGTACAAGAGGATCACGGACGCCTTCGTCCTGAACCAGGCACACAAGTACCTCAAGGTCCATTTTGAGAGCTATGAGATCATCACCGACGCCGGAATGCTCGTGTTCGTCGAGCTGTACGTCACGCAACTGGCGCACGAGGAGCACATGGCCAAGGTCATCGCCAAGATCGTCCAGCAACATCCCTTGTGGTCGGCCTTCCTGGAGGGCGTCAAGGGCTGCGGTCCGCTGATGAGCGCGGTGATCCTCTCGGAGTTCGACATTCGCAAGGCCGAACGGATCAGCCAGTTCTGGGCCCTGGCGGGCCTGGACGTGGCTGCGGACGGCCGGGGCCGCGGCCGATACGCCGAGCACCTCGTCGAGCGGTCGTACAAAGACAAGGACGGCAAGGACCAGGTGAAAAAGGGCATCACGTTCAACCCGTTCCTCAAGACCAAACTGGTCGGCGTCCTGGCTTCGTGCTTCCTGAAGCAGTCCCCTGACGGCTGCAAGTACCGCCGGGTCTACGACGACTACAAACACCGCCTGGAAAATCATGAGAAGCACAAGGACAAGAGCAAAGGCCATCGCCACAATATGGCCATGCGGTACATGGTCAAGGTCTTCCTGCAGGACCTCTGGATAGCCTGGCGAGAGCTGGAAGGACTGCCGATCACGAAACCGTATCACGAGGCGGTCCTCGGCCACGTCCATCACGAGGAGCCGGCCGAATGAAACAGAACAGAATGCCAAGGATCAGAAGAAGCCCAGGCAAAGGAAGCGTGCCAGCAGAATTGAGAAACCCAAGAAGTTTTAGCGTGCCAGTCCTGCGGAGAAACCCGCGGCAGTTCAGCGTGCCCCGCAAATGAAGAACCCATTATAGGACAGCGTGCCAGTAATCTTCAGAACCACAACAAGAGAAAGCGTGCCAGACTGGGTCAGAAATCCACGGTACTCCAGCGCGCCAGGCTATGTTAGAAGTCCAATAAGAAGAAGCGTGCCACAGAGAGTAAAACAACCACAAAAGGATAGCGTTTGTTGAGCTGATGAAGGCAGGGAAGCCGTGGGCGCCCGGGAAGAATTGCACAGCTTTTCAGAGTGTATCTACAGCCCAGGCGACTGGATAGAATGGAGGTGCATCCACCCGGGGAGCCATCGCATCGAGCGGGACTGGTTCCTGGCCAAGCGCATGGCGGACCAGGCCGAACGGCTGACAAAACTCAACGTCGCGGGCTTCAACATCTACGCGGGGGCCAACCGCCGCAGCGAGGCGGGTCGCACGACGGACGCCGGCGTCGATCTGTGTCGCACGTTGTTCGTCGACTTCGATCACCTGGCCAACGAGGAGGGGGCCTCCTTCGACGATCTGGCCTGCGGCCGGATCGAGGCGGCGGGATTGCCGGCGCCGACGCTTCGCGTCTTCTCCGGCCACGGCATCCACTGCTACTGGCGGCTCACAGAACCGGTCAAGCCCGCCGAATGGGTCCAGGCCCAGGAGCGGCTGATCGCGACGCTGGGCAGCGATCCCACGATCAAAAATCCCGAAAGAATCATGCGGCTGCCGGGCTTCGAGAACGTCAAGGACCCGGCGCATCCGGTGCCGTGCTTTGTCGTCGAGGCCGACCCGTCGCGAGTCTTCGCGCTGGCGGATCTGCTGGCCTGCTGCCGCGAGGTCAAGAGGGACCCCATTGACCCTGTTGGCCCTATTGACGATGGGCGCGCGACGAGACGCACAGTCAATCCGGTCAATGAGGTCAATAGAGTCCCTTCCTCCTCCCTCGACGAGCGAGCCGGACGCTACGTGGCGGCCTGGCCGCACGTCGCCGAGGGCGTCCGCAACCAGGACGCGTACGTGCACGCCTGCCAGCTCGTCAACGACTTCGGCGTGACGGCCAACGACGCGATGGAGCTGCTCCGCGGCTGGAACGCGGGGAATCAGCCGCCCTTGCCAGATGGCGAGCTGGTTTCCGTGGTCAAGAGCGCCGCCGTGCACCATCGATTCACGCCGGGAGCGAAACGGGATCGGCCGCTGCCCGCCCGGGCGCAGGCCCCCGTACGGGCCGCAGCCGCGAGGCGACCTCGCGAGCCGGGGGAAGACCCCGTCGAGGAGCCGACGCCGGCCGACGCCGGCGGGCCCCGCAACAGCGACCGGGGGGGACGCCGGGCGATCGACGCCGTCGAGCACGTGATCGCCGGCGAGCTGATCGAATGGCCGTGGCCCCAGACCACGGAGCTGACGGAACTGCCAGCGCCGGGGACGGTCACGGCCCTGTGCGGGCCGCCTGGCTCGACGAAGACCTTTTTCGTCCTCCAGGCCCTGCGCCATTGGATCGCGACAGGCCAGGCGGCCGAGATGCTCATCATGGAGGAGGACATCGAGCACATCCTGGCCCGCAACATGGCCCAGATGCAAGGCCAACAGGGCATGACCAGCCGCCGCTGGATCAAGGCCCATCCGGAGGAAGCCCGCCGGATCGCCCGCGAATGCGAGGCCGCAAACGAACGGCTGGCCAGGAGCCTCTACGATCTGCCTGAAAGCGACATCACACTGCCGGCGATGGCCTCCTGGATGGAGGCCAGGGTCGCAGCCGGGACCCGCATCCTCGTCGTCGACCCGATCACGGCCGCCGTCCAGACGGACAAGCCCTGGATTCAGGAGCCCGCGTTCATCAACGGCGCCAAGCGGCTGGCCCGCCGCCGGGACGTCTCGATCGTCCTGACGACGCACCCCAAACTGGGCCAGTCGCAGAAGATCTCTCTCGACTCGCTCGCCGGGTCGGCGTCCTCGATCCGCTTTTGCCAGGGCGTCCTGTGGCTGGAGGCCTACGACGAGGACAAGGCCCTGCCCACGATGCAGCGATCCGATCCACACCCCGAGCAGCGGATCGTCAATCGCTGCCTGCACGTGCTCAAGGCCCGCAACGCCCGCGGCAGGGGCATGCAGATCGGCTATCGCTTCGACGGACAGAGCCTGTCGTTCGAGGAGGTCGGGATCGTCAAGAAAGAGAAACGCAAACGCAGGGACGTTCAGGACGATGCGCCCTGGTGAGGGGCGGGCGGTTCCGTGGCGGCTTCGACCGCTTTGCGGGCCCGGGGCGTCCGCCCGTGTCGAGCCATCAGCAGGACCGCCAGGTCAAACAGGTACTTGCACTCCGCGCGGCCGTGCCGCTTGATGACGGCGCGGGCCAGATAGAAGTCAGTCGGCAAATGGAGTCCCAGCAGGACCATCAGGTGGTGCCATTTCACACGAATCCAAATCATAAAGGCCTCTCGCAACACGGAGTTTCGCTCTCCAGCAGGTCGTTATCCAAGGCGACGCCAGTGTAGAGCCGCGAGGCCGCCGCGTCAAGTTACTTGCCGGGTTTCCAGTGGGGATTCTTGGCCAGCTTGGCCGCGATGTCCCGTCTGCTCCGCCAGCAAATGCATTCGCGGAGTCCCTATTCGGCCAGGACACAGCAGTGGACGCGGCCGGGATGAAGGGAGCAGGGTCGGGGCCACAACACGGTCGGGACGTTCGCCCCTTCGTGGACGACCCGGCACCACGAGGGCATGCGGGGATGGTCCCTGTTGCACAGGGCGAGGATCTCCTCGTCCGTCGCCTCAGGGCAGGCGCAGACGGTGATCATCTTGTTGTCGGCGTGCAGCAGATCAATGCGGAGGGTGGGACTCGCGACCTGCTGCGGGGCAGGCCCCCCGATCGGCAGCGCCATCACGCCCGCCATCAGTTGCCCCTGGACCATCTTGGTCAGGGCCGAAGCGGCGCCGATGCGAAACGCATACCGAAACTCCACAGCGTCCTTCGTCAGGCCATCGAATTTGCCGGCCCTCTCGTCGGCGGCGTAGAAGGCGTCGGCCATCTGGGTCAGGGCCTCGCCCAAATCCTCCTCATTCGCGCCGTTGACCGCAATCAGAGTCCTCTCGCGGGCTGGAGGCTTCTCGCCCGGGCGGCGGCGGGACAGGTAGTCGCGGAGGTCTCGCCGCTCGTCAGCCCGCAGGACAAACACGTCGGGCTCCTGGGGGTGGGTAGCCGACTGGTAGACCCGCAGGAGCCGCAGGTCTCCGCTGGGCAGTTCATCGGCCGTCAGATGGACGCCGACTTGGCCGTCTGTGAAAAAGTGGATCGTTTCCATGGTTTACTCCTTGGCTGGGGGAAAGGGTTTCTCCTCGTGGGTTCTCATGCGGGACCGCAGGTCTCGCGTTCGCTGACCTTGGGCGAGGTCGTCTCGCCCAGGATGAACTCGACGTCGAGGACGTCGCCGCTCTTGATCTCGTCCCAGTGGTCCTGGAGCCAGAAATGCGACTGCTGGAATGTCCGCGCAGGGTGCTCCCAGCCGTAGGGATCGTACCGGAGAGGCCCGCCGTCCAGACGGGCCAACAGGATGTACTCGCCTTGGTCCGCAGGGCTGCGCCCGTAGCCACAGCGAGCGAGCAGATACCGCTCTGCCTCGCTGCGGGGACTCGGACGGATCGCCAGCATCGGCACGAAAGTCGCACAGTCCCGCACTTCGATGAGCTTAATCTCCATGGTTCTGTCCTTTCGCGTCGAAAACAGCGTCGGCGTCCGATCCCGCGGGATGCCTTCTCTCCTCTCGCTCCTGCTGTTCGAGCTGGGCCCTGCGGGCATCCTTCTGGGCCTGTTTGCCCAGGGCACACTCCTTGAGGGACAGCAAATACGCCTCCCACTTTCCCGGATGGTACTCCTGATCGATACCGTGGCCGGTATGCATCCAGACCAGTTGTCTGCTTCCATCCGGCAGCTTGACGTAGACGTCGAGGTTCGGGAAGTACGTGTCGTAGGAGCAGACGATCTTCTCGTCCTCGTACACGTCGAAGCGGCCGTGCTTCTTCGGGATCGTTGTCGTCGTGCAGCAGGAGCACAGAGAGTGGACGATCTGCCGCAGTTCGCGCAGCTTGCTTTCGACGTTTGTCTCTTGTGTTGTCATAGGACTCTCTCCTGAACAAACAGGGGCTTTTCGCTGGGCGGGTCCACGAGGATCATCGCCTGGGCGTCTGTGATCTCGATGTAGCAAAAGGGGTCCCCGCCGTCGATGTGAACGAACAATCGCCACCGATCCTTCGCCCGCTCGACGCAGACGTTCGGGGAGGAGATGTCCTGCGGGTCCCCCATGATGACCCGGATTCCACACTCATCGGCGATTGTGATCTCGCGGGTTCGGGTCCAGTCCACTTCTTGCTCGCAGGAATCGTCGTATGTCGGAACGTCGAGCCTTTTCTGACGCCCGCCGTATAACCCGGGTTCAGCACCTTGCCAGAACGCTTCGTTCTTGGGAGTGGTGTGTTTGTCCTTCACGGGATCATGTATAGGGTGATTTCTCTCCATCACAGTCCCTCGCTTCCATCTTCGACGTCGAGCACGATCGCCAGGGCCAGGGCGTTCCTCAGGACGAACGCGCCGTACTTCATGGCCAGATCGACAACGACCTTCGCGCCGTTGTCCGTCCAATCGTGCTTGTCGTGCAGGATCTTGGCGACTTCCTCTTCATCCGGGCACATGCGCCCTTCAAATTCGGTGGCGATGTCGTCGTACCCGTCCACCAGCCCCTGCACGTCCGTCGCCTCGGCGGGGACGTCCTTGTCCTTGCCCGCGTTCTCTTCGATTTCCTCGACGCGCTGCCACTCCGGCCATTGGTCCTGCTCCAGGGCCTTGAGGGTGTCGACGGCTTCGTCCCAGGCCAGATATTCATCCGGACCTTCGCCGAGGATGTGCACGGTGTACTGGAATTTCTTGTCACTCATAGGTCTCTCCCACTCCAAAAAAGCCCGCCGTCGGCGGGACGCTTTGGCAAGCTCGGGCGCGCGACGGCGGGCATGACTTCTGTTGGGATTTTCGATGGTTCTGCCAAAGCGTCTGACTCGATGTTCCCCATTGTATCCACTTTACTATGCCGCGTCAATTAAAATATGCCGCGTCACGACGCATGCGGAAACCAGACGCACGGAAGGCCTGCGTCCATAGTTTTATGCTTGTCCGATTCCCGGGTGGTGCTACAATGGGCGGCCATGACGAAGTGTTCCGACCATCCAACAGCCTTTTCCCCCTCCCGGATTTCGGCCTGTCCGCAAGGCGGCCGGACGCCGTCGGAAGCGTTTGTCGGTCCGGGAGGGACGATTTTTCCGATGAGGAGCCCATGGACTTCCCCGAGCAGGTCCCCAGCGTCTTCGACGATCTGACTGAGCGGGCCATCCGCGACACGCTGGCCGAGGTCGAGCCCCCGTCCAAACGGACCAACGCCGCGGTATTCGCCTTTGCCCGCCACCTGATCGAGCACCCCCGGGCCAGCGAGCACAGCGCGGACGATCTGGAGCCCTATCTGCGGCGGTGGTACGAGGCGTGCGCCACGGCGATCCAGGCCCCGGGCGGTCAGCCGCTGAGCTGGGACGAGGTCTGGGTGTACTTCTCGGATCTGTGGGACAATCGGCGGGTCCACGCTCCGGCCGGGGACCAGTGGTCCTGGGCGGCGGCCAAGGCCGACGGCTTTGTCCGGCCCGAGCTGGAGGGTCTGCCGCCCCGGGTCCAGCGGCTGGGGACGATCCTGTGGGTCCTGGCCTCGGGCAACCCCGGCGGCGAGTGCTTCATCTCCCAGGCCCAGGCGGGGTCGATCCTGCGGGGTTGTACGGGCACCGACGCCGGAACCCGCAATCTGGGCCGCTGCGGGCTCCAGAAGCTCGAACGCCTCGGGATCATCACGCTGCGGGCCAAGGGCTCGGCCCGCAAGAGCGGACGCTACGCCTACAATTTCCTCGCGGCGACGCCTGCCCAGGAGCCCCAGGCCGCGCCCGAGACGCCGGAGCCCGCAGCGGCCCCCATGCAAAACGACCCGAACCGTCAGAAGCTCATCGACGAGTGGACCGCTGGCAATGGCGGCGTTCCGCCCACGCCCGAGCAGATCGAGATCTGGATCGACCCGCCGACGCCGGAGGAACTCCAGGAGGGCTGAAACCCTTCCGTCGGTCCCCAATCGGCCCCAAAACCCTCCCGAGAGAGATGCACGACATGCATCATCCGCCCGCAAGACATGCACCTATGCACGAGATGCATCGAAACCCCGCCAGACATGCACGACATGCACCTATGCACGAGATGCACCGAAACCCCGCCAGACATGCACGACATGCACGAGATGCACGAGATGCATCTGGAGCCCGCCAGAGATGCATGAGATGCATGAGATGCCAGAAGAGTCTTTGAGTCTTTGAGACGTCTGGCGACACGTTTTGCACGAACATGACGCGGCAACCACGCCAGACCGGGGGGCTCTTCGCCCCCCAAACCCCCCGCTCGCTCCGCTCGAACCACTCTCGCAGAAGACAAGAGTCGCTGGCACGCGACCGGACCGCGTACCACGTCTGACGATGGATCGCATAGCACGACGCGGGGGATTAGGGGCGAAAAGGGGCGATGCGGCGGAAGAGCCCCAAGCCGAAGGAGCGACAAGTTGCATGCGCGTATTCCGTCTGTAGCGATTGTAGCGATTGTATCGATTACAGCGAATGGGCAAGCGGGGTAAACTGGGCTAAGACCGCCGCAGGATCTTGCGGACCGTTGCGGCGGTCCAGGGCCCGCCGTGGCGTGTGGGCAGGCCCTCGGCGGTCAGGATCTTGGCGATCCGGACGTATCCCAGGCGTTTCTCGCCCCTGGGCTTGCGGCGGAGTTGGCGCATGCGGGCGATGACCTCCTGCTCGCTTGGGTGGTGGCCGAAGGGCTTGACGCCTTCGCACCGGCCCGTCTGTCGGCGGATTCGTTCGCGTGCGGCCCGGAGCTTCAGGACGAGCACGGTCTTGTCGTACTCGCTCACGGCCCCGAGGATCTGGCGTATGAGGCGTTTGGTGGGGTCGTCGTCGGCGACGGTGAGGTCCACTCCGCCTTCCGCCGACCACACGGCGACACCGGCGCGGCGGAACTGATCGAGGATGATCTCGCCGACCATCAGGTCGCGGCTGAGGCGATCGGCCCGCTCGACGAGCACCATGCGGACTTCTCCGGCCTCGACGGCGTCGAGCAGGGCGGCCAAGCCGGGCCGATTGTCGAGATCCCGCGTTCCCGACACGCCTTCGTCGCGGTATTCGCCCGCGAGGTCCAGGCCGTTGGCCTTGGCATGGCGTTCGATGGCCTGCCGCTGCCGCGGGAATCCATCGCCTTCGACCTGGTTCTTGCCTGAGACTCGCAGATAGGAATACGCTGGCGTGGTCATAACTCATGTCCTTCGTGTGGGTTGTGGTTGGTAGGGGTCTGATTTCGATGCTGATTCTAAGGAATTGGACCCGATTTGTCAAGGGAAAAAGCGGGGGGGCTTGCGTCGGTCAGCACAGGGCGAGGTAGACCATCGCGGCGATGAGGTAGACCTCGCGGGGCATCAGGGTCCGGCAGATCCAGTCGTGGCAGGCGGTCAGGCGTTGGTTCATGTTGTCCTCCTCTCGTGGTGATCGGTGGGGCAGGCACCCGCCCCTCACACCCAAAGCATACTCGTATGCCGTAGGCATGCCAAACGGGTACGCGGCATATTCCCGCACAGGCCCCAACCGGCTAATACCCCCTTTGCCGTCTGGGCCGAAGGATGCGGGGTGGATCGATCGAGACGGACGCGATGCTTGCGACGAGTTTGGCGAGCGTGCGGCCTGGCACGGACGCAACGTCTGTGAGGCCGGTAGGGGGTGGAGGGGGGGAGCCCCCCCCCGACCCCCTCCCCCGTGGTACTATCACCCCCTCCCACGCACCACCCCCCAAAACATGGTTCGTCCGTATGCTGTTTGCCCGAAGAAGGCCATCAGCACAAGCCAGGAGCCCCGAACGCCCCCTGGACCAGCCTCGGCCACCCGTGGGGTGAGATCGGCCCTCCTGGAGTGTTTTAGGGCGTTGGAGAGCGTTGTTGTTCCTGTGAGGGTGGGTCCCATGCAGTACGGTATGTTTTGGGCGGCGAATTATGGCGTTGACATCCTGCGGGTCGTTTGTTGGGATGGAGGCAGTGGAGCGTTGGCCGGTGGGCTCCGCATGGGGGTTTCGATGGCAGAGGAACAGGGACAATCGGGCGAAGTACCGTCTGGTCCGGGGAAGAAGCGGGCCCGCAAGGCGAGGAAGCAGGCGAGGGTTCTGAAGGTTCCGCGGATCTCGTCGGGCCGGCTTCGGAGCGTTCGGTCGCAGGTGTTGGAGAGTCTGGAGCGTCGGGCTGCGGAGGCGGAGGCGTTCGAGGCCGAGGCCGAGCGGAAGTTCGAGGAGGCGAAGGCGGAGGCGGCGAGGCAGGAGCGGGAGCAGGGTTTGGCGCCGGGGAGCATTGTGGTCAAAAGGGAGGTTCCGGCCCCGCCGGTGGCCGGCTCGCGGATTGTCGACAAGCTCTACAGCGAGCCGATGTGTGCGGCGTTGGCGGACGATCTGGTGGAGTGGCTCTGGGCGAGCGAGGACCACTACATCATGGCCGAGTGGCTGGTGGCCAAGGGGATTCCGCGTTCGACGGTTGAATGTACCCTGCGTCGGGACCGGGTGTTCGGTCCGGCGTGGGAGTACGCCCTGACGGTGCAGGAGGCTCGGGTGTTGCGTCGGGGTCTGGAGTGCCGGGCGGACGCACAGGTGACCAAGCTGGTGCTGATCAGCCAGCACAAGTACCGCGAGCAGGACGTGTCGGTGGCCGCGGCGGTCACGGTCCTGCCGGGCAGCGTCGAGGAGACGGAGCGGATGATCGAGACGCTGCAGGCGCACCGGGCGGCGTTGGCGGGGATCGTGGAAGAGGCGCGGCGGATCGAATCGGCGGTGGTCAATGGCTGAGATCGTCGTACAACCCGATGCCGAGCGGCTCCAGTGGATCGCGAGGAATCTGCACATCATCACCAAGGCGGGGACACGGATCCTGCTGAGGCCCAATCCGGTGCAGTTGCGTCTGCACATGGCGATGCAGGAGCAGCGGTGCCGGGGTCTTCCGGTGAGGCTGGACCTGCTCAAGTTCCGCCAGTGGGGCGGGTCGACCTGGCTGGAGGCCGAGGGGTTCTACGAGGTCTTGAAGTACCCCAACTGGCGGGCGATGGCGGTCTCCGTGGACGCGGACTCGACCGAGCACATCTTCGGGATGACCAAGATCTTCGAAGAGGACCTGCCGGCGGACCAGCGGCGGGGCAAGGACGCGACCAACAGGAAGGAGATCAAGTTCAGCCGGCCGCACCGCAGCCAGTTCATCGCCCAGACGGCCGGCAAGCTGTCCCTGGGCCACTCGTTCACGGCCCAGTTCCTGCACTGCTCGGAGATCGCGCGGTGGGAGAACGCCGAGACGCAGATGGCGGGCCTGCAGGAGGTCGTGCCCTTAAAGCCGGGCACGACGATCGTGCGGGAGACGACGGCCAACGGCCAGGGCGGGTACTTCTACGACGCCTGGCGGGAGGGGGTCAAGCGGCGAAAGAAGCATCCCGAGGATTTCAGCGGATATCTGCCGATCTTCGTCGGGTGGTACATGTTCCCGGACTACGCGATCCAGCCGCCGCCGGGGACGCTGTTCTCGAGGGACGAGCGTTTCCTCCAGGCGAAGCTCCATCTGACGGAGGCCCAGCTCTACTGGCGTCAGCGGAAGCTGGCGGAGATGAATGGGGACCTGGCTCTGTTCCAGGAACAGTATCCCTCGTGCTGGGAGGAGGCGTTCCAGGTCTCGGGCAACCCGGTGTTCTCGCAGGAGATCCAGACGCTGCAGGCCCTGTGTCTGGCGACGGAGGGGATCCGGCGGATCGTCTTCGACGAGACGTCCGGGGCGGTGGAGGCGGTCGACACCGATGAATTGACCAACTGCTGGCTGATGCGGGGCAGGCCCCGGGACGACCACGACTACGCGATCGGGATCGACTCGATGGAGGGCCGGCTCAGCGACGTGAACAACCCCAAGAGCGAGCTGGACACCGACGGCATCACGGTCCTGGACCGCTCCACCGGCGAGGTCGTCGCGATCTACCAGGGCCGCACCGACCAGAAGGAGCTGGCCCGCCAGGCGTACCGGGCCGCGCGGTACTACAACGAGGCGTTCGTGGGCCCCGAGATGCCCGCGAGCATGGTCCTGCTCTCGTACTTCAAGGATCGCAATTATCCGAATCTGTACAACCGCTCGATCCACGAGGACCGCCTGACCGAGGGCGAGAGCGAGGTTCTGGGCTGGCGGACGACGGCGATCACCCGCAAGTGGCTCGTGGACGATTTTCTCGTCGCGACGAAGGAGGGTTCGGTCAAGGTGGTTTTCGGCGAGCTGCTCGACGAGATGCGGAGCTTCGTGCGGAACAAGAACGGCCGGCCCGAGGCCCTGCCGGGCGAGCACGACGATCTGCTCTTCTCGGCGATGATCGCCCTGCAGGTGCACAAGCGGTGCCCGCTGTCGGCGCGGCCGTACAAGGGCGACCACACCGGCGGCGAGGACGCCGATGCGAAGCGCGACCTGAACGACCTGGCCTACGCCGGGGCGGTCGACGACGGGAGCGACCTGGAGGACGAGGACCAAGACGATCTGCGTACGGAATAGACCGCGCCGACCGGCGGGGCCGGCGCGGGGACAGGAGACATCGATGGGACTGCTGGGTCTGGGACTGGCGATCGGGATGGGCCTGGGGCTGGCCGCGGGGGCGGCCCTGATGCGGTACGGCATGGGCCTGGGCGAGAGGATGGCCTGGGGCGCCAAGGAGGGCCGGCCGGCCCTGACGGAATGGGACGCTCCGCTGGAGCAGTCCCGAACGGGCGAAAACGACGATCAGGAGATTTGACGATGAACGCGATCATGCGAAACGGGTTCGTGCCGCTTCGGGCGGCGGACGTCTCGGCCGACGACACGGCGATGGACACCAGCACCGCCGGCACGACGTTCTGGGACATGACCAGGAAGGACTGCTACGAGCTGCAGCCGACGGACAACGGGATCGAGGTCATCTTCCTGGGCGAGGGGGACGACACGGATTATTTCGGCTGCCGGGTCTTCGGCAAGAGCCCCGGAGGTCCCGCGCAGGCCCTGTGCGAGATCAGCGGCCACTACGGCGCGGCCATGGCCACGGTGGACGCCACGGCCTACCACATGGCCGAGACGATCCTCCTGGAGGCCTCCAACTGCTTCCGGGGGGACGCGTCGATCTCGGTCTCGGACTGCTCGGGCGACCGGGCGGCCTCGCTGAACATGGCGAGCGTCTGGGGCTTCAAGCACCTGTACTTCGAGTTCTACAACGTCGGGGACACGACCGAGGTGCACAACATCACGCCGTACGGAAGGACCTACTGAGATGGGCAGTTTCTCGGACTACTGGGAAAACCTGATTCTCGACGCGCTGTTCAACAAGGTGGCGCTGGCCGAGGTGACGATCTGGGTGGGCGTGTGCAACTCCGACACGGCCCTCTCGGATTCGGCCACCCCCTACGAGCCGACAGCGGCCTCCTACGGGCGCCAGGACACCAGCTCTACGACCTGGTCGGCGGCCTCCGGCGGGGCGCTGAGCAACGCCCAGGTCGTCGAGTTCACCACGGCGGCGCAATCCTGGTGCACGATCTATGGTTTCGCGGGCTTCGACGCCTCGGTGGCCGGCAACGTGCTTTTTTGCGGGACGCTGGATGCAGCCCAGGAGATCAGCATGGGGACCGTCTGCCGGTTCGTCGCCGGATCCCTCGAGGCGCAGTTGGATTGACCTATGGCTGTGGAAGACTTCACAACGTACACGGAGTTGGATCCGGGCGACAAGATCGCCGTCGCCTCGGCGACCCTCACCTGGTCTTCCCTGAACGTGCGCTACTACGACTCCTACGTGTACAAGGACTTCGGGGCCGCGCATTTCTCCGGGGACCTCACGCACACGTTCCAGCTCCGGGCCACGGCGTACAACGAGCAGACCCCCTACGCCGCCGTCTGGGCGCTGGCCAACGCGGTCGACGATCTTCATGGGATCGCTGTTGGCGGGGGCGATTACCAGGCGGTCGCCCTGGTGAACTCCGCCGGCACGTACCTGGCGCAGTTGCGGCTGTGCGAGGACGGGGCCGAGCAGGTCGCCGACATTCTCATCAACCAGGACGTCGACTACTACGTCACGATCGCCCGCGACGACGACGGCGGAGTCAACGGAACGGGCCGATTGACGCTGACCGTCGCCCTGGGCGACTATTACGGACAGCCCGGCTGCACCGATTCCGCCTCGACCACGCTGGATTGCTCCGCCGGCCAACAGAACGATTTCCGCTACCTGTACGCGACGTGCACGTTCAACACCGGCGACACGTCGCGGTACCTCTCGGCCGTGATCTCGAGTCTGGATCTCCACGAAGTCTCTCCCACCTATGTGGACCTTGCCGGTTCGATCGCCGCGGCCAGTTCCGCCTCGGGTGCTCTGGCGCCTCCGCCTCAATCGAGCGTCTCGGCGACCTCCGCCGTCTCGGCGTCGCTGCAGATCGTCCGCCAGGCCTCCGAGGAGGTCTATTCTTCGGCCCAGGTCCTCTTCGAGCCGTTTCCGGTGCCCCTGTTGTGGAGCTACGCGACCGCAGGGGATCCCCCGAACGAATCCGTCTCGCAATGGGCCCAGGCGTTCAGCGAGTGGAGCGAGCAGCATATCGCCAAGATCATGCGCGACATGAATCAGGGCTGGGAGAGCCTCGCGGGCTTCTACGAGCCCTTCGGGTCCGCCTTGTCGGCGATGAGGACGCACGAAGCCGCATGGAACCACAATGCGTTTCTGATCTCGGTGTACGGCCAGAACCATAGCACGCTCGACCATCTGGATTACGCCGACTCCGGGCACACCGGCTTCGAACCGACCGTGGCCAAGGGGGACCTGACGGCGGGCTCCTCGAAGGTGACGGTCGGGGGCTCTGGGACGGGGGCCCTGATTGGATCCGGCGCCTCGATCGACGTGGCCGAGGGCAACCTGACCCACAACAATCTCGGAGGTCTCCAGGGGGGCGTGGCGGGCGAGTACCACCACATGACCAGCGCCCAGATCTCGGCCCTGCACGTTGCGGTCACGCTGGGGTCTCTGACCGGCGTCACGCTGACGGGCCAGCAGTTGAGCCTCACCGCCGGATACGTGATTCCCACGACGACTCAGGAGACTCATTGGGATGCGGCGTACTCGGCATCCCATGCCCGCCAACATTCAATCACGGGAACGGATGACCATACGTCCGCCGCTACGGCGGGGCAGTTGCTCAAGGCTGATGCCAACGGGTTGCCGGTCGATGCCACAAGCACCGATGCGGCGGTTGCTGCTGCGGTTGCGGCTAGTCACGCGGCTGTGACGATCCCAGGGTCGTCGAATGGTTTGTCGCTCACCGGGCAGGAAATCAGTTTTCCGGCGACCGCCACACCGGAGTTCACCATGTTGGGTATCGGCGTTGCAGCCGCAGTCCGTGGACTTCTGATTCATGGGTTGGGTGCTAAGGGAACTGCCGAGATTCAGCGTGTCGTATCGGGTACGGCACCGGCGTCCTTCATTTTTCAAAAGGCTCGCGGGGACGCACTGGATGCCATGACGACAGTAGCGCCTGGGGATCGCATTGGCGGTATTCAATGTGACGGCTATGATGGGGACAGTTGGGTATCGTCTGCTTATTTTGGTGGTATCGTGGATGACACTGTGTCCGATGGTGTGGTGCCGCAGGCCCTTCAGTTCCTGACTGGCACCACCGGACTTACCGAACGAATGCGTATTACTTCGTACGGAGACGTCGGCATCGGAGTGTCTGCCCCCAACGAAGCGTTGGAGGTGGGCGGAAAAATTCGAGCTAACATCGCGTTCAACATCAATGGCACTGATGGCGTGACGCAGGCCGCGGCGGCGGGCAAGGTGAGCGATGTGACCGCTCTGGCCGGAGGGATCGCCACGGCGCAGACGCAGGTGACTCCGGTCTCGGACGGGGCGCATAGCCTCGCGGGAATCACGAGCGTCACGACGGTGAACGGCCGTATTACGGCCATGGCGTAGCAGGGTGCATTCACATGGAGAAAGGACCATCATGAACGTGGAGCTTTCCGCGACGATGAGGACATTCACAGGGGAGACGATCCGGGACGGAGAGGCGGACCTGCTTCTTCGCAGCGTGCTGCTCGCCGCTCTGACCCGTGCGGGTCGCACCGACCAGAGCGTCGAGGAGAAGGCCCGGCAGTTCGCCCTGGGCGTGAAGCTGGCGGGGTGCAGGGAGCCTCGGGTCGATCTCGATTCCGGCGAAGTCCAGATGCTCAAGGGGCTTGTGGCCCAGTCCTACGGCAGTCTGATCGTCGGCCAGGTCTGCCTGCTCCTCGAGGGCCAGCCGACCGGCCTGCCCGACAAGAAGAGCGAGTGACGGAGTGTAAAGATGGGAATCGCACTGGAAATCAAGGACGACGCCAACAGCGGCCTGACGCCCTCGGCGCGGCTGGTCAAGGCCCTGCAGGACGAAGAGGACCGCGGCATGGCCATCACGAGGTCCTGGAACGCGATGTGGCGGGAGAACCTGGAGTACTTCTTCTCCGAGCAGACCGGTGGCCGGCGGCGGCACAAGGACTGGGACTGGATCGTCGTCAACTACATCTGGCCGTCCTCGATGCAGGAGGTGGCCAAGATCAGCCGCCAGCAGGCGCAGTACTTGTGCGATCCCCGCGAGCCGGGCGACGCCGAGGCGGCCGAGGCCTGGCAGGGCTGGCTTCAGTGGATGTGGGAGCGGGGCCTCAACGCCGAGGGCATGGAGATCGAGCAGCTCAAGGCGATCCTGTGCGGCAAGATCTACGGCTACCGCGTCTACAAGCTCTGGTGGGAGGACCGCGCCGAGTGGGACGATCGCGTGTTCCCGCCCCGCTGGGTCGGCGAGGTCAAAGGGCGGCTGTGGAAGCCGACGCTCTTTTGGGCCACGGGCGAGGAGTCGATCCAGGATGGATCGGTGGGGACCGTCCGCTACGTCGACCTCGAATACGCTCTGGCCCGCTGGCCCGACTACAAGGCCAAGCTCAAGGACGAGGCGGACCGGATCACGGACGAGTTCGAGACGGGCTCCGAATCGATTCCGGGCCAGTCGGCCTCGACGAGCGCGACCTACCCGGGGACCGGCCGCGGCGGCCAGGACCGCGGGCCCGACGACCAGAGGGGGCAGCTCCTGGAACGGATCCTCCAGTCGATCCTGCCCGGGCGCCGCAGGGACGAGACCGGCGTGGGAAAAGGCAAGGACCGAACCCGCTACGTCAAGCTCTCGGAGCGTTGGGGCCACGATTTCAGCGAGACCGACGAGCGGTACGCCGAGCCGATCCCGATCGAGGAGCTGCTGGCGACGAAGGCGGCCGTCCAGAATGGGCCGATGTACATCGACGCCGCGACGGGCGAGCCCCTGACGGCGGAGAACTGGCCTCACCGTCCGCCGCTGGAGTGGAAGCAGCCTAAGTTCCCCCGGGGAAGATATATCCTGCGGGCCGGGGAGACGACCCTCAACGAGGACGAAGAGGAGCAGAAATATCCCTACCGCCAGTGGCCGTTCATCACCTGCCCGCACTACGTGATCCCCTTCATGTGGCAGGGCTCCGACGCCGTCCAGCTCGTCAAGCCGATGCAGGACATGATCAACGTGAGCGTCTCGCACCTGGTCAACCACATGAAGCAGTTCGGTGATCCCCGCGTCGCCGTCGAACGGGGCGCGATCGACAGTCCCAAGGCCCGCGACAAGGAACACTTCAAGATCGGCTCGGGCGCCGGGGCGATCATCCGGCTGGTCCGCGGGGGCATGGGGCGGGTGAAGATCCTCGATCCCCCCTCCAGCAGCCCCGTGATCGGGATGCTCTACCAGATCATGAGCCAGGAGTACAAGAACATGGTGGGCCTGCAGGACATCGCCCAGGGCAAGAAGTCCGCCGGCGACCTGACGGCCACGGAGTCGTCGTACCTGGCCATGTCCGCCGGCGACCGGGTGCACCTCCAGAGCCTGACCGAGAAGAACTGGATCCTGCGGATCGGCCTGCACGCGGCCGACATCGCCCAGCGGAACTACGAACCCGACCGCCTGATCCGCATCCTCGGGGAAAACGCCGTGCCCGGCGTCACGCAGATCACCAGCCGAATGAAGGACGTCAAGTACGACCTGAAGGTCGAGATCGGATCGGCCTTGCCCTTCGACGCCGAGAAGCGGATCGCCCGGCACATGCAGGCCAATCAGCTCCTCCAGGCCCCGCCGACGCCGCTGCTGCCGGAGCTGCTGCGGGTCCTGGAGATCCCGAACTGGCGGAAGATCCTTGAGCGGCACCAGGTGTGGGTGCAGTGGATGGGGATTTTGCAGTTGATCGAAGCGGTGCGAGGAGGTAAGATGCCTCCCGAACAGGCCTTGCAACGCCTGATGCATCTCACGGCACAGATGCTCCAGAGCGCCGTGCCGCAGGGCGGTCCGGCGGAGTCGCCGCAGGGACCGGGACAGACGAACGAGACAGAACGGGGACCGGCGCCGACGCCGGGACCGGGGGGACAGTGACATGCCGCACCATGCGAATAGCACGAGCTTCCAAAAGGGGCGTACGACGTGGAACGAAACGCCGTGTGTCAAGAGGACTTGTGTTGAGTGCGGTACGGAGTTCGAGGTTAGAGAAGCCAGCACCCATATACGGGCCTGCAAGTACTGCTCCCAGGCGTGTCAGAGGAAGTCTCGCAAGACCCAGTCGAAATATCACGATCTTCTTGAGTTGAAAGCCGCGGGGTTCACGACGAAGGAGCTTGCGACGTATTACGGGGTCTCAACGATCACCATCACGAGTGCTCTGAACCGATATGGTTACAGAACTCCCGAGGGAGAATCCTATTCGGCCCGCAGGAAGCGGATCATTCGCTTGAAGCAGCAGACGTGTGTCATCTGTGGATTTGATCGTTATGTGGAGTTGGCTCACATCGTTCCAGCCTCAGAAGGTGGCGTGTTTGAAGAGGGCAACACGGTTACGTTGTGTCCGAATCATCACAGGCTGTTCGACCAAGGACGTTTGACAGAGAACGAAAAGGCACAGCTTGCAAGGAGTATACGATGTCTCCCGCAGTCTCGAAAAAGCAGTTCCGCATGATGCAGGGGATCGCGCACGGAAGCATCGATCCCAAGGGCGGCCTGACGAAGGACAAGGCGGCCGAGTTCGTCTCCGGCCAGTCGCCCAAGGGCCTGCCCGAGCGGAAGAAGCGCAAGAAGGCCAGGGCCAAAGTCCATTGGAGCGACAAGATCAAATGAGAGCGACCTGTAGTGCCCCAGACAAGCCGAAGAAGATCGACGGCTTCGACGAGTGGGAGGTCCGCGAGGCGGCCGGTGTGCTCAAGCGGGCCTTCGAGATCAAGAGCAATCCAAAACTCCTGGCGACCGCGACCAAGATGTTTCGCAAGGAAACCGCGACGGCCGAGAAGGCACTGAAATGGAGTGACAAGATCAAATGAGGGGACCGGGTTGACCTCATTGATCGAGTGACGAAAGACAACTGAATATCGCGGGTTCATCGAGGGACCGGCCAGTCCGACGATGACGCAAGGCGAAAACCAAAGGCATTCGGGTGCCCGAACATCCGAATGCCTTTTCTTTTTGCGCCCGCTTCGAAAAACAGTTCGCCCCCGGGGCTAAAGGGTCGCGTGACCAAACAGCACGACGGGGCGGTTCAACCGATTTCGCGGGGAAAGAGCCGCAACGGCTCAAACGCAACCGGGAAAGGATTCAGGAATGGGATCTGATAAAGAACACGACGAGTTGGAACAGGATCAGGACGAACTGGAAGAGACGCCCGCGGCCGAAGGCGACGAGGAGCCTAAAGGGTCTGCTGCGCCGGAGGCCAAGAAGGCCGACGACGAGGACAAGACCAAACAGGACGACGAGGTCGCCAAGCACAAGCAGATGGCCGATCAGGAGCGGGCCAACGCCCGTCGGGCGCGCGAGGCCCTGGACGAGGCCCGCGCCGAGAAGGAGCAGCTCGTCGAAGAGCTGGCCGGCGTCCGGGGCGAGATGCAGCAGGTCCAGTCGCAGCTCAAGGAGCTGCTGACGACCAAGGAGTACAAGGACCTGGCGAACCTTGATCCCGAGACGACGGACGTCCCCGATCTGGTCAAGGCGTTTCAGGCGGCGACCTCCAAGATCGCGAAACTCGAACAGACCAACGCCGAGATGACCGCGTTCATCCAGGAGCAAAAGAGCCGCCAGCAGACGGACCGGGCTCAGACGGCCCGAAACCAGATGCTGGAGGAGATCTACAACGCCTGCGATGAGGAGTTCGGCGCCCGGTTTCGCAGCGCCGCGATCCTGCGGGCCGACGAGATGGTCGCCAACGCCGAAGCGGACGCCCCGAAGACCGTCGTGCAGGGCCTTCGCCTGATGCGAAAGGCCTACGCGGAGGTCGCGGGCAAGCACAAGGCGGCCCAGACGCCGGCCAAAAAGAAAACCGTTCCAACCGACACGGGTCTGCGCGGCCTCAGCGTGACGGATCTTGAGGACTCCGATGAGTTCAAGCCCGGCACGTTGGATGAGGTCGCGGCGGACATGAAGAAAAAGATGAAGGCGGGCACGTGGAACCGAAAGGCCTTCGCGGGCCCGTCGTAACCTGCGGCCCCGCGCCGCATAATTCATGGGGGGTCCAATGAGCGACCTATCGAACGCCACCAGGGAGCTGTTTCTCCGCACCCTGGTGAATCAGATTTTCTACAAGCTGCCGGTCCTGGAGGAACTCCAGCGCCGGCGTCAGATCACATTCAAGGGCGGCACGTCCATCAAGCAACTCGTGGACACCGCCGAGATCGACGACCAGGGCCAGGACTACGGCGCCAACGAGCCGCTGACCGACTCCAAGACCGACACCCTGGAAAAGCCCTCCTTCACGATCAAGCTGGCCCAGATGCCGCTGCGGTACGACGTGAACGACGAGCTGCAGAACCACGACGCCGACAAGGAGATCCAACTCCTGAACCTCTCGAAGCACCTGACCAAGAAGGGCCATCGCGGCGCCAAGATCCGCATGAGCAACCAGATCTGGAACTCGGGGTCCGTCACCCCGGTCGACGAGAGCGGCACGAAGTTCCAGTCGATCGTCTCGGCCCTCGACCACGACGCCACGTACGGCGGCCTGACGCGGTCGTTCTCCTCCGGCACCCGCGACTGGTGGCAGGGGGCGGACCCGGCGGGCCTGAACGAGTCGATCAGCTCGTCCAGCCAGGACACGCAGGTCAACCTGACGCTGTACAACCTCCGCAAGTGGATCAACGAGACCAGCGTCAGCCACAACATGGAGTCCGAGGACGACCTGTACATCTGCATGTGCCCGACCCTCTGGGACAAGCTGGCCGCGGAGATGGAGAGTCGCGTGGGCGGGTACAAACCCTCCAACTACCAGCGCCAGGGGATCCGCAAGATGGACCTGGACGGCCATCAGATCGTCAGCGTGCCCTACCTCCAGAAGTCGGACACGACGAAGAAGTGGGTCGTGATCATGAACATGCAGTACTGGGAGCTGCGGATCCACACGAAACGCAACTTCAAGCTCACCGACTTCAAGTGGCAGGGCGACCGGACGAACGGTTACGACTACTGGCTGGCCCGCATCCTCTGGGCCGGGAATTTTATCTGTTGGAAGCCCAACAGCTCGATGTGGCTGACGAATGTTGTTTGAGAGTTCCGAGAAGTGACATGGGCGACGCAAGCGTAGAAACCAAGGTGTGCTGCCGCTGCGGGAAAGGGAAACCCACGGCCGAATTCTGGAAGGAACCCAGACATCGAGACGGGTTCGCCAGTCTGTGCAAGACGTGTTTCGAGGAAGGCCGGAAAGCCTATCGCAAGGCCAATCCAGAGAAGGCTCTGAATCAGTCCCTCAGGGATCGTTTCGGCATCACGCTGGACGAGTACAAGGCCAAGCTGCTTCAGCAGCGGGGCGTGTGCGCCATCTGCGGGCACCCCGAGACAGCCGCATTCCGAGACAAGATCAAGATGCTCTCTGTGGACCACAATCACAAAACGGGTCAGATCAGAGGGCTTCTGTGCGACCAGTGCAATCGAGCCTTGGGCGCGGCTAAAGAAGACCCGCACATTCTGGATTCTGCCATTCGTTACCTCATGTTCTGGCGAAATGTGAACAGACCCGGATCGGATGAGAAACCGGCCGGGTAATTTTTGAAAGGAGCATCAATATGGGTTCTTTGGGATGCGAGGATTTCTATCTGATCGACCTGTGGCCGGGCTATCCCCGGACCGATGGTCCGACGCCGACCAACGGCTTCGACTCGACTCAGGCGGGCAATCGGTCGAGCACGCCGCTGTATCCGCCGGGCACGAAGTTCCAGTGCTACCAGGACTCCAGCGTCGGGGCCGGCGGGAGCAACGTGGCCAACAAGGGCTTCTACACGATGATGTACGGCCAGTACCTCGACTACACGTCGGGGGACGACATCTCGGCCGGCGCCGTCGTGATCGCCGCCTGCGGCTCGGCCAAGATCCACTGCGCCGCGGCCTTCACCAAGGACGTCTCGGGCGGCCAGGACTTCACGATCTGCGGGCCCGTCGCCATCACGTGCACGAGCCTGGGCAAGAGCGAGTACGGCTGGGTCTGGGTGGACGGCGTCTGCCCGAACGCCGACCTGACGGAGCTGGACGTCACGGGGATCCTGACGGACGGCGGCGTCGTCGGGGGCGGTCCCCTGACCAGCGTGGTCGCCCACGAGACGACCGAAGGGGCGCTGCTCTCCTGGCCCGGCAACGCCGACGGCACGCAGACCCTGATGATCTGCGGGTTCGCGTTCACCGACGACACGTAAGAGAAGTTTGAAGTGTGAAGTGACAGGTGCGAAGTCGGAGTTCGCTCCCGCTTCAAACCGAAAGCTTCCAACTTGAAACTTCGTTAAGGAGTTGTTTATGGCTGGATTCGATCTGGAAACCCAGCGACACGCCAAGACGATCGGGATGTGCTTCGACGCGGGCCGGTTCGATTTCTCGTCCGGCTCGGCGACCTGCGACGTGCCGACGAACCTGAGCACGGTCCTGATGGCGCTGGCCCAGGCCGACCTGACGTCCGTGACGGACCCCCAGCAGACGATGCAGGCCTACAAGGTCGGCGACGCAAGCAACGGGGCCGTGACGTTCGTCCGGGCCGGCGGAAACATCGGCGAAGACGCCCGGATGTCGTACCTGGCTGTCGGCTGGTAAAAACGAGCCGCTTACTTTTTTCCCACGACCCTCCGGGAGATCTTCGGGTCTTCCGGAGGGTCCGTTTGAAAGGCGACGACCGATGGCTCTTTCCTGTGCGTCGATGGCGGCCCAGGTCCAGGCCCTCTCGGGCCGAACGGGCGACACGGTCCTGGTCACGACGGACCAGATCCGCGTGTGGTTCAACGAGGCCCAGCGGGACGTCGCGGACAGGGCGCCCGGGCTGCACGCGCTGACCTTCTCCAACAGGACGAGCCTCGACGTGACGGACACGCTTCGCTATTTCCTTGGCGATATCACCGCCGGCGACTACACCGAGCAGGGGGTCGCCAACATCTGGAACGTCTTCTACCTGGACGGGGCCGACTCCCGCAAGCTGGCGTTCGTCCACACGGACGAATTCGACGCCAACTGGATCGACCCGACCCACGCCGACGCCGCGCGATACCGTCCCCGCTGGTGGACCCGCCGGGGCAATTCGATCGAGATCGTCCCGATGTCCGGCTGCGCGTACTGGGACAAGGACCTGCGGTTTGACGGCGATTTCTACCCGAGGGAGTTCTCCGCAGCGGACACGACGCGGTACAGCGATCTATCCGAGGCCGAGGAAGGTCTGGTCGCCTATGCCCTGGCGCAGGCATGGCGGGCGATCGGCTCGTCCGGCGGCGTCCAGGGAGCCCTGATGAAGGCCGCGGACTACTCGCGCCGCTACGAGAGCTGGCTGGACAACTACGAGCACAAGAACAACAGGCTGGACGAATGGCCGGGCAACCTCTACAGCGACGAGATCCCCGGATCGGCCTGATCGGTCAGCGCGCGTACGGATTCCCATGCCGCCGCAGGACGTCCTGGTTGTGGCGTTGAATGCGGTCGCAGTCTTCCTGGAAGTTGTGCCACTGCTGATTCCACCGATCCAACTGCTCCTGCCCGTCGTCCAGAGGCATCGGGACGTTGTACGGTAGGGGTCGCGTCTGTCGCGAGACCGTCGGCTGGACGTCCGCCATCTGCCGCTGGAGCGCGGCCATCTGGCGGTTCTGCTCGATCAAGGCCATCGCCAGCAGCTCCTCCTGCGTCCAGGGGACCGATTCGGGCACCGCCGGCGGCGCAGAGACCTGCTGCGGAGCGGGGGCGGCGTCCGCCTCCAGGGCGCGTTCCAGGGCGTCGAAATCGATCTCCAGGGTGGCGGGCTTTGGCTCCGGGGCGGCGCAGCCGGCCAGACAAAGAATCAGGATCCAGTAGGCGGTCTTCATTGCGCATTCCTCCAACGATCGGCTCGTTCACTCACGAGCAAAGTATAGCATATGTCCGATGCCGCGGCAAACGCAAATGGAGAGCGACTCCGTTGACCTCATTGACCGGATTGACAGCGCTGGGGTATGGACAACAACGCCTCGTCGGGTATGATGCCACCGAAAGGGGGTGCTTCCATGACACTCGAGATCATCGCCGAAATCGGGGCCAACCACGGCAAGGACTTGGCCAAGACACGCCGGATGATCAAGGCCGCGGCGGCTTGCGGCGCCACGGCCGTCAAGGTCCAGCTCTATACGGCCGAACAGATGACACGTCCCAGCGACGAGGAAAAATTTCTCATCCGCGAGGGCCTCTGGGCCGGCACGTCGCTCTGGGACCTCTACTCCCGAGCCGCCATGCCCCTCGAATGGACGCCGGAGTTGATGCAACTGGCGGAGTCCCTGGGACTTGCGTTCGTCGCGTCGGTCTTCCATCCGGCCATGATCCCGGTCGCCGAATCGTACGGCATCGAGCGGTACAAGGTCTCCAGTTTTGAGATCGGCTATAAAAATCTGCTCGAAGCGCTTGCATCCGTTGGAAAGCCTGTTATTCTGTCCACCGGAACAGCTACCTTAAACGAGATCGGGGCGGCGGTTTCTTACTTCGCAAGGAAGAACGTGTCGCTGCTCAAGTGCGTATCGCAGTATCCGGCCCCGCCGGATGCGATGAATCTCGTCACAATCCCCGACATGGCGAGCCGGTTCGGATGTCCCGTGGGACTGTCGGACCACACGACGGGCATAGTCTGCCCCGTGGTCGCGGTCTCTCTCGGGGCGAGCCTCATCGAAAAGCACTTCAAGATCGACGAGGACGGATTCGACGTCGCGTTCTCGCTCGACCCGCAGCAGTTCGCCCAGATGGTCCAGGCCGTGCGAGAAGCTCACGCCTCGCTCGGCCGCGTGGACTACACGCCCTCCACTGCGAAGTACAAGCGCAAGGAGGTCGCCGGACAATGGGTCAGAACGGTCAACTGAAATGCATCCTCTGCGGGGCTCCGGCGCCGACCAACGCCGAGGGCGATTACCTCCCGCATCTGCAGATCCCTCTTGAGTCTGGAAAGGATGGCGCGGAACGGGTTCTGGTCCGGTTCGTGAATGCCCGCGTTCGCTGTCGTCGGTGCAAACTCCAAGGACTTCTTGCCGCAGTGGCGATCTGCGCGGCTGATATGGACGAGGAACAGGGGTATGACATTCTCCGCGCCTGCCGATCGTCCCTTCAGGACTTGGAGAAAAGCCATGAATCGACGTGATTTCCTCAAGGCGGCTCTCGGTTCTGCGGTCGCCTGCGTGGCGAGGCCGTTTCTGCCAGCGGAGAAACCGATTCCCGTGAGGCTCAATGACGCACAGAAGTATTATCTGAGCGTCGATCCAGCCGCGTCGGCAGGGGACTATTTCGCCTATGCCTTGCACAATGCGAAGAAGGACGAACTGGTCTGGTGCCGAATCGGCTCATCATGACATTCTGAAGGAGTGTAATCAACCATGTCTGACCAACCCCAACCCCGATCCTCGTTCGATGGAGCCATCATCCTGATCACCGGCGGCACGGGCTCGCTCGGTGCGACCCTCGTCTCGGCCCTGCACCTGAGCCACAAGCCCCGCAAGATCATCGTCTTTTCGCGGGACGAGTGCAAACAGCAGCAGATGCAGCAGCAACTCGGCGAGCAGATCCCGGAGTTGCGTTTCATTCTGGGGGACGTTCGAGACCCCGGCCGGCTCTACGAGGCCATGAACGGCGTGCACATTTGCATCCACGCCGCGGCCCTCAAGCACATCGACCTGTGCGAGTACAACCCCACCGAGACGATCAAGACCAACGTCGTCGGGTCGATGAATGTCGTGCAGGCCTGCCTGGCCCGCGGGGTTGTGCGAGCGATTGTCATCTCGACAGACAAAGCGGTGGCGCCTGTCAACCTCTACGGCGCCACAAAACTGGCTGCGGAGAAGCTCTTCCTGGCCGCCAATGCCTTCAACAGGACCGAGTTCAAGGTGGTCCGCTACGGAAACGTCCTGGCCAGTCGGGGCTCGGTCATCGAGACGTTCCTGAGCTTGCGAGCCCAGGGCATTCACGAGTTCCCGATCACCGACGAGGCCATGACCCGCTTCTGGATCACGCTGCCGGAGGCCGCCGAGACCGTCGTGGCGACGGTCGTGAGCGGCCGAGTCAAGATCGGGATTCCGAGAATCGCCTCGATGAAGATCGTGGACGTGGCGCGGGCGATCGATCCGGAGTGCACGTTCAAGATCGTCGGGATGCGGCCGGGGGAGAAGCTCCACGAGTGCCTGGTCTCGCCGGACGAGCGCGTGCCGGGATTCGAGCACGGATATTACAGCGACAGGAACGATCTGTGGCTGACGGCCCAGGAGCTGAGGAGGAAGGTGGGGCTATGAGCGGCGCTGCCTGGGGATACCTGTTCTGGTGCATCGCATCTTTGATTTTGATGGCGATTGACAAAGGAGATCTCTTATGGACTCTGTTTTTAGCCGCATCGCGATCGGGGTCGCGAACTGGAACGAGCACAAGCCCTACGGCCATCGGGGCGTGATCTGCCCGCGGCCTGAACAAGAGAAGATCCTGGCTTATTGCCAATCCGCCGGGATCGACACGATCCACACGAAAAAGGCCTACGGCGTGGACCTGTCGTGGGTGAACAGCGCATTTCGGATCGTAGAATCGGACAAGCCGCCGACCTACTCGGTATATGATCCTTCTGAGTACGCAAAGATCAAATTGAGCTGCCAGACTCTCCAGATACCTTACAGCCCCTTCGACAGGCGGTGGGAAGATGTTTTTTCGATCGAGCCGATGTGGAGATGGCGGAGGAACTTTCCAGAGGAAATTCATGTCCGTTCCTGCTTCTGCCAGGGCAAGGTCTTCTCGTCGGACGAGCCCGTGTTCGTCCGCTTCCGAAAGTACGCCGGCGAGATGGGCATGCCGGTGGGAACCTTGTGCATCCTGTTTTGCCTCTTGAATCCGAACGTGGACAAGGTGATCGTCGGCGTCGATTCCGAAGAGCAGCTCCGCGAGGACCTGCGGTTCTTCCATCGGCTGGGATCGTTCGCCGTGGAGGACCCCAACGTCATCGATCCGCGGCTCTGGTAGAAGAGGAACCCCATTGACCGTATTGACCATAGTAACGAAGGGAAGGAATTGTAGATGGACTGGAAACGAAGATGCGAATTGATCCCGGACGGCTGTTCGACAATGAGCAAGATGGCGAGCCGCTACGTCGCGGGGTTTCATCCGACGGAGTGGGAAGGGGCCCGGGGCGCCCGGTGCACCGCCGGCGGCAAGGAGTACGTCGACTACACGCTGGGGCTGGGCGCCGTGATCCTGGGCTACGGGGACCCGCGGATCCGCGAGGAGTTCATTCGGGCCTACGACGCCGGGACCCCTCTGTCCTGCCCGCACGACGACGAGGGCCGGCTGGCCGAGGTCCTTGCCGAGCTGGTCCCGTCCGCCGAGATGGCCCGGTTCGTCAATACGGGCACGGAGGCCTGCCTGGCGGCGATCAAGATCGCCCGGGCGTATACGGGCCGCGAGCGGATCCTCTGCTGCGGCTACCACGGCTGGGCCCCCTGGTACACGGCCCAGTGTCCTCACAACGACGGCTGCACGGCGGACGAAAAGAATCAGATCCAGTCGTTCGTCTACAACGACCCAGCGAGTCTGGAGAGGCTCTTGCAGGAGGGCGAGCCCGTGGCGGCGGTGATTCTGGAGCCCTACGTCTTCGAGCTGCCTAGGAACAACTTCCTGAAGCGCGTCCGGGCCCTGTGCGATAGAGCCGGGGCGGTCCTGATCTTCGACGAGGTCGTCACGGCCTTGCGAACGCCCATGCTGACGGCCCAAAAACTCTTCGGCGTGACGCCGGACCTGACCTGCATGGGCAAGTGCATCACCAACGGCGTCGTGCCGATGGGCGTCGTCTCGGGCAAGAGGGACCTGATGCAGGTCCTCTCCCAGTTCTGCTTCGTCTCCTCGACGTTCGCGGCCAATCCCCTGGCCTGCCGCATGGCCCTGGCGACGATCCGCTGGGTCCAGGAGCTGGGCGTCGTGACGGCGATCGGCGACTACGGGGTCCACTTCAAGGCCCGGTTCGAGGAGATCGTGGACAAAGAGGGCCTGTCGAGCAAGGTCAAGCTCAAGGGCGTGCCGTGCCGGACGTTCTTCGAGTTTCCCACGGAGGAGCACAAGAGCCTCTTCTGGCAGGAGTGCCTTCGCAACGGAGTCTGGTTCGGCTACGCCCAGTTTGTCTCCTACGCCCACGGGGCGGCGGAGCTGGACGCCACGGAGATCGCGATGCGCCAGGCGATGGACGTCGTGGCCAAGAACTGGGACCACCCGGAAAAGAAGCTTGAGGGCCGCTGCGCCCAGGCGACGTTTCGGCTGACGGTGCATGACAAAAAAAAATGATTCTGCCACAGAGGGCACAGAGATGAGTGAGACAGAGACCAAGATCAAGACAGACGAGCGAACCGATAAGCAGCGATTGTCCGAGTTGCTCCTGGAAGCATTGAGCGGCACCAGCGCACGGTCCCGCCCGACGATCCTCCGCGAGGCGTTGAAGATCGTCGAGCGGATGCGATGAAAAGACGGCAGCCGCGAGCCCGTGGATTGGGATGGAGCGGCATAAGGAGACGACGGATGCGACTGGAGATCTTGACGGAAGACCAGTGCCAGATCGTTCGGATCTGGCGGAATCAGTGTTTGGAGAGCTTGAGGACCCCCTATCCCCTGACCCCGGAGGAACAGAGCCGGTTCTTTTACGATGTCGTCCAGAACCGCAGTTCGCCGCACCGGTACTGGGGAGTCTGTGCGGAGTGGCTTCCAAACGCCCCCGCAGAGCCGCACGATGGGTTGTACTTCTGCGGCATGGGCGGCCTGACGTATATCCAGTGGGAGAACCGCATCGCGGAGATCTCCCTGATCCTCTCGCCGGCCGTGCGCAGCAAGGGCCTGGGCGAACAGGCGGTCGATCTGCTCCTCGCCGAGGGCTTCGACAGGATGGGCCTCAAGACGATCTTCGGAGAGTGCTACTATTGCAACGATGCTCACGAGTTCTGGCTGAAGATCACCGAGGGCTTTGGCGGCTACATCACGCGCCTCCCCAATCGCAAGTTCTGGGCCGGCCAGTTCTGGGACTCGCTGTACTTCTCGATCGACGGCGACTGCTGGAGGCAGGTCCATGGCCAATCTTCTTGAACAGCACACGGCTCTCTACACGGATCTCGACATCGAGTACGCCCAGGAAATGAGCGGGCCGTATCGATCGATCTGCGACAGCTCGGACGGCTCCAGCTCCACCACGGCCGCCTATCGTTTTTTGCCCGCCGCAGGGCACGCCGGCGTCTCTATCGCCGCGGTGAAGGATCACAGGATCACGGGATTCTGGCGTCCGGCGGTCTGTTTCGGATCGGCCGAGTTCCAGAAGGTGCAACTGAGTCAATGGATTCAGACCACGAACGACATCACCTACCTGGACTACCTGGAGGACGGCGAGCTGTCCCCGATCAGCCGCTTTCTTCTGGCCAACGGCTACAAGGAGTTCTCGCCGGATCATTGTTCCCTCCTGAAGCGTTGCTACGTGGCGACGCCCGTCTATACGCAGGTGCTCGACGTCACGCTGGCCGAGTCGGTCCTCCGCCGGGGCCTCCGCAAGAGCTACCATTCCCTTGTCAATAAACAGGCGGACGTCTGGGATTGCACCGTCGCGGACATGCGGGCCATCCACCTGAAATATCGAGGCGTGACGAGATCGGACGCCTCGTGGAAGATCCAGGAGCGGATGCAGACCGTGTGCTTCGCCGACGGCGAGCGTGCGGCTGTCATGTTCTACTACGGGCCCCGCTGGGCCTACTACGCCGCGGCCGCCGGCGAGAACGGACACGCCTGCCTCTGGGCGGCGTTGATGAAGCTCAAGAGCCTCGGCGTCTGGAACGTCGAGATGGGGGAGCAGGTCTATGCCGGCCCCGATGCGAAGAAGATCAACATCGCCGCCTATAAGCGGGGCTTTGGCGGCGTGACGAAGACGAGACTCTTGCTGACGAAAGGACCTGATTGACCGGATTGACAGGACCTGCACGCCCCGACCGGACCGGACTGGACGGGACTGGACATGACACGACCAGACCCGACGTGACAAGACGGGACAAGACAAGCGACTTTTGTGGAAGAATGACGAAAGGACTCAGATGACCGAATTGACCGATAAGACCCCAAGCGACGAGCGACGAGACACGAGTCACCCCTCCGACTGCCTGGGCCGCTGCCCGCGATTCCTCAAGCCCTGGTACTGCTGCACGGGCTGCGGCAAGAGCCGCCGGGCCTTCCGGGACGCGGCGCCGCCGGAGGTCCAGAAGCTCTGGACCGAGCCGACGGGCTTTTGGGACCCCGCCCGCGGCTGCCGGCTGGACCGTGGCCAGCGCCCCCCCGAGTGCGGGGCCTACGACTGCGGAGACCAGGTCTTCGTCATGGCCTCGGCCCGAACGCCCGAGGGCTCGCCCATTCTGGTCCGCGAGCTGGACCGGGACGACGATGACGAACTGGCGTTTTTGGACAAGGCTCGCGAGATCTGGCGGGAGCTTCACGAGCGGGGGATCTTGGCGAAAGGAGTGGCGTGGACGGCGGGGACCGAATGGTCCGGATTGACCCCATTGACGGGCGAGCCCGAGCCACGAGCCACGGGCCACGAGTCACTTTCTTCCTGGGATCGGGCGTTTCGGCATATCGACGGGCCGACCGTCTTTATCCTGCAGGGTCTGATGGGCTCTGGCAAAAGCGGCTGGGCGAGGAAGTTCGTCGCCAGGCACCGGCGGGCCCTGGTCGTCAGCGGGGACGGGTTCCGGTCCATGCTGCCGGGTCAGTACGAATATCGGGTGGAGCTGGACGACCTGATCACCGAGTCCATGTGCGCCACGATGCGCCAGGCCCTGAAGGCCGGTTACGACGTCGTCGTGGACGTGGGCAATATCACAAAAGAACGCCGGGCCCCCTGGCTGGCCATCGCGAAAGAGCGCGAGGCCCGAACTGTCGCCGTAGTCCTGCCGAGGATGCACAAGGACTGGCATGTCTCCCGTCGGAGGGCGGATCCGCACGGAACCAGCGACCCCGGCGCGATCTACGATCGCGAGAAGGCGGCCTTGGAGCCCGTCGAGTCGTCCGGCGAGAGTTATGACGATGTGATCTTCGTGCCGGCCCAGGAGGTCTCGGCCCGAAAGATCCTGATCCTCTCGGCTTCGCCCGTGCGGGATAAGCACATCGACAACCTCATTGCGGAGAAGCTGCGGGCCCTGGGCCACGAGGTCGAGGTCTCGCCCTGCCAGCGGGGCGGCAGGGAGAAGGTCCTCCAGTTCAAGCCGGACATCTGCCTGGTGCCCCCGATCCGCAATCCGAACAGCAGGGACTTCGTCGCGGAATTGAAGCGATTCGGCTGCGCGGTCGTCACGAGGCACACCGAGCCCTCGTGCTCCTGGCAGGACTGGAAGAAGATGCCGCCGCAGTCGCGGACCGAGATCCTCGGGGCCTTCCCCTACCTGGTCGACCTCGAACTGGTCTGGTCCCAGGACGAGGCCGACATCTTGAATCGCCGGGGCGTGCCCTTCAAGGCCGTGGCCGTCGGGGCGATCGGACTGGACATCTACTTCGACGAGCAACTCAAAGCCAGACTGACCCACCGGCCTGAATTCTGCACCAAGTACAAGCTCGACATCGAGAAACCGACGCTCCTGATCTCCTCGCCCTGGGGCTTCGCCGACTCCTCGCCGGACCTGGGGACCGACGAGATCCTGGCCGCCCAGAGGGACGCCGCCGGCCGCGACAGGCACCTGGCCATGATCCGAGCGATCGTCCCCCTCCTGAAGGGTACCTGGAACCTCCTGATGACGGTCCATCCGGGCGTGGGGGCGGCGCCCTACCAGACGCTGGCCAAGGAACTGGGGATTCCGATCGACGCCGAGAATCCGATGCTGGACCTCCTGCCGAACTGCGACGCCTTGATCCACGCCGGCTCCACCGCGGCGGTCTCGGCTCACCTGCTCGACATCCCCGCGTACCAGTACGGCGACGTCAACGCCGAGGGTTCCGCGAGCTGGTGGGGGGTGGGGGAGTCGGCCATCTCGCGGGTCTCGCCGATGGCCAAGAGTCCCGAGGATCTGGCGGAGATGATCCGGGTCTGGTTCAAGGGTTCCAATGCCAATCCCGCCACGATCACAGAGCTGGAGGAAGGCCGTTACGGCAGGATCGACGGGCACGGGACGGATCGGGCCGTCGCCCTGATCACGCAACTGATGGGCCGGTTCGCCTATAACTGGCCGCGGAGTCCCCACGACTACAGGCAGTTGACCGTCCAGCGGGCGGAAGGGGACTTTCTCAAGAAGGCGGTTTGCGGCGTCTGCCACCAGACGTTCGTCTTCTGGACGGAGGAGTACCTGGCCCAGGTCGCCAAGACCGTCGGGATCGATCCGGCGAAGCTGCGGCCCAAGGGCTCGATCTGCTGCCCTTTTTGTGCCGCTCGCATGTTTCAGGCGTAATGCCTACCTAGCAGCGAAACCGGTATACCATGTACTCCCGGGGCCAAGTGCCTGACGGACATGTCGGCCCCTCGGAAAGAGTTTCTTGCCACAGAGAACACAGAGAAAGGAAAAACGATGGACGAACAAGAGAACAAACCGATGAAGGATCTTCCGCGGTACAAGTGCCACAAGGAAGTCTGCGCGCTCAAGATCAAGGACGTCTGCCGCCAGGACGGGCCCGGGGATCCGGTGGTTTTGCCGGCGATCCTGACGTTCGAGGAGGATGGCTATGCCCCGATCCGCGTCGATGCGTCGTTCATGTTCAAACACGGCCCCCAGCCGGGCGGCTACTGGGTCTTGGATGGTTCGATCGCAACGTATGCGACTGCCGTGTCTTTCGAATCAGGTTACTCCCGTGTATGAAAAGCATTCGAATAGATCTCTTGGGCCTGCCATTCGGTCGCCTGATCGTCGTGGGCTCGGACGGTAGCAGAAACGGCCATGCTTTGTGGCGTTGCGAATGCCAATGCGGTCGATTCTGCTCCGTGTTCGGCAAGAACCTACGCAGAGGGACGACCACATCGTGCGGGTGCTTCCGGCGGGAAGTCGCTCTCGTTGCCAGCAGGACTCACGGCATGTGCTACTCGTCGACGTACCAGTCCTACAGGGCGATGCTGACGCGCTGCTACAATCCACGCCAACAGTCCTACCTGCGCTACGGCGCACGCGGAATCTGCGTATGCGATCGCTGGCGGGAAGGCTTCGAGAACTTCCTCTCCGATATGGGCCTGCGCCCTGCGGGGATGACTCTCGACCGAATAGACCCGTTCGGGAACTACGAATCGGGAAACTGCCGGTGGTCCACAAGAGCCGATCAGTCGCGGAATCAGCGACGCGCAATCGCGCTGAGAGTCCTGAATGAACTTGATCCACAGTGGTTCGAACGCTACCAAAGCTTCAGCCCGGCGAAGGCGTTCGAAGACGGCTATACGCGGGTGGAGTGACGGATGGCTACACAAAAGACATGCGATTTCTGCGGGGGACTCATCAGCGACGTCGTCGCAGTGACGGGCTACGCAGAGCTGGATGGAACGGTGATCCGCAGGATCGTTGGCCCCAGCGGCGAGGACGAAACCAAAACCTACGATGCCTGCAAGGCCTGCATGGACAGGATCCTGGCGATCAAGGAGACATGATGGCAAAACCCTCCGCACAGTTCTGTTTCGTCGCTCTCTTTCGAGAGGACGGAAGCGAGATCGACGCCCCCGACTACGCCCGCGTCGCCATGCCGCTGAGCGGATTTCGCCTCGCCTTGACCCCGGGCGGAGGGGTGCACCTGGTAAACACCGTCGACATCGTCTTCGGCTCGACGGACAGCGATTGGGGGCGTATCACCGAATTCGGCCTCTACGATGCCCGTCGAAGCGGAAGGACGCTCCTTCGAGGCAGGGTCAACGTGCCGGTGGATATTAGCTGCGCGGAATGCGTCCACATCGTCGCCGGCGCGATGGATATTCAGCTCCGGCAACCCAAAGGAGTGACGGATGGACCCTGTTGACCGGATTGACGGGGGACGAACGCCGCGGGTCGGCTGCATCATCCAGGCGAGGCTGGACTCGACCAGGCTGTGCCACAAGGTCTTTCGGAGAGTGCATGGCCACTGTACTGTGTTGGACTGTGTACTCGACGCTGCCCTCAACGCAAAACGGGTGGGTGCTGTGTGGGTGACGACGCCTGATGTGGCAATCTACAACTACGTCTTTGCCCGAGGGAGTTTGACGAAGTTGTTGTGGGCGTACCCTCATCTGCATGAGGGATTGCGTGACCCGCTACAAGAGTACTTCACGGTTTCTCTGGGGGTCCTCGACGTCATCGTCCGCCTGACCGCCGACTGCCCGATGATCACCGGCCCGATCATCGACGCCGCGGTCGAGGAGTTCCTGGGTAGCGAGGCGGACTACGGCTACAACAACAAAGACGGCGCCGACGTCGAGGTCTTCACGTTCGAGGCCCTGGCCGAGGCGCATGAGAAGGCCGGGCCGGATGAACACGAGCATGTGACCACGTGGATTCGACGCCACAAGCGCTGCGTCGATCTGACGCCGCCGGCGGGCGAGTTCCTGAGCCTCAACACGCCCGAGGAGTACGAGCGGATCTGCGAGCTGATGGCGGCAGGACCGAATGGACCTCATTGACCCTATTGACGGCCCCCCTGGGCGTCGATAAGATGCCTGCTGTAGAGCCTGACTCCGGGAAAAAGGTAAGCGGCTTTTTGAACGGAGACATGGCTATGAGTCCATCGATCGCATATACGGTCCACCGCAGCGGACGGGTCTTTCAATTTCCCCCCCTCGATCGCGCATCCTGGCGGTTCAACGCGCATCCGGACGGCTCGGGCACCGACTGGGAGGAGGACGTCGACGTCGACCGTCCGCACGGTCTGGACTACCGGGCCTGGAACCATCTGGCCAAGGCCTTTCGAAAACGGATCGACAAGGAGCACGAATCCGTCGGGGATGGGACCGCCGGCGGCGAGCACGTCCCGGGCATCGCCCAGGTGCTGCGGCAGGTCGATGGGACCGCCGACGTCTCGGGGGCCTATGACGCCACTCTGTTCCAGGCGAACGGTCTGGTCCACTCCTCGGGCAACCAGACGGTCTGGTGCATCACGGACGACGGCGCCGATCCCACGATCTGCCTGATCGATCCGGACAAGCAGTGCAAAGGCGCCGACATCACCTGGACGGGGGCCCAGCAGTTCGACGCCTCTGTCGACATGACGATCATGCACGTGGACGGCTCGGCCACGTTCACAGGGCCGGTCCGCTTTGAGGGCTCCGCGGCCGTGGCCTCCTTCGACGGGACCGTGGATTTCTCGGTCGCCGCGTTCGATGGAACTGTCGATTTCGGCAAGCGGGCGGACTTCACCTCGATCGGCGTGGCGGGGGATTCCACATTCGCCGGGGCCGTCGACTTCGAGGGGGCCGTGAAGATCGACGGCTCTGTCGAGCACCAGGGTCTGGTGAGCTTCTGCGCCAACAACGTCTACGACTCCACTTGGTTCGATTGCTCGGTCGCGGGCACGTACACCAAGACCCACGACCTCAGCTCGACGGCCCTGCTGACGCTGTTGTACTTCAAGGACACCGGCAACGGCCTCGCCATGGGAGCCAATCGCATCTATGCCCAGTACGCCCCGTGGCTGGAGAGCAACCAGGAGAGCGGCGCATCGATCAACAACCTGACCACTACCCAGGTCACAATCCAGGCTGGGGCCGACAATGCCGCGTTCTCTCTGGACGCCAGCGGGCAAAAGGTCTACTGCAACACGGGGCAGTATCGCGTGGTCGCCCTGAGGATGGTTTGATATGGCGGACATCCTGATCCAATCGCCGGACTTGGGCCTGGACTGCCGGCTGCCGGTCAATCAACTCGACCCGCGTGCGGCGGCCGACGGCTCGTACAACCTCGTGTACGGGAAAGGTCTGCTGCGGACCGAGGCGGGCCTGGCCAACTGGAACACGACGACGCCGCTCAATTCCGGGGACGTGGTCCTGGCCGTTCCGAGCTGCCGGATCAACCTGTCTGACTACCTGTTGGCCGTGACGCGGGAGAAGATCTACAGGAGGGACTTCACCAACGCCGAGTGGGACGACATCACGCAGGCCGGTCTGACGATGGGTTCCTCGGTGGACGCGCCCGTCAGCACGGTGGTCATCAGCCACGACGATAGCGACATCTACCTGAACGACGACGCGGCCCAGGCCCACGCCTACGAGCACGTCGTGATCTGCGACGGCGGCCAATCGAACATCCAGCGGTGGGCCGGCGAGGGCGAGGCCGACTGCGGGGATCTCGTTGGCGCCGACGGCTACTCGGGCGGCACGACGCACAGGGCCCTGCAGGTGGGCACGACGCAGAACCGCCTGATCCTGATCTCCCCGCGGGAGTACGACGCCTCCAGCCGGGTCTGGGTCGAAAACCGTTCCCGCGTCCGCTGGCCCCAGATCGCCAAACTCCAGTCCTGGACGGGCACGGGCTCCGGCGCGGCGGAACTGCGGGACACGGGCGGAATCAACGTCTGGGCGGCCCCCCTGGCGGGGGAGTTCTACGTGTATCAGGACACCTCGATCTGGAACCTCCGCTATGTGGGCGGAACGAAGGTCTTCGACCCCAAGCCCGTGGTGCACGACCTGGGCCTCTTGGACAGCCGGCTGCTGGCCCCTCACGGAAATATCCACTACGTCGTGGGGACCGACTGGAACGTCTACGCCTATTACGGCGGGACGATCAAAAAGGCGATCGGCGACAAGATCAAGGATTTCCTCCTCCGGGACGTCGATCGGGACCACGTGCGGCGATGCTGGCTGGCCCTGGACATCAACGCCGAGCGGCTGGGCGTGTTCTTGGTCCCCTCCGGACGCGAGTACATCGGCGTCATCTACTGGTACGATCTGACGCAGGGCGTCTGGGCCAGGCAGGACCTTACGGAGGGATTTCCTTCCGGCGGGATCACCGCCGTCAGTCAGGTGGCCTCGGTGACTGGAAGCCGGGGCGAGACCTACAGACAGGCCCTGGCCAAGGAATCGGTCTACGAGGTCTCCGACGCCGGCGACGCGACGCTCCGCTACGGGGATGTCTTGTGCGACGCCAGCCGGACCCTGACCAGCGAGGTCACGAGCGCCACCTGGTGCGCCGGAGGGACTCACCTCGTATGTGCGACGGGTGCGTTTCTGACGGACATGACCCCCGGCGACGTCGTCCTGGTGGAGGATGGCTCCAACTGGACCCACTGCCGCTACGGGGACCACTACTACGCGATCGCGGACCTGTCCAACACCTACATGACTCTCCAGGAGCGGGATCCGTCCCTGGCGGTGGCGGATACGACGGACGTGCCGGCGGGCGTGCCGTTCTCCGTCTGGACCGACGAGGGGGAATCCTACGCCGACCGGATCGAGGTCTACAAGACGAAGGAGGCCCTGGTCCTGGGGGACGACTCCGGCTGCCTCTGGGCCTTCGATGCGTCCCTCTCGGGCACGATCGGCGCGACGACCCTCACGGCCCTGCACAAGACCCCCGTATTCGACACGGGCTGCCCCGGTCTCCAGAAGCGGTGGCCCGGCCTTCGCGTGACGGCCCAAAAGCCCGAGACGGTCAACGACGGCCAGATCCTGGTGTACTACAGGACGGCGAACTTTGACTCGACGGAGTTGTCCTCCTGGACGCGGATCGACGCCTCGTACGCCCTGGACGCCACGGCCCAGACGCGGCAGTTCTTCGTCAACCGCACGAGCGAGAAGATCCAGTTCGCCCTGATGAATTCGCAAGGAAGCACCTTTGAGGTTCGGGAGATCGAAGTCATGGGGCCCGAACTGGAGGAAAACAGATAATGGCACTTGGACTTGATTTCGGATCGAAGAAGTCATCTGAAAAGTCCCAATCGTTCCTGCCGGAGCAGGCGACCTGGATGCGGAACCTCCTGTCGACCTACGGCTCGCAGGTCGGCCAGGGCCAGCAGTCCTACGGCGGGGACCGCGTGGCCAATCTCACCGGCGCGCAGCAGAACCTCCTGGGCTCTGTCGGCAACTGGTCCCAGTACCTCACGCCCACCACCGGGGGAGCGACCTACGGCCAGACGGGTGCGGCCCTGTCGGACATCCTCTCGGGCCAGATGGGGGCCGAGCCCTACACGGAGGAATCCGTGAACCAGCTCTTCAAGAGCGCCTACGAGGCCCCGACGATGAAGACCTGGTCCGAGACCACCAAGCCCGAGATCCAGGAGGCCTACAGCGGCCCCGGCTACTGGTCCACGGCCCGGATGAACGCGGTCGCCAAAGGGGCCCAGGACACGGCCGACACGCTGTCCAGCCAGTACGGTCAACTGCGGTATGGAGCCGAAGAGGCGAACAAGGCCCTGGCCGAGGCCAAGGCCGGCCGCGCCCTGTCGGCGATCCCCCTAGCGGGCGACTACATCAGCCAGCCGCAGCAGCAGGCCCTGGCGGGAATCCAGGGTACGCAGTCGCTTTACGGCCTGGCCTCCGCCGAGCAGCAGCAGGAGCAGGCGGAGATCGCCTCCAACATGGAGCAGTGGATGGAGAGCCAGCAGATCACGGATCCCAGGGTCCTCGAGACGATGCTGAACCTTCTCGGGATGAACTATAACACGGCGAAGGGTACGTCCAGTTCCTGGAACGTTGGGATCAAGGGAGGTGACTGATATGGCGCTGTGGGACGTGGCGATGGCCCCGGTCCGTGCGTTCGGCGGGGCGTTCAACGAGCTGGACAAGGCCATGCAGGGCCGTGACGCCGGGCAGGAGAAGAAGCAGCGGCAACTGCTCAGCGATCTTCAGGTCGTCCAGCAGAGCACGCCGGACAATACCCCGGCCCGGATCGAGGCGACGCGGGAGATCCTCAAGAAACACGGAATGACCATGCCCCCGATGGTCAACGCCCAGGGCGCCAATCAGTACGAGCAAATTCCGACCCCCTACGAACGCGGGATGGGCCAGTACGCCCAAGCCAAGGCGAGTTCCGCCACGGCGCAAGATCCGGTCCAGAAAGCCAAGGCCGTTTCGGAACTGATCGGCAATCGTCCCTGGAGCGGAGACGAGGGGGACGCGTACGACCCGAAGAATCCGGAACACCGGATCTGGATGCAGAGCCTGGAGGAGCTGGGCGGGGGACCGAGTCCCGCCGGGGAAAGTCCGGCCGGCTCGCTTCCTGAATCCGCCCCGGCCGAGAAGAACAAGAGCTTCATGCAGATGGTCCAGGATACGCTGCCTGTCCGGGGGGCGCCCGCCGCTGGATCGGCCCCCGCGGCAGAGACGCCGATGGTCCTGGGCGGCCTGTCGGAAAACCTCGGCAACCTGGCTGACCAGGCGAATCAGCCTAGGGCTCCGACGGGGGCCAGCCGCACGCCCGGTTCCTGGGCCCGCGGGGTCGGGGTCTCCGGCGGAATGGCGCCTGCGGGCGGCGTGAGGCCTCCGCGGTCGGGACCCTACGCGAACGCGGGCTCTGCGATGGCGGCCATTCCGGGACCGGAGCTGCTGGACGAGGCGCTGGGCCAATACGAGCAGGCCGGCGGGGCGACGGTCCGCAACGCGCAGAAGATCCAGCAGTCGCAGGCGGCCTCGGCGACGGGTCTGAAGGCGGCAGGCCGGGCGATCAAGGCGTACAAAGCCAGTCCCGAGTACGTCGAGATGACCCGAACGACGGGCCGGCTCCTGAATGAGACGGACCTGTCCGGCCCGACCAAGGAGATCCTCGCCGGCCAGTCGGCGGCCGACCAGAAACGGCTGCTCCAACGGATCCACAAGTACGGAGAGGCAAAGGTCCTGGCGAGCCTGCAGGGCAGCACCAGGCCAAAAGGGAATTTCTGATGGCGGCGATCGACTTCGATCTGCTGGACCGACAACTCGCGCAGGGCTCGTCAGGGACGGGTCCGCAGACCCCTCCCGCTCCCGAAACGCCCCGCGTCTCGCCATCCGCCGGAGCGATCGATTTCGACGCCCTCGACAGGGACCTTGGGCGCCAGGCGGGCCAACAGGCTGTCCAGACCGAGGCCCGACGATCCGCCCTCTCGCAGATCGCGCCAGCCACGATCGCGCCCGAGATCCAGCGACAGGTCCAAGCCGGACTCGGACGGGGCGACTACGGGGCCCTGGCTCAAATCGCCGAGTCCTATCCGGAGCCGCCGGCGATTCAGCCGACTCCACGGCAGGCAGCGCCCACCATAGCCCCCTTCGGCGGGGCCTACGCCGTTCCCGGCGGCGCCGCGATCGTCGAGGCGACTCGCCAGCCGTGGAAACCGCCAGGCCCGAACGCCATCGGTCTGGGGGAGGCATTGAAGGAGCATCCGGAGAAATACCTGCCCCTGGCCGGCAGCGTCTTTCAGGCGCAGACCCTGCTCGATGTCCGGGACGCCGCCAAACGCCTGGAGGCCAACGCCTATCAGGACATCGAGAAACCCGGGTATCCCTCGGGTCAGTTGGCGGGCATGGTCCTGCCCAAGCCTCCGCCGCCGATCACGGCGCAGCAGCAGCGGGACCGCGATCTCCAGCTCGTGACCGACTGGGAGAACGAGCGTCGCCAGACCGCCGAACGAGGGTATTCGTTTGGGGGTCGCGTCGGCCAGATCCTCGGCGAGATGCCGAGCTTCATGGTCGACATCGCGGCCACGGGCGGCGCCGGAGGCGTGGTAAAGAGATCCGTCCAGGAGGCGGTGGAAAAAGCTCTCTCCAAGGGCGTGGCCAAGCAGGTCGCCAAGAAGGTCGCAGGACAAGCCGCCGGCAAGGCCGTCCGGGCGGCCGGCTGGATCGCGGGCACGGGCGCCGCCGGCACTGCGCAGGGCACGTTGATGCCGCATCGGATCGCCGCGACCTATCTGCAAAAGCGGATGCCCCAGAACGTCGAGGTCGACGAGAAGACGGGCGAGGCGAAGTTCACCTGGTCGAAGGAGTCGCCTTACACCGATCTGCTCAGGGCATGGGGCGACACGGCGATCGAGGCGACCTCGGAACTGTCTGGTCCGGGGATCGCCCGGGCCGCCAAGGGCATCGGCAGGGTCCTGGGCAAGACGCAGATCGGCGGCCGGATCATGCCGAAGGTCTTCGCGGGCTATCGCAAGCTCCATCCGAATGCGACTTGGTCCGAGTTCGTCCAGAAGGCCTCCACCAAGGTCGGATTCAACGGGATCCTCGAGGAGGTCGGGGAGGAATACCTGGGCGACCAGATGCGGGCGATCGCGAATGTGGACGATTTTGGAGCCGGCAAAGACGCAGGGACTCTGAAGCGGATGGGGGCCGCGTTCCTGCAGGACCTGTCGAACACGCCGGAGATGCTGGTCTCGTTCGCCGTCCCGGGCGGCGCACAGATCGGGCTGGAACGATTCGCCGGCGCCGAGCCAAAAGGCCGGGCGCCCGAAGGTACAGAAGCCGTACCGCCGGCAGGCATTCCTGCGGGCGGGATCGATTTCAACGCCCTCGACAAGACATTGGAGGGTCCAGGCCGTGAAGAAGCCCCGACAGTCGCCCCAGCCGGGACGGCAGAGCAACCCACTGCACCTGCCGCCGGACAAGGAGTTGGTCCACGAGTTCTGGCCCCCGAGAAGGCCGCTACGCCCGAGGTTGCCCCTGTCGCCTCCGCCGCCCCCCAAACAGTGAGAGTCCCCACGGCGGAAGAACAGCAACTCGGCGCCCTGCCCGGCATGGGACAGGAGGTCCGGGAAACCGGCGTCGCCGAGATCCGCAAGTGGACGCAACTGCCAAAAAACGTCATCAATGACGAGATGGTCCGAGTCTGGCCCCAGTGGCGGGATCGGCTCGTATCTCTTCGCCAGCAGATCGCCGATCTGTCGCAGAAAGACCGTGACGAGCGGTCGAGAGACGAAACCAACCGGCTGGGGACCCTCCAGGCCGACTTCGACGACCTCGTAGCCCAACTGGAGACGCAGGCGCACGAAGCCCCTGCGAAGACCCCTTCGGCCGCAGCGCCGCAGAAGGGGCCGGCCGAAGCGGAGGTCGCCCCCGCGAAGACTCCGGAGTCTCCGGCCCTCAAACAGTGGCGGCACTTCAAGAGTAAGCATGCGGACACGGTCTTATTCATGCGGTCGGGCGACGCATTCGAACTGTTCAACGAGGACGCGCGGACCGCGGCCAAGGTCCTGGGCCTTCCGCTGACCAGCCGCGAAGACGCCGAGGGCAACCGTCTCGAGACGGCCGTTCTCGCGGTCGCCGACAAGGACAAGCATCTCAAAGCCCTGCTCAAGGCCGGTCATCGCGTTGCGCTCGTCGAGCCCACGGCCGAAAAGCCGACCGGCACGGTCAAGCGGGATGTCGTCTCGACGGCCGAAGGCGCCCCGCCGATCGTCACGCCCGAAGCCCAGCCCCAGGCGGCTGCCGAGACGCCGTCAGACACAGCGCGGAGAGAGTTGGAACAAAAGGGGACGACGCCCACCGGACAGGGATGGAGTCGGGAACAGGCCATCGACAAGGCCATGAAAGACGTCGAGTCGGAGCGGCGGGGCCTGGAGGCGCCGGCCAAGCCCCCTGCGGCGAAGCCTCCCGCCTGGGGCGCCCAGAACAAGTTGGTTACGCAGAGCGACTACGAGCAGATCAAGGCCCGCCTCCAGAAGAAGATGGGCAAACTGCCGGGCGGACGCGAGGCCGGCGGAACGATCTTCTTCGACCCGCAGGAGTGGTCGGACGTCGTCAAGCTGGGACTGTACCATTTCGAGGCCGGCGCCCGGGCGTTCGCCGACTGGTCGGCCAAGGTCGTGGCGGATCTGGGCGAGGGAATTCGGCCCTATCTGACCATGGCCTGGGACGAGGTCCAGGAGCAGCAAGGGCAAGTTCCCCTTGCCCCCGAGGCCCCGAACGTGGTAGAATCAGGGCAACAGGAGACGACAAATGAACCAGGACCTCGAACAGCTCAAGGCCAAGCTCCAGGAGAAGGTGGACCAGCAGTTCCGGGCGTATCTGCTGGACCAGGTGCCCAAGGGCGAGGCCCTGCTGGCCCAGGTGCGGCCGAACAGCCCCGAGTGGAAGGCGGTCCTGGGACCTCTGAGCAAAATGTACCTAGTGCTGAACAGCCAACTGGGCCTGGTGTGCGAGAGCCTGGCGTATCCCCTGCAGCAGTGGAAGTGGGCGGACAGCCGCCCGCTGGAGCTGCTGGCGAAGGTCTACCCGGATCTGGAAGCAACCCGGTGGTACCAACGGCATCTGTCGATGATGTTGATGCCCCCGGCGGCCGAGCATCCCTGGACGAAAATTACGACCTACGAGGCGTCGCCTCCATCGAGCTGACCAAGAGTCAGCGGCGAGCGATCAACGACCGGGTCAAGGCCATTCTCGCCAAAGACCGGATCACCGAAGATGACAGGGACATCCTCCGCCAGTACACGGGCGAGGGCGGCCTGACCAGCGGGACCTTCGAGGCCCTCAACCAGCACTACACCAACTACGCGACGATCAAGGCCATGTACCGGGCCATCCGCCAGTCGGGATTTCGATTCCGCAAGGCCCTGGAGCCGTCCGTCGGATCCGGCAATTTCGTGGGGATGCAGCCCAACGCCAGTTGGACCACGGTCGACATCGACGCGACCAACGACGCCGTCGTCTCCAAGCTCTACCCCAAGGCCAAGCACTACAATATTTCGTTCGAACTGTTCAAGGAGGAGGGCTACGACCTGATCATCTCCAACGTGCCGTTCTCCGAGGAGCGGGGCCGCGGCCGGCTCAAGAACCGTCCCGAGATCAAGGCCCTGCACGACTTCTATTTCGCCCACGCCTTGACCCTGGTCAAGGACAACGGCGTCATCGCCTTCATTACGTCGACCGGCACGATGGACAAGACGGACGAATCCATCCGCAGAGAGGTCATCGCCAAGGCCGACGTCCTGGGCGCCTACCGCCTGCCGCAGGGCCACTTCTGGGAGAACGCCCATACGGAAGTCACCACCGACGTCATCTTCCTGATGAAGCGTCCCGAGGGGGCTGTACCTACTCCCGATCAGCAGGCGATCAACGAGGCCTGGGCCGCGTCCAGCAAGACCGCCGACGGCATCTATCAGAACGAGTACTACCAGTCCTACCCGCACCACATTCTCGGAGCCCAGACGGTCGGCAAGGACAAACTCCACGGCGGACGCCCGGCGTACGTCGTCACGGGCGAGGCCCGCCTCGACGAGATCGGGTTCACGTACAAGCCCTACGAGACGAAGAGGGCGACCGCTGACGCGACCGAGACCCAGAAGGCCCCGGACAACTCCAAGGAGTTTTACGCCTGGGCGGCCGAGAACTACATCCGATTCCGCGAACAGTCCGATCCGCTCTACCAGGAGCACATCCAGATTGAGGCCGGCCGCGTCTACGTGGCGAGCGAGGAGGTCCGGTTCCGTGACATCGACGGCAAGGTCATGGTCTTCACGGAGCAAACCGGGGACGAGGTCCAGAAAGTCGTCCTGCTCGACGAGATTCTGGCCAAGGCCGAGGCGTTCCAGAAGGGCGACGAGGACGCTGGGGCCGAGGGGATCGACTTGATTCTTCAGTACCGCCAGGCGTACCGCAAGCACCCCAACGCCGACAACAAGCTCAAGCGATTCTTCAAGGAGCACGACGAGGAGAGCTACCTCTACGAGCTGGCCGCGCTCTTCGATGCGAACTGGACGCCGGCGGACGTCTTCACGACCCGCACCCGCTACGAGGGATCCGGCAAGATCGAGGCCCGGGGCACCCTCAAGGAGCAGGCGTTCGCCAATGAGGACTCCAAGGGCGTCATCCGGATCGCTCAGGCCAGGGGATTGCAGGAGAGCGATGTTCTCGAACTGCTGGGACAGGGCTATGCGCTGGTGGAGCGCGGGCCCGCGGGCTCGACGCTGCAAAACGACATCCTGTACTATGCGGGCAACATCTACCAGAAGATCGACGGCGCCCGTGCGATCGAGGCCCCGGCCGAGTATCAACCGGCGATTCAGTCCCAGATCGAGCGGCTCGATGCGGTCAAGCCGACGCCGAAAGCCCTCGACGAGATCCGGTTCAAGGGGACCGAGGCCTGGATTCTGCCCTTCACGCAACGACTGACCACCTGGCAGCGGACGACCACCAAGGAAGGCATGCGGGAGTGGGACACCGGAGACAAGATCCTCGACAACTATCTGAACAGCCAGAAGCTGATCACCCGCAGGACGGACGAGCACGGCGTGCCCCTCGAGAGCCTGGGCGAGTTCATGGAGCGCGTCCGTCTGGCGGAGGAGCACGTCGAGGACAAGCTCGACGAGTTGCGGCAGAAGATCACCCGCAACCCGGACTTGCTGAAACGGGTCGAGGAGTCCTACAACCGCCGGTTCCGCAACTACGTCAAGCCCGACTACGAGAAGGCCCAGTACCTTGTGCAGGATGTGCTGGACGAGATCGAGAAGAATTCGCCCATCCGGCTGCGCAAGAACCAGATCGAGTGGCTGGTGCAGGCGGTCTACGAGGGCAAGGGCATCAACGCCCACGACGTCGGCGGCGGCAAGACGTTCGCCTCGATCGCCCTGGCCCGGGTCCTGAAGAAACGCGGCGCCGCCAAAAAGCCGATGTTCGTGGTCCCGGCCAAGACGATCAAGAAGTGGAAAAGGGACATCCTGACGCTGTTCCCGGACGCCAAGATCATCGATCTGGGAGCCCTGTCGGCCGACAAACGGACCAAGGCCCTGC
>Ga0265297_10001050_pt1 | contig 69109 bp, 59 predicted proteins | sample Munlanlwell13791_FD_192502 | JGI IMG/M metagenome (GOLD analysis project Ga0265297, IMG submission 192502) | Leachate microbial communities from a municipal landfill in Southern Ontario, Canada - Leachate well 137-91 | ecosystem: Engineered > Solid waste > Landfill > Unclassified | place... | reverse complement strand
ACAGAGGGCACAGAGGAGAAATTTATTTATTGCTAAGAGCAAGAGCATTTTACCACAGAGTTCACAGAGGGCACAGAGGAGAAATTTATTTATTGCTAAGAGCAAGAGCATTTTACCACAGAGTTCACAGAGGGCGCAGAGGAGAAATTATTTTATTGCTAAGAGCAAGAACATTTTACCACAGAGTTCACAGAGGGCACAGAGGAGAAATTATTTTATTGCTAAGAGCAAGAGTATTTTAACACAGAGTTCACAAAGCACACAGAATGCACGGTGCAGTAAGAACTGCGAATTTATTGCAAAGAGCTAATGCCGCAGAATAATGAGCAGGTGACCCACCTAAGCACAAATACACAAAAGAAGAATTACGGAGCAAAAAATACTTTTATGTGATGGTGCGTTTTTTCAGCTTTTGAACTTCATTGATAATCATTAGAATTACGTCTTCAGTTTCAAATGATTCGAAGTTTATTACGAGTGAATAAAGCAACGGGTTATCGATATCCTTGTTAAAATATTTTTTAATATAGTTTTTTCTGTTTTTATCCTCTGTCTGGATTAATTTTAATGCCTGTACCCTGTTGAGCTTAAAATAATTCTGGACATTAATTATCCTGTTTTCAAGACTGTCTAATATACGCAGATGCAGACCGTACTTGCATTCAGCGGTGATGATGTTGGAACCGCGTCCGACAAACACAACGTTTCCAATGTGTGACAGGTGCAGAATTGTATCGCTTACCTTTTTTATTAACTTGTGCTCGTTTGGATGAAGTCCGAAAAGCTGTTCGATAACATCCTGAAATTCAGAGACCTTCTTCTCGGGCATAAATTTCTTTATTTCCTTTGGGAGATTATGCTCTTCGAGAACCATTTCGAGTACGTCCTTATCGAATATCATCCATTTATTTTCGGATTTACTTTCCTGCTCGTTAAGGTGATGGACAAGCTTTTCGGGAAATTAACACCTCCAGCACCCGTAGTACGCGAAATTGAAACAAACGGATTCCCCGGAAAGGCTGATTTATCGAGTGTTTTAAGCGATTTCGCAAACTTATGTTCGAAGTATTTTTTGAATATGTCTATTGAAGTTTTGTATTCCATGATAAATTCCTTTATTTAATTTAAATTAGCAACAATTTTGTATTTAAGTAAAGGATAATATTTAGGTATCATTTTAATATTTTAGATTGGGTTATTATTGACTAATTTAGTCATTCATTTATTATTAAACTTTTATGATTATACAATTAAATACATATGATGGACTGGAATAATCTGTTTTCCGTTAAGAGACTCGAAGAAAAATATACGGATTCTGCAAATCAGACAAGAACAACTTTCGAGGTTGATTTTGACAGGGTTGTGTTTTCATCTGCATTCAGAAGACTGCAGGATAAGACACAGGTTATTCCCCTGCCGGAAAGTGATTTTGTGCATACAAGATTGACGCATAGCCTTGAGACTTCATGCGTTGGACGCTCGCTGGCAAAGGAAATCGGGAAAACGATTATTGACAGGAATGGATTGGAATCCGTTACCGTCGAAGATTTCGGCTCTGTGGTGGCGACTGCATGTCTGGCGCATGACATTGGGAATCCGCCGTTTGGTCATTCGGGTGAATCTGCTATTAGCAATTATTTCAGAAAGGGTGCAGGCAAGAAATTCGAGAAAGACATTCCTCCGGAGAAATGGAGCGACCTTGTAAATTTTGAGGGGAATGCAAACGGTTTCAGAATTTTGACGAACAGGCATAATATACTAAAAGGAAACATCCGCCTTACATACAGCACTCTTGCAGCTTTTACAAAATATCCATGCGCTTCATTCAAAGAAGGAAAACAGCATCAAAACAGAATACATAAAAAGTACGGATACTTCTATGCGGAAACGGAAAGTTTTGAAGAAATCTTTGGTGAACTAAAAATTGTAAAGAATAAAGACGGAATATATTCAAGACATCCGCTTGCGTACATCATTGAGGCAGCTGATGATATATGTTACAGAATAATCGATTTTGAGGACGGAATCAGAATAGGACTTATACCTTTCGAGCAGGGAAGAGATATACTGCGTTCAATGCTTTCGAATACGTACTTTAAGCAATCGAAGTTCAACAACATAAAAGACATAAAAGAACAAATTGGTTATTTAAGGTCGAAAGTTATTACTTCACTTATTGAAGAAGTATCGGAAATATTTCTTGATAATGAAAAGGATATTCTGAAAGGCGATTTTGATAAAGCACTGCTGGAGGAGATTGACAAAAAGAGAATGAAAATACTGAAAGAAATTGAAGCACTATCGGTAAGAAACATATATAATTCTAAAGATGTTGTTATGATAGAAATTTCCGGATTCAGTGTAGTAGAGAAACTAATGGATTTGTTTATAAATGCAGTTAACAGTTTTCGAGACCTGAGAGACAGGATTCATAAAGAAGACGTATTGAGCGATAAGCTCATTGAGATTTTACCGAAACAGTATCTTGGAAACGACGGATACCCAGAGAAAGATTTGTACTTAAGGATTTTACAAATATGCGAGTTCATTGCAGGGATGACGGATAGTTACGCTATATCGCTATTCAGAAAGCTAACGTAATTTCGTAAAGCAGGAGATTTTACCGCTGAAGCATACAGAGAGGAACATCGCTGCAAGAGAACTGCAAACAAATAAGAACTTTACCACCGAGGAGAACAGAAATAATCACAGAGCACGGCTTAGTCGATTGCTATTCTCCGCGGCGAATCCGCCTCGGCGGACAAACAAAATAAAAATTTACCACAGAGTTCACCGAGAATAATCACCGAGAACACTGAGAAAAAACATTAATTATTTCAAAGAGAATTTATCACAGAGTAAGAGCAGAGAATACGGCGTAGCCGATGGCTACAAACAAAATAAAGACAACATTAACAAAGAATTTAACCGTCCGCCACGGCGGATCTTCGACACCCAGAGAGCGCAGAGAACAAATACTAAAACAAGAAAGATGATTTTTACCGCAAGGGTCGTCCGCCCAACAAGACGGCGGATCTTCGACTCGGAAGCAAAGGATGCAAAGAAAACACTTGAGATTTTTTCTTTTATAAAAGTTTGTTTTTATTACAAAGTTTTTAAACATAGTAACACTGAGAAATAACATTAATTATTTCAAAGAGAATTTATCACAGAGTAAGAGCAGAGAACACGGCGTAGCCGATAGCACAAACAAAATAAAGACAAACAATAACAAAGAAATTAACCGTCCGCCACGGAGTTCGTCTCAGAAGTATATAAACCGAAAGTTATAAAAGAAAAACCACGTGAAACATTCTGGATTCCAGCTTTCGCTGGAAAGACAGAAAGGGAAAAACGGGTTTTAAGACAAACACCACGGCGAATCTAAGAAAAAGAAAACTGTTAAGCCTTTTTCTTTTATAAAAGTGTGTTTTTATTATACAGGTATAAGAGATAGTTTCACTAAGAAAAAGATGTTTTATTGTTTTCAGAAGAGATGAGATTTTTATTATTGACAAGAGATTTTTGAAGTAAGACAACGATTGCGCTATACTGCTTTTTAATTGATATTTTGTTATATTTATTCATAAACTAAATAAAACAGCTATGAAAAATTTAAAACTATTTATTCTACTGGCACTTTTATTTCCGGCATTATCATTTGCACAAAACGATGATATGCAAAAATGGAAAGAATACATGACACCGGGCAAGGAACACGAACAACTTGCAAAAATGAACGGTGACTGGAATTTCACGAGTAAAATGTGGATGGACCCTAACGGAGAACCTTCTACTACAGAGGGTACTGCATTCTGCAAAATGATACTCGACGGAAGGTATTCTCAAATGGAAGTAAAGGGTAATTTTATGGGAATGCCTTTTAACGGTATAAGTCTAATAGCTTATGACAACGGGAAAAAGATTTACATAAGCACATGGATTGACAATATGGGAACGGGAATCATGTACGGTGAGGGAAAATACGATGACGCAAGCAAATCAGTTATAATAAAAGGCAAAATGTATGACCCGATGTCCGGAAAAGATACTGATTATAAGGAAACGATGAAATGGACGGATGAAAATACAATGTCGATGGAATCATTCTCATTAATGGATGGAAAAGAAATCAAGACAATGGAAATAATCTATACAAGAAAATAGTCTTTATTTTTCATTCCTCCTTTTGACTTAAAGGAGGAATGAATTCTAATCTAACTCAAAATACTCTATTATAATGATGTATTTTCAATGACTTACATCATTTCAATCAGAAAACTCCAGTAAATCTCCTTAGATTCTTTATAACTTGAATAATTAGCTAATTTTTACGATATTTATTGTTTTGCAAAAACTGATTTTATGTTTTAATGGATAATGGAAACTTGATTATTACGATTGACGGTCCGACAGGAACCGGGAAAAGCCTTGCAGCAAAATATTTAGCGTTAAAACTCGGTTATAAATACTATGACAGCGGTATTTTTTACAGAGCCGTTACTTATTTTGTGCTGAAGAATAAAATAAAGCCGAATGATTATCTTGCAATATGCAAAGCAGCTCAGAACATAAAAATCAGTATAGAAGACGAAAAGGTAAGCATAAACGGCGAGGATATTTCAGGTTCGATAAAAGATATAGATGTAACAAATAAAGTAAGCGGAATAAGCAAGATTGGAAAACTCCGCCAGATACTTAACCAGAAAATAAAGGCGCTTGACGACGGTTCGACGAATATTGTAGTAGAAGGCAAAGATATTGGAGCAGAGGTTTTTCCGAATGCAAAGTTTAAGTTTTACCTTGTTAGCGACATGAGTGCAAGGATAGCGAGAAGGCAGCAAGATTTTTTAGATAACGGGCAGAAATTTTCAAAAGATAAAATAGCACGAGAGATAAAGCTCAGAGACGATGTAGAAATAAAGAAAGCACCTGCAATAGTAAAGAAAGCGCAAGATGCCGTAAAAGTTGATACAACAAACATGATTGTAGAGGAACAGGTAAATTATTTATACAGAATAATTATTAATCCGGAAGCGATTTTAAACCAGCCTGAGGGATAGATACCCGAGGGGATTATAAAAATAAAACTTTCATTTTTATACCGGCTTGAAAATGGAAAGTAAATTAACCGGGAACCAAAAATATATGTCAGAAAAATTTAAGAAAGAAGAAGTTGAGGAAACAAAATCTGCGGTAACTGCAGAATCTTCAAAGAGCGCAGAAAAAATTGTAACAAGGTTTATATCTTCAGATTACAACGAAGATGAATTTCAATCTATGCTAAAGCTTTACGAAAGAACCTTTAATGTCATTAAAGAGAATGAACTTGTAAAGGGTAAAATCGTAGCAATACACGGTGAAGATGTTTTGATTGATATAGGCTCAAAATCAGACGGCAGAGTATCAATTAATGAATTTGCACATCCCGAAGAATTGATGGTCGGTAATGAGATTGAGATTTTCCTTGAGAAGATTGAAGATAAGGAGGGACAGCTTGTTCTTTCTAAGAAGAAAGCCGATTCAATCAAGATGTGGGACAGGATTGTTGAAGCACAAAGAGACGGAACTATAGTAAAAGGCAAGTGCCTAAGAAGAATCAAGGGCGGATTCGTTGTTGACTTAAGCGGTTTAACAGCATTTTTACCCGGTTCACAAATCGATACCAAACCTATAAGAGATTATGATGAATACGTCGGCAAGATGATGGACTTTAAAGTACTGAAAATCAATAACCAGATAGAAAATATCATTGTTTCTCATAAAGTCCTGATTGAAGAATCAATGGCAGGACAGCGCGAAGAACTTCTTAAGTCAATAAAGAAAGGCATGACGCTTAAAGCAACTGTTAAAGCAATAACAGACTTCGGCGTTTTTGTTGACCTCGGCGGACTTGACGGATTGATACACATTACTGATCTTTCATGGGGGAGAATAAACCATCCTTCAGATGTAGTTAAACTTGACGATGTAATCGACGTATTTGTGATTGAATTCGACGCAGAGAAATCAAGAGTCTATCTTGGTTTAAAGCAGCTTCAATCGCATCCATGGGATAACATACAGGAGAAATTCAAGGTAGGTGATAAAGTGTCAGGTAAGGTAGTATCATTAACAGACTATGGTGCGTTTATAGAGATTCAAAAAGGTATTGAAGGACTAATACATATAAGCGAAATGTCATGGACACAACATATTACGAATCCGAGCCAGATGGTAACGATGGGTCAGCTTGTAGAAGCACAGATATTAAACATTGACTTTGAAAACAGAAAGCTATCGCTTGGAATGAAACAGCTTACACCGAATCCATGGCAGAGTCTTCTTGATAAATTCCCTGTAGGTACGAAACAGAAGGGCAAAGTCTGTAACATAACCAACTTCGGAATATTTGTAGAACTTGAAGAAGGCGTTGACGGTCTTGTTCATATTTCAGACCTCTCATGGACAAAGAAGATACTCGATGTTAATGAATTTGTTAAAATGGGTGACCCGATTGAAGTCGTTATACTCGGTATTGATGTTGCTAACCAGAAGATATCCCTCGGACATAAACAATTGTTTGATAATCCATGGGATACACTTGAGACAAAGTATAAACCGGGACTTGATACAGAGGCTAAGATTCTTAAGACGATTGAAAAAGGAATTATTGTTGAACTTCCTGACCAGGTAGATTCATTCGTTCCTGCTTCACAGCTTTCGACGAGCTCTGTAAGAAACTTCGGAGAATTATTCAAACCGGGTGAGATACTTAAAGTAAGAGTTATTGAATTTGATAAAGTAAACAAAAAAATTGTACTTTCCGTAGTTGAATATCTTAGAGACAAAGACCAAAGCGAAATTGATGAGTATATTGCAAAATTCAAGATTCCGAGAAAATTCTCTCAAAAAGACATACAGGAAAGAACAAAGACATACGAGACAGAACAGATTGATTTCAGAATAGAAGATATTATTGGTGACGAGCAGAATATTCCTGTAGTGCAGGTTCCAGATACACATCCTGTAGAGAATTTGACCGCTGCAGAAGAAACTCCGAAGAATGACAATCCCGAAATAATAGGATAGAATAAATTGTAAATTGAAAAAAGAACCCGTGTTTATACTATAAGCACGGGTTTCTTTATGAATAGAAGGTATTTTGTAAGAATAGAATTTTAAGTTTAAAATTCTTAATTTGATGAAATGATAAATTAAATCAATACGAAATTGGAAAAAACTCTATTGTACGAAGGCAAGGCGAAACGGATATATTCCATTGCCGGCAATAACGAAGTAGTCATTCAGGAATTTAAGGATGATGCAACTGCTTTTAACGGGCTTAAGAAAGATGTTATTCATAATAAGGGAATCAGAAATACTGAAATTACGACTATACTTATGAACTATCTCGGCGAGAATGGAATACCCACGCATTTCGTAGAAAAGATATCTGAAAATGAAATGATTGTAAAGAAGGTTGAGATTATAAAGGTCGAAGTTGTGTGCAGAAACGTTGCCGCCGGAAGTCTTGTGAAAAAATTTGGTTTTAAGGAAGGTACATCTCTTCAGACTCCGATTGTGGAATATTACCTTAAATCTGATATACTCGGCGACCCTTTGTTTACGGTCGATCATATAAATGCTATGGGTCTTGCATCGGTTAAGGAAATGGAATACATTAAATCATTGACGCTGATAATTAACGAATTACTTGTTACTTTTTTCAGGAAAAGAAATATAAGAGTAGTTGATTTTAAGCTTGAATTCGGAAGAGATAAAGATAACAGTATAATTCTTGCAGACGAGATTTCTCCAGACACATGCAGATTCTGGGACGTTGAAACGAATGAAAAACTTGACAAGGATAGGTTCAGGTTTGACCTCGGTAAAGTTGAGGATGCTTACGAGGAAATACTAAACCGTATTAAGAGTTAACCGTAAAATGAAAATTACAAGTTACGGCAAAGATGTTGTGATGAAAGTTGTTTACATAACGCTTGCTGTTGATATAATAGCATTCTGGATAAGCAATCCTGCCGCGAAGATAATTCTGTTCAGTGTTTCACTTCTGCTACTGCTGTTCACTCTTTACTTTTTTAGAGACCCCGCAAGAGAACTTCCGTCAAATTTAGATGTTTCATCTGTTTTATCACCCGCTGACGGCAAGGTTGTTCTAATTGAAAATATAAACAACAATTATAAGGAATTCTTTGGCGATATAAATTTAAAGCAGCTAAGCATTTTTCTATCACCTCTAAATGTACACGTCAACTGCTATCCCGTAAGCGGTACTTTAAAATATTTCAATTATATAAAAGGCGAGTATTTAGTTGCCTTTAACCACAAAGCGTCTGAAAAGAATGAAAGAAGTGAACTTGGGATTGAAGCAAATGACGGTAAAAAGCTTATCTTCAAACAAATTGCAGGTTTTGTTGCGAGAAGGATTGTATGCGACGTGAAACTTGACAGCAGAGTAAAAGCAGGAGCGAAATTCGGAATGATAAAGTTCGGTTCAAGAGTTGACTTGCTTTTTAATGCTGACACAGAAATTAAGGTAAAGATAGGAGACAAAGTTACAGCAGGTCGTACAATATTAGCAAACCTTAAATGATAATATCAAAAAAATTTATACCGAGTCTGTTTACGATTCTTAATGCATTCTGCGGTTTTGCTTCTGTAATAAACTCTTCAAATAAAGAATTTGAGACTGCCGTACTTTTTATATTGTATGCTGCCGTGTTTGATGTGTTTGACGGACTCGTTGCAAGAATTCTCGATTCTGCTTCTGATTTCGGTGTGGAACTTGATTCGCTTTCTGATATAGTTTCTTTTGGGTTTGCGCCAGCGTTTTTGCTTTACCAGTTCTTCTTTATAGATTATAATGCTTCGGGAATACTCGTTGCATCGTTGGTTCTTGCTTTTTCTGCTATCAGGCTTGCAAAGTTTAACATCAGCCTAACAGGTTACAGCAAAGATGTATTTTATGGTATTCCAACTCCGATGTCAGCATTGATTCTTTGTTCTTATGTAATTTATTTCCATAATAAAATATTCACTAAGGAATTCAGTGAAGTGTTTATTTTCGTACTGACCATTGCCGTTTCGCTTTTAATGGTAAGTAATTTTAGGTTTCCTGCAATGCCTTCCTCATTTAGTTTGAAAGCAATTAAATCAAATCCGCTACAGTTCATTTTCTTATTTGCAGGTATTATGATTATAATTTTAACAAAAGGAGTTGCGATTTTTCCTATAGGTCTGCTTTATGTGCTGATTGGAATAATAATGACAATTTTTCCTTCCAAGAAGAAAAAACATCTATCACAAAAAAACTAATACTTATTTTATAAGTATCTCCTTCAAAGCCTTTACAAGAGTCTGAACATCTTTTTCAGTGTTAAACCTTCCGAAAGAAACCCTTATAGATGAGAGGGCAGTTCTTTCGTCAACACCGAGATCAAGCAGCACATTCGAAGGTTTCACCGAACCCGACGAACATGCAGAACCACCCGAGACAGAGACTTCCTTCAAGTCGAGCATAATTGTCAGCATTCCCGATGGTACGTTAATCTTATCCGGCAAGAATGAAACATTAACAATATTATTAAGTGTATTTTCCCTGCTTCCGTTTATCCTGTATTTATCTTTGAAATTATTATCAAGTTCTTTCAGGAATAAATTCTTCAAATTTCCGTAATGAATTATATCCCCCTGCATCGATTCTTTTAGTATTTCAATTGCCTTTTTAAGCCCAGCTATACCGGCAGCGTTTTCAGTACCCCCGCGCATGTTCCTTTCCTGCCCGCCTCCATGAAAATATTTATCAATCTTCAGGCTCTCATCAACAAACAGAATCCCTACTCCTTTTGGTCCGTAAATTTTATGCGCTGAAACAGTTAGAAAATCAATCCCAAGTTCTTTTGGCTTAACTGAAGTTTTACCCACACTTTGTACAGTGTCGCTGTGAAAAGCGGCTCCAAAACTTTTACACAATTCGGATATAGACCTTATATCATTTACTGTACCCGTTTCATTGTTGGCGTGCATGACAGAAACGAGTTTTGTGTTCTCTTTTAAATGCGGTTCGAGGATTTCTCTCGTTATTAATCCTTCAGAGTTTGGTTTTATTATTTCTGTATCATAACCAAATTTCCGCAGATATGTGAAAGTGTCAAGAACTGCGGGATGTTCTGTTGACGATGTAATGTAATGACTACCTTTTCCGTTTATGAATGCAAGTCCTTTAATCGCAAAATTATTCGATTCCGTACCGCCGCTTGTAAAAAATATTTCTTTAGGTTTGGTGCCAAAGAAATCTGCAATAGCTTCTCTTGATTCTTCGATTAAAACTTTTAGTAATTTCCCTTGCCGATGAGTCGAAGAAGGATTCCCATAATGTTCTTTCAAGTAAGGCAGCATAGCTTCCAGCACCCTCTCATCAGTTTTAGTTGAAGCTGCATTATCAAGATAAACGTTCATATCAGTTTTATTGATTCAAATTAAATTGTTTTTTAATAAAGTAATATAGTTTAATTAAATTTAAAATTTATTACTTTAACAATTGGATTGTTTAAACATATAATTAATGTATTGAATAAAGAGTTTTTTTACATATCAAATCAAATATCTTTATTGCGGATAATTCTTGTAATTCCCGTAATTTATTTTCTTATTAACCAGAATCACAATAACACAAACATAATTGCAGCTTTATTAATTGCAATGTACATATCCGACCTTTTAGACGGATACCTTGCACGAAAATTAAATCAAGTTTCTGAACTTGGTAAAATAATCGACCCGCTTGCTGATAAGATAGCAGTGGTAAGCATAGCAATTATTCTTTTCTTTCAGGGAAGGCTTGAAACATGGTTCTTTATTGTAGTTGTTGCAAGAGATGTTCTGATACTTGTTTTTGGGCTCTATCTAAAATCAAAAAGCAAGATTGTGTTGATGTCAAATTATCCTGGAAAACTTGCTGTGTTCAGCATCGGAATTATAGTGTTATTAGCAGTTTTTAACTATGAAAATTTTGAACTTTTAAAAAAAGCAATCAGTTATCTTTACTATATATCTGTATTTTTAATAATTTATTCTTTATATCTTTATTTTAGAAGATTTTACAAAATAATAGGAGATGCGTAATGGAGACAAACGGAAACTCTAAACCTTTGAGAAAAAAGAAAGAAAGGGTACCAACAAAAACGCGTAAAGATATTGAACGCAAACTTGAAGATAAACTTCTTGGGAAAAAAATAACTAAGAAGTTAATCGTGGACACTCTAATAGAGTCATTAAGAGAACTTATAACCGAAGCCAAGCCATTCGTAAGGCTTGAGATAAGAGATTTCGGAATTTTTGAGGTTAAAAGTACAAAGCCGAAACCAAAAGCAAGAAATCTGATTACCGGCGAGTTTGTTTACGTACCGGGAAGAAGAAAAATTCTTTTCAGACCGGGACGGTTGATAAAGAATTTTTTAAAAGAACCTTACGAAACGGATAAAAGCGAATAGCTGCATAATTGGAAACAAAGTACCTGGGTATCGATTACGGTTTGAAGCGAGTTGGTATTTCTGTTAGCGATAATTCGAAGAAATACGCATTCCAGCGTGATCATTTATTAAATGATAATAAATTTTTTGATAAGCTCCTGGAATTAATAAGGAAAGAAAGCATTTCAAAGATTGTTATTGGTTATCCGCTGAGATTTAACTCAGAAAAAACGCATTCAACTGAAGATGTAGAATCTTTCAGAGAAAAACTTTCATCTTTGCTCAGTAAAAACTCTCTCGATGCTGAACTTATTTTTTTCGATGAAAGGCTTACAAGCAGTCTTGCCTCATACAACCTCGAAAGTTCAGGATTAAGCAAGAAGAAAAGACAGAATAAAGGTCTCGTTGATTCTATATCGGCACAAATAATTCTTCAGGATTATATCGATTCTGTCTCTTAAACCTCACACAACATGGTTCTGGATATATTTACTCTCATTGAAGACGGCGAAAGCGAGACCGTTGAATTTAAAAGAAAATTTTCAACCTCACGGAAAATTGCAAAAGAAATGATTGCTTTTGCGAATACCAAGGGCGGATATATTCTTTTTGGAGTAGATGATGATAAATCCATATCCGGAGTGGAAAGCGAAAAATCTGAACTTGACCTTATTGAAACTGCTGCAAGGTTTTACTGTGAACCCGAAATAAAATATTCTACTGAAATAGTACCAGTTAAGTCGAAAGATGTAGTTGTGATTATAATACCCGAGAGCAACAAAAAGCCGCATAAACTCATTGATGAAAATGATAAGAAATCTGCAAGGGTTTATATCAGGTATAAGGACAAATCTATAATCGCATCAAAAGAAACAGCAAGCATACTAAAATTCTCAAATTTCGACAATTCTCCGCTTGTGATTAATCTTGGTGATGCAGAAAAGATACTTTTAAAGTATCTGGAAGAATATGACAAAATTTCGGTTAAGGAATTTAAGAAATTAGCAAATATTTCCGAAAGACGAGCGGGAAGAACACTCGTAAATTTAGTCCGGGCTGGAGTGATTAGACATCACAGTCTCGACGGAAAAGAATTTTTTACTAATGCTTAACTGGAATCAGACTCTCTTTTCAAGCAGCCTTTCAACCTGTTTCAGATTTTTTACTGCTCTATCGAGAATTTCATTTCCCTCATTCAATACTTCTGATTTATAATCCTCATCCTGAATCTGGGGTAAATTTATTTTTACGTTTTTGAAGGCACCCCATATTCCGGTTTCGAGACACTTCGCTCCAACCTCAAGGTCTGAAGCAGAAGAAAGATTTCCATACTTAGCCATTTCTTTCATGGAATCCCAGCACCCGTCCGCAGTTCTCATCACTTTTAAAGGTACTTCTACAGCTTTCTTAAGTCCATCCTGCATCATTTGATTCCTCGCTCTTTTCTCTTCCTCGGTGTTTTTAGGCAATCTCATCGCATTCATGTAATCATTAAATGCGTTCGTATCAGCGTCAATCATTAATATCAACTGCTTCATTGCAAAATGCAAAGGCGGTATAAATTTCCTCATCTTTGAATCGATATGCTCAAACTTCTTGCTGCCGTAACTCATCCATCCCATCATTGCACCAAGACCTGCACCGAGCGATGCCGCAAGTGCTGAGACACTTCCTCCGCCCGGAGCCGAGGTTCTTGCACCAACAAGCTCAGTAAAGTCTCGGACTGTCATGTTTGCGAGAGGTTCATTAACTTCTTCATCAAGCATGTATTCTATAATTCTCTTTTCAGGAATAAACTGTGAAATTGAAGAAAGTCCCATCCGTTCAATAACAAGTCTAATTTTCTGTTTTTCATCAAGAATAAAAAGATTTTCCCTTTCTATGTAATACTCAGCAGCCATAAGCATTGCTTCAAGAGGTATTAAACCAACAAGCTCGCTTCCTGCTGCGGCGATGTTAAGTTCTTTTGCATCCTTTACGCATTCTTCAAAAGCAACATGCGGGGGAGTAATTTTAAAGTTGTCAAGATTCATAGAAACCTGTGCCATGTTGTATTCGTTCACGTACCAGCCTATCGCTTTAACGGCACTCAATCTTCCCGGTTCATTATCACTCCTGCCCTGTTCGCGTATGTTAAGCGCTATCCTGTGTGCCTGCTCTTTTGTACCAAGAATATTTACGTTATAAGCTATCAGGAAGAATCTTACACCGGTTACTGTTGCACCGGATTTAGGAATAAACTCCTGCGGACCGAAATCCGGTTTCCATTCGGGTTTATAGATTTTATCTTTAATACCTTCATATTCACCTGAACGAATCTGCTTCAGCATCTTGCGTGCAGGGTTTGAAGAAGCTTCTTCGTATAGATACACAGGAATACCAAGTTCTTTCCCTACTCGTTCGCCGTATTTCTTTGAGCAATCTATACATTCCTCTATGCTGACGTTTGCCACAGGAACGAATGGACATACATCAACTGCTCCCATTCTCGGATGCTCACCGAAATGCTGCGTCATATCAATCAGTTCAAACGCTGTCTTAGCGAATTGAAAAGCAGCTTCTACAACAGATTCGGGGTCACCTACAAAAGTGAACACTGTTCTGTTTGTCGATTTTCCCGGGTCAACATCAAGAAGTTTAACTCCTTTTACCTTGCGTACAGATTCTGCACAAGCATCTATAATGCTTTGATTGCGCCCTTCTGAGATATTCGGAACGCATTCTACAATCTTTCTCATTTAAAATATAATTATATTTATTTTGAATCGTAAACCATTTTAAGAAACTCAGCTACCCCGTCTTCATCATTCGTTTTCTCGGTTACATAATCAGCCATCAACTTCAATTCTGCAACTGCATTCTGAAGTGCAACGTTGAATCCGCCGTATTCGAATAGAACCCGGTCGTTGAACCAGTCCCCTATCACAGCAACCTGGTTCTTATGATAACCAAGATGTTTAACAAGCTTGTGAATTCCCGTTTTCTTCGATGTCCCGGATTTTCTGACTTCAAGATGATAAACTCCAAGTTTTGAACTCGAACGGAAATATTTTGCAGTGTGAAACAACTTCCATGGAAAATTTATTTTCTTCTGTATATACCGTACAACACTTTTTTCATTTCCCATCATTATTATCTCAAGAATGTTGTCGGTGTATTTATCGTATGAATCTACAAGCCTGTAATCTGCACCGAGCCTGTACATAAAGTCTCGAAGTACTGAATTGCTTTCAGTAAAGACAATCTCATCCTCATGTACCAGAGCTATTCTAACAAAATACTTTTCGGCAAAATCCATTGCCTTTTTAACAATTTTTGGATCTACAATAGATTTGGAAAGTATATTGCCTTTAATGTCTTTTATGAGTGCCCCGTTTATTGAAATTATAGGTATGTCAATACCAAGTTCTTCAGCAAAACCGGTTACCGATGAGTGAATTCTTTGGGTTGCGAATGTGATTTTAACGTCTTTTGCCGCAAGTTTTTTTACAAGGTCTTTTGTTTCTTCACCTAACTCATTCTGGCTGTCTGCTATCGATCCGTCAACATCTGATACGATAAGCTTAATTTTCTTAAGTCTATCGTTTATTTTGTCATTGGGCATTAAAACGATTAATTTTATTTATTATATTTATGGAGAAATTGTTTAATTGGTAATTTAGCTATTTAAATTAACTTTTAAAATCTAAAACAGCATCAGAAATTAGCGGCTTCAAAACATCTAACTTTTTGAAATACCATTAAAATACCTGTTTTATTACATTCAGAAATTAAAGTTTTTTTAATATATTAATGCATGGGACATAAAGAATCAAAAGTTGATGCAGGAAAAATATTAATCTCCGCACCTCATTTGTCGGATTTCTTTTCACGAACCGTTATAGTCTTGACTGAATATAACGAAAACGGTTCTCTGGGATTTGTTATAAACAGACCGGTTGAAGGAAAACTAAGTGAATTAGTCGAAGACTTTCCCGAATTTGATGCAAAGGTAATGCTCGGTGGTCCTGTAGAAACTGAGATTGTTAATTTCATTCATAGAGCGGGTGATATTATCGAAGGAGGTCTTGAGATTTGTGATGGTATTTTCTGGGGAGGAAATTTTAATACGCTTAAACTTCTCGCTGAATCAGGTAGTCTGAATCCTCGTGACTTTATTTTCTTTCTCGGATATTCAGGATGGAGTGCCGGACAGCTTGACGGCGAACTTCGGGGAAATACATGGATTGTAACTGAATCAGAGGCTGACCTAATTTTCGACTTAGAACCCGATAAAATCTGGGCTGAAACTCTTAAAAGAATGGGCGGTGAGTACAACACTATTGCAAGCTTCCCCGTCGACCCCTCTGTTAATTAATCTTAATGTGATTAATTATATTCTAACTCAAATCTTATTAGTATTTTTGGTATATTATTTGTTTATAAATTGAAAATCTTATGGAAGTATTTTTACATTCTGCTTCGATAGCTTTTATAACTCTGTTCCCGCTCGTAAATCCTGTTGGCGGTGTTCCGCTTTTCTGCACTTTAACTGCTAACAGCGACGAAGCGTACCGGAGACAAATGTCACTAAAAACAGCGATAAGCGTCATTGCTATCCTTGTAGTATTTCTTTTTATGGGTAAACTTCTTCTTGAATTTTTCAATATAAACCTCGCTGTGCTTAAAGTAGCCGGTGGTTTGATTGTTGCGCATACAGCCTGGGAAATGGTCACGAATAAGAGTAAGCTTTCAACAGATGAAACCCGGGAACTGAATGAAAAGCAGGATATTTCATTCACTCCTATGGCTATGCCCGTCCTCAGCGGTCCCGGCTCTATTGGTGCTGCTATCGGTCTAACATCCGCAAAGTCAATCACTTCTATCGATTACTACCTTGGATTTTGTATAGGTATTTTTTTAATAGGCGTTATCGTTTATGTTCTGCTGATTCTATCTACTAAACTTTTTAAGATTCTCGGTAATACGGGTATTGGCGTTCTTAGCAGGATAATGGGATTCTTCATACTCGCTATAGCTGTTCAGCTTATTTACGAAGGTATTATTTCTTTGAAATTGCTGTAGAATAGTTTTAAATTTAACCAAGCTCAAACGTTGTAACACCAAATACGTTATTAACAGGTACATCCGGAATGTACTTGTTGTACATCCTCACTGTTTCAAATACTTTTTTCATGTACATCTTTTCACATATTCTAATGGCTCGCTTGTTAACAGCCGGTACATCAAGATAGAACTTTTCACCTATGGGTATGGATTTTAACAGGTCAGTAATTATTGCTTCAGCTGTATTTTTGTCGTCAGCAAATACGGGTCCTATCTTATAACCGCTGAAACATTCCCTGATTACTCCAAAACCTGTTGCTTTGCTTCCGTGTAATTTCACTTTAACCGCTTTTGCATTCTTGAACCAGACTTTTAAAAAACCTCTCCTGTCAGATAGAAAATGTTTGTTGTCATAAGAGTTTAGTTCATCGAATAAACTCTCATCAAAATCAACAGTTTTATCGAAACCCGAAACAACATTATTCAATCCTTCAAACCTAATGTTTTTATACGCCAGTTTAAAGCCCGACCTTTCATAGTTTTGTTGCTGTGCAAGTACACCATCTAATCCAATATTGATATCGCATGCGTACTCGAGTGCATTGTCCCAGATTTTTATCCCATACCCATGTTCTCTGTATTCACTGCGGACTATATAAAATCCCATAAAAGCAAAATTATCGTCATATTTCACGCATGAAATCGTTGCTATTGGAGTGTTATCGAGTAGACCGACGAAAAAACCCCTATTATCTGATTCCCAAAATGACATTATGTCATTCAAACCCGGATTCCAGCCCTCTTTTCTCGCATAATCCGTAAAAATACTCAACTCGTGTAATGCTGCATTTCTTACTACATATTTACCGTTCATGCTTATTTATGTTTAAAATTTATGATTGCCGATAAATATCTCGATTTTTGGAATTAATTTCCATTTACTAAAGATTTTGATTCTTTATTTTTATTATACGGGGATTTATATATGTTTTGAAATTAAGGTCTAAAATTGTTATATTGAATGTTTTATAAATCATAATATCGAAAAATGTTTGCAATCGTTGACATAAAAGGCTCACAATACAAGGTTCAGGAAAAACAGACTCTATTTATACCTAAAGTTTCAGGTGAAAAAGGTGCTAAAGTTAATTTTGACAAGGTTCTTATTTTTTCCCCCGACGCTAAAGCTATCGAAGTAGGAACTCCTATGTTGAATCATAACGTTGAAGCTACAATTTTAGACCATGTAAAAGATGAAAAGATTATCGTTTTCAAAAAGAAAAGAAGAAAAGGCTATAAGGTTAGAAAAGGTCATAAACAACAGTACACAAAAGTTCAAATTGATAAAATAAATTAATAAATTATAAGTTATGGCACATAAAAAAGGATTAGGCAGCTCTAAAAACGGCCGCGATTCAAACTCTCAGAGACTCGGTGTTAAAAAGTTCGGCGGAGAAGTTGTTAAAGCAGGAAATATTCTTGTCAGACAAAGAGGAACAAAATTCATTCCTGGAAAAAACGTTGGCCTCGGTAAGGATTACACAATTTTTGCTTTAATTGACGGCAAGGTAAAATTCACCGATAAACAGGGAAGAAAAATTCTTAACGTACTACCGGTAGAATAAGAGCAATTTGTTTTTATATATAAAAAAGCCCGCTTATATCGGGCTTTTTTGTTATCTGAATTGTATTTTTAACTTACTACTTTTAACATCGATTTCACATCGTTTGCCGACTTATCAAGTGCGGCTTTCTCTTCATCAGTGAGCTTCAACGGAACAATTTCTTCCATCCCCTGTGCACCTATCTTTATCGGCACTCCGAGACATATATCATTATAACCAAATTCACCCTGCAGATAAACACATCCTGCCATTATCCACTTCCTGTTGTTTACGATTGCGTCAATCATCTGTACCGTAGATGCCGCTGGTGCGTAATATGCACTTCCTGACTTAAGTAGTTTTACGATTTCTGCACCGCCGTTTCTTGTCCTTTCTATCAATGTCTCAATCCTGTTCTTAGGCAGTAAGTCTGAAAGTGGAATACCCGCAACGGTTGTGTACCTGATTAACGGCACCATAGAATCGCCGTGTCCGCCAAGAACTATTGCATTTATGTTTTCAATTGAAACATTCAGTTCCATACATATGAAAGCTTTTAAACGAGCCGTATCAAGTACACCTGACATTCCTATAACCCTGTTCCTCGGAAAATGACTGTTTACAAACGATACGTAGGTCATCGCATCAAGCGGATTCGAGACTACTATAATAATTGCATTAGGTGAGTACTTTACTATCTCCTTCGTGGCATTCGAAACAATTTCAGCATTAATGTTCAAGAGGTCATCCCTCGACATACCCGGCTTTCTTGGAAGACCCGCTGTGATTACAGCAATATCAGAATTTGCAGTAAGTTCATACGTATTAACACCGTGTATTTTTGTGTCAGAATACTGTATTGCAGCAGATTGATAGATATCAAGTGCTTTGCCCTGAGGCACTCCTTCTACGATATCAAGCAGTACAACATCGTTTGCCAAAGCTCGGTCAACGATTATTTGTGCGGCTGTTGCTCCAACATTACCGGCACCAACGATTGTAATTTTCATTTTTAATTATTTTAATTTAATAAAAATATTTTATAATAATTACTTTTTTATCACTATCCTCAGTTTAACAGTGGTTCCGCTTTCGCACGTCTTGCACTCATATCCGTCAGTCAGTGATTTCATTATAAATATTCCCCTTCCGTGGTCCTTATAAAGATTGTTATTCTTCGTAGGATCGGGCACATCGCTCGTATTAAAACCCGTTCCTTCATCTTTTATTATTAGCTCTACAGAATTTTCTTCCTCAAAGATATCAACATATACCCTTTTATCCTTAGACTCTTTATTACCGTGAACAATCGCATTCATCAGTGCTTCCGAAACAGCAATGTGAAAATTTACAAACCTTTCCTGGTCTATTTTATAGAACTCATTCAGCGTAAATAGCAGATTTTCAAGTTTACTAATCTCGCTTCGCTTGCTTTGCAATATAAGACTTCCTTTATGCAATTTCACTTCCTATATATTCCAAATAATTTTTAAAACAAGATTCTCTGACGTAAGTACATCAGGACTATCGCTTACTTCTACCCTGTCTAATCCGCCAAGCAAAAAAATACTTGAATTATTTTTCATATTCACTATAATTCCGGCAAACGGTCCGTATGTACTCTGCGTCCTTTTTAAAATTTTATCCGTTCTTTCGTACGTATAAAATCTTCTTATATAGTGCCTGTAGCCCAGATAAAACTTAATAAATCCCTGCGTTTCATAGTTTATGCTCGTTCCGAGCGTTCTCTCATCATAATATGCAAGCGGCTTTACGGAAAAATTATCCTCATTAAACTGTCCCTGCTCGTACAGTTTAAGCTCGCCAAATAAACCGACATATACTTTCTTTGTAATGTTTATCTCAGTAGAATCAAGCAGATATAGCTGCCTGTATGAGAAACTCTGCACCTGAGATACTATATCTTCGTACTTGTAAACAGTGTAATTTGAAAGTACCTGAAAAAAGTTCTTCGTTGTAACACCTTCAGCAGGTTTAAATATACTGTAAGACCCAAGTTTATAAACTCTGTTGGAATTATTATTCGAACTCTTCTCCTTGAAAATATAATTTAAAATCGAAGAATTATATTCAAAAGAGGTTTCTAATAAAAAATTTTTAAAGTTATAATACCTGTGGGTTATCATACCGTTCAGCAAAAGCTCATCTCTATCGTCGTAGTTAATATCACTGTTAGTATCGTATCTCAGCATGGATGTCGCCCCCTGTACCCTTAACGTATGAGTGTTTGTAAGATTATACATCACCTCCATGTAAGCCGTAGCCGTCTTACTATTATTGTTCTTGTCCTTTTCAATTTTCTCAATTTCAGTCCTCTGCACTGCCGGCAAATAATCCGTGTTCATTGGCTCATGGTCTTCTGTCCTTTCTGTGTAAGAAACATTCAGTCTTGTACTCAATGACTTCAGTCGGTATTCTGCCTCAAATCCCGCTCTCAGTGAATTTTCTCTTATGTTATTATCATAAACACTCTCTGTCAGGATTCCAGAGCTGGTTGGTTTAAACTTATATTGGTTTTTTATATTCTTCAGAAAAAACATTCCCTGTATTTTTATCCTTAAATCTCTGTTAAAACTGTAATCAAGGTCATCACTCACAAGAACATAATCTTCAAGTCTTGACTGTATATTATTAATCACCCCGTAATTATCAGTTATACTCTTTGTCGCAGGTGTGTAGAAGTCCGTCCGAAGCGTAAATGCCCGTAAAGTACCGCTGTTTCTCGCATTCTCAGAAAATACCTTGTCAACGGTTGTGTTTAAATCATAGTTGTAATTTGTTCTCTCGGAAAATTTATCGAGAGACATATATATGCTGCCCGAAGAAATAAAATCGGATATATTCAGATTTCTCAATCTTGATTCAAGTATCCCCGAAAATCCGGTATTGTATACTCCTATCTGCTTCTCGTCTTTAATCCCAAATTTTGTATTAACATAAAACTCCTCAGTAGGCAAATAATCTAAACTTGTAAAGAAAAAATTTGAGTATCCGTTCGATAAATCAAGCTGCTGATTTGAATATACAATCTTACTCGTCGCTCCTGCTCCCGCATAAAAATTCCTCGCAAAATTGTAACTCGAACTAACTTCAAGATTGTTGTTATCGTTGGAAAAGTTTTCTGTGAACTTTGTTACTGAGGAGTTATATACATTGCGGACAGTAAACATCATACTCTTTATTTTCGTCTTTACCGACAATGTAGCAAAGAAATTTGCCGCATTCATATCATTGTTAAAATCCGTTGTGAAAAAATTGCTCGAATCTTTTAGTGATAAAAGAGCCTGCGGCTTTACACTCGGACAAAGGAAAAATGTTAAAAGAAAGATATTAATCAAATATCTCGTCATACGAAAATTCTTTCCTTGAACTTGTTTCTCTCATATCTCGAAATATATTTTCCAATGACTTGAAATCGTTATTTGACTTGAGCTCTTCTTTTGATGAATTTATTTTAATCCTTCCATTCTCTATGATAATTACTCTGTCGCTTACCTTCTCCATTATATCAAGTAAATGAGAACAGTAGAAGATTGTCTTTCCTCGTTTTGCGAGTTTCGAGATTATATCCTGAAATGTTATTATCGAATATGCATCAAGACCGTTAAGCGGCTCGTCAAGTAGTAGAATATCAGGATTATGCAACAGGGCAGATACAATCAGCACCTTTTGTTTGTTCCCTTTTGAGAGCTTGCCGATTGATGAATTTAAAAAATCCTTAAATTCAAACAACTCAGCAAAATAATCTACTCTTCGTAAGAATTTGCTTTCTTCAATTTCCCTTACATCTTTTAAAAAATCAAAATACTCAGTCACCCTCAATGAATTGAATAATTCAGGAGTCTCGGGAACGTAACCTGTTATGGATTTAATCTTCAATGCGTCATTAGGAAGCTTGTAATCGTTTATTAAAACCTCCCCGTCGTCGAATGTAACCACACCGCACAAAATTTTTAGCGTTGTGGATTTACCCGCTCCATTAACGCCAATGTAACCAGTTATCTCAGATGGATTAACATCAAACGATACGCCGTTCAGAGCTTCAATCCCGCCCTCGTAAGTTTTCTTTAAGTTTGTAATTTTTATCATAACTCTAAAAAGCAAAATAGAATTTTTCCATCAAAAATGAAGTTCCTTTATTAATATTATTGGCTATAGAAGAATAATTATAAAGTGTCGATAATTCCTGCTAAACTATTTATCATAATAGGATTTAATAAAACTTTTAAAAACACTATCTTTATTATTATTTAAAATCTATACGGGTTTAATAAAGCCCCCGTAGGCTAATGGATAAACCCTCTGACTACGGATCAGATATTAGAGGTTCGAATCCTCTCGGGGGTACTAACTTTTTTACCGCGACTTCATCAAATCAGAATTAGTCCTTTTTTTCATAAATCACATCATTAATTATACCTTTTTACATTAATTTTTATTCTAAGTGCGCTGAAAGTGCGCATAAAGTGCGCATAAAGTGCGCATATTTTGTACCATAATAATTCTAATTCACACATTCTTGCTGCTCTCGCTGCTCTTGATTTCATTGTAACTTAATCAGAATATGGGTAATTTAATTAATTAGATAATAAAATTACGGAGAGGTGGCTGAGTGGTTGAAAGCGGCGGTCTCGAAAACCGTTATAGGGGCAACTCTATCGAGAGTTCGAATCTCTCCTTCTCCGCAACGAAATTTTTAATCCATTTCAATTCACACGTCAAAATTTAATCTTGTGATGAATTTCATTTCAGCACTTATATTATATACAAAAACCCAAATTAGATTTTACTTGCGTTTCTTCATATTTTTGATTACGTTCCGTTAAGTATAAATAAAACTGGGGGCAATATGTTAGTAAATCTAAAACATTCAATAGTTTTTGTTTTTATTTTAACAGCTGTCGTTATTTCATTTAACGGAAGTTTAAACTCTGAAACAAATAACACTGCTGCTCTTAATCCAAATCTTTTAGACACAATCACAATTCAAGCTAATCCTGGTCCTTCAAACAACGGTGGTTCTTCAAACTGGGCAATGTTCTTTGACCTGATTGCTGGGTCAAGAAATATTAGTGTCACTCAAATGACAACTGGAAACACTGCTTCAGCCTCGGGAGGTTTCAATGTTGAAGTGTTTACCAGAAATGGTACAGCATTAGGAGGTCCGGTGGGCTCTGGTCCGGGAAGTTCCTCAGACGGATGGACTTCGCTCGGAATTGTAACGGTAACTCAAGGTCCTACAACCAACGGTGTATCGCTTGTATTTACCCTTCCTACTATATCAGTACTTGCTTTTGATACAGTAGGGGTAGCAATTAAATTTATGGGTGCAGGACCGAGATATTTTGGTACAGGAACACCGCCATACAGTACGTATGCAGATACTAATCTCACATTAATAACAGGTGACGGCCGTTCTGCACCTTTTACTCCATCTGGAAGCTGGTTTGCATCCCGTGCTATGGTCGGAGAAATTCGTTATGTAATAAGTCCGGTGACATCATTAGGAAATACAGGAAATGTATTGCCAAGTAATTTTAAGCTGGGACAAAATTATCCGAATCCCTTTAATCCTGTCACAAGGATTCAATATTCCATTCCTGAAAATTCATTTGTAACTTTAGTTGTTTTTGATTATTTGGGAAGAGAAGTACAAACATTATTCAACGGAGTTAGAACTGCAGGCATTTATGAGGCTTCGTTCAATGGAAGTTCCCTGTCAAGCGGAGTATATTATTATAGACTAACTGCTGAAAAATTTACAGATACGAAGAAAATGATTCTAACGAAATAAATTTGTGTAAAATTAAATCAAAGCCGGATGGTTTTTCCGGCTTTTTTTATTCTACTGCTTTAATAAGCTATTAATAAATTATTATATTTGTTTAATTCATTAATGAGTTTTCAAAGTCATAATCCATTTTGAAGTATCTGATTGCCTTAAAAACTGACTTTGCAATTTCGGTTTGACCTTTATCTGATTTAAGGTATTCTTCATCAGACTTGTTAGAAAGGTAGCCGCACTCAACGAGTACAGAGGGCATTGAAGCACTCAACAGCACCCAAAATCCTGCCTGAAAAACTCCTCTGCTCGGCAGTTTGCATCCTTTTATCATTTCAGTTTCTATAATACTTGCAAATCTGTTGCTGTACCTCTGGTATGTTTGCTGAAAAATAGATGCAAGTATTTTTCTCTGCTCAATGAATGCTGAATCTGGTTTTTCGGATTTTGCGATGAACATGTTTTCATCATAAGTAATATTCTTTGCTTCATCAACACGAGCTAAATCGAGAACGTATATTTCGAAACCGCTTTTATCATTTTCTTCAATCTTTTTTGCGTTGCAATGTATGCTTACGAAAAGATTGCCCCCTTCACTGTTTGATATGGTTCCTCTTGTCTTAAGTTCTATAAATTCATCGCTGTCTCTCGTCATAATAACTTTTATATCTGTGTATTCCTTGCTTAAATAATCCCTTATCTTCTGTGTTATTGGTAAAACTATATTTCTTTCATAAACACCTGTCGTTCCAATTGTACCCGGGTCCTTGCCGCCGTGCCCCGCATCAAGTATTACCGTGAATATCTTTTTATCACTCCTTTCTTGTGGTACGGACTTGTCTGTTACTAAAAACAAAATCGTAATTATGAGAACAGCAGCAGGAATAAATATGTAATAATATTTCTTCATACGGTAATTTAAATAAATCTTTTTAAATAATCATCATAAATAAAAAAGTCCGAAACACTATCAGCATTTCGGACATATCTTTGTAGCGGGAGCAGGACTTGAACCTGCGACCTTCGGGTTATGAGCCCGACGAGCTACCAACTGCTCCATCCCGCGATATTTTTTAATATACTCAGATTTTACATTATTTTCAATGTATCTTTCACCATCTAATCTTGCAGCTTAAAGTCACATTTACTCATACTCTTTAATCTTTTTCAATGTCTTTATTGAATTTTAAAATATAAATTAATGTTAAAATAGTAATTTTATAAATTTAATCTGGAATTATGAAAATTGTAGTTTGTGTTTCAACCGTACCCGATAGTACTACTAAAATTAAGGTCGGTGGAAACTCTAAATCAATCGATGAATCAGGTGTTACGTTTATCATTAATCCTTACGATGAATTCGCCGTTGAAGAAGCAGTTCAGCTTAAAGAGAAAAATGGAGGAGAAGTTATTGCCGTTTCTTTTGGTACTGATAGAGCAAAAGAAGGTATAAAGAAAGCTTTTCAAATGGGTGCTGATAAGGGTATTCTGATAAAATCTGCCGTCAATGATTTTGATTCATTCACAGTATCTAAGAATCTTGCTATGGTTTTAAAGGAAATTAATCCTGATATCGTTCTTTTTGGCAAACAGTCTATCGATTTTGACGGACTTCTTGTCCCCAAAATGACTGCTGAATTCTTAAATCTGCCCTCAGTCAACGTAGTAACTAAACTTGAAATTAATGGTCAGGATGTCGTAGTTGAACGTGAAATTGAAGGCGGTAAGGAAATCCTGAAATCTAAATTGCCTGTCGTTATTGGAACTCAAAAGGGTATTAATAATCCTCGATATCCAAACCTTAAAAGTATTATGGCTTCAAAGTCTAAACCTATTGAAGAAAGATCCCCGGTTGATGAACCATCCAAATCAGTAGTAACAGATATGAAACTTCCGGACGCAAAAGGCAGTGGAAAAATATTTACAGACGGCGTTGCAAACGTCCCCGAACTCGTCAGACTTTTACGTGAAGAAGCTAAAGTAATTTAAACCTTTAAAATATAATTCTATTATGAGTAAAATATTAGTATTCGCAGAAACAAAAGATAATAGTTTTAAATCAAATGCTATTGAAGCAGTATCCGCTGGGAAAATGCTTTCCGATAAACTCGGCAAAGAATTTTCAGTTATAACGATTAATAATGCATCAGACGAACAGCTGAAAACTCTCGGTAAATATGGTGTTTCAAAAGTTTATCAAATTGGATTAGATGACCTGAACTCCAAAAGCGGGATTTCTGACATAAAGTATTCTCATGGCTCTTTCGCAGCTGCAATCAGTAGTTTTGCAAAAAACAACGATTATGATATTATCTTATTATCCGCCACTTCTTTCGGAAAGGAAATCGCACCTTCCGTTGCTGCTAAAACTGACTCTGCAATTATAACTGATTGCACTGAGTTTGCTTTCGATGAAAGTTCTGTCTCATTTAAAAGACCCGCGTATGCCGGTAAATGCTATACTTTTGTGAAATCCGAAACAGAAAAAATTGTCGCTACTATTAGGCCGAACGTATTTAAAGCTGTTGAAAATAGTAATGATACTGCAATTGAAAAAATTTCTTCCGATTCACTTGGTATCACTGCTGGTGATTTTGGGGCGTACGTATCAGATGTCTCAATAGCCTCAGGCAAGCTCGATGTAGCTGAAGCAGACATAATTGTCTCAGGAGGAAGAGGACTTAGAGGTCCCGAGAATTTCAATCTTATTGAGGACCTTGCATTAGTGCTCGGTGCAGCTACAGGTGCCTCACGCGCTGTTGTTGACGCAGGATGGAGACCTCACGGCGATCAGGTCGGACAGACTGGTAAGACCGTCTCCCCGAGTCTGTACATTGCTTGTGGTATAAGCGGCGCTATCCAGCACCTTGCAGGTATGTCATCATCAAAATTCATTGTTGCTATTAATAAAGATAAAGACGCTCCAATCTTTCAGGTTGCAGATTACGGTATAATCGGTGATGTTTTCGAAGTTCTGCCTGCATTGACTGAGGAGATTAAAAAACTTAAAAACTGAGTATTTTTGCTATTCACGATGTGCCTTTAAATTAATCTCGTTTAGCTGTAATTTGATACAGAATTATGAAACATTTTTGACGTTTTGAGTGTAATAATATTAAAGAAAGTATGTAATAAATGAATTATAATGATTTAATAAAAGTTGAACTTGCTGGTATTCCGGTTTCATCTGCAATAAGCGGTGGAGGTTACGCTCTCCTGCTTAAAGAAGTTGATGGCGAAAGACGGATCCCGATAATTATTGGCCATTTTGAGGCTCAGGCAATTGCATTTGAACTCGAGGGACTAAAACCCCCTCGTCCACTTACTCATGAACTTATAAAAAACTTACTGGAAGTACTATCATACAGAATTGAAAGCGTTGTTATAAATGAACTTCGTGATTCTACTTTTTTTGCTAAATTGATACTGGACTCCGAAGAAATCGACCCGCTCGACGCAAGACCTTCGGACGCTATAGCACTTGCTATGAAATTTAATGCACCGATTTACGTCGCAAAAGAAGTCATGGATGAAATTGGGTTTGTTCCAAAAATAAACATTCAAAACGAAGAACCTGACCTTGATGATTTAGATTCAAACGATATCTCCGAATTTGAGGAGAATACGTCTGATGACAGCCATAAGAATTATAAAACAGCAACTAAAGAGGAAAAACTAAAGAAACTACAAAATGACCTTGAGGATGCGGTTAATGACGAAGATTATGAAAGAGCTGCTGAACTTAGGGATCAGATAAAGAAAATTGAAATTTCTAATTTAAACTAATTATAATGAAACTAAAATTAATTCTCTCATCTCTCACCATCTTAATTTTATTTTCCACAGGGTATTCACAGAACAGATTAAATAACATTGAAGGTACTGATTTCATGATTTCGAAATCTTTTAGCACTTTACCCCCTTCATCAAAGATTGCACTTGGCGGCGGTTTTGGACCTTCTTTTATCGTTCAGGGCAGTACAGGTCTGACAATTAACTTTTTTGCCGAAATTAAAACAGAGAGTTTTTCTCTTTTACCGCAGGTTAATTATTGGAAAGCAGGCGATCAGAATAATTTTGAAGTCGCCGGCCTTATGCGTCTGAAGTTTAAGACTACTTCCCTCGTACCTTACGTCGATGGAGGAATAGGTGTAAATTTTTTAACTCAGAAAATTCTTGGTGTATCTGAAAACTTAACTAAAGTTGGTCTTGATCTCGGAGGAGGTATTGAATTTCCGGGTATCGGTCCGACGATTTCGCTCTACGTTGACGGAAAGTATAAAATTATAATTAGTGAACCTAATATAAGCGGATACTTCCTAACCGGCGGTATTAAATTCGATATGTAATCTGATTAAATTTATTATTATTTTTCGGGGGACAAAAGTCCCCTTTTTATTTTAAAATGAATTATCTTCTTATCGATATAGGCAACACAAGAATTAAATGCTCGCTTTCTGCTGACGGGAAAATGAGTTCACCGGAATTGTTTACGTATGAAAAGGAAATGTTTAGAAAACATTTCAGGGTATTATTAAATCGATATAAAGGACGGTTTGACGAAGTTTATGTTTCTTCGCTGAATAAGAACTTTAATAAAATTATTAAAACTATTATTTCTGACTTCAAGGTTCGGTTTATCATAGCGAAATCATCATTGCCGATAAGATTTGATTATGCAAAAACTCTTGGCAGCGATAGAATATGCTCTGCTGTCGGAGCATATTCGAAATATCGTAAGCATAGAAACATTCTCGTTATAGATTTAGGTACTGCAACAACTTTTAACATAATTTCTAACGGAATATACAGGGGCGGAATGATTTCGGCAGGTATAAAAACTGCTTCCGAAGCGTTGCTCAAAAAAACAACTCTTCCGAATGTAGTATTAAACAGCAGGACAAATCTTGTTAATAGAACTACAAAAAGTGCTGTAATCTCCGGTTTGATTCTACAGCAAGTTTTTTTCATAGAAAAATCAATCGAAGAGTACAGAAAATTGTTTGAAAGATTATTTGTCGTAATCACGGGCGGAGGCTCCGAGATTTTTGGAAATAAAATAAAAGGAGTCAATAAAATCGAACTCCACCTCGTTCTCGAAGGTTTAAACATATTAGCAACATATAATTCGAAATGCAATGAAACTATTCGATAAAAATAAACTGAAACCTGAATGGGTGTTCAATCAAAATGGAAACCTTTGGAAATTTATCTTCGGGGGTAATGACTTTATAGCCGGTGAAACGCGCGACCTTGAGAAGAAGTTGTTGTATCTTTTCTCTGTAAGTATAAAGGATGGCAGGAAACACATGTCTAATTTTACCTTCGAAGAAGGAAATTATTGGATATCGGTTGAAGGTGCGACATCAAAGATTCTTTATCTGAATAGATTTGAAAGACCCGAGATCCCATACCATAAAAACATTATTGCTCTCGATATATTGACCGGTAAGAAATTATGGGAGAATGAAGATTATCAGTATTTCTTTTCAACTGAAGAAAAACTTTTTGGAATTAAACAGAATTTCGATAAAACTGAAAGTTCTGAAATAAATATCTTTGACGGTAAAACTATTAGTGTTTTTTCTGAAAATGAATATCCCGAACTGCTCAACTTAAAAAGGAAATCCGATAATGATCTATACAATGAACAATACGATTATCCGAGGTCATTAACAAAATTTCCACCTGATAAAAATATTATAAACCTGATAAATCATGAAATATACGGTTCAGAAGGGGATACAGAGTATCTAATAAAAAATGACTATTTGATATTTAATTATTATAAAAAAACTGGGACAGATATTAAAGATATTATCCGTAATTACTATCAAAACATATTTTGCATTTTTGATATATCTAAAGGAAAAAAAATATACTCGGACATTCTTAACAAGCAGTCAGGTTATAATGTACCGGATAATTTTTTCTGCAGAAATGATTTTATTTATTATCTGAGGGAAAAGAAAGATATAGTTGCTCTAAAATTATAATTATAATAGATTACTTTAACTATCAACTAACATGACATTTTTTGAAGAAATAATTATATCCTCAAAAGGTAACTGTGATATCAAAAATATCACTGAGGAAACATCGTCAATATTAGAAAAATCAGGAATAAAGAACGGCATAGTCATATTGTTTGCCGTTGGTTCAACAACCGGTTTGACTACATTAGAATATGAACCCGGACTTCTTAAGGACTTACCAAAACTAATGGATAAAATTATCTCTCCGGCAGGAATTTATAACCATAACGATACATGGGGTGACGGTAATGGTCATTCTCACCTTCGATCAGCTCTGATAAAAACCGATTTGACTATACCTGTTTATAATTCTGAAATGACTCTCGGTACATGGCAGCAAATTGTTTTCATGGATTTTGATAATCGACCTCGTACTCGCAGAATTGCAGTCCAAATCATCGGCGAAAAATAATATTTGTCTCTTCAGGTTATACACCACATTCATATTTACGGATTCTTTAATTCACGAATCATTTAGTATATTTACGATACCTATTTATAAAAGTATATTTATCCACCTCCTGCTCCCTTAATCCTATACCTGCTCCCTTACCTTATACCTGCCCTCTGCACCCCGCTTATCGCTGTTCTAATTTCTTTATCTATAAATTTTTAATCTCTATACCCTATACTCTATCACATACACCCATATCCCCCGTCCCAAATTCTTATCTTTCATATTTATTTCCAATTCACTAACTTGACAAAAAATTTTATCAAAAATGATTAAAAGCATTCTGTTTGCAGTTATCCTGATTTCTGCTGTTGTGTTTTTCTTGTATTCAATAAAAAATTTCATTTCTTACCTAAGTCTTGGCAAAAAGGAATACCGGCTTAACAACATTAAGCAAAGAATTATCAACACTTTAAACATTGCTTTTCTGCAGACAAAACTCTTTAGGAGTAAACTTGCAGGATTTTTACATTTTTGTATCTATTGGGGATTCCTGATTCTTTCACTCGTTATTCTTGAATCTGTGATCGAAGGTTTCTTCCCGAATTTTTCATTTAGTTTTCTCGGCAGGTTTTACTCTGTAATTACTTTTACACAGGATTTCTTTGGGGCTCTCGTTTTCTGTGTCGTACTTTTTTCATTACTCCGCAGATTCATCGCAACACCTAAACGTCTGCAGGTGGAGACCTCATCGCGTAACGATGCTGTATTTATTCTCCTCATGATTCTTATGATTATGATTACAATGTTCGGGGCAAATGCAGAAAGAATTCTTCTTGGACAATCTCATGGTTACAGACCTGTTTCAACATTTCTGGCAGGGTTGTTTTCAAGTGGTAGTTTGACATTGTATGATATTTACTGGTGGATGCATAATTTAATCGTACTTGTGTTCCTGAACTATCTGCCTTATTCAAAACATTTCCATGTGCTGTCGTCAGTCCCGAATACATTCTTATCTAACTTTAGGATTGATAAAAAGAATGTTCTTAAACCTATTAATTTTGAGGACGAATCTCTTGAACAATACGGTGCAAAGGATATTGAAGATTTAACATGGAAACAGCTCCTCGACGGATACACTTGCACTGAATGCGGTAGATGTACAGAAGTATGCCCTGCAAATTCTACCGGCAAACTACTGAATCCGAAGAAGATAGTTACAAAAATTCGTAAGAGAACTATGGCGAAAGGTCCTTTGGTTGTCAATAAAATTGAAAACAATCCTGAACTTGAAAAGACCTTGGTTCACGATTATATTACTAAAGAAGAACTGTGGGCTTGCACGACGTGCGCTGCTTGCATGGAAGAATGTCCTGTTATGATTGATCACGTTACTTCTATTGTTGAACTCAGACGCAACCTCACTATGATGGAATCTGATTTTCCTCAGGAATTGAATACAGTTTTTAAGAATCTGGAAAATAATGAATCACCTTGGGCATTCCCCCCTGAACAGCGTAATGATTGGATTGATGAGTTCTCGGAGGAAATAATGAAAGAAGGGAAAGAACTTAAACTAAAGAAACTAAGCAGCATTGGTTCAGCTGATAGTTTAGACGTACTTTTCTGGGTTGGATGTGCAGGTGCTTTTGATAACCGTTATAAAAATGTTACTAAGTCATTCGCAAAAATTCTTAACAGTGCTGGAGTAAATTTTGGTGTTCTCGGCAGTGAGGAGAAATGCAACGGTGATACTGCACGAAGACTTGGTAACGAATTCCTTGCTCAGCAATTTATGCAGCAAAACATCGAAACATTTAAACGTTATAATATTAAAAAAGTTGTTACCGCTTGTCCTCACTGTCTGCATTCGTTAAAGAATGAATACTCGCAGTTTGGTGTTGACCTTGAAGTTACACATCATACGGACTATATAAATAAACTGATATCTGAAGGTAAAATTAATACTAAAAATAAAACAGATGAGAAATACACATATCATGATTCCTGTTACCTTGGCAGATATAATAATATTTACGATGCTCCCCGCAATTCTTTAATGAACGTTCCGGGTCTCGAGATAGTTGAGATGAAACGGTCAAAAGATAAAGGATTCTGCTGCGGTGCTGGAGGCGGGAGAATGTTTATGGAAGAAACTGAAGGAAAACGGGTTAATATCGAAAGAATAGAAGAAGCACTTGCAACGAATGCTGCTACAATTGCATCAGCTTGTCCTTTCTGTATGACGATGCTCACTGACGGTATTAAGGAAAAAGGTAAAACCGAAGAAGTAAAAATAAAAGATGTCGCCGAAATAATCGCTGAAAGCCTGTAAGTCATTTTACGAATAAAACTGTTTTCAATGAATGATGAATGTTGTCAGTAGTTTACAGGTAGTCGTGATACTTATATAATCTGTTTTGCGTCTTCATATTCGCCTTGAAACTATATAGCAATCCTGCAGCAGACAGACACCTTTACTTGTATAAAACTTCTCAGTTCTTGTTATTAATAAACGTAAACCTATTTCAGCACAAGCGACTATCATCTACCTTCCAATCTCTCTTTTCAACTGATAATTAATATTATTTTAATTATTTTCTTTGAATATTAAAAAATTAATTTATAAATAATAAGAAGGGAAAACCAATGTCTTACTTTTTTACGTCCGAATCCGTTAGTGAAGGACATCCGGATAAAGTATGTGATCAAATATCTGATGCAATTCTCGATGATATATTAAAACATGATCCGACAGCCAGAGTTGCCTGCGAAACTTTCTGCGCAACAGGCTTGGTTCTGGTTGGAGGCGAAATAACAACCAAACATTATGTAGATGTTCCTAAAGTCGTACGCAAAGTTGTTCAGGAAATTGGATACACAAAGGGTGAATATAGGTTCGATTACCATTCAATAAATGTGATGTCTGCTATTAACACACAATCTCCGGATATAGCAATGGGTGTCAATACTGGCGGTGCTGGAGATCAGGGTATGATGTTTGGATATGCGACGAATGAAACGAAAGAGTTTATGCCAATGACTCTTGTATTCTCTCATAACCTCGTAAAAAGACTTGCAGATATCAGGAAAAAACAGCCAAAACTTATGCCTTATCTCAGACCCGATTCAAAGTCACAGGTTACTATAGAATATGGAAATGACAATAAACCTAAACGAGTCGAAGCTGTGGTTGTTTCAACTCAACATGATGGATATGTTTCACAGAAGAAAATAAAAGAGGACGTAATTAAATACGTCATCAAAAAAGTTATTCCTGCACGACTTCTTGATAAAAATACCAAGATTCATGTCAACCCAACCGGTAAGTTTGAAATAGGCGGTCCTCACGGCGATACTGGTCTCACTGGTAGAAAAATTATCGTCGATACGTACGGCGGTAAAGCCCCTCACGGCGGAGGTGCTTTCTCCGGTAAAGATCCTTCAAAAGTTGACAGAAGCGCGGCTTATGCATCAAGACACATTGCAAAAAATATCGTCGCTGCAAAACTCGCTGATGAGTGCCTTATTCAACTTTCTTACGCTATCGGAGTTGCACAACCCGTATCTATCTTCGTTAATACATTCGGTACAGGAAAAATATCCGACGAAAAACTTGCTGACATTATTAGAAAGAATATTGACCTTACTCCGGCTGGAATCATTCGCAGACTTGACCTCAGAAAACCGGTATACAGAAACACAGCTGCCTACGGACATTTCGGAAGAAATGAAAAGGGATTCACATGGGAAAAACTTGACTTGATTAACAAACTCAAAAAACTTGTTAAATAATTTAACAGGAAATTTATTATTCTCAAAAACCCGTTGACTTAACGGGTTTTTTATTTTTTACAAGCACATTTTAAAATTTGCTTTGTTAATTCTATGTATTTTTCATAATTTGATAGAACATATATTAAATTTATCCGTAATAATAGTATTTAACAGAAGAATTGAAGTTTCTAAGTAAATATACAGATAATACTCTTAGGTTTTTTATTATTATTCTGACACTATATGCACTCATATTTGCAGGTATTCCTATATTTAATTCAATTTTCACAAAGCGGCTTACATTTGATGATTGCAGCAAAATTGAATCAGTTGATATAAACGGAAATGTACATGTTGAGATTTCCCGCCTTTTTCCTAATGGCGTCGGAGAAAAATCAGGTCTAAAAGTAGGCGATAAAATTCTTGCTGTAAACGGTATCCCTGTTAACTCAATGAATGAATTCCTGAATATAATCGTTAAAGTTGATACCCACGTGCCTGCACTGTACACAATCGAAAGACAGACAGAAATAAAAAGTATTGTAGTTCCTGTTTATAAATATTTTCATCTTATATTCTATATTTTTGCTTTTCTCGGACTCGGGTTTCTTATGAATGGATTCTTTGTCGGCATTTCAAAACCAAAAGAACTAACATCGCAAATTTTCTTCCTCTTTGGGTTTTTCTCGTCAGTAGGTTTTATGATTTATGGCGGTGTATGGTACTATGTAGGTTACAGCGGTACCCTTATGATACACTATTATATGGCGAATATTTTTGTTTACCCTCTGCTGTTCCACTTTTTCACGATTTATCCCGTTTTTGTTAACTTTAAAAAACGGAAATTAATTATATTTTTTGTTTACCTTTATTCACTGATTTTAAGTTTTCCGCTTCTGCTGTCTGAACAATCTGAACTTTTTCTAGATAAAAGCCCTGTCGTCTCTATATTGGTTAGCTATTCACCGTTGTTAATCATAATCGCCGCATTTTCAATTTTTGTTAAATCATACTTAAAAATAAGAAATCCTGAACGAAAAGAACCACTCAGGGTTCTCTTGATAGGACTCATAATAGGTCTTGCAGGGTTTGCTTATTATTATTTTGTGTTCTCACTTTTTGTTATTAATCTCGGAATGAGCCCTCTGTATCGTTTGCCGGCTATAATGGTTCTTGCAATTCCAATTACTTTTGGATATTCTATATATAAATTCAGAATTTTAGACACTGAATTTTTCGTAAAACGTGGTATAGTATTTACGCTTGCTGCTTTGGTAACTATCGTAGCGTATCTTTTTGCGATTGATATGCTCGAAACTATTTTTGAATACTATAAATTCAGCAATAAGCAGCTGATAACCGTTATTACCGTTATTCTCGTAATATTTTCTTTTAGTTATATTACTAAACTTATTAAATCATTCGTCGATAAAAGATTTTATAAAACCAGGTATAATTATAGGAAGTCCCTTCTGAATTTTTCAAACGAACTGCCCTATCTGAATAATATGGATGAAGTTGCCGTGAAATTGAAGAATACTCTGTCGGAAACTATGGGTGTTAAGAAAGTGGAATTCTTGGAAATCAAAGGGAAGTACTGTGTTTCGGATAATCCTGAAGATAAACTTATAAATGACCTTTGTTTTTATCTATTCGAAAATGATAAGAACCCGAAACTTCTTTTTGATATTAATATGGCGGAAAATAGTATCCCGCATGAATACGCCGAATATATTAAAAAAGAGAATATCGTTCTTGCTTTGCCCGTGCTCGTAAAAGATGAACTAATTGCCTCAATTAATCTGGGAGAAAAACCCGAAGGCTCTCCTTACACAGATGAAGATATAGACCTCTTGAAAACTATTTGCTCTAATATTTCTGTCGTTTATGAAAATTCAAGACTGCGTTTAGAAGAGATTAGAAAGAATAAGATTGAAGAAGAACTGAAAGTAGCAAAGAATATTCAGGAAGGACTTCTGCCTGATAGAGATTATAAGTGCGAACATCTTGAGATAAGTTGTGCTTCATCCCCCGCAAGAATAATAGGTGGGGATTTCTTCGATATTATTTGTTTGGACAAAGATAATATTCTTATAGTTATCGCGGATGTCTCAGGTAAAGGTCTTCCCGCAGCACTCTATATGGCGAAAGTGCAGGCATTAATCAGATTTGCTGCAAAAATCTTCAAAACTCCTAGGGAAATAATCATCGAAGTAAATAAACAGATTTTCGGTAAGTTTGAGAGAAATGCATTCGTCACAGTTTCGCTCGGAATGTTTAATATTAAAGAGCGAAAACTTAAATATGTGCGGGCAGGTCATAACCCTGCAATATTTGCAAGAAACGGCTCTGTTGAATTGCTTAATACACGCGGAATTGGGCTTGGTCTGGATAAAGACCATCTTTTTTCAAAGCATCTTGATGAACATGAACTTAAACTGGAAAGTAATAGTATAGTGCTCTTTTACACAGATGGTTTAAATGAAGCAATGAATAGAAATAAAGAAGAATTTGGTATGGAAAGATTAATTAATTTAATACGCCAGAACAAACACCTGTCACCGTCTGATATCAACAGAAAACTCGAATCAAATGTAAAATCTTTCGTAAAAGATGCTGAACAGCATGACGATATAACTTTTGTGGTTGTAAAAACGTATTAAAAGTAAACTAAGTTTATATAGTTCTTTAACATTACTGATTTTAATACACTGTCATTCCGGCAGTTTAAATCAGTGTGCAAATGTTTTTTGATATTATAAGAATTTGAAAATAAAATTTGTGATAATCTGTGTTCAAAGGTCTATTTGTGGAAATCTGTGTTCAAAGGTCTATTTGTAAAAATCAGCGTTCTATTATTTAAAAATGAAATTATTTAACAACATATCCGAAAACACTCTGAGATTTTTCATAATTCTCATTGCATTCTTTTGCCTTATACTTTCATTAATCGCTTTCGAAAACAATTTCTTCTCCAAGCGCATGACAACCGACGATTGCCTTTGGATTGATAAAACAGATTCTCTCGGTAATCACTTCCTTATGATTACTCAGATAATCCCTGGTGGTGTCGCAGATGAAGCAGGAATTAAAGACGGTGACCTGCTAATCGCAATTAATGGTATCAGTCTTAGCCAGTCAATGAAAGCTATGGATATTTTAAATAAATTCAGCAGTGAATTTATCACTTATACTGTTCTGCGGAATGATGAAATTATGGATTTCAAAATCTGGGTTTATAAATTCACAAACTATAGTTTCCTTATATTCTGGATAGTCGGACTCGGATTTCTCTTTGTCGGTACCGCGGTTGGCTATTCAAAACCAAAAGAACTTACTTCGAAACTCTTTTTCTTCTTCAGCGCTGCAGCATCCATTGGACTTATTATGTATTCTGGAACAAGCCCCGCAGGAGCAATTCAGATTGAAATTGTCACTATTTGGCAGAAGATTTTCTTTATTACCTTAAATATACTCTTTCTTACGGGAGCTGTTTGCATTCCTCCTTTGTACGTGCATCTTTTTCTTACCTTCCCGGTAAAGTATGAATTCCGTCGCAGGAAACTTTTTATACTGCTTCTATATGCAATCGTTGTTCTTCCGGTATTAGTTAATATTATTACATCTGCAAAGTTTAACAGAATTCTCTCATTATTCTTATTTCAGGTAGCACCTGTTCTTTACTTTATTCTTGGTACTGTATTCTACCGCCGTTCCTTGAGTAAAGTTATCGACCCCGCTTTGAAAAAATCCCTGTCAATTATCAGCAAAGGATTTTTCCTGGGCGGACTCGGCATTTCTTATTACTTGATCTATAATCTTATTAATAATAAACCCGTATTTCTTGTTAATCCGATTCACCTTACTCCAAGTATTCTCGTAATGGCAATTCCTATTTCATTCGGTTATTCAATCATGAAATACAGGATTTTCGATACTGAATTTCTTGTTAAAAAAAGTATTGTCTTCGGTATCGTCACATTGACAATAGTTATTCTGTACCTCGTTCTCGTGTTTGTTTTGAATTCTTTCTTCAGAGAAGTTTTTGAAGGGAGCAACCAGATGATGATTATTACTTTTATTATAATTTTTACATTCTCTTTCGATTTCGTCAATAAACAAGCTAAGTCGTTTGTCGATAAACAGTTCTTCAGAGAAAATTATAATTACCGTAAATCACTTCTCGAGTTCTCTAAAGAACTTTCTCGTATATCCGACATAGATGACCTTGTCGCTAAAATCAGAACTTTCCTGAATGAAACAGTTGGGATTAATTATTTTAATCTTCGTGTTTTAAGCTCCAAATACATTAAGTCACTCGGCCTGACTAATGATTTTGACCTTGATAAACTCCTTCTCAAAATTACTAAATATAATTCTGGTGAAGCTGTCATCATAAACGCAGCTAACATAAACGAACTCGGTATTTCTGACACAGAAAAATCTTTGCTTTCCGGTATAAATTTAATTATTCCCATTAACCATAAAAATGAGTTAATTGGAGCTCTTACATTCGGCAGTAAAAGTTCGGGAAAAGCCTTCTCAGAAGAGGATATCGATTTGCTTAAATCATTTGCATCTCAAAGTGCAGTATCTCTCGAAAACACACGTCTCAATATCGAACAGATTAATAAACAAAAATATGAAGAAGAAGTCAACATAGCAAAACGTATCCAGAACGGCCTTCTGCCGAAAGAAAAGTCTGCTCATAGCAGACTTGTTATTTCAGGATATTCCGAACCCGCTCGGGAAATTGGTGGTGATTTTTATGATATAATAAACATATCAAAAGATAAGGTTCTCGTGGCTATTGCAGATGTATCTGACAAAGGAATACCCGCCGCACTTTATATGTCTCAGGTTCAGGCGGTTCTGCAGTTTGCTTCGAACATATTCCCGTCCCCTAAAGAAATGCTCGGTGAAATCAACAAACAAATTTACAGTCAATTCAATAGAAAATCTTTCGTTACAATACTTCTTGCTCTATTCGACCTTAACCAAAATATAGTACAGGTCGCGCGGGCAGGACATACTCCTTTAATTAGACTTCGTAACAATAGTATTGAAAACATATATACAAAGGGAATTGGCATCGGACTAGATAAAGAAAATATTTTTAACACAAACATCGAAGAACAAACATTTGATATCACCCCCAATGACATATACATGTTGTATTCAGACGGCGTTTCTGAATCAATGAATGCACAAAAAGACCTATTTGGCTCCGAGCGTATCGAAAAAATTCTTCTTCAAAATCATAATGCCTCCCCGGAAACCATAAAATCATCTCTCCTCGCATCCATTAGTAATTTCACTCAGAACATAGAAATACACGACGACATAACATTCGTAATACTGAAAATCACCCCATAATCACAATAATCTAATCACTTTATCTTCTTATCTTTTTGTGATATCAATAGCTTTAAAAGTTCGAATAATTTCTTTATTTTACAACCGTACTTATATTTCGCATTATTCAATTGAATACATGATAATAAATCATTTTTTAAACTTTTGTCATTCCACCATGCTTTTAGATGAATCCAAAAGATTTTTATTTATATCTGTGTTTTTTCGTAAAACCAATGTTCTATTTGTTCTTTATTTTTATACGAGTTGATATCACCTGCTCATTGTGAGATTTGTGTGAGAATGATTTTAGGAGCAAAAAGTACTCTAAAATTTCTATCTGTGTAAATCAGTATTTTTCAGGCTATTTAGTTTTATTTGTTCTTTATTTTTTCCGTGTTTATCCGTTTAATCTGTGTTACCAGCGTTCTATTGAATTGCATAATTTGCATCATCCGTGGTCACATTAAATATTAACTATTAGATTTAAATTATTAACTATCAAATATTAGCTATCAACTATCAACTATAAACTATCAACTTAAGTGTTTCTAAATAACATAATATTATTATCTCTTATTGCTGTTGCCGTCCCAATTCTTCTCCATCTACTGAACCTTCAAAAAGTTCAGAAAATGGAGTTCAGCACTATCATGTTCCTTAAAGAAATCCAAAAATCAAAATTCCGCCGACTCCGAATAAAAAATCTTTTTCTCCTTCTTGTAAGAATAGCTATCATTGTTTTTCTTATCTTCTCATTTGCAGATCCCTTTCTTAAAGGTTACTCCGGAAAAAACTCGGATTCAAAGAAACTCGGTATAATATTCATCGATAGCTCTTTCAGCATGTTGTACAAAAAGGATTCTGCAAATTTATTCTCAAAAGCATTAACCGTGGCTGACCGCATAAGTAGCACATACTCATCATCCGATGAATTAATTTCATTAGTCGCTAAAGTTCAATCAGATACATCAAACAGCTATATCCCTGTAAAACCAAACTTGAATTCAATACTAAATAAAACAAACGAAATCTTTGAAAATAGAAATCAAAACACTTCAGAAATTTTTATCATAAGCGACATGCAAAAAGTTAATTTTCATGATAACCTCTACCAACCGGATAATTACTCAAACTTCTACTTCATCGATGTCGCGGAAAATGAAATGCCGAATATTTCTGTAAGTAATATTATTATCGAGTCTAAAATCCTGGGAATCTCATTTCCTTTAAATCTGAAAGTCATTGTCAGAAATCATACTAATAATTTTATTATAGAAGAAAAACTTTCACTATACAACAACAGTACATTTCTGGAAGAGAAATACTTTGACCTTAAACCAAATGAAATTAAACAAATTGATTTCTTGTACAAACCGGTATCAGTCGGAATCCAGACTCTGAAAGTCGAGCTTAAATCACCCAATAAACAATTGGATGCATTCAGCGAAGACAATCTCTTCATTAAGCAAATTTATATTCCCGAAAAACTTAACATAGCAATCATTTCCGGAATCCGTGAATCTTCAAAATACATTAAAGCTGTTTTCGATGCAGCCAATTTAAATTCACCGAATGAAAAAGTCTATAATTACACTGAATCAACCTTCCTTGACAATTTACAGCAATACGATGCCGTTTATCTCTGCGGAATAAAAGAATTCTCTGACACCGACAGAAAAAATATAAGAAATTTCTCCGAATCAGGAAAAATGATTGTAATATTCCTATCTGACAATATCAACATCGAAAGTTACAACAAGATTTTAGGAGAAAAAATAAACAATCTCAATAAAGTAAATACTAATGCATCCATCAGTGAAATCGACACCGAATCCTCACTATTCAGTGATATATTCAAAATAAAAAAAGGTGAAACCTTTAACAGTTCCACCCTTGATAAAATAAACTTAAAATCCTATTTCAGTATAGTCCCATCACAAAATTCTATCACATTAATATCATTACAATTACTAAACTCCAACACCACAATCCCTCTCATTATTTCTTCCCTAACCCCAACATCCCCCCTCTTCGTAACCGTATCCTCTGATAACACAATGTCATCATTTGCCGAACACTCCCTATTTGCTCCCTTCATACTTCGTTCCGCCACTCACACTTCTAACTCCGCATTATACCCTGCTCCTTCATCCCTATCCACTACACCATATACAATATACCCTGAAAGAGATACCCTCGAATCCAACTCTGAACTCATAAACGAAAACGTATTAAAAACAGCCCTTGACACAAAAGGTATAAAAAATTACCAAATAATCCCAAACAGTAAATTACAGTCACTCGAATCCATCATCTACGAAAACCGCACAGGCAAATCTCTCTGGTACATACCTCTCATTATCGTTCTCACTCTCATCCTCTTGGAAATATATGTGTCAAGGATAAAATAATAGTATTCCAATTGATGATACTACTTCGCAATGTTGGTGATTGGTATATCAGGAAGTTATTTGAGAAATACCTAATAACATCTTTTTAATAATAATCTGATAATTTTATATAAATTATAAAATTTTAGCGTTATTAATAAAAAGATTATCGGTTATTATCCCTATATGTTTTTTTTAATAACCTTTGCAGGTACACCAGCAACAATGGTCGAGGCAGGAACATTTTTTGTAACTACCGAACCTGCTCCCACTATAGAATTCTCCCCTATTGTTACGCCGCAAAGAATAGTTGCTGATGAGCCAATTGAAGCACCTTTTTTAACAACTGTTTCTACAACTTTCCAGTCAGTCTCGGTTTGCATATTTCCATCCTCGTTAGTCGAACGAGGGTACTTGTCGTTAATAAAGGTTACATTATGACCAATAAATACATTATCCTCTATATGTACACCTTCACAAATAAATGTGTGCGTAGATATCTTGCAGTTTTTTCCAATTATTACATTTTTCTGTATCTCAACAAAGGTACCAATCTTCGTATTATCATCAATTGAACATCCATATAGATTAACAAAATCAAATATTTTAACATCTGTCCCTAACTTTACATTCTTAATAATCTTTGCCATCAATTTATTTTTATTTTAGCGTCTTTATAATGTTATAAGTTTTCCTCTATTTTTTATTGACTTATTCGCGGCTTCTAGAATTCTTACGACTTCCAGACCGTCATATGCATTTGTTAATGGATCCCTGTTATCTTGAATTGATTTAATAAATTCTGACACACCAAGAGATAAAGCCTCTGTTTGATTAACCTTTGGTGAATACATATCGCCTATTCTGTATTGAACTAATGCATCATAAATATTCTGCTTATTATTCATATTAACCCCAGAATCATAAATCTTAATCTTTTCAAAATTCTCCATATCATCAAATACAAGCATCTTCTTATCCCCCCCTGCAATCATTTTTCTAATTTTAACTGGCGAAGTCCAATTAACATGAAAATGGGCAAAACAGTTATTTTCAAAATAAACAGAAATGTGGGCAATATTTTCTTGCTTATAATAATTCGCAATTCCGTTTGCTGAAACAGCAACTACCTTTTTGGGAAGTACATATTTCATTATAGATAGATCATGTGGGGCTAAGTCCCAAATAACATTTACATCAGATTGAAAAAGACCAAGATTAATTCTTACTGAATCAAAATAATAAATATTTCCTAAATCACCAGAATCTATAATTTCTTTCATTTTCATTACTGATCCAGTATAAATAAAAGTGTGATCTACAAATACTTTCAGGTTTTTTCTTGTTGATAGTTCAATTATTTCTTCTGCCTCTTTTGAATCTGACATAAAAGGCTTTTCTACCCAAATGTGTTTACCCGCTTCTAATGCTGATTTCGCGAGCATATAATGAGAATCTACTGGTGTACTAATTGCTATAATGTCAATGTCAATTAGTTTTATTAAATCTATACTGTCTTTTATTATTTCAATCTCAGGAAAACGCAATTTCATTTTTTGTAGACGATTTATATCAAGATCGCTCGAATACACTTTTTTTACATTACAATTGCTTAGAAAATTTCTGATAATATTTGGTCCCCAATAACCTGTTCCGATAACACCGACATTCATATGAATAATTTAAGATTGATTAAAAATAAATATACAAAAGTGTAATATCTTTAAATAGGAAATAAGTAGATGTTAATTAGTGAGTTATCAAAATAATCATTTTAATATCCAACTAAAATAAAATAATATCAATGTAATTTTGGTACTACAGCTATTCTAAAGTTTAAGATTTTATTTACCTCCCTTAGCAAAAATCATTACTGGTATGGTTTTAAAAATTAGCTGCAAATCTAACCAAGGTGTAATATTGTTAATATAATATATATCCATTATAACAGAATCATTAAAACTCACTGCACTCCTTCCTGAAACCTGCCATAATCCGGTACAGCCTGGGGTGACAGATAATCTCCTCTTTTGCCATTCATCGTAATGCTGATATTCATAAGGCAAACAGGGTCTTGGACCAACAAGACTCATATCACCTTTTAATACATTAAACAATTGAGGTAATTCGTCAAGGCTATATTTTCTAATAATATATCCAATACCTGTTATTCTGGAATTGTTCACTATTTTTTCTTTGTAGCCAGGATCTCCACCTTTCATATAATTAAGCATTTTCTCTACACGTTCATTATCCTCACCCTCTATTTCTTTCATCGACCTAAATTTATAGAAATGGAATGGTTTCCCATCTTTTCCAATTCTAACTTGTTTAAATATTATCGGCCCATTTGATGTTATTTTAATAAATACTCCCAATATTAAGAAAAGTGGTAGTAATATAATAATTCCTAAACTCGATCCAATAATATCAATAAGTCTTTTTATGAGTAAATATACATTTATATTTATCTTTGTCGATACATCTGTTAATGCAATATTTTCGTATTGCTCTGATAGATATTTATCAGATATAATACCAAATAGATTTGATACAACCTTTACTGAAGTTTTTTGCTTCTTACATTCATCTATTATTTGAAGTAGTTCCCCATATTCAATTTTGTCAATACAAATTATTATTTCGTCATAATTGTAATTTCTATGTATTTCACTTAAATCCTTAAGACGTCCGAGAACCTTAATCCCATTAAATATAACCGAATCTATTTCTTTAGTTTCATCAACATACCCTATAATTTCATTCCCAAAATAATTCTCAAATGTGATTTTCTGTGCAACTAACTGTCCTGACTTACCTGCACCAACGACTAATATCCTTCTTTTAAAAATGGTTTTAGATAGTATTTTATTGTAAAGTCTGAATAAAATAAAAACACGGATTATAATAAAAAGACTTAAGGAGATAATAAAAAATATCAGCAATGTAAGCCTGGAATCCGTTAGAATATTAAATTTCATAAAGAATGAAATCACTACAATTACGAATATCCCGTAAATTAAAGATTTCATTATTGTAACCGTCTGATTTACTCGAGTTAGAAATACACTAAGTTTGTACAAATGGAAATAATGAAATATAAAAATAAACATTATATTTACGATTATTAATAAAAGGAAATCATCAACTTCTAAATTGTACAAAAATGTTTTTTGACTTGAAAAGTAAAATAAATAAACCTCTTGAGATAAAATAAAAGATACTGTCAGTGTAAGAAAATCGGATAAAGCATAAAAATATTTGTACGAAGGATATTTTATAATCATCTATTATTCCCCTAAATATTTAAAATTCTTTATATTCTAAATTATATTAAAATTATAAAATAATCAACTAATAATCAATCTTTGCAGTAATCCAAAAATAAAAATCATTGTATGTCTTGTTTAAATAAATTAGACTGGAATTTCTGTAATAAAATTTGGCTTCAAGAAAATATTGTTTAATCGGTTCTATTATACAAGAGAGGGTAAAAATGTTCCTGTTTGTTCTATCTCCCTGAAGAAACCTGTTCTTTTCTATATACCAATAGTCTCCTCTATTAATGTCACCTCCATAATTTTGCTTTATATTTCCCGTTGAATCAAACAAGAATCCTCCTCCGGATCTTTGGTATTGATAGACAAATGATAATTTTATTCTGTTCGTAATATCATATCCCAATTTTATGGCTATTTCGTCTGAATTTGGTTGTAATCTGTGACCTAATGACATCGACCAGTTTGTGTAAGAATTCTTATTCGATTTATGTGCATACATAAACGGGTCTAATCTTGTATATTCAACTGCAAAAGACAAATTTGGTAAAGTAAATGCATTTACCCATAATCCTCCGAATTGCCAGCCAAACCTGTTTGTATTATACGTCTTATCATTATTCCCGATAGTCTCAAAATCTAGATCATCTATCATAATCGTTCCTTGAAAAGCCAAATCTTTAATAAAAGTTAATTCAAAATCTAATCCTAAGAATGTATTATTTTCAAATGATTTTTCTGCTCCAACATTCATATCTGCTGATATAAGAAAACCAAATGGATTCAAATATTCCCAACTGAAAGGAGTAGAAGTAAAAACAACAGATTCATATAATCCTAGATTAATAAACTTACTTGGTCTGATATTTAATCTGTGCAAAGCTATGCTTTTCCAATTTAAATCTCTCCCTAAAGAATCACCTTTTAAACTGCCATACACAAAAGTATAAGAAAACGCTTTATATTTTAAATCGACTTTACCAAATGGAAATGGAACGGTATTATTCGATAGATACAACTTATCTATATATCCAAATCCCATGTTTAAAGCTTCTTTACCTATTGTAATCGCAAATAAGTTGTTTTGAGTTCTATATCGCAAATATCCTTCATAGGTGTCAAAATTCTTATTTTCATAGTAAAATTTTGTATTACCTCTCAATATTGGATCAGTTTCAGCAGCAAAATTGATTGCATTCTGATCACCAAATAATTTCGCTCCATTTGAGATTCTCAGATAGTAACCCAAGGAATTAAATAAAGTACCCCTTATCCTACCACCAATTTCTCCAAGTATAATTTTATTATTTCCTAGCGAATCCCCGCTCGATTGTCGATAAGAAAAATTACCTGTTCCATCTATAAACATTGTTGCTAAAGAATCTGCATAACTGTAGATATATTTTTGTTTATTATTATCAAATAATCTTTTGATATTAAAATTTTTCTCAAATAAATCTGATGTATTTTCCATGCCTCTATTCAAGTCATATCCAAACTCAATATCATAATCATTAAGCATGTCTTTATCTATTTTATCTATATCTTTACTTTGGCGATTGATAATTTTTAGATTATTTGCTACCTCTTCCCTCGAAATTGGAATATTTGATGAATTGTAATCTGGTATCACACCCTTAACTTGCATCTTTTTCAAAAATAAATAAACTGGGTTACTAACTGGTACCAGTTCAACTTGTGTCAATCCATCCACCGTCACTACTACAATAAAAATTAAAAGAATAAAGATTCTAATTCTCATATTTATTATATTCTTATATAATTTATATACAATGTTCCAATTATTAGTCATTACTCTCAATTCTCTTTTCTATTAAACGGAAACTATTCGGACCTTGTCTTATTTATTTTCCTGGATTATCATTTTGAGAAGTGTCACAGATTTGTTTACCGTTGTTTCATCTCGTCAAAACTATAATCCTAATGCAAACATTTAAATATAACTCTTTTTGTGATTAATTGCTTTTAAAGAATTCTATAACCTTCTCAGCTATATAAAGAATATGCTCATCTGTTAATTCTGCATACATCGGAAGTGATAATCCTCTGTTCGCTAAATTTTCTGTTATGGGAAAATCTCCTCTTTTATAACCTAAGTGATTAAAACAGGGTTGCAAATGCAATGGGATTGGATAGTGCAATCCGGTTGCAATTCCGTTATCATTAAGAAATTTCCCTAATTCATCTCTTCTCCCATTTTTTACCTGAATTACAAATAAATGATATACATGTTTAGAGTAATACATTTCCTCGGGAAGGATAATACTATCACAATTTTTAAGCAAGTCATAATACCTTGCTGCTACTTTTCTTCTTCCTTCGGTCCAGCTATTTAGGTAATTAAGCTTTACCCCTAAAACTGCACCCTGAATTCCTTCCATTCTGTAATTATGCCCGTAAATTTCATGAACATATTTCTGCCTGCATCCATGATCTCTTAGCATCTTAAATTTTACTCCTAACTCATCATTATTCGTGCATACTGCTCCCCCTTCACCATAAGCTCCAAGATTTTTTCCGGGGTAAAAACTAAATGACGATGCCAACCCCAAACCTCCGACTTTCCTTCCTTTGTATTCCGCAATATGAGACTGTGCACAATCTTCAACTAAATAAATCTCCTGACCTGTCTTTTGTTTACGGTATTTTCCTGTACCGGTCAACTCAAAATCATTACTAATTAATTCTTCATTAATAGCATCCATATCCGCAGGCTGTCCATACAAATGAACAGCAACTATTGCCTTAGTTTTTGTAGTAATTGACTTTAATAATGACTTGGCATCAATGTTATATGATCTCGAATCTATATCAACAAAAACAGGTTTAGCCCCGCAGAGTGTCGCCCCCCAGGCTGTGGCAATGAATGTATTAACTGGAATAATAACTTCATCTTCGGGACCGATGCCAAGCGCCCATAATACCATGTGATTTCCGTCCGTTCCGGAACTGACTCCTGAACAATTTTTTACGTCATGGGCTTTCCCAAAATTTGCTTCAAAATCAGAAACTGATTGCCCAAGAGCAAATGCTGTATTATCCAATACTTTTTGAATTGCAACACCTATCTCGTTTTTGATTGACTCATATTGCACTTTTAAATCTAAAAATGGTATTTTCATATATTATTAATTTATATTAATTATCAAATCAGTTATCTTATCAACTAAATTATTTTTAATATTCACTTTTTTGTCTTTACAATAATTTATAAAATTTATTTTTTTAACGTCGCTTTCATCTTTAAGGTAGGATATTAACTCCTTCCTTTCAAGATATTCATCAACAAAAGGCTTTTTGCCAGTAAATATACTAAATGTTTTAGTACCCAATAGAGCGGATTCTCTGTTCATTGTACCCCCACCACTAATACATATATCAGATGCATATAGTAACTGTAATCCATCTACTGATTTATCAAGAAATCTAATATTTTCTGTTAACCTTATACTGGTTTCTATAAACTTTTTATCTATAACTGTTCTTGGAACAATTATTGTCGTAACATCCTTAATTTGCGTAAGTCTTGATAAAATATTTAGAAGAATCTTTTCGCTGAATTTGTTGTGATAATTCGAAGTCATACTAGGTGGTCTGATTGTCACCAAAACATCTTTCAAATTAACATTTATGCTTTCCCTAAATTTTTCCTCAGGGATAAAACCCCCTAAATATATTTCCTCTTTAAGACCATCGTACCGTAATATTTTTCTTAAGTTAAATCCGGTCTCTTTTAGTCTGTTGTCTGGTATTATTTGTGGTAATAATATATAATCAGAAAAATAATTAAAAATTCTGTTTTCAGTATATTCGTAATCCATCATTACAATTGATTTTATTCCTAATCTTCTTGCTGCAATAACTTGGGTTCTTGATCCATGATTTACAGCTTTTACTATATTTTTCCCTTTAATAAATTTTATAAGTTCTTGGCTTCTCGTAAATAGATTGAATATTTTTGATAACTTATTTTTCCCTCCATAATAGCCAACTTCCTTGTAATCAAGATTATACAATTGCAATAAATTAATTGTTTGGGCAAAGTCCCGTGCAGTAATTTGATAATCAATACAAATTGATTCAAGCTTTTTTAGTATAGGTCTAAATATCTGAACATGCGGCGAATTATCAAAGTCAAACCAGATCATTTCCCAACAAAGTACAATAATTTTGACAACGCATTAAACATCCATGCATTTGACCATCGCATATACGAGATCTTATTAGTATAAAATCTGTGGTTTTGATAATAGAAATATCCATCTCTATCTTGCATATTACTAATTGACCATTGTGCAATATCCAAGGCAATTTTAAAAAAATTAAAATTAGTTAAAGTAATTATTGATTGAGCAATTGATGTGGAATCAATCGGATATAACGAATTATTATAGTATTTCGGTATAATATTATCTTTAAAGAAAGTATTAATATAATAATCTAATCCTTTCTTTATTGACATATCTGGAGCTTGATCCCCTGAGTTTTCTTTATATTCCCTCAAGCAATCCAAAACATAACCTGTATGGAAATTATCTACCCATACACGTGAATCTCCTTTTGAATAGCTCCAACTACCATCAGGATTTTGTGAATTTAAAGAAAATAAAACTGTTTGCCTTGCCTGTTCAAGTAAGTTATAGTTTTTCTTTTCTATTGAATAAACCTGAGAAAATAATCTAGCCCCTTTTAAAGTCGCATTATAGACCTTTTGATTGTCAAACGGTGAGTATGACCAACAGAAAGTACTTCCTTCATAAAATCTATTCAGATCTTTGTTAATAAAATCACAAGCTGATTTACACATTTCATACATTCTTTCATTTTTAAGTAATTTATAACTTTCGAACAATCCATTGGTTATTATACCTGTTGCAACGATAGTCGGAGTATAAGCCGGAATTTTAGCATATTTTGCCTCCCAATCAAAATCGTATCCCCAGCATATTCCAGAATAACCTTTTGAACTTGTCTTTTCTAGAATATCTAATAAGTTATTAACCTCCTTGCTTAAACCATTATTTGAAGGATCTAATTGCATAATATAAGCGTATGCTGGAATCACAAGACCTATAGTTACAGGATTAAGACTTTTTCTAATACCTAATATTTGCCTTAAATTAACAGGAATCCTTTTAATTACTTGCTGGAATCCTAATCTAATAATTTTATTGGCTTTTAAAAAAGGTATTTTAAATAATGGAGAACTTAAAGCGTCATATGGATCGAATCCCCTATAATTTTCTTCTTTTATATAATTTTGCAGGTATGAAACTGATTTATGTAATACTTCCATCATTTTTAAAGTATATCTATTTCTATTATTTGATTTACATAATGTTCTTTTTTAAATCAATCGAGACGTGACTTTTTAAAGATTCTAAAACTTTTATACTAGTATATGTAGTATTGAAAATCGATTCAAAAGATATAACTTGATTTTCATTACTGGTTAATGCAGCTATAAAGCTCGATATTTCTTCTTTGTGTCCTTTTTCGCCATTATACTTCATTTTTGATACTTTACCATTTGAATAATACACATTCTCTTTAAAATTATTCATTATAGCTGTCTTTCCGCCGGAAAATATTTCACAATACTCCTTAGGCAATGATGAATCCCCATTTGCTAAGTATAATAAATTACCAACAGAACCATCCTCATATTCTATTGTTATTATGGAATTATCAAAATCCACTTGATTGATGTTGTCTGTTCTAATTGAATTTGCATAAACATTAATTGGTCTTGAGCCGGTAATATATTGCATTGTATCAATAAAATGACAACCTTCACCAATAATTCTCCCTCCTTGATTCGGATGTTGAATCCAATGAGATTTAGGAATATATCCGGCATGAACCCTGTAATTGATTATATAGGGATCATTATTATTATTAAAAAATTCTTTAATATCCTTAAAAGATTTTGAATATCGGCGATTGAATCCAACCATTATCAAGATATTACTATTTATACGTCTGAAGATATCTTTAATCTCAAAAAGCTCTTCCTGATTTATCGTTAGAGGTTTTTCTACATATACATTTTTTCCGGCTAAGATTGATTCTTTCACAAAGTTCCCGTGTGAATCATGCCTCGTTGCAATGAAAACAGTATTTATTTCTTTATCATTTAAAATATCTTTGAAATTGGATGTACAATAGTTAAAGCCAAATTTCTCTGCAACAGATTTTGAATTTACAGGGACTGATGTGCAAACTCCTAACAAATTAGCTTTCAATGTTTTTAATGGTGGTATCAAATATGACTGAGCAAAATTACCCGCACCAATAAAACCAATATTAACAAATGTATTTTTTTTATTAATACTTGATATTTTCAGCTTTTGTGATATTGTTTCGGGGGTTTTGCTGTATTCAATTAATATGCCAATGAACCTTTCATTAGTCTTACCTGTAATAATATCATAAGCATTTAGCCCTTTTTCAATAGGTATTTTGTGAGTTATTAATTTTTTGAAATCAAGCTTTTTCATTGATAGAAGGTCAAGTATTGCTTGCATATTTCTGTTTTCAGTCCATCTCACGTATCCTACTGGATAATCAATACCAAACTCTTCATAAATTACATCATACCTCCCCGGTCCATAACTGCAGGATATCTTTAGATCAATTTCCTTTTCGTAAAATGGGGACCTTGGTATGTTCATCCCAACAGCACCAACAACGACTACTTTGGATTTCTTCCTTGCTATATTAAGAGCCAATTCAATCGGTTCATTAGATTTAGTTCCAGCTGTTATTATTACAGCATCGGTTCCTATACCGTTCGTTATACTATCAACTTTTGTAATCGCTTCTTCATTAGAGAGTAAACATTCATCACAACCAAGTTCTTTTGCTATTTCAAAATTAGATTCGTTGATATCGAATCCTATGACTTTGCAACCCGATAACTTAGCTAATTGAACAGTTATCAGGCCAAGAAGTCCTAAACCAATTACTCCAACACACTCTCCTACTCTAATATCACCTTGCCTGATTCCCTGTAATGCAATAGAACCAAGTGTAGTAAAGGCAGCCTCCTCTGATGTTACATTATTTGGACTCTTTGCACATAAGTTTTTTGGTACTAAAACATATTCAGAATGATTTGCTGTCACTCCTGCACAAGCAACTAAATCACCCGGTCTAAATTCTTCTGTTCCGCTCTCAATAACTTCACCTGAACATGAATAGCCTAGTTCCTTGTAATTATCCAGTCTGGTTTTAACCTTATTATATGTGGCAAGTATGCCCTCCCGTTTCACATTTTGTAACACTTGCTTAACGAGATCTGGTCTTGATTTTGCTTTTCCGATTAACGAAGCTTTAGCTGTCTGTACGCTTGATTTTTCTGTTCCTGAACTTATTAATGAATGATAATTCTTAACTAACACACATCCGTCACGTACTAATGGTACAGGAACATCATCTATCTTCATTTCCCCCGTCTTTTGATATTGAACTATTTGTTTCATTTCAATATTAATAACTTAATTTTATTATTAAAAAACATTTATGTTTAGTTTTTCTTGACATAATCCTTATCAAATGTATCAAACCACATCTCTAAAACCAGAAATCGCCAAATTAAATGAGCAAAATCGGATTTTCCATTTCTGTCAGCTATTATTAATTCCCAAACCTTTTCAGGATTGAGTATTCCTCTTTCTAAGATAATGTTTTTGTTTAGTTTTGTGTCAATTACATTTTTTAGCTGCCCCTTTATCCAAGAACGTAAAGGTGAAGCAAAAGGAGCTTTCGGCCTATTAACAATATCCGAAGGAAGATATCTTTCAGCAACTTTTTTTAGAAGATATTTTTGTGTGTTTCCTTTTATTCTATATTTTGGCGGCAAGCTGAACATAAATTCTACAATTCTGTGATCAATTAATGGCGGCCGTATCTCAACTCCGGCCATCATACTTGACTTATCAGAATAATTTAAATTGTGTGCAGGCAAAAATGCTTTTGTATCACAATAACACATTTTAGTTAAATAACCGATGTTTTCGTTTGAAATTTTATCTTTATCCTTCCCTAAATAATCGTAACAGTCTTTCAAATATGAATAGTAAAAAGTATTATAATATTCTGTGGAACCGACAAATATTTCATCAAATAATTCTTTTGATATACCAATATCCGATGAAATAAACCTGTCAAATCTTTCAAAAGAAGCGAACGATAAAAACCTTTTAATCCATCGTAAGATTTTGAATCCTTCTTTACCGGATGACACACTTATTTTCATAAAACCTCTTTCAATAATACTCCGTATAATTGAGGGCAATAATTTTTGATATATATCGGCTTTTAAACAAGCTAAATGTTTTCTATATCCACCGAAAATCTCGTCACCTCCCATACCTGACAAGAGAACAATAATATCCTCTTTACGTGCTGCTTCAGATATTAAAAACGTGTTAACTGAAGCTGGATCTGCAATCGGCTCATCTAAATGATATACAGTATCATAAAATAATTTCTCATTATTTGGTTTAATAATGATTTCCGAATAATTAAGCTCAAGAAGATCCGCTACTTTCTTTGCCCATATGCTATCATCTTCCATTTTTTCAAATTTCTTATCTTCCTGAGAGAATTTAATTGTAAATGCATTAATCTCTCCTTTGTAATGTTTCCGCATTAATGCAGCAATTATTGAAGAATCTAATCCACCGCTTAATAATATACCTACAGGTACATCACTAATCATTTGAAGTCTGACAGAATCATTTAAGAGGTTATCAAGTTCGTCAACTAATTCTTTCTCGCTTTTATCACAATTTTCACTAACATTGATTTCCCACCATTTTGTAAGAAGCAAATCTTTACCGTTGTCTTCTTTCGCATTATATTTTAGAAAATGACCGGGAGCTAGTTTACAAATATTTTTGAAACCTGTATTAGGTGCAACTTGATAATGCATTTGAGTTTTTAAACAATTAATATCTGGTTCTGCAATTATTAAACCACTTTTAAAAATTGCTTTTATTTCACTTGCAAAAATTAAACCACCGTTTAATAAAGAATAATAAAATGGTTTTATTCCCAACCTGTCTCTGGCTGCAAATAGTTCTCCGGTTTTTAAGTTAAAAATTGCAAATGCAAACATACCGTTCAACTTTTCCAGACATCGTTCTCCCCATTGCTCATAAGATTTAAGTAATATCTCAGTATCCGAGTTGCTTAGTAATATTAATTCAGGTATTTCTTTTCTAAGTTCTGCTTCAATGTCTTTGTAATTATATATTTCGCCATTAAAAACAATACATAGTGATTTATTTTCATTGAACATTGGTTGGTGGCCAGCAGGACTCAGGTCGATAATACTTAGTCTCGTATGTCCGAAACCCGAACTCCATTTATCAAACCATTCGCTCCCATCATCATCAGGTCCACGATGCTTAATTGAGATTACGGAGTTTTCAAGAAGTGATTTATTCCCAATATTAATAAATCCGACTATGCCGCACATTCCATTATCGTATAATTATTATAATTTATTCTGAACGAAATCATTGCAAACCTAAATTTTGTATAACTTATATGGTTTTAATGTTTTAATATTCTTTCATAAAATTCATCTAATTCTTCAGCTTTAGCATCCCAACTTAAATATTTTTCTGCAATATCTCGGCAGTAGGTATTTCGTTTTGATAAATTATTTCTGTTTTCAAGTATATACTTTATTCTATCTTTTATACTCTCCTCATTATTTTCAACTACAATAAATGCATCAGAGTATTTCTCAATATATGGATTAATATTTCCAAATTTATTAACCAATATGGGACGTCCCGCTGCAAGATAATCTCCGGTCTTGTTCGGCCATCCTGCCTTATTTTCAACATTATCCTTTTTTATAAGCAAAAATATATCTGCACAACTCAATAGCTTTGAATCTTTACGGTAATCTATCCATCCGTATTCATAATAGTTGTCTGAGATTCCATATTTTATTTTTTGCGCTAAAGTTAAATTCTCACCGATTGAAAACCAGTTGATTTGCTCTTTATTGCGAAACTCAGACATGACATTTATAAAAGATCTTAATCCCTCTAATTCAGAGTCATTAATACCTATGATACAAAATGTCAAACTTTCATTTGGAATCCCATATTGCTTTTTATATTTTGTGTCTTCATAAAATGAAATATCATCAATATCTGCTCCGCCATGAATAATTGTAATATTACTTTCCTTGATCCCCGCTTTCAGACCTCTTTGAAAGTTAAATTCCGATAATGAGACTACTCCATCTGCATGAACCTTATTACGAACTTCAAAAAAGCTGTCATACTTTTGTACAGTATTTCTGTATATGAAATTTCTTTTCAATCTTTCACAGGATATACCGTAGTAGTCCCACCATTCAGATATATACTTTGATTTTCGAAATAATCTGTTCAGCAAACATGGAATACCTGAAGCCGGACGATGACCCGTATCACTTTGAACTATGTCAAATTTATGAAAAATTACATAAAATGCTTTTAAAATTGTAGAAAAGAAACCAAATCCTCCTCGGCGGAATGATTGCGGAACAATATCAGGAAAAGAAATTATCTTTACGTTATTCCGTATTTCATCTTCAAAAGGAAATTTGAATCCGTTTGATTGGGTTGTTAATAATACTACATCATGATTTATTTTAGCAAGCCCTTTTGCTATCGAAAAATTCCTGCTAAAACCCGCTTTATCCTTCATACCGTAATGTGCAATGAGAATTCTCATAACATCAAAGCGAAATTAGAAATTCAGCAATATTTCTTGCCTGGATCCTGTAATTAAATACTCCGTAAGCCAATTCTTTGCCTTTAATTCCTACAGCCTTCGATTTATTAGGATTCGATAATGCTTCATCAATTTTTTCTGCAAATTCTGAAGGATCATTAGTTTTTGAAATAAATGCATTTACTCCATCGGTTAAATACATGGATATCTCACCTACATCTGTCACAACAACTGGATTTCCGGTCGCAAGGTATTCTCCAAGCTTTGTTGGAAATCCTCCCTTTGCCCTTTGATTATCCGGTCTGGCAAGAATTAGTAATGATGCACCACATAGATAAGAAGGAACTTCGTTTCTGTCAATTTTCCCCAAAAATTTTATTCTATCGGTGAGTTTATAATTTGTAACAAGTTCTTTTAATCTTTCAAAATCAATCTCGTTTTTTGCAGAACCTATAATGTAAAATTTATATTCTGGATACTTATTACTTATAATATAAAATGCTGATATTGCATCATCAACCCCATCTTTATCTTTTACGAGATCACCAATATAGGCAATATATTTTTCTTTCGGTATCTCATGCCTTTTAATATTGAATCTGTCTGGTTCAACTGTCATTGGAATTATTTTCATCATACACAAATCATTCTTATATCGACTAAAATATTCTTTTAGCGGACGTGTCATAGTTATTATTCCATCAAAAAAACGATACCCTATTAATGGTTCAAGTTTAAGTAATAATGGAAAATAACGATAAATTGGGATGCTTTCCCTCAAAACATATGGGAATTCATCAACAATCAAGACAGTTCTTATCCTTAATAGAATTTTTAGATAAAAAGATAAAAATAATATATAATAAACATTGTCATTACTGATTAAAACAAAATCATATGGATTCTTATATTTGCTGTTAAGTAGTATATAAAACGACTTTAAATAGCCGTATAGTGCTTGTAACAACATGATAAATTTAGATCGTGACCATTTTGTAGTTCCGTTTGTATATTCAAACTCAACTCCTTCAAATACACCTTGATGACTTTGATTTATAACATTATCTTGTTTTTCTGTCGGTCGAAGCGAGAAGTGCTTTACTGAATGTCCTAATTCAACTAGTCCTTTAGAATACGAAAGAATTCTGTTTGTAGCAGAATATCCGATTGGAAACGGATACGCAGATATTACAAGAATTCTCAATGAAAATTATTAATTATTTTTTATTGTACGAAATATAAGTTAGTATAAGCTTGTCAAGTAAATTATTTTTCCGTGATTTCGTATTCTTCCGATTCTTCACCCAATTCCATTTCTAATTGTAACTCTTCATTTCTCTTAAGTATAATTGAAGCAAATATAGCAAAAACTACTACACAAGAATTAGTAAAGAAAGTTGCATTGAACAGGGAAATAATGAGATAAAAAAGTATCACCATATATGCTTTTTTAGTTATGCTATCAAACCTATTCTTATAACCTAATCTTAATAAAGGTAGCAATATAAAAGTAACAATCAAGAATAATCCTATGATTCCTTGTGTCGGTAGAATATCTAAGATGAAGTTATGCGGTATCCAAAAAAATTCATCTGATACTAAACCCGCAGGATAATAATAACCTGATAACTTAGTACCGTTTATTGGATTATCCAAAAATGTATTAAATGCAAGCAAATTTTTTAATAAACGATCTTGATAGTTTTGGTCACCCATATCAAAAGAATATTCTGCTCTGCTTAAAAAAATATCAGAAACAAAAGGGATTTGTCCTAATAAAAGAATAACTATAGGAATTGCAAGAATTGCTAAAATTGTAGTTCTTGTCTTATTTGATTCTCGATTTGATATAAAAAAGGCAATGAATAACATCAAAGCTACAACCATGTAAACAGACCTATGTGCAGATATTAATATACCAAGTAATGTTATAAAAATAATTATTATCTTATTTTTCTCAGCACCAAATAATGCAATTCCGTCAGTTAAAGTAACAAAGAAAAACAATGTCGCAACGACAGTTACTATTCTTATTTCTCCCGTATTTGTTTCTATAATTATACCCTGTGAATAATTATAAAAACCAGTAATTATAAAGGCTAATGTCGCAATAAGAAATATATAGAATATAAATTTGTATGTTTTTTCTGAAGCAAGATAAAAGTAAAACATAGGTATAAGCAGGAAAAAGAAACGGTTACTAATTTGACTGAAATATTTTATTGGATCCATGCTTTCGTATTCAAGATACGATAATGGCAAAACTACAGCTAATTGATAAACGCAGTAAAAATATATTCCAATTAATATATATTTGTTTTCGTTGTACTTTTCGTTTATAATTTTTGTAACAAAACCAAGACTTGCAAGTAGTATAAATAAAACTGATATTGCATTATATGTATTCAATCCGTATATCTTTACATCGCTTACTTCCTGATTATATGAATGCAAAAGGATTGAATTTAATGTAAGTAATATAAATATTATCGAAGAAAGTATATACTTAAACTTCATTTTATAGTTTAATATTTAAATTCAATATTTGGTTTCACTACTCTCCCGTTAAAAATAACAAATCACTATTACCCATAAAAATAATTCACTTTCGTTTCTTTCTAAATTAATTCTAATTTGCTTTCAGATAGAATATATATTCTCTGCATTTATAACGTTCTAAAAATGACTGTTATATTTTTTAATTAACAAGTATACTAATTAGTCGAAATGCAAAGCATTCAATTGCGTTTAACAGAAATACTATAATTAACCATACTTTCCAGTTTACTTATTCCAAAAACTCTTTGCTCTGTCATTAATAATTTTATAATATTGAATTGGCATTAGTAGCATAAAAGGAACTAAGGAAATTATCGATGCAATGACCACCGAAGCAACCCCAAAATTAAATACTTTTAATAAAAAAATGGTCAGTGGGATATAAGATATTATTATTATTATACTCAATATGAATTGAAGATATATCTTCCCCGACCCATTCAAAAAATACATGTATGGTGAAACAAATGTCATTGCAATAACATACAATCCCATTGTCGTAGTTAACAAAAAAGGTATATCAAAACTCCGGTTTTTTCCAAGCCATATATCATAAATAAAACCAGATACTAAAACCATTATAATCGTAAATATTATTAATATAATTCCTATTTTGTTTAGCTTTTTAATTGTGTTTTTTATCCATGAAAAATCTTTTCTATAAAAAGCATCTGTAAAACCGGTCCAGACTGGACTTAATATAATATAAAATACCATATTTATGATAGAGAAATATCTGAACACGATATTATATGATGTAACTGACTCCGGTCCTATTAATTGAGTAAGAACAATTGAAGCCGACCCAAAAATAAAAAATGTTGAAATTTGTATAATAAAGAATCTAATACCTAAATCTGATAATCCTCTTAAATATTTTATATGAATAAATTTGGGGGAGGGTATTAGAAACCTATATCTATTAGAAAAATTAAAAACAGTAATAAGGAGGAGTAAAATAACAGGTATTATACTTAATGACATTCCAAGTACAAATAATGAAGGGGAAGTATTATGCGTTAATATCCATACTATGATTACTGAAGAAATATTTGTCAGAAAACCTAAAAAATCATTATATGACGGTTTTTGATCAGCTGTAAGTATTGTTATAATAAGTTTGAGAACAAATTGCAAACCAAAAAATAGCATTACAAAATTTGCAAGTTTATTCACTTCTGGTTTCAATTCGGCGGGTGTATTAAAGACTGAACTCCAGTCTATAAAAATACCTAAAGAAAAGTATATAATTAAGAAAATGGAAACGATTATTGTTAAAGCGAAGTAAGCAGTACTAACATATATTCTTCCTAATTCTTTATCATCTTTAGCTAATGATTCTGCAAGCTTGTTTCTAAGTCCGTTTCCTAAACCTAAATCGAATAACGTAAGCCAAGCTAATAGAGATGAAATAGTCACCCAAATACCGTATTCTAACACGTTAAGGTAATTAATTGACATGGGCACAAGTAGAAAAACAGCAAATACTGAAAAACCTTTAAAAACAAATGAAAGCAATATATTCTTCTTTGCTTTTTGAGAGCGGATACTTCCGCCTAAAAAAGAAGATTTTAATTTATTAATTAATTGCAAATGAAATAGATTTATTTCGAATATTCACTTCCAAAAATGCCATTCCATATATTATTTAGTTTTGATGTTCCTTGTATAAGTTTTACAACTCTTAAAGACGAGTTTAGTACTTTATAATCTTCAGTATATTCATTCTTGAAATTATGCAAAGATTCGGATAATAATAGTTTGATTGAATTAATTATTATATTTTTATCTAAGCCGGTCAGAATAATTGAGCCATAATCCAATCCTTCCGGTCTTTCCATAGAGTTTCGAACTGTAATAGCAGGAAATCCTAATATTGAAGATTCTTCGTTGATTGTTCCGCTGTCTGAAATAACACAAATCGATTGCTCTTGCAATTTTACGTAATCAAAAAATCCAAATGGTTTTAAAAACTGTATCCTATTATCAAAATTGTATCCTTTTAAAGATTCAATTCTCTTTCTTGTTCTTGGATGAGTAGAAAATATTACCTTTTCATCATAAATTTCTGCAATACTATTCAAAGTATCTAGTAACTTTATAAGATTATCTTTGTTATCTACATTCTCTTCCCTGTGAATGCTAACTACAAAATATTTCTTACTTTTTAGTTTAAGAATTTCCAGTATTTTTGATTTCTCAATTTTTGAGCTGTAATATTTCAAAACTTCATTCATAGGAGACCCGGTTAAGTATATCCTCCTATGTGGTAGCCCCTCGCTTATTAAATGTCTTCTTGCATGTTCGGTATATACTAAATTAAAATCTGCTATATGATCTATTACCCTTCTGTTTATTTCCTCGGGTACATTAAAATCAAAACACCTATTACCTGCTTCCATATGATATATTGGTATATGCATTCTCTTTGCCATATATGCTGATAAACATGAATTTGTATCACCCAATACAAGCAATGCATCAGGTTTTTCTTTCTTTAATACTTCCTCGGATTTTTTTATTATATCACCAACAGTCGCTCCCAATGAACTCGTGTCTGCATTAAGAAAATGATCGGGTTTCCTCAATTCAAGTTCTTTAAAGAATATTTCGTTCAACTCATAATCATAGTTTTGGCCTGTGTGAACTAAAACATGATTAACTGTTTCATCAAGCAATGAAATTACCCTCGATAGCCTTATTATCTCCGGTCTTGTTCCTACTATTGTCATCACTTTCAATGACGGTTTATTTTTCACTTATACCTCCTCAAAAAAAGTGTCTGTGTCATCCGGATTAAAAATCTCATTAGTCCAGAATAATGTTAATAAATTTGTGGTTCCCGTATTCTCTATATTGTGCGTATGCCATATCGGTATATCAATAAAGCACGGCGTTTCACCGTTTACCTTGTATTCTGTAATTTCCTTCGTTCCAATTTTTCGTAAGCGTATTACTGCCTCTCCCTTTATTACGCTGAAACGTTCTATCTTTCTCAGGTGAAAATGATTCCCGCGTACAATCCTGGGTTTCGTCTCGGAAAAGAATGTCTGGCCGTGTACATACGCTTTTGTTATTTCGGTTAAATATCCTCTGTTGTCAACTTTCCTTTCAATGTTTCTGATTCTGTTCTCATATTCCATATACGACCGGAATGTATTGAATAAGTTTACATCATTCTTATCCTTAAGCAGAGGTATCAAATTCTCTTTGATATAAGTATTGTTGTAATAATTCAATTTTTCCAGTATTTCTGTTACTTTTATCTCAAAATCATAATTTATCTGATAACCTTCGGAATATATTTTGTGCTCAATTATATTTGTTATTTCCTTTATAAGATTATTGACAAAAATAAGCTTTAAATTGTTATCAACATCAATCCTTGGTGTCTGTTCATGAGTAATCTGGTATGAAAATGTTGAAATAACCGAATTGTAAAAAGGTCTTCCGAATGGCCCAAATACATTGGGTATTAACATTCCCGTGAATTTTACTCCCGCTTCTCTGCACCATTCGGCAAGCAATCCCCTGCCTTCTTTCTTGGATTTTCCGTATATATTGTCAAGACTTTCCTGCGTAGAGGATGAGAATAAAATATGAGGCTTGGTATCAACTTTTTTAAGTCCGTTTATCAGGCTTAAAACCAGTTCTATGTTCTTTTTGTAGATTTCATCAGGATCGTTATGCCTGTTCAATGCCGCAAGATGAACTACAACATCGCATTGATTCAAAAATGCATATAACTTGTCCTCATCATAAAAAAATGAGTCATCAAACAGTATTCTATCGAATTTTTCTTTGAATATTCCAAGATAATTATACAAATGACTGCCGATAAATCCGGCCTGACCCGTTATACCGATTCGCAATCTATGCATTTAGTTCTTCCTGAATCTCTTTTAATGAAAGAACAAGGTTTACTGTCTCTTCCAGGCTTAACCGTTGAGTGTTGGCTGATGTATATCCTTCTTTCGGAAAATGATTTATCGTACCCTCTGAGAAATATTTTTCAAAATCTATCTTTTCAAGGTTTCTAATCCTGTAATAATTATCGTAACTTTCTGCTTTCATAAGGTCTTCTTGTGTTACAAGCGTTTCATGCATTTTTTCACCTTCCCTGATTCCAATTTCTTTAACTTCAGCATTGGAATTGAATATTTTCAATGTCGCTTCTGCCATATCATCTACTGTTGATGCGGGTGATTTTCTTACTAAAATATCTCCGTTTTGACCCTCTTCAAGAGCAAATAGTACTAGGTCAATAGCTATCGGCAGTGGTAATAAAAATCTTGTCATTTCTCCGTTAGTTATTGTTATCGGTTTATTTGCCTTTATTTGCTCAACAAACAACGGAAATACGGATCCTCTTGAATACATTACGTTTCCGTACCTTACTCCGCAAAATACTGTTTTGGATTTAGATGTCCGCGCTTTTGCTAGCATCAGTTTCTCAAGCATAGCCTTTGATATGCCCATTGCATTAATAGGATATACTGCTTTATCAGTACTTAATACTACTATCTTCTCTATTTCTTCATCTTCTGCAGCGTCCAATACATTCTGTGTGCCTATTATATTCGTCTGTACTGCTTCGTAAGGAAAAAATTCACAATTAGGTACCTGTTTCAATGCTGCTGCATGAAAAACTATATCAACTCCTTTTATCGCTTTGTAAACTCTTTCTCGGTCTCTAACATCACCAATGATAAACTTTAACCTTTCATCATGGTATTTATTACGCATATCATATTGTTTCTTCTCATCACGGCTGAAGACTGTTATTGATGCAGGATTTGTCTCCTTCAGCAGCTTATCAACTATCGTATTACCAAATGATCCTGTCCCACCTGTGATAAGAATTTGCTTATTTTTTATCATGTCAGTTTATAATTAATTAGTTTTTATTTGTTATATATCATAATATTTAATAATACTGTTAGCATTGATAATATTGGTAATACAACCACTCCTGCTATACCTTGTGCAACCTGCCAGAAATCCTTTTCCGGTTTAATTGCGAATGCGATAATATCACCTGGTTTTAAAATTGGATTAATTTGCTTTACTGTACCTTCTTTTTCTTTATCAAAATAATCAAGATAATCAAAAACAAATATTGTATCTTTCCTCAATTCAGGATTTTTTTCCTTTGTTCTAATAAGTTTGAAATTCTCAAAAATACTCTCATCAGGTGCACCGCCTGTCAATGCTACAACTTCAACAAGACTTGTTCCTTGTGGTACCAAATAAATTCCTGGGTTTTTGACTCCGCCAATTACAACAACTTCGAAATTAAACTTATTTGGTTTCGATAAATTAAAGTAATTTGTACTTATCCTTTTCAAATCCTGCTCCCTGTATAATAGAGAATCGGTTTGTTGGGTAAGTGTATCATCCTGACAATACAAAAAATTCAATGCAGTAAAAACAAACAAAGTTATAAACAAAATTCTTTTCATAAAACTAATTAATTTTTTAATTGAATAATAATTGCTTAAAGCTTTTCTAAATGTAATTTAAATTTTGGAATAGCTCCGCTAATAAATCACAGATTCTATTACAAATTTGCATATGTTAAAACAATATATAATATGCTTTTTTGACACGGTAAAAACAAGGAATTAGTGCGGTTTTTAAGGGTTTATTACATTATCTTGATTGTTTTAATTTGTTTATGATAAAAAGATAATTGCGATATTATTACATTTTCATATATAAAAACTAGTCATATTCCCAACCAAATATTCCCTACTAAAAAACTTAAATTTTAGGATAAATCCATTGTCATCTTGAACAATATTCATTGATTTGTTAAAAGATCTCATCTGTTCTTACTTCATATCAAATACTCTGATTAAATATATTATGGATGCTTTACTATTTTTAAGGTTAAACTGAAAGTGTTTTCACCTGAGTAAACTGAGTAAATGAATTCCATAATTTCAGCATCCCATCAAATAATTTAATCATTCACCACATTATGAAGAAATTGAATCTTTTAAAATGTGAAAATTCTCTTTTTATAATGTGAAATCTTAAGTTATCTGTGAATAAATAATCCCTTCAATGCGTTTTCAACCATTTTCTTATTTTACAGTAAACTGTTATTATCAAGAAACCATTATTTAATAGTATACTGCTCGCATCTTACCTGAGCCAAGGTTTCTCTTTTTCACTATTCAAATTCGCCTTGATTTCTTAACAATCTAATGCCCGACACTAAAATACCCAAATCCTATTCTTCTTATTTCTTCCGCATCAAGAATATTTCTTCCGTCAAAAATATTGCATGGCTTTCTCATAAGTCCGTAAATCTTTTTGTAATCAAGCGTCTTGTAAACTTCCCACTCAGTCATTATCGCAATCGCATCCGCATGCTCCGCGGCTTTGTAAGGATTATCAGTGAACTCTACCTTGCCTTTAAATTCTTTTAAATCTTTTCTCGCATTTCCTAATGCCTTCGGATCCGTTATAACAATATGTGCATTTTCTTCCGCCATAAATTTCGCAGCATAAAACGCCGGTGTTTCCCTCGTGTCGCCCGTGTTCGCTTTGAACGCGAATCCAAACATCGCTATCTTTTTCCCCGATAAAGTGTTAAACATGTTCTTTATCATCCTGTTTACAAACCTCTTCGTCTGGTAATCGTTCATCCTTATGACCCATTCCCAGTACTCAGCAACTTCATGAAGTCCCATCGATTCGCTAATATAAACCAGATTCAATATATCTTTCTTGAAGCATGAGCCTCCAAATCCTACACTCGCATTTAAAAATTTCGATCCGATTCTCGAATCCATTCCTATCGCTTTACTCAGTTCCTCTATATTCGCACCCGTAATTTCACATAAAGCTGATATGCTGTTTATAGATGAAATTCTCTGTGCTAAAAAAGCATTAGCCGTTAGTTTCGAAAGCTCTGAGCTCCATACATTACTCATTATAATTTTTTCTTTTGGAACCCAGTTCAGGTATAAATCCGCTAATTCCTGCCTCGCTTTCCTGCCCGATTCAGTCTCGTATGAACCGATTAATACCCTGTCCGGATTTATTAAATCATTTACCGCAGTACCTTCAGCTAAAAATTCCGGATTCGATAGTACTTCAAACTTTAATTCTTTCTCGTTGCTCCCGAGTATCGCGTTCAATGTCTCTGCTGTCTTAACAGGCAGAGTGCTTTTTTCAACGACTATCTTCCCTTCTTCTGAATTTTCAATGATGCTCCTTGCAGTACTCTCAACATACTGAAGGTCAGACGCCCTGCCTTTGCCCTCACCGAATTGCTTTGTTGGTGTGTTCACTGATATAAATATGATATCCGATTCCTTAATCGCCTTACCCACATCAGTCGTAAAAAATAAGTTCTTCCCTCTGACCGATTTTACAACCTCCAGCAAACCAGGCTCAAATATCGGCAGCTCATCCGTCTTCCAGGCATTAATCTTTTCTTTATTTATATCCGTCACGGTTATCTTATACTCCGGACATTTTGCTGCAATCACAGCCATCGTAGGACCGCCGACATAACCCGCCCCTATACAGCAAACTTTTTTATAAAACTTCATTTCTGTACTTATATTTTTATTTAATAAATTTTCTTCCTTTCTTCCCGTTCTCCTTGTGGGTTCTTTGTCTAAGTTACGCCGCGGAGATCATCCCGACGTACCTGAACTTTATTCAAAAACTATATCCACCGGTATCCCGGCATTATTTACCCTTTCCAGATCCTTCTTCAGTTCTTCTTTTATAAACCCGTCTTTCTCAATCAACGCTTTCGCACCCGCATAGTCACCGTCTCCCTGTATCTTCAAGATTTGCTGTGATGATGATATAACAGCATCTTTCATCTTCTCAAAATTCACCGTGTAAGTACCGTCAGAATTTCTTGTGAATGCACCCTTTTCCTGAAAATAATAGAACCTAACCATATTTGCTTTGCCGTGTGCGCTCGCAGCACCAAACCTGCATGAACGGAATATCCCGGCCAGAAAAGTCACATAGTTATCCATAAGTTCTCCGTCTTTTAACTCACCCATTTCATAAAGCTTTGTCACTAAGTAAAGACCTAAAATATCCGCCTTGCCTTCCTCAAGTCCTGAATATTGTTCTTTTAATACATCCCTTACCGTACCCGCACCGGTTATTGTATTCTTTATCCCCAATCCATGAGCAACTTCATGAAACATCACGTTTTCAAAAAAGGCGTTGAACTTGCTGTATTTCCTCTGCTCCGGTGTAATCAGTAAATCTGATATCGGTGCCATTATCGCATCGAACTTTGCCTTCATCACATTCTTTAATTGTAGTCTTCTTGACCCCGATTTTAACTGGACTTCTTCATCATTAGGTAAATTAATTGCTATCGTCTTGCTTCCTGAATTGCAGTCACCTGCATAATATAATGCATCATATGCGTTTAAATCTGAATCAGCTCCCGCTTCTTCCTGTTTATACTTTTCATCAACAGGCAGTTCCCGCTGTAATTGAGGTAGTAGTGACGCAAACTTTTCAAGTTTCTTGCTCCATTCCACATCCTTCACTAAAACGTATGCCTCAAATGCTGTCTTGTATCCGAATAACTGGTCTGTGTAATTCTCTATCGGTCCAACCACAAAATCTATCACGTTCGTCTTCATTTCCATCCATGCAAAATCACTCGGCTGATAGTTATCAGTAACAAGCGCTTCCGCTCTCATCGATAAATACTTCTTTAAACCCGCGTCTTCAGCAAGTTCCGACGCCTGTTTTAAAAGCTCCGAGGCTCTCTTCAGCTCCCTCTCGTATGACTTTGAATACATAACTACTTTGTATTCCCCACCATCCTTTACAACTATCGAATAAGGACTCATCTTCATTGGATCTTTTATTTTTTCAAAATCACTCTTTGTCATTTCAATGGGATAGAAATTCGCTCCGGCTGGTCTCTCGCCGTAACCTTTTATAAATGGCTTCTCGTCATTCAACTGATCCCACGGTCCATAGTTTATCAGTGCAAACTGCTTCTCGTATTCATCCGTCAAACCCGAAAGAAATTTTTCCTTATCACCGAAGTTCTGTTTCCAGAAAAGGTCATCCATAATTTTTGATATTTCTATCAATATCGGAATCATCTTCTGTTCGTTAGCCGTAAGTCTGCTTAAATCCGTCGAAAGACTCACCTTCTTAAACGCCTGAACTCTCTGTTTTGCGTAATCATTTTGCGAAAATAAATTTCCTGAATTCAATAATGTTAAGATTAAGATTGTTAATAGTATGCTTTTCATGATTGTAATATAAATTAAAGAAAATTAGTAATTCTTGATTTAATTTCTGCTTTTTTCGGATAATCATTATCAACACATCTTATCGTCTCTAAAACCTTTAACCCGAATATGTACTTTGCTCCTCAGAAAATACTTCAATGCTAAAGTCTAGATATTCATTATATCTTGATTTTTTATATCTCATATCTATTAATTTAATAATTTTCTTTCAACATTAAAAACCATTCACACAGAAAGAAATTAATCCCTCTTTAACTAATTCCATCTTCCAAATACTATGCGCTTTACTTGCTCTACCTCTTATTCTTATACTTACTCTTACTCATACTATATATCTTACTTTTGCTCTTCAAATTGCCGTTGCCTTTTGGTACGACTTTAGTCCTGACTTTAGTCAACGGATTTAAATGTATTAAAAGAAGTCCCAAGCTTCAGTTCCATAATTTACTCTATTTCTTGCTCTTCAGATTGCCGTTGCCTTTAGGCAACGGATAATAAATGCATCAAAAGAAAACCAGGGCTTCAGCCCCATTCATTTTCCTTTATTTTCCATTTTGTACTTTGCTAATATTTCATTAATTTCTTGAACAAACCCCTGGGATTTATGATGTTCCTCTTGTTTTTTAATATAATCAATTAACTTTTCTCTACCTGACTCACCAATAGAAACCGCATAATAATCATCCTGCCAACTAAACTTTATCTCTAATAACTTTCCTTTATTTATCCAAAATGAACTCTCCCCTTTTAATAAATTTGCTATCTTAGAAATGTTCTGTTCTTTTCCTAATGAGATTAATAAATGAATATGATCATTCCATCCACCTATTGATTCCAAAAATATATCTTTAGTGCCGGCATATTCATGGATATGAATATACAATTTATCCCTAATCTCTTTAGATAATAATGACTCTCTGTTTTTGGTGCTAAACACTAAATGAACTAATATTCTAACGTATGACATATTAATATTGTTTTTTATTGGGCTAAAGCCCTTTTGGATGATATTTTCAAAATCCGTTGCCTAAAGGCAACGGCAATTCATCAATTAAATTATGATAAATTTTGTATAAATTCTGTGTCTTTCCATTTCCCTTTATTGATTTTACTCATCCTCCTCTTTTTCTTACTCTTGCCTTGCTCTATCGCTTGCCTTAACTCTTGCTCTATCTCTTACTCTTTTTCTATCTCTTGCTCTTACCTGTCTCTTGCTCATTCTCTATCTCTTGCTCATTCTCTATCTCTTGCTCATTCTCTATCTCTTGCTCATTCTCTATCTCTTGCTCATTCTCTATCTCTTGCTCATTCTCTATCTCTTGCTCATTCTCTATCTCTTGCTCATTCTCTAT